>Ga0187893_10009223_pt1 | contig 15243 bp, 8 predicted proteins | sample MA1701074metaG_FD_139574 | JGI IMG/M metagenome (GOLD analysis project Ga0187893, IMG submission 139574) | White microbial mat communities from a basaltic lava cave in the Kipuka Kanohina Cave System on the Island of Hawaii, USA - MA170107-4 metaG ... | reverse complement strand
GCCGGTGTGCCCGAAGCATAACCGTTCTTAGGGTGAGTGGCCGTCTCAGGACTTCGGTTCGGAGCAAAAGCCTCCCAAAGCTGCAGCCCATCTGCGCGTCGGAAGCTCAGAATCGATCGTTGGCCTCCGTTGTCGTAAGACGTCGTTAGAAAAATGCGGTCGCCCCAGATCACTGGAGAGGAGTTACCGCTGCCGGGAACCTTGACCTTCCAAAGAACGTTTTCCCGATCTGACCATGTGTCGGGATAGCCCGAATCGACGGCCAGCCCTTGCCCGGTGGGCCCGCGCCAGCGCGGCCAGTACCGGTACCCTTTACCGGTAACTTCCACCATCGCGACCGGCGTCGTCAATGATGGTATCGATGACGCGCTCGCGATAGGCGAAAGATGGTCCCACTTTTCCTGCAGCACAAAGATGGGGACCAGGCCCAGTGGCAGCCAGAGAATCGTTATTCGATTCCAGCCAAGCATCGCATTCCTCCAACGGTTTGGCGTGCTTCTGCCAGCATCGCCGGCTACGGCGCTTTAACATGCAGTGTTGGCCGCAGTGCTTCCGCCGCCAAAATGTTGCGCGGCGGCCAAAGGCATTCGCAATGATGCAGGCCCTTCGAAACACATGTAATTGCTTCGGCACTCCACTGTTTGTGACTGTCCTCAGCTTCTTCTGAAAGAAGCACTGGTTGTCAAATTGGGGTCACCACGAATCCCCCCGCCGGAGATGAGGCGACAGTTTTCGCTCAGGTTAAGAGAAAGCCTCCCCGTGATGAGAAGGGCGAAGGAGGCTACACATGTTGCTAACTGGGGCTCCGTTCATCCCGTGCTGACTGCTGCTGGAATTTTCTACTCAGTCGGAAGGACCCGGCACTGGAGATTCTCGCTTTGCGTTACAAATGGGGCACGGCCTTATCCTAAGACTTCGGACGGCCGAACCTGTAGTTTGCTCCGGGGTGATTGACTGGAAGATGGCACCGACCAATACCATAAAGTTTTTCCCGCAATGTGCCTTCTTCATACTTGGTCTTGTAGATGCCACGACGCTGTAGCTCGGGAACGACCAGGTCCACAAAAGCTTCAAAATCACCCGGGCTCACGATGTACTCAACATTGAAGCCATCTACGCCGGTCTCCTCCATCCAGCCCATGAGGCCATCCGCGACCGTCTTTGGAGAACCTATCAGCAAAGGCTTGTAGCCAGCGACACCCAGGCGTTCGGCGGCGTCGCGCAAAGTCCACTTCCGAGACGGGTCAGACCTCGCAAAACCCTCTGCACAGCTCTGGATGGCGTTTATTTCTGTAAGCTTGAGCGGCTCATCCAGATTGTCTCTTGCAAAGTCAATACCCAAATAACCACTTAGCAGAGCCAATGCTCCTTCAGTACTGACGTGCCCGCGATAGTCCTCCAATTTTGCCTGGGCATCAGCGTCTGTTTCTGCGGCGATGACCGAAAGTGCCGTGTAGATGATTATGCTTGCAGGATCACGTTCTATCGCTGTGGCACGTTCCCGAATATCCGAAACAATGCTCGCTGCCACCTTATGATTTCGGCCAGAGATGAAGGCGCATTCCGCATGCCGAGCAGCAAACTGCCGGCCAGTGCAAGAAGAACCCGCTTGAAACAGGACAGGTGTGCGTTGCGGCGAAGGTTCGCAAAGGTGATACCCCTCCATTCGAAAGTACTTCCCATGATGACAAACTTTGTGAATCTTCTCAGGACAAGCAAAGACGCGATTTGCTTTGTCGCGGAGCACCGCATCATCTTCCCAGCTCCCTTCCCAAAGCTTATAGACAACTTCCATAAATTCTTCTGCCATGGCATAGCGTTCGTCATGCGGGAGCTGTTCACTAAGACCAAATGCCTTAGCAGCGCTATCAAGGTATCCCGTCACAATGTTCCACGCCAGCCTCCCGTTCGTCAGGTGGTCCAGAGTGGAAAGTCTCCGTGCGAAACTAAAAGGTGGTTCGTATGTAACTGCACCGGTAATACCAAACCCTAGGTGCTTCGTCACCATGGCCATAGCTGGTACTAACAAGAACGGATCGCACACAGGAAACTCTACGGCATTGCGGAAAGCAGCATCCGCGTTGCCTCCGTATACGTCATAGACGCCAAAGATATCTGCGATGAACAAGGAGTCGAATAACCCTCGCTCGAGTAACTTGGCCAAGTCTGTCCAGTAATCGAGCGTGTTATAGCGTTCTGTCTGATCTTCAGGATGAAGCCAAAGACCGGGAGTGCCACCGACGCAATTCATATCCAACGCGTTCAGGCGTATCTGTTTCTTCATAACCATTGATGCCTCGTGAACAACCAAGTTGCAGAACGGATTGACAGTCAGACCAAGGGGACTGGAACGGAGTTCCTCTCCGCCCCTGAAGTCTGTCCTTTCAAACAAAGATTTTCAAGACGAGGCGGTCTGATGGAGGTCCCCAAGGTGCGCAAGCAATTGCTGAAGTCATAGCGTCGTGGCACCGAGCTGACTTTCGGATTGGCGGTTGTGGCAACCAAGCAGTAATCACTTCATTCCTTGCGCTGGGCGAGTTGACGGGCTGTCAGGAAGCACAAGGGAGCCGCAAGGTATCTGACGTATCCGCTTGACCGATTGGACGGTGTTTGGCAGAACGATACGGGTCCGACTGACTGCCTGCAGGAGAGCACTCGAGGACGACTGAGTTTTTACAGTTTCACAGTCGGATCCGAGTTTGAAAAGGATCCCGCGTAACGCTTCTTCGTTCAGAAGCTCAACTTCAGACCAAACTGGACAATGCGCGGTGGAGCCGCGGCGACGAAAGCTCCCGCAGTCGTATTCAGATTTACAACAGGACCTTGGTAGTTTACGTGGTTGAAGCTGTTCACCGCTTCAGCGCGGAATTGAAGTTTCCAGCGCTCAGTAAATGCGAAGTTCTTGAACACTGACAGATCAACACTGTGGAAGCCGTCGCCACGAATGATGTTCCTACCGGCATTCCCAAAGGTCCCAATCACCGGAATACGCAAGGCCGCTGGGTTGAACGCCATTCCAGCGGGAATATTGGAGTTGGGATCACCAACAACATCCGGCCGGTTGAATGCCTCATTGCGGTAGGGATCAAAAACTGATGTAAATGGAGTAAAGGGCTGTCCGGATTGAAGGGTAATAATTGAGTTCACCTGCCACCCGCCAAGGACCATTCGCGCAAGCTCAGAACTCGAATTGAATGGAATTTCGTAGGTGACGGCTGAGGTGAACCGGTGAGGTACATCGAAACTCGAAACGCCACGTTGCAGGGCGAGATTGTAAGAGTCGAGCACTTGCTCAGAAGCGTCTCCGGATCCATAGTCGCTGGCGTTGTCGATTGATCTCGAGAATGTGTAGGATGCCAGAACACTCAGTCCTTTTGCGAATCGCCGCTCAGCCTTGATTTGACCGCTGTGATAGGTGGAAGATGCCGCGTTCCGGCTCACAATGATGTCGCCAAACGCGGGATATGGGCGCAAGGTGCTCAAGATCGGAGTCGTATCCTGGCCGGCCGCAATAGCCTGAGCTATCGCTGCCCTTTGAGCCGAAGTGAGCGACCTGATCGGCATCTGATTGGCGTTTAGAAACAATGGCAGATCCAATCCGCGTGATCCCACATAGGCAACCTCGAACAGCCAGCTCTGGCCAATGCGGCGCTGCACACCGAAGTTGAACTGCATGGAATAGGGGTTGCGAAAATCGTGATAGTCAACGGCGGCGATGGAGGTTGAGGGTTGTGCTAGGGCGCGCAGGTCAAGGAGTGTCGTGGCCGGACCCGTCGGCGGAAAAGGTGTAGGCGTTCGAGTAACCGCGAACGCTGAATACGGCGGGTTGTCCTCCACCTGCTGGACCGAGTTTGCCTGGAGTAGCGTCTCATACAGCATGGAGAATCCTGCGCGGACGACTGTGGAACCGGTTCCGAACACGTCGTAGGCAACGCCTAAACGGGGCGACAGATTGTTCTTGTCGGGCTGGTAGAAACGATCAAGACCCGGCGAGCCGACAACCAGCAATTGGCCGTTCGGTGCGAGATTGGAGAGCTTGCCGTTCACCTCCGTCCATGGAGCGGAATAGTCATAGCGAAGTCCAAGGTTCAACGTAAGCCTTGGCGTTGTCCGCCAGCTATCTTGGGCGAAGAAGGCCAGGTGCGACTGTCGGTAGCCTCGGCCGAACTGGCCAACGACTATCGACGCCTCGAATGGCTGGCCGAGAAGGAAATCCGCAAGAGCTCCGGCGCGCTCGTTGCCGGGTAGGCGCGGAATCAAACCATTCCGCGAGCCATCAAACGAGATGGTGCCTCGCTGAGTGGAAGCTCCCTGCGTATTGAAGTGCATTCGCGTGAACTCGCCACCAAACTTGAAGCTATGCCTTCCGGCAAGGTAGCTCACCGCATCCGAGAACATTGTGGTCAGCTCATTCTGTACGCGATTGAACCATTCCAACCCTCCGAGAGGTTCGATCGCACTTCCAGCAAATGAGACTGATGGCATTCCATTGGCGCTCTCGTTGCCGTTTGGCAGTCCGACCTCCGATGGAGTTGTGTCATCTCCGTTTGCCAGATCGTTTGAATAGCGATTCATGCCGAAGCGGAATTCATTTACCAGACGCGCGCTGAATGTTCTCAGGTATCCGATGGTGCCGTTGATCGTCTTCTCTGGATTCGGTAATGAGAAGCCCGGAATATACGGGCCGCCGAAACGATTGATAATGTATTCTTGATCGTTGTTGCCTCTTGAAATACGAAAGGTCACCATGTCATCGTTGGTCAAATGATGGTCGGTCCGGATGTGGAACTGTGTGTCCACGAGTCCGATTGTCAAGGCAGAATTGTAGTTAAGCGGTCCGGCGGAACTCGCGTTCGGTTGAGGATAGAAGCTGAGAAGGTTTCGGCTGATGGGATTAATGCGGCTACTGATATTTAACGTCTGCTGCCCGCCCTGAGCATCGCGATACTGGATTAGGCCGTTTCGTTCATCGGCGGTAGGAACGCTGACCAAGCGAGTCTCCACGCCTTCCAGGATACGAAGCTGTTCAAAGTTGCCGAAGAAAAAATGCTTGTTGGAAAGAATTGGCCCCCCGATTGACCCGCCATACTGATTCTGTCTCAGTTTTCCGCGCGGAAGGCCCACGCGAGTGTTGAAGGTGTTGTTTGCATCGAGTACGTCGTTGCGGAAGAATTCGTACAGAGACCCATGGAATTGGTTGGTACCCATCCGGGTAACTATGTTCACGGTAGAGCCCAAGGTCCCGCCAAACTCGGCCGGGGGGGCGCTCGACTTCAACTCGAACTCACGCACTGCTTCGTTCGAAGGCTCGAAGTTGATGACGCCGTATTGGCGTACGTTCATTGGCATTCCATCGAGCAGGAAGTCGTTTGAACGTCCGCGCATTCCATTGACGACGAAAGCACCCTCAGTGTTCTCGCGCGCTTTACCGTAGCGATTTGCTGCGGTGCTCCAGTTCCAGCCGGCGGCAATGCCTGGAGCGATCAACGCTAGGTTTTGCAACTGCCGCCCATTCAATGGCAATTCCTGTACATTACGTGTGTCGATCACGGTTGCGACCGTCGCGCTTTCAGTCGCTGTAGTCACAGCGGAGGCCGTGACTTCCAGCGTTTGCTCTATGGCGCCTGGCTTTAGCGCGAAGTCGAATCGAAGTTCTTCTCCAACACGCAGCATGATCCCCGTCTGCCGATGCGTGGAAAACTGAGGCGCAGAGACAGAAACTTCATGTCCGCCGGCCTGAAGCCCGATGATCCGGTATGCACCTGACGGATTCGTGACGGTGGCTTGCTCCAAGCCAGTCTCGATATTTCGGGCGCGCACCGCCGCTCCCGAAATGACAGCACCACTCGAATCAGTGACCGTGCCAACGATTGTAGCAGTGGGGCCCTGAGCCCAAAGAGGCGATGCTGCCAAGCTCAGCATGAGAATCAACCTTGAGATAAACGAAGAAGGCATTTTTGGATTTCCTCTGATGTTAATAAATTAATTGTCCGGGAAGGCTGCTGCGCGCGGCCTGTTAGCCGGCAACCCTGTAATCGATAGTGGAATCGCAAATGCGTTGCAAGCGGTACATCATTATGGCTACTGCACGCCCTTCATGAGAGCTTTGCAGGCATTCTATGCATCAATTACAATTGATTTCAACTAGAATTGTAGCTTGATTGATTGTTCGCCGGTGAGCTTACACATCGAAAAGTAGGGGCCAAGTTGCAATGTCCACCCGAAGAGCTGGTAGTTCTCGGCAATCAAGGCTTGACTGATGTTGCGACTTTTGGTGCGGGTCAACATCGTGAAGGAATCGGCTTGCCAGCCAATCAATTTTGGGTGCTCCGAAGAATGGGCATTAGCGTGGGTTGAATTATTGAAGAGTTTCTGGAAAAGTCTAGGGCTACGCTGACATAAGGGAAGCACCACCAGAGCCTTTCTATCAGTTGCGATGCAAGCAAGGTCTTGGATCGAGGTCAGAAGCTAGAATGTCCTATGCACTTGATTCAGTTCGTCGGTCTGTACACTTGCGTATCGCCTTGATGATTGCGCCTGCTCTCCTCGTCGTTGGCGTTCTGTTCGTCGGGGGGCTCGGGATCGCAATTCGCCAGAGCATCGGATATTTTCCTCTGATCGGCGAGGACGACTTCACATCGGCTCACTATCGGGTTTTGTTCGATGACCTGGAGTTTCACAAGTCACTGGCTTTGACATTTCTGCTGGCTAGCGCTTCCACGGCGATCTCGTCCCTTGCTGGATTGGCGCTCGCCCTTGCCTTGCGCGACATTGCCCGCTGCAACCGGCTCTTGAACGCGCTCCTGCAGGTTCCCATAGGTATACCGCATTTGGTCATGGCCGTCGCACTGCTGCACCTGATCACCCCCAGTGGTCTCATTGCGCGAACTGCTTACGCAGCTGGGCTCGTCAAGGTGCCGCTAGATTTCCCTGTGGTCGTAAATGACCGGTATGGCTTTGGCATCATCATCGCCTATGTTCTTAAGGAAACACCGTTCATTGCCTTGATGGTGTTAGGACTCCTCGTCAGGCTGGGGGATGAGTATCACTGCGTGGCACGTACGTTGGGTGCTTCATCGTGGCAGAGATTGCGATACGTTACTCTTCCCATGGCCGCCCCTGCGGTCGCTTCCGGCGCCCTGGTAGTGTTCGCGTTCGCCTTTGGAGCCTTTGAGATTCCATACCTCCTCGGTAGGACCTACCCAGCCATGTTGTCGGTTGTCGCGCAACGCCATTTCATGAGCCCGGATCTGACGGAACGACCTGAAGCAATCGCCATCGCGATCGTGATCGCCACCATTACCTGTCTGTTAGTCTGGCTGTACATGCGCTTGGCTCGCACTCTAATGGGAGTCGAGAAGCCCATGATCTTTTGACGAGATGGCGCCTTCTTTATCAACAGCATCTTATGGGCCTGCCTTCTGGGCCAAAACACTAGCCGTAATCGCTACCGTAGGATTGTCCCTCGGTCCAGTCACGTTATTGGTTCTGACGTCCTTCGCCCGCCACTGGTACTGGCCAGCGCTTCTTCCACCCGAGTACAGCTTCCGTGCCTGGAAGGATATCGCGTCCCTTTCATCGGGAATCACTTCCGCGTTGGCCACGAGCGCGGGTATCGCGATGCTGGTAACAGTAGTGGCTGTGGTGATTGGGTTGCCCGCCGCGAGAGCTCTAGGATTAAATGAGTTCAGGGGCAAGCGAACGGTTATTTTTCTGCTCTTGCTACCTGTTTTAACCCCTCCCCTCGCTTCTACAATGGGCGTTCATGCCCTTTTCCTGCGCTACGGCCTGACTGATTCTCTGGTGGGAGTGATGCTCGTGCATCTGATCCCGACAGTACCTTACAGTGTCCTGATGTTGTCCAGCACCTTCACCAATTTTGACACGAACTGGGAGGCCCAAGCCCGAACTCTCGGGGCGTCGCCGTTGGCGACATGGTGGCACGTGACGTTGCCAGCCATTGCGCCCGGAATCGCGATCGCCGCGGTCTTTGCTTTTCTGATTTCCTGGAGCCAGTATCTCATCACCTTGTTCGTTGGTGGAGGGCACATCGTTACCTTGCCTCTCCTGCTCGTCGCCTTTCAACGCAGCGGCGATCAGGCAATCGCAGCGGCACTCTCTTTGGTTTTTCTGACTCCAACTTTTGTACTATTTGCCACAGCAGCACGGTTCCTAAAACCTAATCCTTCTGGCAGATGATCGGGACGAGCATGAGGCAGCGTTGTAACCAACTCACCATTTTGCTGAGAATGGTCACAGTCGGCACGATGGTTCTGCTTGCCGGATGCATCGCTAGGCAGCCGAATTCTCGCCTAGTACTGACACCTTCCGAATTCGCGGCAGCCGACTGGCAGGAGGTGGTTAGACGCTCGAGGGATAGCCTAGTGAACTTTGCAATGTGGAGCGGAGATGAAGAACGGAACCGCTACCTTCGTGGGAAGGTAGCCGATGAACTGAAGAGGAGACATGACATCCGGCTGCGAATTACCCCGCTCAGCGACACCGCGGATGCCGTCAACAAGTTGCTCACGGAGCGAAGTGGTGGCAAGGTGGATGGTGGTTCCATCGATATGGTTTGGATCAATGGAGAAAACTTTCGCACCGCAAAACAGGGTGGCGTATTTTGGGGTCCTTTTGCGGAACGTCTACCCAGTATCGCTTTCTTTGCTACGCAAGCGAGGCTACAAGACTTTGGTACGCCGACGGACGGTTACGAAGCGCCCTGGTCTCGAGCTCAATTTGTCATGGCGTATGACTCAGCTCGGGTCTCCGATCCCCCCCGCTCCATCGAAGCCCTTTGCGTCTGGATCAAGTCCCACCCCGGTCGTTTCACTTACATTGCACCGCCCGATTTCACGGGCTCGGTGTTTGTTCGCCATCTCTTGATCCACTTCGGTGGCGGGGCAAAGGCCTGCTGGAGTGTTTTCAACAGAGAACTTTATGAGCAAGCCTCTGCGGCCGCCATCGAGCGTCTAAACGATCTCAAGCCCTTTCTCTGGCGACGCGGTGAAACCTATCCGGCCACCTTGAGCGACCAAAACCGCCTCTTTTCCAATAGCGAAATTGACTTCGCGATGAGTTACAGTCCGAGCTTCGCTTCAGAACACATAGCGCGCGGCGAATTCCCTCCCACGACCCGCACGTTTGTCTTCGACGAAGGTACCATCGGCAACTATAGTTTTCTGGCCATCCCTTTCAATGCTTCCAATATCGCTGGCGCACTCGTCGCAATCAATTTTCTGATGTCTCCCGAGCAGCAACTGGACCGGGTCCGCACTCTTGGTGACGTTTTCCCACTCGAACTATCCCTGCTGACGCCTGAGGAGCGCCGGCAGGCTCAGGTCCTTCCAATTGGAGCAGCGACCCTCTCGGCCGACGTTCTGGCTGCGCACCTGATGCCCGAGCCCGATGCAGAGTATTTGCTGCGGCTGGAAAGAGAGTGGCTGAAAAAGGTGCTGCGGCAGTGACGACGGGGCCCACTAAAGTTCAGTTAAGAAATGTCTGGGCCGGTTATGGACGCGATCCGGTACTCCATGACGTCTCGTTGGAGATTAAGGAAGGCCAGTTGATCGCGTTACTAGGTCCTTCCGGGTGTGGAAAGACAACACTCCTGAAAGTCGTCGCTGGCTTGTTGCGCCCTACAAGGGGTGAGGTGCTTTTTGGCGATCGGGTCTATACCGACATTCCCACTGAACGGCGGGCAGCGGTGGCAGTCTTCCAGAAGCCACTCCTGTTTCCTTATCTAACGGTCGCGGAAAATGTGGCGTTTGGTTTGAAGATGCGGAAGATTCCGAAGCCGGAAACAACGCGACGTGTCGCCGAAGCACTTCGTCTGGTGCAGTTGGAAGGCTTCGAACACCGGCGACCCTCAGAGTTGTCGGGCGGCCAAGAGCAACGTGTCTCGCTGGCCCGTGCTCTGGTGACGGAGCCTCGGGTTTTATTGCTGGATGAGCCGTTTACCGCTTTGGATGCTGGTTTGCGCGCGGAAATGCGTGCTTTCGTTTGTAGTCTGCAAAGACGAATGCGAATTACTACCCTTTTTGTGACCCATGATCAGGACGAAGCCGTCAAAATGGCGGACGAAGTGGTACTGCTCCTCAATGGAAATGTCGAACAGGTCGGCCCACCCCGAAATTTCTACATCGCTCCAGAGACGCCCCGCGCTGCACAGTTTTTTGGGTGGAGGTTAGCTGCCGGTGTGTGCACAGAAGGTAGGATTGAAACCGAGATTGGCTCATTTGCAATCCCGTCAGGAGCACCGCAGGAAAAACTTTGTACTGTCGCGGTCTACCCGCACAACGCGAGACTAGCGACACTAACTGACTCGGTGCTTGCGGCTTCAGAGAACTATCTCGAGGGCCGGATCGAAGCAATTCATGATTTGGGACTTCGGATCCAATCCGTTGTTGAAGTTCGTTCGGGGGACTTGATCGAAATCGAGACAGACTCATGGCAGGCACGTGGCGGTGGGCAGCTCCAAGTGGGAGAGCGCGTGCGAGTGCAGATTCCATCCGAAGCAGTTCGCTTCTACTGGAATGGGAATTCGATGAATGCTCTTGGGACGCAGAGGGTTTCCACAAAGAGCCCCGAACGCTAAGTGGTAAGGTGGCTTTGAAGGGAGTGCGTCTTGAGGATTGAACCGCAGCGACCAAGAACTTCGTTTCGGCCGACTACGTTGCGCAAGAACCATTGCTGAACCTTAGGAAGCGCATCAGAAACAGAGGACAGCTAGCTCGAAGGGGAAGAGACGAGGCAGTTGTCCCTGGCGAAGCGAATAGGATGGTGTAGTGGCAGTCCTCAGCTATCCCTCAAGCCTGCGTCAGCATTCATTTTTTCGAAGGCTGGACATGTTGTACGCACTTTCTCTAATGCTGCCACAGTAAAGATCAGCGGATAGAGCCGTTCAAAATACCAGAGCTTTGCAAAATAGAGACCAATAGGAGAGGGTTTCATCTCCTCTGCATCGGGTCGTGTAACGAGCCACAAAGTTCCTGCCAAAACTGCTTTCTTTACCTTCTCGCTGTCAATCGAAGGCATCTTAGCCCAAACGGAAACATGCTGCGATGCAGGAGGTACCGTTCTCGATTCCGAGACTGCGGCTAAAGTCTCCACTGCCAGGGCGGTTTCCTCTATCGAGGAAGGCTCTTTAGGTGCCCCACCCCATGAACCGTCGGAGTTCTGAGCCGACAAAAGCCAATCGATACCTCGCATCATCATTTCGGAAACATCCACGATTGAGGATTGACCTACTACTTGCAAAGTTCTCACCACTCGGGCTGTTCCGTAAGTAGGATTGGCCTCTCCTGGAGAAAATTCGTTGCCGAACCACAAGGGAGTCCAGCTGCCGTCTTTCCCTTGAACCTTTCGCAGATAGGCGACGGCTCTCTTGATATACATCTCAGTCCGCAGCCTCAGCTGGGAGGGAAGGTCGTCCAGCCAGGCAAAGAGAGCAAGCAAGGAATGAGAGGTGATATCGGGACTGCTTTGATCAAAGGGAAGAGTGCCCCATCCTTTGCAAAAAGTTGGAAGGCCTCCGTCTTGATTCTGCAAGCCCAAGATCCAGGAAACTCCCATACGAACCGCTTGCAGGACGCGCCCATCCGCAAGTGCCAGATTGCGCATTGCCAAAAGCGCACCTGAGGTGTCATCGGCATCAGGTACGCCTCCCGGCAAATCCGTCCACGCCCATCCGCCAGGATCCGCCAGCGTATAAGGATGTTCTTCAGAATATTGCTGCCCGAGCAGCCATTCCAGGATCTGGCCCCGCTCTTCAGCCGTTAGGATTTGCGAAAAGCCAGGATTGATGGCCAGGGCATTCACAGACAGTGTGGTTAACCAGGTACTCAAATTCGTATCAATGGGCCAACTGCCATCCGGACGCACCGACCGGGTCAGGAACTCTACGCTTCGCGAAACCACTGTATGATTTCCATAACCGCTTCGTTCCAGACCCATGACCACAAAACTGGTCAGTGGAATGGCTTCCAGGAAGCCTCCTCCAGCCGGTTGAATGCCAGCGAGAATCTTTAAGGTCCTCCGTTGTGCGAGGTTTCGGAGTAGTCGCCCAACGGGATTCAACGTCGGACGATGGTGATGTTGTACCAGGCCGATGGCAATGAGGGCAGGCAACGCATAGCTCACGACGGGAAGACGTAACCGTTTGTACCATCGCTGAGGAAGTGCAGCCAGCTCGAACGGTAATGGACTGACCCAGCGCCAGGCCTTTTTGCCCTCGCCCAGTCTCCCGGTCAACGCACACTGAGTAAGGATGGGAGCAGAAAACGTTCGGTCTTTGCCGTAGCGCTGGAGGATTGCTTTTGCCAGAGCTTCCGGCGCCAGGCCCCCAACCCTCTGTCTTAACCACGACTCGGTCCTGGCCAAGCTTTGTTGGTAAGGCCCAGCGAGCTCTCCTGCCACGCCAAAAGCGCCCCAGCAGAGTACAGTCGTACTGAGGTTACTGGCGCTGACAACCGTATCTCCCCAGCCGCCATCCACGTTCTGATTCTGGACAAGCCAGGACAAACCTCCCCGAATCAAAGAGTCGTAGGCACTCCGGTCGACCCAAGCCAAAGCACAAATCGCGGTGCCGGTGGATAAGGCGCTGCTGGACAGTTCACCTACCCAATGGCCGGCCGGCGTGCGAGCAGCGAGTAACTGCCGCCTTAAGTCCGAAAGCTTTTCCTCAAGAGCCATTCTTGGGTACAAATGATATCTTTGCGTTTGTCTCTTAGATGGTTAAGTGACCCAAGGCTAGAAGCCCGTAGTAGGTGTACTCGCAATCCAAGGCGTCGTCGGCCCAACTTCCGTAGAAAGCTCCCTGATTGGTCCAAAGACTGTCAACAAAATCAAGGCAAGACTCTCTTATTGGATTCAAGGAGACCTGCATACTAGTCAGGGCGTGGAGAGCCGTAGCGGTCGACAGCAAATCGGGAACAGGTGCCGTAGGAATGGCAAAGAAGCCGCCTTGGGAATGACAGCGGGAGAGTAGCCAACTTCCCACAGAGGCAGGAGCGGGATCCCCTAGATGGCGAAGGAGTGTGACCGCAGCCGCGGTGGCCGTTGTGATTCCTGTCTCACGATGAGGCTGATTAGCAAATGCGCCATCTCGAGTTTGCAACGACTTGAGACAATGACGCAATCCGTCTTCGTTGGGCGAGTTAGCCTGCAAGTCCTGGTGGGCAGCGATAGCAAGAAAACACCCGTAGGTTGTGCCGTGCTCAGAATCAGATGCATCATGATAGCCTCCATCCCTGGAGCGAAAGGATTCGAGGCGATTTAGCAATTCATTTCGGGCGGGCTCTCTGAGACTCCCGTCGGACATCATGGCCCAACACCGAGCCAAGCAGGTGAGATGGACAAAGTCAAGCGACTCCCCACCACCGAAGGTATGCAAGTATTCTTTCGTGGAAATTGTGGGAAGTTCCGCTTGCAAAGCGCAGAGAGCCTGGAGGCCAAAAACGGTGTAGTACAGATCGCTTTTTCCGGATCGATCTTTGAACCCGCCGTCACTGTTTATCTGACTTCGAAGATAGTCAACGACGAGCTGGCTGGACTCACCCAACAATTGTCGCGCTAGTCGCGCGACCTGCAGCATTTCTAACCTCAAACTCACTGCACCAACCCTTGATTTCAATATCCTTGAAAATCTTGCCTATGACCCGACGCAACAGTCCCTTGAGAGTGGCATTGCTCAGGGGATACAAGGATCGGGTAGCCTCCTCTTTATAGGACTCCAGCAACTGTCGAGCTCTCTCTTCAACTTTCAAATCGGAGAGTAGATTCTTCAGCTGTTCGAAGGTCAAGCCTTGAGGAGAGGTACGCTGCCAAATGGACTCCAGGATTTCTTTACTTTGATCCGTTGCTCGTTCGTAAGCAATTGCGAGTAATAGCGACGGTCGCATCGCTATCAGACTCTGGGAACCGAGACTGCCATAAGAATCGTTCAAGTCATCACGAATCTGATAGGCAATTCCCAGCGACTGACTGTATTGACCAAGAATCTCAGACACTTCTTCGTGGACACCAGCGTAAATAGCGCCGAGCCGCAGGGAAACCTCGAAGGCGGGTGCTGTTTTCTGTCGAAAGATATCCAGGACATCGAGCGACTTCAAAGGCCTTGGATTTCGCATCCAGCACAACTCGGCGCCCTGGCCAATGCAAAGGGAGCGATGCCCGCGGGCGGCAACTCGCAGCATCTCGGCTGTTCGCACTGACGAAGCACCACTAGTTGCAATCAGTCGATAGCCTTCGCCTACCAGAAAATCGCCTACATTCATGGCCACCGCAATCCCGTATTTCTCGTGCAGAGTCATTTCGCCATAGCGAAACATGTCCTGGTCTTCGATGTCGTCGTGGATGAGAGAGGCTTTATGAAAGCACTCCACCGCGACAGCAATCTTGCGTAGTTGCTCTGTGGGTCTCAATTCCGGATTCTTTTGGAAGGCTTGAAACGCACACACGGTCAGAAATGGGCGCCAGCGCTTACCAGACTTGGCCAGCCAGTCTCGGGCGATTGCCTCTGTCTCGCCGCTGCCCAGCTCGAGAATCTCCTGAAGTCGGTCTGAACAAAACCAACCGTCCACCTCAGCACGTAGAGCGTCCAGGTCCAGGCGCCGCGTTTTGTCAGCATTCGTCAAGTGGAGCACGTCCCAGACCCAGTCCAAATCCACCGTCGTATCTTTGCAGTCGTCCTGAAGCAATGGGATTGCTACCCCCGGAACAGCGGCAGCTTCCATATAAGGAAAGGCCCGCTCCAATACCGATAGACAGCTGACACCCACAATGGCATCAATCTTTCCGGTCTGGATGATTGACATCACCACCGGGGAGCCCTCAGCCACCAATACGGCATAGCCCAATCGCTCAGCTTCGACCTGTAAATCCTGAATCGAGCAGAGCCCACATTGTTTACAAAGCAGACCGAACTCGTCGAAAGGAGCGGGACATCTATCTTCGATCCGAAGGCACTTGGGGAGAAGCAACAGCCGGCGGTCATAGGGAATTGCCGCGAGCGTTTCTTTCCAGGCCTCATTGTTCACCAGAACGCCGACATAATCCCTGTACTTTTGGTCGATTGGGATGGCCTCGATGATTGTCCCAGCGTGAGCTTTCAATTCGTCGATGGATAGTGGAGGAACAGGACTTTTGACCTTTACATACTCTCGTACTATCTGCAGCAGGGACTCGCGCTCGGACTTGGTTTGAGGAATATTCTCCTGCGGAGTCCGGATTCTTTGGATGGGC
>Ga0187893_10009222_pt1 | contig 15249 bp, 11 predicted proteins | sample MA1701074metaG_FD_139574 | JGI IMG/M metagenome (GOLD analysis project Ga0187893, IMG submission 139574) | White microbial mat communities from a basaltic lava cave in the Kipuka Kanohina Cave System on the Island of Hawaii, USA - MA170107-4 metaG ... | reverse complement strand
TTTATAGCACAATAAATGAGGCGAGAGATATGGACAGCCCGTCGCCACAGAACGTGACTCAACTGCTCGTAGATTGGAGCAACGGCGATAAGTCTGCGTTGGAGAAACTGTTTCCTCTTGTTTATGACGAACTTCGTCGCGCCGCCCGCCAATACATGAGGCGCGAGAATCCCGGACACACATTGCAAACAACGGCACTTGTACATGAGGCTTATTTGCGTCTCATTGATCAGCGACACACTCAATGGCGCAACCGCGCGCATTTTTTCGCCATAGCCGCACAGATAATGCGGCGCATCCTGCTGGACCACGCGCGTAGCTATCAATACAAGAAACGCGGTGGCGGCGCGCATCAAGTCTCTCTGGATGAAACCGCAATAGTGTCTCAAGGAAAAGCGGCGGAAATGATTGTCTTGGACGATGCATTAAATGAGTTGGCGAAGATTGACCCTCAGCAAAGCCGCGTTGTCGAACTGCGTTTCTTTGGCGGGTTGACCGTTGAAGAGACAGCCGAAGTTCTCTCGCTCTCGCCCGCGACAATCAAACGCGAATGGAGCGCGGCAAAAGCTTGGCTCTATCACGAGATAAGAAAAACTAAATCAGATGAAACCTGAGCGTTGGCAACAACTCAAACCACTGCTGCAGTCCGCGCTTGAACGTGCGCCGGATGAACGTGCGGCTTTCTTAAATGAAATTTGTGATGGTGATGAGTTACTTCGACGCGAACTTGAATCCTTTATTGCTTCACACGAACAAGCCACCGAATTTATCGAGCATCCCGCAGTCGAAGTTGTCGCGCCAATGTTTATGACTACTCAAACCGACGTTGCGGCTGTTGAAACAATTGGCTCTTACAACATCGTCGAAAAACTTGGCGAAGGCGGAATGGGTGTTGTTTATCTTGCAGTTGACAATCGGCTTGGGCGCAAAGTCGCTCTGAAATTATTGCCCGCGCATTACGCCTCTGATGTCGAACATATCCGTCGTTTTCAGCGGGAAGCCCGCGCTGCATCCGCACTCAATCATCCAAATATTCTAACTATCCATGAAATCGGGCAGACGAATGATGGCAAACATTTTATCGCTTCCGAATTTGTAGAAGGCGAAACTCTGCGCCAACGACTTCAAAGCCAAACTCTTTCTCTCTGCGAAAAGCTTGAAATCATCATTCAAATCGCCGCCGCTTTGTCTGCCGCACACGAAGCAGGGTTAGTACATCGTGACATCAAGCCTGAGAACGTGATGATTCGCCCTGACGGGTTGGTGAAAGTTCTGGATTTTGGTTTAGTGAAATTGATTGAAAAGAAAAACGCACCGTTCGACGCTGAAGCCACGACACGCCCGCAAGTTGAAACAAATCCGGGTGTAGTGATGGGGACAGTCGTTTATATGTCGCCCGAACAATCACGTGGAAAAGCGGTTGATGCGCGAACAGACATCTGGAGTCTCGGAGTTATCTTGTACGAAATGCTGACAGGAAGACTCCCGTTTACGGGCGAAACGAGCATCGACACAATTTCCGAGATATTGAATAAGAAACCTGAGCCTCTCTCACACCACGTTTCCGGCACTCCCAAAGAGTTGGAACGCATCGTTAGCAAAGCACTCAGAAAAAATAGTGACGAACGCTATCAACACATAAAAGATTTGTTGATTGACCTAAGAGACCTTAAACAAGAATTGGAATTTGAGGCTAAATCGGAAAGTTCCCAAGCACCGATGAAGACAGAGAAAATGATAGCAGACAAATCATCGGTAATAACCGGACAGCACAAGACTCAACCGACATCAAGCGTGCAATACATTACAACTCGAATCAAAAACCACAAGATAAAAGTTATTTTGACATTTAGTATTTTGCTCATCGCTGTTATGAGTGTTGGTTATTACTACACCAAGCGCAAACTCGATTTTCAAATGGGACAGGTGACGCGGATAACTTCAAACGGCAGAGTCAAAACCGTTATTGTTTCACCGGACGGCAAATTTGTCATCTATGTGCAAGATGAAAATGACGGAAAACAAAGTTTGTGGATGCAACACGTCGGTAGCGACAGTAATGCACAAATCGCCCCGCCTGCAAACATTGAATATAATTCATTGAACATCTCGCCTGACGGCAATTCTTTGTATTACATTGACGAGCAAAGATCGCTTTACCAAAAACCCTTTTTAACCGGCACGCCAAAAAAAGTTTTGAAGGGTCCGATTTATTTCCAAATCGGTTTTTCTCCTGACGGTAAGCAAATTGCCTTTTTTCGCGCATCTGGTCTGTTTATTGCTAACGCTGACGGAACGAATGAGAAACAGAAAGGGCTTACTTTTTCTGAGCAACTAACGGGATTGGGGCAGTTTTTATCATGGTCGCCGGATGGAAAAGTCATCGCTTGCGGGTTTATGGCTAAAGATGGAGGTCAAAATATCTTAGCTGTCCGAGTCGCCGATGGAGTATCCGTGCCGATTTTACCCCAAAGCTGGAGTTATATCGGACCATTCAGATGGATGCCAGATTCCAAGATTTTATTGGTGATTGGGTTCGGTGACTCTTTGGCTTCTTTTCAAGTTCGACAAATTTCATATCCAAGCGGTGAGGTGCGTTCAGTTACTAATGATACAAACAATTACCATAACATTAGCCTAACCGCCGACGGACGCTTTTTCGCTTCGGTCAGAACCGAGCAAGTCGCACATGTTTGGATAATGCCAGCCAATGATGCAAACCGCGCAAGACAAGTAACCGTTGGATTTGAAAAGTTTGACGGCGTATTTAGCTTGGGTTGGATGCCAGACGGCAAAATTGTTTATGACTCATCGCCCAACGGTAATCCGTCTGTTTGGGTAGCGGAAGCAGACGGAAGTAATCCCCGGGAGTTGATAAAAGTGGCTTTGTCACCTGCAATCTCGCCCGATGGACACTACCTTGTTTATCAATGGGGTAATACGGCAGATAATAATATTGGTTTGTGGCGAAAGGATTTGAAGGATGGAAGCGAAAAACAGTTGACGAAAGGTGTGAGCGTTTGGACAACTTTCTCGCCAGACAGCAAATGGGTAGTTTATCTAGGGTACGGCGAGCGAATCGTTCTCTGGAAAGTTCCAATAGAAGGCGGTGAACCAATACAAATTTTGGAAGGAGGTGGAGTTTGCCCGGCGGTCTCGCCTGACGGCAAAATGATTGCTTATACCGTCTGGGACAAAGTGAGAAAAATTGTGACAGTCTCGTTCGACGACGGCAAAATAATTAAGATATTTGATACAAAACCGGAAAGTCTCAATCAAATACCCACTAAACATAGCTTACAATGGACGCCGGAGGGACGCGCTATCTACTATGTTGCTCTCAACAATAATGTGTCGAATATCTGGCGACAGCCCATTGACGGCAGTCCGCCCGTTCAAGTAACCAAGTTTGATACAGGACGCATCTTTAATTTTGCTTTTTCACCCGACGGCAAACAGCTTGCTCTTTCGCGTGGCACACTCAACAGCGATGTTGTTCTGATTAAAAATTCCTTGATTGAATGAAACGAATTATTTTCTGCTACACATTGGTTGAAACGAGAGGTTGACAGTTTGAAATCTTCGTAAATTCTAATTGCCCTTATTCAACTATTTATGGCGAGGGATATTTCTGTTGCTTTATTTCCCTTTCAATGTCTGCGCGCGGTGGTGTTGTAAGCCCTTGGTCGTTAGCTTCCTTTTCGAGAAGGTCGTAGAGTTTTCGGGCGTAAAGAAACAGGCGGGCTTGATTGCTGATTTGATTGCTGTGAAAGACGGAATATCCTTCTGCGTAAAATTCCTGCGGGCTTGTTGCCGAATATCCTTCTCGCGCCCCTAAGTCAAATGACAACTCGCGCGGCAGTTTTTTTAAAACATTGCGGTAGCTCTCAAACATTTTCTCAATCCGTTCAGCCTGTGAATTCATGCGAATCCTGGCTCCTAAAACCGCTTCAATCTGCTTGTCATTCAGGTTATCAATACGGCGCAAATCTTTTTCCTTGAGTGTTCGGATATGATCCCATGCGTGAGCCATCTCGTGGCGAATTTCAGGGACAGAGATTTTTGATGCAAGGTGAATCACGCGAGCTTGAGGCATGTAGCTTGTTTTACCCGCCGGAATATCAATAACGATTTTAATAGTGTCGGGCAAAGACAAAGGACCAACTGTCCAAAAGCGAACGCCCGCCCGCTCCATACGGCTTAACTGTCTGATTGAAAAACTTTCCATCACAGTTAAAATGGCTTCGCGCAACTCTCCGTCCGCAGGCGGATTCCATCCGCGAAGCATGTCATCAAGTATCTCTTTTCTCGTCTTAGCCATAACTCATTTGAAAAGGTTCTGTCATGTTACTTCTTAGTCCACCATATCTCTACGCGAGAATATTTTTTAATGCGGCTCAAATTCCTATTTCTTTATCTCCTTTTTTTCAATTCCCGTTAGAAACCCGAATGAATACGAGATATCGAAAGCGCATGATTCTGTCACCTTATAAGCAGTTAGAAAAATGTTATGAGGTATTTTGAAATCAACTCCGACAATTGATTGAAGGCTCGAAGAGCCGAAAAGTAGCAGCCCCGACCGTCAGGTCGTGGGTTACGAATCATCAATGTCAAAGGGCGAGGCTCGAAGAGCCTATACAATTTCATCTTGATTTATCATTGTTTTGTGTCGCTCCTTCGGAGTTTGTAAATCTTAACTTTTGCTTACCCGCGACCTGACGGTCGGGGCTATTACTTTTCGGCTCTTTCGAGCCTGATAAAAGAGCAAGATAATTGTTACAAGTTCTTAATACCATATTACTTTTACTATCTGTTTATTTATCCCGTGCTTAACTCAAGCAACGCTATCTGTATAAATTTGTCCTTTAGTTGAGCGAGATATGAGCGACATCTATTGCCGATAATGAAACCATTATTGCGAAACACTGCCTCCTCATCGTGAACACGCGGTTCTCCGGGCATCCATGCTCCGTTATGATAATGGCTCAGGAAGATGCCGGGACGGTTCAAACGCGCAGTAAGTTTATCGAACACACGATAGCGTTCGATAAGTGAAAAGAGTTGGAGCGCGCGTCGTTCGATTATTACATCGAATGGACCGGGACAAGTCTCCTCGTTCAGAATATCCCCGACCAGAAATTCCACGCTTCCGCCTGCTCGTCCCATTGGGCGATTAAAGAAGTTATCGAAATAAGTTGATGTGGGATGGCATTTCTCGACAAACTCCGTTGCAAAGGCCGAGGTGTCCAGCGCGGTGACTTTAAACCCCGCATGAGCGAGCGCGGCTCTAATGAGATTCCATTTCCGACACAAAGAACTGTCTGAAGCCCAAGTCGGTCCATATATTCGACTAAGACCTGATCATTTGTGAACATATCAAATATTTGAGGACCCAACCCGTTTGAGACTTGGTCTTTCCAGTACTGGTTCCAGCCGTCAACATCATGTACGTTTTTCGGCGGATATAGCCAGTCTAAATCATCATCCCAGCCCCCCGGCGTCTGACCCTCACGGTTAAATAGTCTTCGCAAAAACGACAACATAACTTCACTCCTTCAAACGATTCGACGATTGACTTGTGCGGCGCACGCAACACGGCAAAACAGTTACTTTGCTATGCTTTGTTTTTAAGCTCAGGCTTCACCTAAGCTTACCTGCCCGGTCTTGATGTTCTTACAAAATAGTTGTTCCAGCCGGGACCTTCGGTAAACACACACAGAGTGTCGCCATACAGGGTTAGAACATTCTTGAACGTAACGGTTCTCTGACGTCCTTCATGTTTTTGCAATTCATCGTGTTTCCAGATAACTTCTTCAAAGGTTGACGAATAGACCTCGTCGGTTCCCCAGAACTGGCAATCTCTTCTTGTGCCGCCCTGATTCAGCTTAGGAAAGCACCGCAACCATGTTCTGATTTGCAGAGTATTGGAATCCACTGCCGTGATTTCTATAAACTGTATGAAGTTAAGGTTCGGGTCTTTGTTCTTCCAATAACCTGCGTAGTCGCTTGCGGACAGATGTGCCGCCGCTTTACCCGTAAAGACAGGCGAAATGATTAGGAAAAATATGGTTGAAAGTATTGCAATAGTTCTTCTCATGGTCTTCTCTCCTTTATCTTGATGAATCACTTTTTTTGAACTGCATTTATCGGCATTCAAATTCCGAAAAGATAAACTTCTGCGCTCCGGCATTGCACAATGCTTTTGTCATGCACCTCTCTACGCGAGATTTTTTTTCAAAGGGGCTCAAACGAATCAAAAGTTTTTTCAACTAAGAGACAGATAAAAGAAGAGAGAAAATGAAAATGGGTTGGGATTTGGAAAAGTTTGTCGGAGCTTAAGTCTGAAAGCGCAATGTCGTTAAGTTAAGAAAACATTTTTCATTTATCATTTTTCATTTGTCATTGAAGAGAAAGAAACCTATGACATAAGGAAAATATCAAATGACAAATGAAAAAGTCTTTTCTTAAACTTGCAGCCTAATTGCTTAACTTAATTCCATTGCCCTGAAAGATGGTATTAATTGCGTCAAGACCAAAGGGCGTGCATCTTCGCGCTATTCACTAACTGTGAGTGTTCATGTAATTTGCCGCGAGCTATTCTTTGAACTCAATCGTTACGTCAACAGTCAATGTTTTCACGTCGGGTTTGGTTGAAGTGTATTGTCTTATTTTCGGGTTACTGCGAATCAAAAGAATCAGACTGTTTTCTTTAACCAGAACAGTGTCGGTAAATTCTTTCACATAAAACGGATCGTAAACTTCGCCCGCTTTTATCTTCCATAGTTCCTGAAGGCGAGGGATGACATCATCGGGCAAGCCTTTGATTGTCAGAACACCCATTTTGAATTGCGGACCTTCGCTCACGTTGAAGTGAAACGAAACTTTTTTGTCGTCATCATCAAAAACTTCTTCCGCATTGAGGCGTGCCATCAAAAAACCTTTTCGGCTGTAAGCGGTTTTTATATCTTCAAGCCCTTTTTCAATCTTCAGACCGTCTGCGACTTCGCCCTGTTTCATTCCGAGAGCGACATTCAATTCTAGGTTTGTCAGCCCCTTTGTATTTCCCCAAGTCGCGCCGTTCCAAGTGTAAGCTTTTCCCTCGTCAAGTTTGATAGTGACAATCACGCCTTTGCAAACAGATTCGTCTGCGGGTTTGGCGTTTACTTCCGTGAATTTGGCTCTCAAATGTCCGATTTTTCTGTAAAGTGGTTTCAGATTCGCGTTTGCAAATTCTTCCACAAAATTTCTTGAGTATTCGCCTTTCAACATATCCTGTGAAGCGGCGATTAAATCCTTTTCGGGAATCTCAACTGCTCCGTTGAAACGCACTCCGCAGGGCGTCATGCTAACACCTTTGACGCTGAAAATCTGTTTTGGATTCATGCCGAACTGGTCTGCGTAAGGAGTTGTTTCCACGCGCCCTTCTATGTTTTTGGTTTTCAAAAGTCTTTCAAGAGATTTGCGAATCTGTTCTGAACCTTCGCCGTTTTCCGCAACTGTTCCCGTAAACGAAGGCACGTCTTTTTTCACTCCGAGCCAGAGTTCTTCTTCTGTAAACCAGACGAAATTATCGAACACTACGGGAATGGTAATTTTTGTCTCCTCGACATTGAATGTAACGAAAGCCTGTTCGCCCGAACTGCGAAAACGATAGCCGATTTTTGAAAACAATCCCGAATCATTAAGCCGTGAAGCCGCTTCGTCAACAATGTCGGGCGTGATGATTTGCCCGATTTGCAAACCGCTCTGCGCCAATACCTGCTCGGATTTCAAACGCTGTAATCCTTTGAATTCCACGCTTTCAAGTTTCAAGACTTTTTGCCCCGACGGAGGCGATGGTTGTGCCTGCCCGAATGCAAATGAGCATGAAACAAAGAGCAAAACAGAAGCTGTTAAGAAAAAAACTTTCGTGTTCATAGTTCAAGAAATCGCACCTTGATTTTTTGTTGTATTGCGATGCAGTGCAGGCTCTTTAGTGTGCCTCGCGTTTGTTTCTATTGCAAACTCTTCCTGTCACTCAAAAGCAACGGGTAAATAAGGTTGCGAACCCGACGTCTGAATACTTCTTGATTGAAGCCGTTTTTGAACTCTAAATCTTTGCGTGCAGATAAATACGATATTTCATTTTGTTGGAAATCTAGCATTTGAAAATTTGCTTTATGGCGGAGTGTCATGTAGATACCAATTAGTAAACCGATTCAAACGGAAAAGTTTTATAAGGGATTCGATTGAGCGAAGAACAAACCAAAAACTTCAACCTTATTATCCCCGTCGGCACGCATGTTGTGACGTTGATTGAGGCGCGCGCCTTATCAAGCGAAACCATAATTCCACGTGGCGCCGTCGGTGAAATTGTCATTGTGCCGCAGGATAACTCTCATTCTTATCTGGTGCGTTTTGCCGATGACAACAAGGCAATGTTGAAACGCAAAGAGTTTGCAATCAAGAAACATTTTCACGACTTGAAAAACGCGATGGATGATATGAACCTCGATGAGTTTATCATCTATCGTTGTGTTGTGGGTTCACGTGCTTACGGGCTTGATAATGAAAATTCGGATGTTGACCGTCGCGGGATTTATTTGCCGCCCGCCGAATTTCACTGGTCGCTTTACGGGGTGCCCGAACAGATTGAACACAAGGAATCCGAAGAATGTTACTGGGAATTGCAAAAGTTTTTAACTCTGTCATTAAAAGCCAACCCGAATGTGCTTGAATGCCTCTATACACCTTTGATTGAACACGCCACGCCGCTGGCAGATGAACTTTTAGAAAGTCGTTCGATGTTTTTATCAAAACTGGTTTATCAAACATATAACGGCTATGTTCTCTCGCAATTCAAAAAACTTGAGCAGGATTTACGCACGCGTGGCGACATAAAATGGAAACACGCAATGCATCTGATTCGTCTTCTCTTGCAAGGCATAAACATCTTGCGCGAAGGCTTTTTGCCCGCGCGTGTTGATGAAGATAGAGAAAGACTTTTGGCTATCCGCCGCGGCGAAACCGATTGGCAGGTAGTAAACGAATGGCGTTTGAGTCTGCACAAAGATTTCGACGCGGCGTTGGCGAAAACCGACTTGCCCGAACGACCCGATTACGAAAAGGCGAATTCGTTTTTAATCAAAGCCCGTCGTTCGATGATTTAAGAACGTGGGATTTTATTGATAACCTTAAATATAAACCCATATTCTTTTGAACCTTTTGAAATGTTGTAAGGAGTTTTTGTTATGAAACGTCTGTCCCCAAGTTTGCTCACTATTGTTTGTTTACTACTGATTGCCTTTGCAGTCCCCGTCGAAGCAAAAGATAAATGGACGAAAGTTAAATCGAAAAACTTTACGCTCATCGGCAACGGCGGCGAGAAAGATATTCGACAGGTGGCAACGCGGCTCGAACAGTTTCGAGAAGTCTTCACCAAGCTTTTTCCGACTGTAAAATTTGTCACGCCCGTTCCGACCACGGTTGTAGTCTTCAAAGACATGAACTCTTTCAATCCGTTCAGACCCGGAAATGTGGCGGGGTATTTTCAATCGGGCGAAGACATAAACTATATAGCTCTGACGACGGAAACCTACGGCGACCAGACTCCATATTCAATTATCTTTCACGAATACACACACCTGCTCGTGAACAACAGCATCGGCGATGACGTGCCGCTCTGGTTCAACGAAGGACTTGCAGAGTATTACTCGACGTTTTCAATCAGCGATGACCGAAAAGTAATTTTAGGAAATCTGATTGGGAGTCATCTTCATTCTTTGCGCGAAACAAAGATGCTTCCGCTCAGAACGCTTTTTACGGTTGACCACAAATCCGCTTACTACAACGAGAAGAATAAACAGAACATTTTTTACGCGCAATCATGGCTCTTGATGCACTACCTGATTCAAAACGAAGAGGGAAAAAGGTTGAATCAGCTCAATGTTTTCTTTGCGAATCTGGATAAAGGAATGGACGTGGAAAAAGCCTTTACATCGGCGTTTCAAATCACAATCGAACAGATGGAAAAAGAGCTGCAACAATATCTGAAAAAATCCACGTTTCGCGCAACGGCAATCACGTTTGAAAACAAACTCGTGTTTGATTCAGGGATGGAAACCTCGCAGCTGAGCGAAGCCGAATCACAGGCGTATCTGGGCGACATGCTGGCTCATATGCACTTGGTTAATGCGGAAAAGTATCTTCAAAAAGCCATTTCGCTAGACCCGAACCAAGCAATGGCACACGCTTCTTTGGGAATGTTTTATGCAAAACAGGGACGCTTTGCCGATGCAAAGAAATCGCTTGAAAAAGCAATAGCTTCAAACTCGCAAAACTACTTGGCGCATTATTACTACGCCGAAGCGATAAGCTTTGAGCAAACAAAAGAAAGTGTAACCGAACAGAAATTCACGCCCGAAGAATTGAAAGCTTTGCGTTCGTCTTTGAAAAAAGCCATTGAACTCGCGCCCACGTTTCCCGATTCGTATCGTTTGCTCGCTTTTGTCAACTTAGTCGCAGAAGAACAGATTGACGAATCAATTGATTTGCTGAAACGCGCCATCACATATTCGCCCGGAAGACAGGAACTCTATTTCATGTTAGGGCAATGTTATCTGGCGAAAGAGGATTACAAAACCGCGAAAGAATTGCTTGAACCCATTGCGCGTTCGTCGTCCAAAGATGAAATAAAAACCCACGCGGAAAGTCTTCTTAATTTTATAAAAGAGGTCGAAGAGCAAAAGGCGAAATACGAGGCTTTTAAGAAGGAACAAGAAGAGAAGAAAAAGAAATACGAAGAAACAAAACAAAACCAATCCACAGTCGGAACTGATATTCAGACGACTACGGATACAAGCACAAATCAAAGACCAAAACTGACGCGCAAGAAAAATGAAACGGACGAAACGCAAGATTTTCAAGAAGGCTTTTACACACCACGGGAAGGCGAAAGCCAAGCGCGCGGACAACTTGTGCGTATTGATTGCGTTGGCGGTCAGAGCGTCGTTGTTGTTGTAAAGGTCGGGGAAAAACTCTACAAGTTTTACAAATCTGATTTGGCAAATGTCCGGTTTGTCACATTCACAGCCGAGGTCCCCTTAGGCGGACAAATCGGTTGCGGCGCAGTTAAAAACCCGCCCGAAATAGTAGCGACATTCCGCGCGTTAAGCGACAAAAAATTAAAGTACGACGGCGAGATTGTCATCATCGAATTTGTTCCAAAAGACAATCCGCAAAACCCTGAATGACAGAGAACAAAGTTCAAATTGACGAACGGTTAAAACATGATGTCGAACGCCATCCGTATCCGCTTCTTTTTGCAACGGTGAGCGGGGCGCATCTTTACGGTTTCCCTTCATCTGATTCGGATTTCGATTTGCGCGGCGCACATATTTTGCCTGTGAGCGAAGTGGTTGGTTTGAATGAAGGGCGCGATACAATCGAAGTCTCTGCAATGCGAGAAGATAATTTTGAACTTGATTTGGTTACGCACGATGTGAAAAAGTTTTTCTCGCTTGTGTTGAAAAAAAACGGTTATGTTCTCGAGCAAATCTTTTCGCCTTTGATTGTTCACGCAATGACGGAACATGAAGAATTAAAAGCGATTGCAAAAACTTGTATCACACGCCATCACAGCCATCATTATTTCGGTTTCGCGGCTACGCAATGGAAACTCTTTGACAAAGAAAACCCGCGCCGCGTGAAGCCTTTGCTTTATGTCTTTCGTGTTTTGTTGACGGGCATTCACCTGATGCAAACGGGCGAAGTCGAGGCGAATCTTTTGACACTCAATGAAAAGTTTAACCTTCCGTATCTGTCCGAACTGATTGAAAGAAAACTCAAGGGTGAAGAGAAGAGTACGCTCAAAGATTCCGACATTGGTTTTTACCAAAAAGAATGCGAACGCCTTCGTAAAGAATTGGAAAACGCATATCAAAAAAGCTACCTGCCCGAAGCCCCGCAAGGAAAAGCAGAGCTAAATGAGTTGCTGATAAGATTGCGGATAAATTCAATTTGAGGTGAGGCGAATGAGCGAAGAATCAGATTGGAAGCAAAAATATCTTAATGACCCAAGAACGAATGAAGAACTTGTTGACTTGGCTTTGAAAGAAGAAGACGGAGATGCCAGATGGGACTTAGTCACGATTTTGATACATCGTGACCCTCAAAAAATTTTTGAGACAGCAAAACATTTGTGCGAAAGTAAATCATCAAATGAGATAAAACTAGGAGCAGACCTTTTAGGGCAACTTTCAAAACCTGATAATGTTTTCCATGAAGAGTCTTTGTCAATTCTTTTTAGAATAGTTGATGAAGAAACAGATGCTAATGTTCTTCAATCAGCAACTGTTGCTTTAGGTCACCTAGATAATATTCGTGCTGTTGAGCATCTTGTAAAGTTAAAGAATCACCCTTCAGAGGACGTTCGACACGGAGTCGTTTTCGGCTTGCTTACATATGAAGATGAAAGGGCTATTGCTGCGTTGATTGAATTGTCTAAAGATGAAGATGATGATGTGAGAAGTTGGGCAACATTCGGATTAGGCACACAGATAGACACAGACACACCTGAAATTCGTGACACGCTTTTTGCAAGAGTTGAAGAGGGTGGCGATGATAACAAAGACGAAATTCGCGGCGAAGCTTTTGTCGGTTTGGCTAGACGCGGTGATAAAAGAGTTATTGAGCCTTTGTTAAAAGAGTTGACATCGGATAGTGTCGGAAAATTAGCTGTCGAAGCCGCGAAAGAAATTGCAGATTCAAGGTTACTGCCAGCGTTGCTTTCACTAAAAGAATGGTGGGACGTTGATAAAGAATTATTGGACGAGGCTATTTTAGCTTGTCAAAGTGAATCTAAGGCTGAAAGCAATTAGAAATCATGGAGTTTTAGACAATGAAGCGTTTATCTTTGATTTTGCTCGCGGTTGTTTTTCTTTTTTCTATTTCAATTCAGGCACAAGATAAATGGACTAAGGTTCAGACGAAAAACTTTACGCTAATCGGCAACGGCGACGAACTTCAAGTCAAACAGGTCGCCGTAAGTCTGGAACAATTCCGCGAAGCGTTTGCGCGGCTTTTTCCAAATAGCAAAATCACAACGCATGTTCCGACGGTTGTGATGGTTTTCAAAGACAAAGCCTCTTTTGCTCCGTTCATGGTAAGAGAAAGCGCCGTTGGATATTTTCAATCGGGCGAAGATGCGAACTATATTGCGCTTACGACTGAAACAACGGGCGAGCAGAATCCTTACACAATAATTTTTCACGAGTTTGTTCACCTTCTTGTCCTGAATAATTTCGGGGCGAAAGTTCCGCTCTGGTACAACGAAGGTCTTGCGGAGTATTACTCGACATTCAAAATCAAAGACGAACGCGCGGTGATTTTGGGCGACCCCGTTAAAGCACATCTTTACCAAATCAAGAAACAAGGATTACTGCCGCTGAAAGAACTTTTCGCAGTGACTCAAGATTCGCCTTACTACAATGAAAGCGACAAGCGAAACATTTTCTACGCCGAATCCTGGCTGTTGATGCATTATCTGATTCACAACAAAAACACAGAGCAGAAAAAGTTTTTCGAGATGTTGCTGAAAGGCATTGAAACGGAAAAGGCTTTTAAGGAAAGTTTCCAAATGAGCTATGAGGCGATGGAGCAAAGCCTTCTTGAATACGCGACGAAAAAAGATGTCATTCAACCGAACATCGCAAGCTTTGAAAACAAACTCACGCTCGAAGCGGAAACAAAAACAGAACAAATCGAAGACGCGGAAGCTTTTGTTTATCTGGGCGATTTGCTTTCATTTCGTGACAAAACAAACGCCGGAGATTTTTACAGACGTGCCAATGAACTCGCGCCGAAATCCGCTGCGGCAAAAGCCGCGCTCGGAATTCAAAAAGCAAAAGCGGGAAATTACAGAGAAGCAAAAGAGCTTTTGAAAGAGGCTGTCAAGGCGGGAACAAAAAATCATTTAGCCCTTTATTACTACGCCGAAGCAATCAGCGCGGAAAAATCAAGAGCAGACTTTTCAAACGGTTACAGCACGGAAGAACTTCAAACAATGCGCGCTTTATTGAAACGCGCGATTGAACTCGTGCCGATGTTTACAGACTCTTATCGTCTTTTGGCTTTTATAAACTTAGTCGCAAACGAACAGCTTGATGAATCAGTCATTTTTCTAAAACAAGGTTTGAAACTCTCGCCGAACAATCAGGATTTACTCTTTATGTTGTCGCAGTGTTATCTGGCGAAAAGCAATTTCAAAGACGCCAAAGAGACTCTTGAAACAATCGTTCGCACAACGACGGTTGAGCGTTATAAATCCGAAGCACAAGCCCGGCTTGATTCATTGCGCGAAGTCGAACTAAGCGTTTTGCGCGGCAATGCGGCAATGAAAGATTTGCAAAGAGAGGCGGAAGAAATCAAACAAAAAGGAATGACCTTTCCGCCAATTTCGCAAGACAAAAAATCTTTGCCTTACCAATCGGGTTTGCGTCAGCCGTTGGAGGGCGAAAAGCAAGTGCGCGGGCAATTGATTGAAATCGAATGCAAAAAAGACAAGAGCGTTCTTCTGGTTGTGCAATCGGGCGAGCAGGTTTTCAAGTTTTATAAAAACGATTTGCAGAATGTTAAGTTTGTAACCTTCACAGCGCGATTCATGGTCGGCGGCGAAATCGGATGCGGGCAAATCAAAAAAGATAACGAAGTCGTAGCCACATATCGTCCCGCCATAAAAAACGATGGCGAGATTGTCCTTATTGAATTCATTCCGAAAGATTTTCCGACAGAGCCTTGAAACGGAAAGTTTTTTTCGCGCAAAAGCGCAAAGGGTTGAAACTTTGGCGAGTTGTGCAGTTTATTCGCAACTTGTCACCGTCACGCAAAAACGCAAAGGTATTGCTGTTTTGTTTCGTCGCTTTTAATCAAAATAATTTTTCTTTGCGTTTTGGCGTGATAAAGTACAACTTCATTTTCAATTACGGTTTCTGCGAGGCGTCAACTCTTTGCGTCTTTGCGTGAAAAAACAACACTTTGCGCAAAAACACCGAAAGGAGATTCACATCATGCACGAAAATCAAATTGCATCCATCATCGTTGATTGTGCCTATCAGGTTCACATAAAGTTTGGTCCCTGTCTGTTTGAATCCGTTTACGAAGCCGCACTCAAGTACGAACTTGAAAAATGTGGATTGCGCGTTTTGAATCAACAAAAATTGCCTGTCATTTACGAAGGCGTTCATTTAGAAGAAGGCTTTCGTGTTGATTTGA
>Ga0187893_10009221_pt1 | contig 15251 bp, 13 predicted proteins | sample MA1701074metaG_FD_139574 | JGI IMG/M metagenome (GOLD analysis project Ga0187893, IMG submission 139574) | White microbial mat communities from a basaltic lava cave in the Kipuka Kanohina Cave System on the Island of Hawaii, USA - MA170107-4 metaG ... | reverse complement strand
TGCGAGCGCGCGAAAGGCCAGGCCCCGATGGCTGATCTGGTCCTTCTCGTCGTCCTCCAGCTCCGCCATCGTTCGACACGAGCCTGCAGGGACGAAGACCGGGTCGTAGCCGAACCCCCGCTCGCCCCTCGGTTCGGTGATGAGGCTCCCCTCGCAGGTGCCCTCGGCCTCCAGCGCACGTTCGTCGGTCCACGCGGCCACCGCGACGCATCGGTAGCGCGCGGAACGCTGTTCCGGGGGGACTCGAGCGATCTCCCGGATCAGCTTCTCGAGGTTCTCCGCGTCGCTCGAGCCCTCACCCGCGAACCTCGCCGAGCGAGCTCCCGGCGCGCCGTCGAGCGCGTCTACCTCGATGCCCGAATCGTCGGCGAGCGCCGGCATCCCCACTACACGCGAGACGGTCCGGGCCTTGTGGAGCGCGTTGTCGAGGTACGAGTCGTACGGTTCGTCGACGTCCGGCCATCCGGCATCACGGGTCGCGTTCGTCACCCACTCCACCGGCCAGTCCGCACAGATCCGAGCGATCTCGCGGAGCTTGTGCGGGTTCTTCGAGGCGATCGCGATGCGCGCGGGGAACGCCACGGGATCAGGCGAGGACGTCGCGCTGGATCTGTGTGAGCTGCTTGATCCCGGACTCGGCCAGGTCGAGGAGTGCGTCGAGGTCCGTGCGGGAGAACGGTTCGCCCTCGGCGGTCCCCTGCACCTCGACGAGGCGTCCGGAGCCCGTCATGACCACGTTGCAGTCCACGTCGGCTGCGGCGTCCTCGTCGTACGACAGATCCAGGACGGGCCCGCTGCCGAGGACCCCGACGCTGACCGCGGCGACGCTGTCGATGAGCGGGTCGGCCGGGATCTTCCGCGCCTCGGTCAGCCCCCGGAGCGCCAGTGCCAGCGCGATGTACCCGCCGGTGATCGAGGCGCATCGGGTGCCCGCGTCCGCGAGCAACACGTCGCAGTCGATCATCACGGTTCGCTCGCCGAGGCGCGAGAGGTCGGTCACCGCTCGAAGCGATCGCCCGATCAGCCGCTGGATCTCCTGCGTGCGGCCGCTGGGTCTCCCCTTCTGCACCTCGCGCGAGGTGCGCTCGGTCGTGGCCCGAGGGAGCATCGCGTACTCGCCGGTGACCCATCCACGTCCGGTTCCCCGCAGCCACCGTGGCACGTCCTCCGACACGGTCGCGGCGACCAGCACCTTGGTGCGCCCCATCGAGAACAGCACGGACCCCTCGGCCCACTCCTGGTATCCGAGCTCGGCGGCGACGGGCCGCAGCTCGTCGACGGCGCGGCCGTCGGGCCGGACGCTCATGAGCCGATCCGCAGGCGCATGCCCTCGGACGCCGTGTCGATCGGCCCTTGGTACTCGTCGGCAGCCTGCTCGCGGGAGACCTCGTGCTCCAGCGAAGGCCAGATGTGGGTCAGGACCAGCCGGCCGACGCCCGACTCGCGCGCGTGGTCGGCAGCCTGGCGTGCCGACATGTGGAACGGGAGCAGGTCGTCGCGATCCTGCCAGGTCGCCTCGGCGAGGAACAGGTCCGCATCGCGCGCGAGCTCGTTCACGTGATGGGTGGGTCCCGTGTCGCCGGTGTACGCGAGCACCTGTCCGTCGGTGGAGATGCGGAAGCCCAGAGCGGGCAGGCCGAGGTGCGCCATCGGCTCGGTCTTCACGCGGAACGGGCCGACCTCGAACGCCTCACCGGGCGCGACCTCGGTGAACGTGAACGCCGTCCGCATCGCCACCTGCGAATCGATCGACACGAGGTCCGCGAGCCGCTGCGAGAAGTCGGTCGGGACGAACACTGGCAACCCGGGATGGCCAAGCTCTCCGTAGTGCCACGCGTAGAAGGCCGGGTACAGGTCGACGAAATGATCGGGATGCTCGTGCGAGATCGCGATCGCACTCAGGTCGGGGATCTCGATGTGCTGCTGGAGGTTCGCGAGCGTCCCGGTCCCCGCGTCCATCCACAGGTTGAAGCCGTCGTGCTGAACGAGGTAGCCGGAGGTGGCCGTGTCCGCGTTCGGCCAGGTGCCGCTCGCGCCGAGGACGGTCAGCTCCACGCGACGCCCTCCACCTGTCGGATCGCGACCTCTTCGATCCCGCCCGCGGCGGGCCCCAGGAACCGGTGCGCAATCCGGCGGAACCGCTCCGGATCGCCGGTCGTGAGGAACCGATGCTGCGGCTCGAGCCCGCCATCGCGCTGGAGCGACTCGGCGCGCAGGACCCGGAACACGTCCTTCGCGGTCTCCTCCGCCGACGACACGAGCACGACGTCCTCTCCCATCACCATCTGGATCAGTCCCGAGAGCATCGGGTAGTGGGTGCACCCCAAGATCAGCGTGTCGATCCCCTCTCGGGCCAGCGGCCCAAGATACTCCCGCGCGGCCCCGAGCAACGCGTCGCTCGAGGTGTCGCCGGCCTCGACGTGCTCAACGAAGACCGGACAGGCGGCCGAGAACAGCAGCACGTCGGCCGACGCGGCTCGGACCGCGCGGTCGTACGCGCCGCTCGCGACCGTCGCCTCGGTGCCGATGAGGCCGATCCGCCCGTTGCGGGTCGCCCGGACCGCCGCGCGCGCCCCGGGGTCGATGACGCCGGCCACGGGGACGCCGTGCGCCTGGGTCACGTCGGCGATGGCGGCCACCTCGATCGAGTTGCACGCGACGACGAGCAGCTTCACATCGCGCTCCACGAGGTACCCGGCGATCTCGAGCGCGAACGTCCGGATCTCCTCGAGCGACCTCGGGCCATAGGGGAAGCGGCCGTTGTCGCCGACGTACAGGATCGGCTCGTGGGGAAGCAGGTCGGACACGGCGCGGGCGACCGTGAGCCCGCCGACCCCCGAATCGAAGATGCCGATGGGGCGAGGATCGCTCATGGGCTCACCACCACAGGGACCCCTCGACGCGCTTGCTCGCGAGCTCGAACTCGGATGACCAGGCGTCGGTGGACAAGTACTTCCACCCCCCGTCGGCGAGCAGGCAGACGATGTCGCCCGCGTCGAGCTCGCTCGCCACACGCCGGGCGATGTGGAGCACCGCGCCCGAGGAGATCCCCGCGAAGATCCCCTCCTGCTCGGTGAGCTCCCGCGTCGCGCGGAGCGCGTCGGTGGAGTTGACGAGGAACTTCCGGTCCACGACGGTCTCGTCGAAGATCGGCGGGATGAATCCCTCGTCCAGCGATCGCAGCCCGTAGACGAGGTCGCCGAGCTCGGGCTCGGCCGCGATCACCTGTACGGCGGGGTCGTGCCGTCGCAGACGCCTTCCGACACCGGTCAACGTTCCGCCGGTCCCCAGACCAGCGACGAAGTGGGTGATCTCGGGAAGATCGCGCACGATCTCCTCGCCGGTTCCCTGTTCGTGCGCCAGGGGGTTCGCCGGGTTGCCGTACTGGAACGGCATGAAGTAGCGATCGTCCCTCGCGAGCCGCCTCGCGACCTCGATCGAACCGTTCGTTCCCGCATCGCCCGGAGAGGTCACGATCTCGGCTCCGAACAGCTCGAGCAGCCGGATCCGCTCCTCGCTCGCGTTGTCGGGGATCACGACGGTGAGCCGGTAGCCCTTGCGACGCGCGACCATCGCGAGCGAGATCCCCGTGTTGCCCGACGTGGGCTCGAGGATCGTGCGCTCGGCCGTGAGATCGCCGGAGGACTCGGCTGCTTCGACCATCGCGCGCGCGATCCGATCCTTCGTCGAGCCGGTCGGGTTCTGCCCCTCGAGCTTGGCCCACAGGCGCACGCCGGGGCTCGGGCTCAGGTGCGAAAGTCCGACGAGCGGCGTGTCGCCGATCGCGTGCAACACATCGGGATGGCGCATCAGCAGCGTGTGGGAGACATCGCAGAGGTCCTCATCCTAGCTCCGCGGGCGGGACGGGCCGGGTCCGTCGGACCCGGCCCGTCCCGCGCCGGCCGCACCGCGACTACGTCGTCGTGGTCACGATCTCGTACTGGTCCCCGGGCGCGTTGTTCGGGAACACGGCGAGGATGCTGGGATCATCGCCCGCCGCCGCCGAACCGACGCCGACGGTGACCGCCCCAGTCGGGCCACCCCAGAAGCCGCCGACCACCTGGCTCGAAAACTCGAGCGCGGGCTGGGTCGTGTCAAGCCTGGGTAGGTACGTCCCGGTGCTGGAGTCGATCCCGCCCGCCGTGTCGCAGACCACGTCGTCGGGAACGTCCCCCGCGTACACTCCGGTGCAGGCCACGATCCTGTATGAGAGCAGTCGTTTCTGGTTGTCCAGTCCCAGCGCGCGGGCGTCGACCGCGATCCCCCAGACGCTCGCGTTGTAGTTCGAATAGTCCTGGAAGTAGGTGGCGTCGCACGCGCTGAAGTCGCTCGGGAGGTTGAAGACGCAGACGGTGCCGGTCCCGCCCTCGGGGAACTTCACGACGAGCACGTCCCCCCCGAGCGAGGGATCGGCGAACACGCCGTCGGCCCCGACGTCGATGAGGACGTCCACCTCGGTCGTCTCGGTGATGTTGTGGGGGCTCGCGCCGACCACGACGAACTCGATCGGCTCGGTGGGCTCGTCGATCTGGGTGAGGAACTGGGTCCACGTCACCCCGGCGAACGCGTCGGTCCCAGGCGGCAGCCCGGCGGCATCACCCTCGACCGACACCCCCACGAACGAGCGAGCGCCGATCGCGACGATGTCGCCTTCAGCCCCGGACCCGGCCGGGTCCTCGTCGCCGAGCAGGTACAGGTCGGCGTACTTCAGCCCGCCCGCTTGACCGAGCACCGCAAGCTCGGCGGATCCGACCGTGAGGTCGAGGACGTTGGGGAACACGGCCGTGCTCGCCGAGGCGAGCGGCGTGACGTGCCACGGCACGTGCAGCTCGTCCCCGTGCTTGCCCTTCTCGACGATGTCGACGTTGCCGTCGACGTTCCCGTTGATGAAGTACCAGCCGAGCTCCTGCTGCCACTTCGGCACCACGTTGGGATCGATCCGCAGCTCGACGAACACCTTGACCTTCTCGCCGGCCTTCAGCGAGAACGTGTGGGATGTGTCCAGCTGCTCGTCGCCGATCGCGATCTTCGCGGAGACGAACTTCGTCGCGAGGTTGTCGTGGAACCGGACGCTGGCCTTCGCGTCGTACTTCTGCGTGTGGTTCGACAGGTTCTGCACCGTGAACGACTTCACGATCGTCGTCAGGGTGGACACGCCCCGCAGCCCGTACGACAGGCTCCCCGGCCACGCGAGCGTCTCGGCGGTCGCCGACTCGTAGGCCTGGACGCGGCCGGCACCCATCACCGTGGCCGGGACCGGTCCCGACCCGTCGTTGTTCAGGACCTCCTGCGTGGCCTGGTTCATGATCGCCGCCTTGATCTTCGTCGGCGACCAGTCCGGGTGGAGCTGCACGAGCAGCGCCGCGACGCCGGACACGTGGGGCGCAGCCATCGAGGTACCCGAGAGCAGCTGCCCCTCGGTCCCGGTTCCGGCGTCCGCCGACAAGATGTCTGCGCCCGGCGCCGAGACGTCGGGCTTCAGCGCGCTCGAGATCCTGGCGGGACCCTCCGACGTGAAGTCGGTGAGCCGGTCCCCGAACCCGGGGATCACCGAAGGCTCGGCGTTCAGCGTGACGTTGAGCGTCACCGTGTTGTACGAGGCCGGTGCGTCCGGACTCACGGTGTCGCCCAGGATCGCACTGTTGTTGCCGCCGACCATGACCGCGGGGATCGTGACCTGCTCAGCGAAATCGCCCGGCGACAGGCCGAAGGGGAAGCCGCCGAAGCCGCTCCAAAGGATGACCGCGGACGCGCCCGCCTCCTGCGCGCGGAAGACCTTCTCGCTCCCGTCGCAATCCCCGGCGCCGGTCGAGCCCTTGAAGACGAGCGCGATCTGGCCGGCGAACGGTGTTCCCGATGGCGTCGTGTCGCAAAGCTGTCGATCGAACGGCGCCGGGACGCCGCCGGGGTCTGTGGGCGGATCGACCTCGCGCGCGTCGACCACGTCGCCGGTGACCGCTGAGGTGAGGCCGCCGCTCCACCCCTGATGCACCATCAGCCCGCTGTCCTCGAGCGTCACCCCGGAGGGGTCGTTCACGGTCAGCACGTTCGCGACGAATTGGTCGATCGAGGCCGCGACCGCGATGACGCCGGGAGCGCTCGCGGGCGTCCCGAGGATGTAGCCGTTGCCGCCGAGCGGCTGGTTCCCGGAGTTGCCGGCGGATGCGACGAACACGGTCCCGCCATCGACGACGGCTTGGGCCGCGAGGGCCTCGAGCGAGCTCGGTGGGCCGTAGTCGACCCCGCCGGAGAACGAGAGCACGTCCACGGCGTCGCGCGTGCTGCCGTCCCCGTTCGGGTCCATCGCGAACTCGTAGCCGGCCACGAGCACGTCTGCTGCGGAGTCGCCGGAGTCCCAGACCTTCACCGCGATGATCGTGGCCTTCGGGGCGACGCCCCTGCCGATGATCCCGGGAACGCCGATGCCGCAGCAGGTCCCGGCGACATGCGTGCCGTGATCGCCCACGACGGCGTCGTCCAATGGGTCGGGATCGGGGTCCGGGACGTCGTTCGTGGGATCGTCGTCGAGCACGCTGTAATCGTCCCCGACGAAATCGAATCCGCCTCTCACCTTCACGGTCGGGAACGTTCCCGGTTCGACCACGTTTGGGTCGTTCGCGAGGTAGTCGTCCGGGTCCCCGGACCCTCCGAAGTCGGCGTGGGTGTAGTCCACCCCGGTGTCGACCACGGCGACCGTGATGCCCTTGCCCTTGATCCCGAGCTGCTTGTGCACCCTCGACGCGCCGATGAACGGGACGCTCGTCTCGTTGTGACGAACGACGATCCCTACGCGCTCGACGAGCGCGACGTCGGAGCGTTCGGCCAGGGCGGACGCGCCCGCGACCGAGATCTGGACCGAGAACGCGTTCACGAGCTTCGAGTACCGGAAGATCACCGTCCCACCAGCGGCCTCCGCCGCGCGGATCGCGGCGGCCTGCGACCGCAGGACGTCGGCCGCCGCCGCGCGCTGCGCCGCGGGAGCCAGGCGACCGCGCTCGATCACAGCCGGCGTGTTCAGCTGGACGAAGAACCGACCTTCCCGCTGCTGCGACAGGATCGCGGGCTTCCAACCCGCGGGAGGAAGCGTGCGCTCGTCACGGGATACGCCGCGGTCGAGGTCCCTGGCGGCGAGGGCCGGGGCCGACAGCGCGACCAGCATGACGAGAGCGCACGCCGCCACGATGCGATGGCGCATCGACGTGCCCCTTTCTCACCTGGAGCGTCCGTGCCCCGCACCCCGGTGCCGGTGCGCTCGCGTGCGCCGCGGAGGATATCGTGAGAGCGCTCGAACGTGCTCGCCAGCAGCGGCGAGCCTTCGAAAGCGCGGTCGGAGGGTGCCACTCATGCGGAGGGCCTCGGCGCTGGTTGCGACGATCGTGGTCGGCCTCATCGTGCCAGCGCCCGCCGCCGAGGCGACCGAAGAACCGACCCTCGTAGCGGACATCCATGCAGGCGGGAACACCTCCCGCCCTTCAGAACTCGTGGATGTGGACGGAACGTTGTTCTTCGTCGCAGACGATGCGACGTACGGCTCCCGACTGTGGAAGAGCGACGGGACCGAGACAGGGACCGTGCAGCTGAGGGACGTCTCAAACCCCGCCAGGCTCGGCGCTGTGGACGGCACGCTGTACTTCACCGCCTATGACGGGAACGGCAACGAGCTCTGGAGGAGCGATGGGACCGAGGCGGGCACGACGGGCGTGAAGGACATCTGGCCCGGGGAAGCAGGGTCCTACCCTGACCACCTCACCGAGGTGGGCGGGACGTTGTTCTTCGTCGCCGACGATGGCACGCACGGCCGCGAGCTCTGGAAGAGCGACGGGACCGAGGCGGGCACGACGGGCGTCAAGGACATCGAGCCGGGGACGGCGGCCCCCTCGCTGGGCGATCTCACCAGTGTGAACGGAACGTTGTTCTTCACCACCGACGATGGCACGTACGACCCGGAGCTCTGGAAGAGCGACGGAACCGGGGCCGGGACGGTCCTCGTCAAGGACATCGCGCCAGGACCAACCGCTTCATACCCGCCGCACTCCCTCACCGATGTGAACGGAACGCTGTTCTTCACCACCGACGACGGCACGTATGGTCGGGAGCATTGGAGGAGTGACGGGACCGATGCGGGCACGATGCTCGTGAAAGACGTCTCCCCAGGGGTTCCCGGTTCCTACCCCTCAAGCCTCACGGATGTGAACGGAACGCTGTTCTTCGCGGCCGACGACGGCTCGCGCGGTTACGAGCTTTGGAGGAGTGACGGGACGGATGCCGGCACGATGCTCGTGAAGGACATCCTTCCGGGAACGCCCGCGCCGAACGGGCTGTACTACCTCACCGACGTGGACGGGACCCTGTTCTTCAGGGCCCGCGACGGTACGCACGGCCCCGAGCTCTGGATGAGCGACGGAACCGGGGCCGGGACGGTCCTCGTGAAGGACATCCGGCCGGGGAGGTCGGGCTCCTTCCCAGACGAGCTCACCGAGGTGAACGGGACGCTGTTCTTCACTGCCAACGGCGGCGAGCTCTGGATGAGCGACGGAACGAGGCCGGGAACGGTTCGCGTCAAGCCCTTCGACTTCTCGGGAGATCTCGCCGAGTTCAACGACACGCTGTTCTTCCGGGCCGCCGGCGCCATGGCGAAGAGCTCTGGAGGAGCGACGGGACCGAGGCCGGGACAGTGCTCGTGAAGGACATCGCGCGTGGGGCCGGAGGTTCCTACCCCCGCGACCTGATCGGGGTGGATCGAACGCTGTTCTTCACCGCGTATACCAAGCGGTACGGCGATGAGCTCTGGAGGAGCGATGGACGAGAGCAGGAACGGTGCTCGTCAGGGACATCCAGCCAGGGCGGGAGGGCTCCTACGTGTACAGGGGAAGTCTCGCGAGGTTCAGCGGTCGGCTGCTCTTCACGGCCTCGAGGCGCAGGAACGGTGTTGAGCTCTGGAGGAGCGACGGGACCAGGGCGGGGACGGTCCTCGTGAAGGACATTTCAGCCCGGGCCGCCGAGTTCCTACCCGGACGATCTCACGGAGCTAGACGGGAGGCTGTTCTTCAGGGCAGTCGACGAGGCGCACGGCACCGAGCTCTGGAGGAGCGACGGGACCAGGGCGGGGACGGTCCTCGTGAAGGACATTCAGCCCGGGACGGCGGGTTCCTTCCCCCGCGATCTCACCGAGCTGGACGGCGCGCTGTTCTTCAGTGCTTACAGAGGATCAAGCGGCGCCGAGCTCTGGCGGAGTGACGGAACACGAGCGGGGACGGTCCTCGTGAAGGACATCTGGCCCGGGAACACGGGTTCGGACCCGCACTTCCTCATCGATGTCGGCGGGACGCTGTACTTCGCCGCCAACGATGGCGTGCACGGTGACGAGCTGTGGGTGCTCCGCCCTACCCCTGGATAGGTCAGCGGCCGCCGGCCACGGCAGGCAGGATCGCCACGGTGTCGGACTCGCTCACCGCGGTCTCGAGGGAGCCGAGGAAGCGGACGTCTTCGTCGTTCACGTAGACGTTCACGAACCGGTGCAGCCCGCCGTCCTCGGTCACGACGTTCTCGGTGATGCCCGGGTAGCGGCGCTCGAGGTCCCCGAGCAGCTCGCGGAGCGTTTCGCCCGAGGCGTCCACGTGCGCCCGTCCGTCCGAGTGCTTGCGCAGGATCGTCGGGAGCTTGACCCGCGCCATCAGGCCCCTGCCCTTCCCGCGGAGGTGGAGACCCCGTGCTCGGCCTCGGGCGGCGCCTGCCCGGGCGTGAGCCCGCAGAACGCCTCGTAGTCGATGAGCTCGGTGATCGAGGGCTCCTTGCCACACACCGGGCAATCGGCGTCCCAGCGGATCCTGACGGTCTGGAAGTCCATCTCGAGGGCGTCGAAGATCAGCAGGCGCCCGATCAGCGGATCGCCCTTGCCGGTGATCAACTTCACGGCCTCGGTCGCCTGGATGCTGCCGATGATCCCCGGCAGTACCCCGAACACCCCGCCCTCGGCGCAGCTCGGGACCGTCCCCGGCGGCGGGGGCTGCGGGAACAGGCAGCGGTAGCAGGGGGCGTCCTGTCCGGGCATGAACACCGTCGCCTGCCCGTCCCACTGGTAGATCGAGCCGTACACGAGGGGCTTGCCCAGGAACTGCGTCGCGTCGTTGACGAGGTAGCGGACCGGGAAGTTGTCGGTGCCGTCGACGACGACGTCCCACGGCTCGAGGACCTCGAACGCGTTCTCGGACGTCAGGATCGTGTCGTAGGGGACGATCTCGATCGTCGGGTTGATCGCCCGCAGCCGGTCGGTCGCGCTCTCGACCTTCGGGCGCCCGACGTCGGACGTCGAGTGGATGATCTGCCGTTGCAGGTTCGACTCGTCGACGCGGTCGAAGTCCAGGATGCCGAGCGTCCCGACCCCCGCGGCCGCGAGGTACATCGCGACCGGCGATCCGAGCCCGCCGGCGCCGATGCAGAGCACCTTGGCGTCCAGGAGCTTCGCCTGCCCTTCGCCGCCGATCCCCGGCAGGATGATGTGGCGGGCGTAGCGACGCACCTGCTCCTCGGTGAAGCGCGGCGTGGGGCTCATGCGACCTGCACCTCCTCCTCCTCGATCGAACCGTCCTGCATGCGGAAGCCGCGGAGGACCGGGTTCGAGCGATCCGAGAGGGACATCACGAGGTAGATCGCCTCCGGATAGAAGGCCTGACGCAGATCGGTCTCCGAGGGGTAGGCCTCCGAATGCGTGTGCGTGTGGAAGATCGCCACGAGGTCCCAGCCCTCGTCCTCGATCTGGTCGAATACCCGGAGCTGTTCCTTCGGATCCAGGCGATAGGACACCGGGCTCGCATCCGCGTTCGCCATGGGGAAGAACTTGACCGGCCGGCCCTCCTTGCCGGCGAGCACCCCGCATGCTTCGTTCGGGAACGCGGCCAGGCCGTGCTCCGCCATGTCGACGAACGTCACTCGGTCGATCTCGAACATCTTGCAGGTGCAACGCTACCAGCGAGTGCGTATTCCTCGAACGAGGGTTCAGAGCCGACCGGTGAGCGCGATTCGCCCCGCCTCGCCCGCCTCAACGCGCCCGATCTCCGCGAACCCGACGGCGCGGGCCCGGAGCTCGTGAGCGAGGCGATCGCCGTCGGAGGCTGCGATGAGCAGCCCTCCGGATGTCTGGGCGTCGGCGAGCACGATCTGTTCGGGCTCGGTGAGCCCGCCCCAGTCGGTGTGCGGTCGGACGAACGCGTGGGTGCGACGCGTTCCGCCGGCCACCACGTCGCGCCGCGCGAGGTCGAGCACCTCCGGCAGGACCGGGACCGCGGCGGCGTCGATCGTCGCGGAAGCCCCCGAGCCCACGAGCATCCGGTGCAGGTGACCGAGCAGCCCGAACCCGGTGACGTCCGTGGCCGCCTGCGCCCCCGCCGCGAGCATGGCCTCGCTCCCGGCGTCGTTCAGCGTGGTCATGACGTCGACGGCGCGTTCGACGAGCTCCGGCTCCGCGAGCCCGCGCTTGATCGCCGTCGAGACGATGCCCAGACCGAGCGGCTTGGTCAGGAACAGCCGGGCGCCCGGCACCGCGGTCGAGTTCCGGACGATCCTCGCCGGATCGACTCGCCCGAGCGCGACCATCCCGTACTTCGGCTCGGGATCGGTGATCGAGTGGCCGCCGAGCACGTGCGCCCCGGCCTTGCTCGCCACGTCGATGCCGCCCTGGAGCACCTGTCCGAGCATCTCGAGCGGCAGGTCGTCGACCGGCCAGGCGACGACGTTCAGCGCGAGGAAGGGCCGGGCGCCCATCGCGTAGATGTCGGAGAGCGCGTTCGCGGCGGCGATCCGGCCCCAGTCGTACGGGTCGTCGACGATCGGCGTGAAGAAGTCGAGCGTCGCGACGATCGCGTCCGAGTCGGAGAGCGCGACGACGGCCGCGTCGTCGCCGGTGTCCGACGCCACCAGCACGTCCCCGGTCACCCCGGGCAGGGAGAGGGTGCCGAGCACCGTCTCCAGGTCCGACGGACCGAGCTTGCAGCCGCACCCGGCCCCGTGACTGAAGCTCGTCAGACGGCGCGGTTCCACGGTCCGAGGATGCCACACTGCCGCCGATGCGGACCGCGGTGGTCGGGCACACCGAATGGGTGGAGTTCGGACGCGTCGCCCACGTCCCGGCGGCGGGCGAGATCGCCCACAGCACCGAGGCGTGGGAGGTCCCGGGCGGCGGCGGGGCCGTAGCGGCGGTGCAGCTCGCGCGGCTCGCCGGCTCGTGCACCTTCTTCACCGCGCTCGGCGACGACGAACAAGGCACGTGGTCGCGGCGCGACCTCCGCGCGCTCGGCGTTCGCGTCGAGGCAGCCTCGCTCCGGGAGCCGACCCGCCGGGCGTTCGTGCTGGTCGACGACCGCGGCGAGCGAACGATCACGACGTTCGGGCCGCGCCTGGATCCGTCCGGGAGCGACCCGCTTCCGTGGGACGAGCTCGAGGCGACCGACGCCGTCTACTTCACGGCCGGAGACGCCGGCGCCCTGCGGGCGGCGCGGCGCGCTCGGGTGGTGGTCGCGACCGGCCGCATCGCCGGGTTCCTCGCCCAGCGCGACATCCGGCTCGACGCGATCGTCGGGAGCGGTTCGGACCCGGCCGAGGCGTTCGACCCCGACGCGTTCGCAGACCCACCCGGCCTGGTGGTTCGAACCGACGGGGCGAGGGGCGGTCGTTACGAGACGAGCGACGGTCGAACCGGGACGTTCGCATCCGTCGCACTCCCGGGCCCGGTCGTCGACGCCTACGGCGCGGGTGACTCGTTCGCGGCCGGGCTCGCGTTCGGGCTCGCCTCGGAGATGACCGTCTACGAGTCGCTCCAGCTCGCCGCTCGGTGCGGCGCTTGGTGTGTCGCCGGCCGCGGGCCGTACGGCAGCCAGCTCACCGCCGCGGACCTCAGGCGCTAGACGGTCGTCGAGACCTCCATCCGGTGATGCTCGCGCACGTCGGCCGATGCCGCCATCGTCGTGGGTCCGAGGAGCAGGTCGCCGCCGCGAAGCTCCTCGCGGATCTTCGCCAGCTCGCGCCGGGTGAAGTCGCACCGCGGCGGGATCGGCTCGATCCCGTACAGCCGCGCGGCGTTGCGGCCGAGCACCTTCGCCTTCAGCTCCTTCGTGAGCGTCGGGTACCCGTAGCGCTCCTGGAACTCGTTCGAGATCTGGAACGACCGGAGCGCCTGGATCTGCGGCTGCGGCGAACCGTAGAACAGGCAGTCGGTCCCCCACACCACGTTGTCCTCGCCCACGTGCTTCAAGAGCTTGCCCAGGACGTGCGCGGCCTGGGTCGGGGTGCGCATCACGTTCCACCACGTCGAGCCGAGCTCCGCGTACACGTTCTCGTTCGGCCCGATCCCGGCTCGCTCCAGGGACGCGATCAGCCGGTTCACGCCGGCCTCGGCGGTCGCCCCCGTGAACGGACCCTCGAACCCGCCGGACTCGTAGCCGGAGTGGTACACGACGAAGTTCGCGTCCGGGTGCTTGCGCGCGGCCGGTCCGACGTCCATCGGCGAGGAGAACCGGCTCCCGCCCGAGAACCCCTTGTGCACGCAGATCGTCGTGATCCCGAGATCGACGCTCTTTCGGATGAACGGCTCCCCGACCGACGGCAATCCGCGCTCGTGGTCGTCGAGCCACCACGCACCGGCACCGGGGTCGAAGAAGTCGGGGAAGTGCGTGAACGTCTTCCACGCGCGGATCGGGTAGCGGCTCGCGGTCCGCTCCATCCCCTCGAGCACCGACTCCAACGTGCCGACGTTCGGCAGGACCTGACCGTGGAGCAGGACCCGCTCATCGCGGCACAACCCCTCCACGATGCGTCGTGTCTCGGCCATGATCTCGGGCGAGAGCGGCGAGCCCTCCGGGTAGATGGGGAGCGCGGAGAGCACGGCGACGTTCGTGTCGCTCCGGATGAAGAACGCCTCGAGGAAGTGCTCGATCGAGAAGCAGACGCGCGGGTCGTCCTCCCCGCAGTACCGCTGCGGGAAGTTCGCGTAGAAGGTCTCGCCGTGGAAGACCGGGTTCAGGTCGTACTCGAGCAGATGGGCCTGCACGTCCATGATGAACTCCTCGCCGCCGACGGCCTCCTCGGCCGCCTCGAGCTCGGTGGTCGCCTCCGGAGAGATCTCGTAGCTCCCGCCGGGCTCCATCGCCGGCACCTCCGGGGCCGCTCGATGGGCCTCGCGGGTGCAGGCGTCGAGCGCGAGAAGGAGCGTCGAGGCGGCGCACAGCGAGCGAAGGAACGCCCGCCGGGGGACGCCGAGGCGGAGCGCGTTCTCCTCGCAGGCGCCCCGCGCGCGCCCGAGCGCCTCGCGCACTACGGGGGACAACGGAACGGGGTCGTACTCCCCGTTCGAGCACGGCCCGAGGTCGAAGGGCAGACCGGGCGTCTTCATAGCTCCGAAGGTTCCCGACCGCCCGTAGCCGCTCGGGGTTCCATGAGCCGCCGCCCCCAGCTACGGGCCGGAGCGGCCGAGCTCGTCCCCGATCACCACGAACAAGCTGAGCTTCGGACAGCACACGTTCCGCGTGAAGACCATCGACAGGCAGGCAGCGAAATGCCGGCGACGTTCCGGTTCGGGATCGTCCGGAGGCGCTGAGCCACCAACGGAGCACGGGTGCGGGTCCACGCCGAGGCGTAGGCTCGCGCCCGTGGACGTCGCGTCGTTCCTCGCGCGCATCCCGCCCTTCGACGCGCTGGACCAGGAGCGGCTCGAGCGCGTAGCCGAGGGCGTGCAACAGGAGCGGTTCGCACCCAGCGCCGTGATCCTGCAGCAGGCCGGAGCACCCGCCCACCACCTCTACGTGGTCCGCGAAGGCATGGTGGAGGTCGTCGACGACGACCGGGTGATCGACGAGATCCACGAGGGCGGCGTCTTCGGCATGTGGTCGCTCCTCGGGCAGGTGGCGCCGACGGCGACGGTGCGGGCGGCCGAGGACACGCTGTGCTACCTGGTCGATCCGGAGGTCGCGGAGGAAACGCTGGAGACTCGCGCCGGGATGGCGTTCGTCGCGGCCAGCGTGCGGCGGCGGATCGCGCGGGTCGACGAGACCCTCAAGGCCGAGATGGACACCGTCCGGTACCGCGAGGTGGGGGGACTCGTCGGGCGGCCACCCGTCACCTGCGACCCCGCGACCCTGGTCGCGGAGGCGGCGGAGCTCATGACGCGCGAACGCGTTTCGTGCCTGCTCGTGACCTCATCCGACGGCGGCGTCGGGATCCTGACCGACCGGGACCTGCGGGCGAGGGTGGTCGCGGCGGGC
>Ga0187893_10009220_pt1 | contig 15254 bp, 17 predicted proteins | sample MA1701074metaG_FD_139574 | JGI IMG/M metagenome (GOLD analysis project Ga0187893, IMG submission 139574) | White microbial mat communities from a basaltic lava cave in the Kipuka Kanohina Cave System on the Island of Hawaii, USA - MA170107-4 metaG ... | reverse complement strand
CCCGATACGTAGGCAGGGATTCGTAGGCCTAGACACACCCACATTGTCATTCCCGCGAAAGCGGGAAACCAGGGCAACCGCAACGTCGCTCGCCCTGGACCCCCGCCTTCGCGGGGGTGACAAACTCCAAATGTGACAGATCCAAGCTCTGCTCTGGTCCGCATCAGAAGAGATGCTGGCCGCCGGTGACGAAGATTTCCGTGCCCGTGACGTAGCCGAAATCGTCGGTGCACAGGCGGTAAACGGCTGACGCCACCTCCTCCGGCCGGCCCATGCGGTGCATGGGGATGCGGGGGATCAGGGTCTCGTACTCCGGGCCGATCATCGCGGTCTCGATCTCGCCGGGCGCCACCGCGTTGACGCGCACGCCGAAGTCGGCGAACTCCACGGCCAGCTCGCGCGTCAGCGCCGACAGCGCCGCCTTCGACGTGCTGTAGGCCGAGCCGGCGAAGGGATGGATCGCATGGCCGGCGATCGAGGTGATGTTGACGATGGCGCCCCGGCCGCGGTGCAGCGCCTGGGCGAAGCCGCGCGCCAGCCGCAGCGGGACGAAGAGGTTCAGCTCGAAGACATCGCGCCAGGCCTGGACGTCGCCGTTGAGGCAGCCGAGCCGCTCCTTGAACGGAGTCTTCGGCGACACCGCGGCGTTGTTCACCAGGGCGTTGAGAGCGCCGCCTGACAGCAGTTCGACGGCCTCGGCCACGAAACCGTCGACGCTGCCCGCCTCGGCCAGATCGGCGACGAGATGGTGGCTCCAGTTGGCGTCGCGCTTGCATTCCGGCGGCACGTCCTCGCGGCTGCAGGTGATGATGCGCCAACCCTCGTCGCTGAAGCGTTGCACGGTGGCGTGGCCGATGCCGCGGCTGGCGCCGGTGAGGATCACGGTCTTGCGTTGATCGGACATGGCGCACAGTTTAGCGGATCGCCGCGTCGCCGCCAGCCTTCATGACCGCGTGAGAGACGCGGTGACTTCGTTCAGTGCGCCATCAGGACCGGCACCGTCGCCGTGGCCAGAACGTCCCGCGTGGCGCCGCCGAGGATCATCTCGCGCAGGCGGCTATGCCCGTAGGCGCCCATGACCAGCAGGTCCGTCTGCGTCCGGCCGGCATAGGCCAGAAGCGTGGCTCCGGTCGTGGCCTGATCGAGGGTCAAGGCCTCGTGCACGGCGCGGACGTCGTGCTTCGCCAGATAGGCGACGAGCTCCGCGGCCGAGGCGCTGCGGCCGATCTCTCCGACGGTGACCACCGTGACCTGATCGGCCATGCCCAGGATAGGTTTCGCCGCAGCGACGACGCGCGCCGCCTGGGCGCTGCCGTTCCAGGCAATGGCGATGCGGCTGCCGATCACGGTCGCCGCCGTCGGCGCCACCAGCACCGGGCGTCCGGTATCGAACAGGGCGGCGTCGAGCGTGGCGGCGAGCGGCGTCTCGGTCTCCGCGTCGGGCTTGCCGATGATGATGAGGTCGACCAGCCGGCCGGCGTTGGCGACGATATCGGTCTCCCGCCCGGTGCTCTCGCGCCAGATCGCGGGGATGCCGGCAGAGACGCAGACCTGCTCGAACGCGGCCTTGGCTTTGGCCGCCCGCGATACGACCGTCTGCTGCATGGCGCTCATCATCTGCTCGACCATGGCACCGGACATGCCCTCGCCGATCACCGGCACCATTGTCTCGACGTCCGCCCGCACATGCAGCACGTCGAGGTCGGCGGCGCATCGCCGCGCCATCGTCACGGCCGTGGTCAACGTCGCCGCCGTGCCGCTCCCACCATCGGCCAGCACGAGTATCGTCCTGATCGCCATCTCATGCCTCCTTTCGCAGTGCCGAACGAGGACCCTCGTCCTACGCCCTCACCTATAGTCCGATTTGAGCCTGCGTCATGTCGATTCGGATCATCCCATCATGCGGCGCGTCATTCTAGCGGTATGCCGGTCGCGCTTCCGCAATGCCGGCGGGATCCTGGTGAATGATGGTTTCGGCGCCCGGAAACGTCCGCCGGATCTCCGCTTCGACGGCATCGGCGATCGTGTGCGCCTGCACCAGGGTCAGATTGCCATCGACCTCCAAGTGCATCTGGACGAAGGTGGTCCGGCCCGATGCGCGCGTCCGCAGATCGTGCACCGCCCGCACCTGCGGGTTGGCCAAGGCGATGGCGCGGATGCGCTGCCGGTCCTCGTCTGGCAGCTCGCGATCCATCAGCATGTCGAGGGCGCCGCGCGCGATCTGCCAGGCCGTGTAGACGATGAAGAGGGCGATCGCGGCGCCGAAGATCGGATCCGCACGCTGCCAGCCATAGGTGCCCGCCAGGACCAGCGCGACGACGACGCCGGCGTTGACGAGGAGGTCGCCGGCGTAGTGCAGGGCATCGGCCTTGATGGCGAGGGAGCCGGTCCGCCGGATGACGATGCGTTGGTAGAGGACCAGCAGCAGAGTCGCGGCGATCGAAAACGCCATCACCGCCAAGCCGACGGCCATGTTGGTCACCGGCTGCGGCGCCACCAGGCGGCTTCCCGCCTGGACCAGGAGGAACAGGGCCGAACCGGCGATGAAGGTCGACTGGCCGAGCGCGGCCAGCGGCTCCGCCTTGCCGTGACCGAAGCGGTGCTCGCGGTCGGCCGGCGTCAATGCCTGGCGCACCGCCAGGAGGTTGACCAGCGACGCCGCCGCGTCGAGCAGCGAATCGAGCAGGGTCGACAGCAGGCTGACGGCATCGGTCAGCACATACGCCACCACCTTGGCCGCGATCAGCACGAGGGCGGTCGCCACCGATGCATAGGTGGCCCGGCGCATCAGGTGGGCCGCGTCGATCGCACTCCCGGCCGACGTCTCCGCTGCGGCGTTCTCCGGCATGGCCGCCATCATGGTCCTCTCAGGGATACAGGCGCTCGGTCCGCCAGCCATCGCCGTCGCGATGATAGACCAGGCGGTCATGCAACCGGAATGGCCGATCTTCCCAGAACTCGATGCGCCCGGGCAGGACGCGGAACCCCGACCAGTGAGGCGGCCGCGGCACGGCGCCGATGCCGAACTTAGCGGTGAACTGCGCCACCCGCTTCTCCAGCTCGAAGCGGCCGGTCAGCGGGCGCGACTGCTGCGACGCCCAGGCGCCGATCTGACTGGTGCGCGCGCGGGTCGCAAAATAGGCATCGGCTTCTTCCGCGGCCACTTGCTCCACCGCGCCTTCGATGCGGACCTGGCGCTTCAGGGTTTTCCAATAGAAGCACAGCGCCGCCTTCGGATGAGCCAGCAGTTGTCGGCCCTTGCGGCTCTCGTAGTTCGTGTAGAAGACGAAGCCGCGTCCATCGACGCCCTTGAGCAGGACCATGCGCAGCGACGGCATCCCGTCGGCCTCGACGGTGGCGAGGGCGACGGCGTTGGGATCGTTGGGTTCCTTTTCCGCCGCCGCCTTGAACCATTCGTCGAACAGGTCGAACGGGTCGCGGATGCTGGCGCTCATTGCGATAAATCCACGGCTGCCTGTCCTTGCTGTGTCATTTCCGCGACTTGATTTGCCCGCGCGACTCGCCTATTTGCACCGGCAGCCGTGTCATGTGCAATGATCCCAGTCGGCTGCCGGGGATGCCGATTCTGGCGGCTTGCACCACCGCCTTGGCGAAAGGATCAATGCATGGGGATGAAATCGGTTCTCGCTCTGTCGGCAGCGCTCGCTGTCGCCGCCGGCTGCACGGATCGGGGTCCGAAGGAGATCGGCGGGGCCGTCATCGGCGGCGCCGCGGGCGGCCTGCTCGGCTCGCAGATCGGCAGCGGCACCGGACAGCTGGTGGCGACGGCGGCCGGCGTCTTCCTCGGCGCTTGGCTCGGCAGCGAGATCGGCCGCTCGCTCGACGAGAACGATCGGCGCGAGGCCGAGCGCAGCGCCCAGGTCGCGCTGGAGCGGAATCCGGATGGCAAGGCCTCGACCTGGCAGAACCCGAACTCCGGCCACAGCGCTCCACCACGCCGACGCGAACCTATGAGGCTTCCGGCGGACCCTGCCGCGAGTACACGACCTCGGTCGTCATCGATGGCAAGACCCAGACGGCGCACGGCACGGCCTGCCGCGAGCCCGACGGCACCTGGCGCATCGTGAGCTGAGCCGTCGCCAGCGACGCAGCGGGACGCCCCTCGTGCCCACACCCTATGAAATCATCGGTGTCGCGCCGTCCGCCAGCGCGGACGACATCAAGAAGGCGTATCGCAAGCTGGCCAAGAAGCTGCATCCCGACCTCAATCCCGGCAACAAGAAGGTCGAACAGCAATTCAAGGAACTGTCGGCCGCCTACGATCTGCTGTCGGACGCGGCGAAACGGGCGCGCTATGATCGCGGCGAGATCGACGCCAGCGGCGCCGAACGGCCCGACCGTCCGTTCTATCGGCGCTACGCCGAGGGCCGCGCCGGCGCCAAATACCAGGACTTCAGCATCGACGAGGACTCATTCGTTGACGACCTCTTCAGCAACCTGTTCCGGCAGCAGCAACGCCGGTCCGAGCGGTCGATGCATCTGCGGGGCGCCGACGTGACCTATGTCGCCGAGGTCGATTTCGTCGAGGCTGCCGTCGGCGCGAAGAAACGACTGATGCTCACCGACGGCAAGACCCTGGACGTGACGATCCCGCCGGGGACGGAGGATGGCCAGACCCTGCGGCTGAAGGGCCAGGGCCTGCCGGGCACCGGCGGCGGAACGGCGGGCGACGCCTATATCGAGGTCAAGGTCGCGCCGCATCCCGTCTTTACCCGCCAGGGCAACGACGTGCATGTCGAGCTTCCGGTGACATTGCCGGAGGCCGTGCTCGGCGCCACCGTCACGGCGCCCACCATCGACGGGCCGGTGTCGCTCAAGGTGCCGCCGGACTCCAACACAGGGTCGCAGCTGCGCCTCAAGGGCAAGGGTATCCTCGACCGCGCATCCGGCAGGCGCGGCGACCAATATGTGCGCCTCAAGGTCGTGCTGCCCGATCGCACCGATCCGGAGCTTAGGGCGTTTCTGGAGAAATGGTCGGCGCAGCATCCCTATTCCGTGCGCCGCTGAGTCGGTCGACCCTGATGTTCAGCATCCAACAGGTCATCACCGAGATCGGCATCAGCGAGACCGACCTGCGCCTGTGGATCGAGCAACGCTGGGTGCTGCCCGTCAAGCAGGAGGACAGCTTTGTCTTCGACGACGTCGACCTCGCCCGCGCCCGGCTGATCCGCGAGCTGCGCGTCGACATGATGGTGAACGAAGAGGCGATTCCCGTGGTGCTGTCGCTGCTCGATCAGGTTCACGCTCTGCGCCGCACCCTCGCCGGCATCAACGCCGCCATCGACCAGGCATCGCCGGCCGTCAAAAGCGAAATCGCGGCGCTGCTGAAGAACGAGAACTAGCGGCGATCGGCGACAGTCTGGCGTCGCCGGCTAGGTCGCCGGCTCCATCTCGTCGCGTTCGCGCCACTCCGGCAGCGTTGCCGCCACCTCGGCGCCGAGCAGCGTCGCCACCCAGCACAGATAGATCCAGACGAGGAAGACGGGAATGGTGGCGATCGCACCATAGATCGCATCATATGTCGGGAACAGCCTGATGTAGAACGCGAGCCCGTGCTTGGCCGCTTCGAACACCAGTGCGGCGACGATCCCGCCGGCAAGCGCATCGCGCCACCACACGCGCCGGTTGGGCGCGATCAGATAGAGCAAGGTGAAGGCGGCGGTCTGCAGCAGGAAAGGGACGAGCGGCGTGATCCAGCCCATGGACCAGGTGAACGCCTCGCCGCCATAGCGTGCGCCGGTCGCGAGCAGCGAGCCGCTGAGCGACAGTGCGCCGCCGATCAGCAGGGGTCCGATCGTCAGGATGGCCCAATAGGCCAGCAGACGTATCAGCAGCGGACGCGGACGCGTGACGCGCCAGATCGTGTCGAACGCCGAGTTCACGGTCCACAGCAGCATCAGGGCAGTGATCGCGAGGCCGACGAATCCAAACCCGGTGACGTCGCCGGCCCTTGCCACGAAAGATCGAAACGCGTCGATCGCAACGTCGCTGGCATGCGGCAACAGATAGCTGGCAATCAGGTATTCGACATCGGCGCGAACGCGACCGGATTGCGGGATCGCCGACAGAAATGCCAGCGACAGCGCCGCCACTGGGATCAAGGACAAGACGCTTGTGAAGCTGAGCGCCCCTGCCCGATCGAGGCAGCCGTCGCGGAAGAACCGCAATGCCAGTCGCTGCCCCAATTGGGCGAGTTCGTGGAGTGCAGACAGCACCCGTCGGCGAACCGCCGATTCCGCGGGCACCGGCTGATGATGCTCACTCTCGATCATGTCGCGCTCCGACCAAGCCCCAGCGATCGAGGCTACGCACGACTACTCCTACCCGTATCCAACACCCTCGCCAACGATTTGTGCCAGAGGTTCCTTTGACCCCCCAGATCGTTCGTGTAGGATGCGATCGCTCCTTGAAAATATTCACCACAGCGGGGTTTTATGGGTGAGCAAGGCGGGCTGATGGCCGGCAAGCGCGGCCTGATCATGGGCGTCGCCAACGACCGGTCGATCGCCTGGGGTATCGCGCGCGCCGTCGCCGATCAGGGTGCGGAGCTCGCCTTCACCTATCAGGGCGACGCGCTCGGCAAGCGCGTCATGCCGCTGGCTCAATCCATCGGCGTCGATTTCGTCGTTCCCTGCGACGTCACCGACGACGGCAGCATCGATGCGGTCTTCGCCGCCATCGCCGAGCGCTGGGGTCGGATGGATTTTCTCGTTCATGCCATCGCCTTTTCCGACAAGGACGAATTGAAGGGCAAGTACGTCAACACGACGCGCGGAAACTTCGCGCTGACGCTCGACGTCTCCTGCTACTCGTTCACTGCCGTGTGCCAGCGCGCCGTCAAGCTCATGCCGAACGGCGGCAGCCTCGTGACCCTCACCTACTACGGGGCCGAACGCGTAATGCCGCACTACAACGTCATGGGCGTGGCCAAGGCCGCGCTGGAGGCGAGCGTGCGCTATCTCGCCGCCGATCTCGGCGGACAGAACATCCGCGTCAACGCCATCTCGGCGGGGCCGATCAAGACCTTGGCGGCGTCCGGCATCGGCGATTTCCGCTACATCCTCAAGTGGAACGAGCTGAATTCGCCGCTGAAGCGCAACGTCACGACGGACCAGGTCGGCGGCGCCGGCCTCTACTTCCTCAGCGACCTGTCCGCCGGCGTCACCGGCGAGGTGCACCACGTCGACAGCGGCTATCATGTCGTCGGCATGCTGCGCACCGAATCGGCGGCGGAGGTCGCCGAGCTCTTGCAAGGATTCGATCCGAAGACCTGAGATGTCCTTCAACAGCTTCGGTCATCTGTTCCGCTTCACCACCTGGGGCGAGAGCCACGGCCCGTCCATCGGCTGCGTCGTCGACGGCGTGCCGCCGCGCATTCCGCTCTCCGAAGCGGATATCCAGCCTTGGCTCGAGCGGCGGCGCCCGGGACAGTCGCGTTTCACGACGCAGCGGCGCGAGTCCGATCAGGTGAAGATCCTCTCCGGCCTGTTCGAAGGCCAGACCACCGGCACACCGATCAGCATGCTCATCGAGAACGAGGATCAGCGCTCGAAGGACTACACCCCGATCAAGGACCAGTTCCGCCCCGGCCACGCGGATTACACCTATTGGACGAAGTACGGTATCCGCGACTACCGCGGCGGCGGACGGTCATCGGCCCGGGAAACCGCAAGCCGCGTGGCCGCGGGCGCCGTTGCCCGCAAGGTGCTCGACCATGTCCTGGGTTCGCCGGTGACGATCCGCGGCGCGCTCGTGCAGATGGGGACTCACGCCATCGACCGCGGCCGCTGGGACTGGGCGGCGGTCGAGCAGAACCCGTTCTTCTGTCCCGACGCGCAGAGCGCCGTTGGCTGGGAGGCGCATCTGGACGCGGCGCGAAAATCGGGCTCCTCGCTCGGTGCGGTGATCGAAGTGGTCGCCACCGGCATTCCCGCCGGTCTCGGCGACCCGATTTATGGCAAGCTCGACGCCGATCTCGCGGCGGCCATGATGGGCATCAATGCGGTGAAGGGCGTCGAGATCGGTGCCGGTTTCGCCGCCGCGACTCTGTCCGGCGAAGCAAACGCCGACGAGATGCGCATGCAGGACGGCAAGGTGACCTTCCTGTCCAACAACGCCGGCGGCATCCTCGGCGGCATCTCGACCGGCCAGGACATCGTCGTCCGCTTCGCCGTGAAGCCGACCAGCTCGATCCTGACGCCACGCAAGGGCGTCACCAAGCAGGGCGAGAACGTCGACATCGTGACCAAAGGCCGCCACGATCCCTGCGTCGGCATCCGCGCGGTGCCCGTGGGCGAGGCGATGCTGGCCGTCGTCCTCGCCGATCACTTGCTACGGCATCGCGGCCAGTGCGGATAACGCCGACGAATCGACACGTCCCCAGCGCCGCGAATCGCGCCGCTTGGCGGGCCCGGCGAATCGAGATGGAGGCGCGCGACGAGAAGCACACGCCCTTCGGTCCGCGGCAGCGGCACTGGGGCGAGTTCACGCAGCTGCTCGTCCTCTTCCGCGTCTTCCTCAATGCCAGCGGATTGTTCGATGCCGGCCGCCGCCGCGCCCTCGATCTCCGCCTCGTGGAGCTGGACCTGGCGCACCCGGACCTGCCGCCGGAGTTCGATGGCTATCGCCTCCTCCACCTGACGGATCTCCATCTCGATGGCATGCCGGAGCTGGCGGACATCATCACGGGGCTGGTCCGCGGCAAGCCCGTGGATCTGTGCGTCTGGACCGGCGACTATCGCTGGCGCGTCCATGGCGCGTACGAGCAGGTCCTGCCGGGCATGGCCGCGATCACGAACGCGGTGTCGGCATCGGAGGGACACTACGCGACGCTCGGCAATCACGATCCCGCCGCAATGGCCGATGATCTGGAAGGATTCGGCCTGCGGATACTCGCCAACGAGACCGTGACCATGCAGCGCGCCGGTTCTTCCATTCACCTCACCGGCCTCGACGACGTCCACTACTTCTATACGGATGCGGCAGCCGCGGCGCTGGCCGGCGCGCCCGCCGGCTTCAAGATCGCCCTCGTCCATTCGCCGGAAGTCGCACATCTCGCCGCACAGGCGGGGTATGCCCTCTATCTCTGCGGCCACACACACGGCGGTCAGGTGTGCATGCCCGGCGGCAGGCCCATCCTCACCAACAGCGTATTCCATTGGCGACACGCCAAGGGCGTGTGGCGTCGCGGCCGCATGACCGGCTACACCAGCAACGGCGCCGGCACGTCGGGCCTTCCAGTGCGCTTCTTCAGCCGCGGCGAAGTGACGATACTGACTTTGAGACGACCGAGTTCGTAGACGTCGGACTGTCCCATGCTCCCCGCGGACTTCCTATCCGAGATCAGTCGGGATGGTTTTTCCATATGTCACGGCGCTCTATCGCTGAGCGACGTAGTCGCCCTGAGGGATTCGCTTCAGTCCATCGGTGCCGCTTCGGGTGTCTACGGGCTGCGCAATCTTCTGCAGAGAAGCCCCACGATTCGAGCTGCGGCGAATTCGCCCCACATCAAAGAGCTCGTCACCGCGGTACTTGGGCCGGAAGCGCGCGCCGTGCGCGCGATCCTGTTTGACAAGCAGCCGGGCGCGAATTGGGGCGTCGGTTGGCATCAGGATCTGACGATCGCTGTCAAGCAACGTATCGAGACCGGGGGTTTCTCGGCTTGGACCGTGAAGGATGACGTTCCGCATGTTCAATCACCGGTGGAAATCCTGGAGCGGATGCTGACGTTGCGCCTGCATCTCGACGCCGCAGACGAGCACAATGGCGCTTTGCTCGTGATGCCCGGAACCCATGCGCGGTCGCCTGCCGGAGACCTGGGTGGCGTCCGATGACGCCGCCGCACCGGTCGTCTGCGCCGCGGCTGCTGGAGACATCCTCGCGTTTCGGCCGCTCCTTCTTCATATGTCACGGAAGAGCATGCACCCAACGCATCGCCGCGTCATACAGATCGAGTATGCCGCTGCCCCTTTGCCTCCACCGCTGCTGTGGCATGTACAAGACGAGGACTGGTAGGAAGGGGCAACCCCGGCCCCGAGGTCAGCGCCGGAAGACCGCGGTCAGTTCCACGTGCGGCGACCAGAGGAACTGATCAATCGGCGTCACTTCGAGCAACCGATAGCCGCCGTCGGCGAGGATGCGCGCATCGCGGGCGAAGGTCGCGGGATCGCAGGACACGGCGACCACCGTCGGCACGGGCGAGCCGGCCAGCCGCTCGCATTGCGCCCTCGCGCCCATCCGCGGCGGATCGAAGACGACGCCATCGAAGCGGGCCAGTTCATCCTCCACTAGCGGATCGCCTGCCAGATCACGCCGCGCCGTGGTGACCCGGTCGCCGAGACCAAAGCGGCGGGCGGCAGCACCCAGCGCGCCGATCGCCTCGCCGTCGCCTTCGACGGCGTGCACGCGCGCGCCGCGCGCCAGCGGGAAGGTGAATGTGCCGCAGCCGGCGTAGAGATCGGCGATGCGTCCGCAGTCCGCCAAGGCGTGAGTCACCATCGCGACCAGGGCCACCTCGCCGGCCGCGCTCGGCTGCACGAAGGCGCCAGGCGGCAAATCGACCGGCACGGCGCCGAATGTCATGCGGGCGGGACGCCGAGCGACGACCGGCTCCGCCGGCATGCGACCGGCCTGCCAGGTGATCCGTGTCAGATCGGCCGCATCGGCCAGCGTCGCCAGGGTCTCGCGCCCTGCCAAGGTCAGCGGGTGCGCCGCCTTGATCAGCAGGTCGACCCCGCCCGCCAATTCAGTTGCTGTCACCTCCAGGCGATCGCCGTCGGAGAGTAGTGGATGCAATCCCTCGGCCAGGCGCGATCGGACGGTGGCGAGCGCCGGCGTCACGACCAGACAGCCGGCGGCGTCGACCACGCGATGACTTTCGCGGGCGTGAAAGCCGATGCGGATCGATCGTCCGATACGTTCGGCCGTAAAGCCGGCTCGTCGACGGGTGGCCGCGGGAATGCGAATCAGCGGCCGCAGCGGCGGGTCTTCGAACCCGCGGCGACCGAGCGCCAGGCGCACCTGGTCGCTCTTCCAGGCGGCATACAGCTCGCCGTCGACATGCTGCAGGGCGCAGCCGCCGCATTCGCCATAGTGCGGGCATGGTGCCGAAACCCGGCCGGGTCCCGGCGTCAGCGTCTCCATGATCCGCCCGACGAACCCCTCGCCGCGCGCTTGCCCGAGACGCACCCGAAGGCGGTCGCCGGGGAGACCGCCGGCGATATAGACCGGCCGGCCGTCGAGCCGCGCCACGCCGTCGCCGCGGCCGCCGATCGTTTCGACCGTCACCTCGGCCACGCGACCGTTCGATCGGATCGGACCTCGCCTTTCGGCCATGTGCAAAATGCTCGCTTGCAGGCTCGTTTATCCGGCCGTAGCCAACGGCGTCCGAGGCGGAAGCCGGCGCTATCTCCAATAAGGCTTGAAAAGAGGGGCGCAAACCCATTTATTGGAGGCTGTCCCAGCAGCCAGCCGAGGGGATCGGCCAGACCCTTGAAACATTTGATGCAGGAAGCCGAACCGGCAGACGAAGGATGGAGCTACGAGGCCCGTCGCATCAAGATTCATGATGCGGACGCGTTCGCGGCGATGCGGCGCGCCGGACGTCTGGCGGCCGAAACGCTGGACTTCATCACGCCGCACGTGCAGCCGGGCGTGGCTACGGGCGAACTCGACCGGCTGTGCCATGATTTCATCATCGCCGCCGGAGCCATCCCGGCACCGCTCAACTATCGCGGCTTCCCGAAGTCGATCTGCACCTCCATCAACCATGTCGTCTGCCATGGCATTCCCGGCGACAAGCGGCTGCAGGACGGGGATATCATCAATATCGACATCACCGTCATTCTCGACGGCTGGCACGGCGACACCAGCCGCATGTTCTGCGTTGGCAAGGTCGGGGTGAAGGCGCAGAAGCTGGTCGACGTGACCTACGACGCGATGATGCGCGGCATCGAAGCGGTGAGGCCGGGCGCCACGCTGGGCGATATCGGCCATGCGATCCAGAGCTTCGCCGAGGGCCACCGCTTCTCCGTCGTGCGCGACTTCTGCGGCCACGGGATCGGCAAGGTGTTCCACGACACCCCGAGCGTCCTGCATGTGGGCAAGCCGGGCAAGGGCGCGCACCTGCGCGAAGGCATGTTCTTCACGGTCGAGCCCATGATCAACGCCGGCCGCTACGAGGTGAAGGTGCTGGAGGACGGCTGGACCGCGGTGACGCGCGACCGCTCGTTGTCGGCGCAGTTCGAGCACACCGTCGGCGTGACGGCCGACGGGTTCGAGATCTTCACCCGCTCGCCCGCGGGGCTCGACCGGCCGCCCTATCGTCTCTGACGGAGAAATCCGCGTCATGGCCGCGGCCGACGACAAGCCGGACTATCTCGGCCATCGTCAGCGGCTGCGCGAGCGTTTCCTGGCCGGCGGCGACGGCGCGTTGGCCGACTATGAGCTGCTCGAGCTCCTGCTCTGCCAGGCGCAGCCGCGTCTCGACGTCAAGCCGGTCGCCAAGACCCTGCTCAAGCGCTTCGGCAGCTTCGCCCGCGTCATGGCCGCGACGCCGACGGAGCTGCAGGAGATCGACGGCGTCGGCCCTGCAGCGGCGGTGATCATCAAGGTCGTGCAGGCCTCCGCACTGCGAATGGCGCAGCAGGACATCGTCCAGCGCGACGTCGTCGGCTCGTGGAAGAAGCTGCTCGACTATTGCCGCATGCGCATGGCCGAGGAGAAGACGGAGCAGTTCCGCCTGCTGTTCCTCGACAACAAGAACGCCGTCATCGCCGACGAGCAGCAGCAGCGCGGCACGGTCAACCACACGCCAGTCTATCCGCGCGAGGTGGTGAAGCGCGCGCTGGAGCTCGGCGCCTCCGCCATCATCCTCGTGCACAATCACCCGTCGGGCGATCCGACGCCGTCGGCGGACGATATCGCCATGACCAAGGAGGTCGCGGCAGCGGCGGAGAAGCTCGGCATCGCCGTGCACGACCACATCGTCATCGGCCGCAAGGGCCACGCATCGCTGCGCAGCATGGGCTATCTCTGAGGATTGCGTCGGATGAGCCTCGACGTCGCCGCCGCACCGGACATCACGCTCACCTTCGGCGTGCCGATCATGATCCACATGGTCCCAGGCGCCGCGCCATTCAACGACGGCCTGAAGCGCCTGATCCTGGCGCGCGAGACGGCCGGCGGCGGCAAGAGCAACGCCGGCGGCTGGCATTCCGACGAGACGCTGCTGAGCTGGCCGGAACCGGAGATCGTCGCCCTCAAGGGCTGGATCGACGACGCCGTGCAGAAGCTGTGCCGCCTGCCCTTGCGCGAGAAGGCCGGCGGCCTGCGGCTCGCCTACAACGCGACCGGCTGGGCCAACGTCAACCGCAGCGGCCACTACAACACGGCGCACGTCCATGCCGGCAGCCATTGGTCGATCGTCTACTATGTGGCGGTCGGCACCGAGGAGCCGGGGCACGCGTTCAACGGCCTGCTCGAACTGAAGGACCCGCGGCCCGGCGCGGTGTTCGGCCGGCTGCCCGCCTTCATGTTCGGCCGCGGCCTCACCATCCGCCCGCAGGCGGGGATGCTGGTGGGCTTCCCGGCCTGGATCGAGCACTGGGTGCATCCGTTCTTCGGCAGCGGCGAGCGCATCTCCGTCGCCGTGAACATCGACGTGACGCGGTACGATATCGACTAGGCGAGGGCCGTGACGCTCCAGTCGATGCGGCGGTCGCCGTAGTCGGCGATGGGGGTGCCCTTGATCCAGTCCTCCATCTCCAGGCACTGGTCGACGCGGGTTCCGTCACTCGACAGCGGCAGCAGCGCCCAGTCGGCGCGGAACAGCTCGACGCCGTCGAGGGCACCGCAGGCCCGGCCGAAGATCGGTGCGCGCGCCACGATCAGGCGGCCATACTGCTCGATCCAGAACGGCACGCCGCCATTGACGTCGAGCTCGTCGAGCCAACGCCCGGCGATGTTGCGGCCGAACGCCTCGCATACCGCGGTGCCGGCGAGCCGGTAGCGGACGCGCACGGGATCGGCGAAGACGTCGGCAATCAGCAGGTAGGGCAGGAGCGGCTTGATCTCCGCCGGCTCGATGTCGGCGCGGGCGGGCATGACCCGGTCGCCGCGCTTGCGCTGCCAGTAATCGCCCAGCCGCTGCACCCGCGACGACCGCGCCGGCGACGGTGCCGGAGCGTCGAGCTGGTCCGCGAGTTGCCGTTGGATCTGACGCGCAGCCATGTCGCGGCGGGGCCTTTCGCCGATAGGTCCGGAGGTGCGAGGCGTGCGAATCGGGTGTGATCCTAGGCGGCGCCGGTTAATGGTTGCTTAGCGGCCTCGTCCCCCGAGGCCGCAGGCCCTACGATGTCGCACCCGACGATGGAGATGCCGATCATGCCGACCCAAAGCTCCCCGCAGCTTGAAGTCCACGACGCCGAGGTGCTCGCCCGCACGCGCCGGCTGCTCGATGCCTGCAACGACTTCGAGTCCATGGGCGCCGAGATCCTGGCCGCGGTCGAGCGCAACGCCAGCTGGCGCGGCGAGCAGTGCATCAACCTGCTGGCGCCCGAGGCGCCGACCAGCCCGACGGTGCGCCGGCTGCTCTCCGCCGAGGTCGGCACGCGCGCGGCGGAAGGACATATCGGCCAGCTGCAGCGCTGGTTCACCGGCACCCGGCACATCGACGAGATCGAGGCGCTCACCGTCGAGCTGCTGAAGAAGCTCTACGACGCCGACTACGCCGATCATCGCCTGTGCGCCTCGATGATCGGCAACGCGGTTGTCTATACAGCCCTGACCGATCCCGGCGATGTCATCATGAGCATCGCGCAACCCTTCGGCGGCCATTCCAGCAACCGGACGGACGGTCCGGCCGGCGCCCGCGGGCTGAAGATCGTCGACGTGCCGTTCGACGCCGGCGAACTGGAGGTCGATCTCGACGCCTTCCGCACCGTCGCCCGCGCCGTGCGGCCAAAGCTGGTCGCCCTCGGCCTGTCGATGGCGCTCTTCCCCTTCCCGCTCCGGGAGATGAAGGCGATCGTCGGCGAGTGGGGCGGGCGGCTGTTCTTCGATGGCGCGCACCAGCTGGGGCTGGTGGCCGGCGGCCAGTATCAGGACCCGCTGCGCGAGGGCGCCGACGTGCTGACGGGATCGGCGGGCAAGACGTTCAGCGGGCCGCAAAGCGGCATCATGATCTGGAACGATCCGGCCCTCACCGAACCGCTGACCCACGCCGTCTTCCCGGT
>Ga0187893_10009219_pt1 | contig 15256 bp, 9 predicted proteins | sample MA1701074metaG_FD_139574 | JGI IMG/M metagenome (GOLD analysis project Ga0187893, IMG submission 139574) | White microbial mat communities from a basaltic lava cave in the Kipuka Kanohina Cave System on the Island of Hawaii, USA - MA170107-4 metaG ... | reverse complement strand
GCTTGAAGTGACCCCGCGCTTCTCGCCGGCTAAACAGCGAACGCTGGAACAACTGCCCTACGATTCCGCCTCACGAGTTTTCTTGCGTTGCCGCGAGCGATTCTGGGAGCCGCAAAACCTCAATGGGTTTGCGGTAACTGATCAACCCGCGGAGATTTGGCCGTCCTCCTTCGGTCAGCCAGGCGTCGCAGGTATCCTGCAATACTACACGCGGAGCGATGTCTCGTTGGAGCTGACAGACTTGGCGGAGAGTGAGCGCATATCGGCGACGCTGGAAGAGATGGAGCGCGTTTTTCCCGGCGTGCGCGAACGGTTCGATGGCGGCGTATCGAAGTGTTGGAGCGAAGACGAGTGGGCGCGCGGCGCGTGGGCATACCCCGACGAGAAGCAGCTCAAACAACTCGCGCAGCCGGAAGGCCGGATTCACTTCGCTGGCGAGCACATCTCTACCGAGCCTTCCTGGATGCAGGGAGCGCTCGAATCCGCTGACCGCGCCGCGCAGGAGATCCTCCGGGCTTCTCGCAACGCGACTTTATCAACTAAAGCCAGACCCTGAGTGATATACTGCGCCGCAAGGAGGAATAGCTATGACGCTGACAATTGACCTCAAACCTGAAATGGAAGCGGCTCTGCGCGAGGAAGCCGCTAAAGTCGGACTCGACGCCGACCGTTTCATCCAGCGCACTCTCGAAGAGCGGTTGAAGCGCCCTGTTAATGGGCATCCCGGCATTCTCCCGTTGTCCAGCGAAGAAAGTAAGTTGCTGCGGCAAGTTAATGAATGGCTGCCATCAGAAACCTGGGATGAGTATCAGGAGCTACGAGAAAAATTTCGCGCGGAAACGCTGACTGAAGCGGAACATCAACGGCTGACTGAGATTTACGATCAGATCGAAGCTATTAACGCTCAGCGAATCGGCTTCATTGCGGAACTGGCCCGCCTGCGTCGAGTGTCGTTGGAAGAGATGATGAATCAATTGGGTATCGCATCCCCCCGCTATGAGTAAATCTCATTTACCTGCCGCGCTGAAACAGGCAGTCTTTGATCGCGCTCACGGCTGTTGTGAGTATTGCGTCAGTCAGGCTGCTTACTCCTCGGATCCTTTCTCCGGCGAGCACATCATTCCTCGTTCGCGCGGCGGAACCGACGAACTGGAAAACCTGGCGAACTCTTGCCTGGGATGCAACTACCGAAAATTTATCAGCCTTGACGCCATTGATCCCCTCACTGGCGAACGAGTCCCGCTCTACCATCCGCGCCGTGACCGCTGGGATGATCACTTCGCCTGGAGCGAAGATTTCACTTTGATAGAAGGACGGACGCCAACTGGACGGGCAACTGTCGAAAAGCTCCAATTGAATCGCGAGGGCGTCGTGAACTTGCGGCGAGTTTTAGTCGCATCCAAAAAACATCCGCCAGAGATCACTGAAGAACAAGCGCTATGATCCTCAAAGAAGTCTTCATCCAAGCCATTCAAGCTCTCATCGGCCACCGCATCCGCGCCGTGATGACCATGACCGGCATCGCCTGGGGCATTGTCGCCGTCGTGTTGCTGATGGCTTACGGCAATGGGTTTCACAACGCGATTATGACCGGCTTTCGCCGCGCCTTCAGCAACGGCACGGTCGTGGTCTGGAACGGGCAGACGAGTATGCAGGCCGGCGGCGAACGCGCGGGCAAACGCATTCGGTTGAAAGAAGGCGATGTCGAAGCGATTCGGCAACTCGGTCTGATCAAATACGCCAGCCCGGAATATGTTGAATATCTGCCGCTGGTTTACGGGGTGAAGCAAACGACTTCGGCGGTTCGTGGCGTCGCGCCCGAATACGCCGAGATGCGCAGCGAGGTCGCAGAGTTTGGTCGTTTCATCAACGCTGAAGACACGGAAAAAGAACGGCGCGTGATTTTCTTAGGCTCCGAAGTCGCCAAGAAACTTTTCGGCAACGCGCCAGCCGTTGGCGAGACAATTCGCCTCAACGGGCTGTCGTTCGACGTGATCGGCGTGTTGACGCAGAAGGTCAGCTTCTCGAACTACTACTCGCCCGACAAACACTCGGTCTTCATTCCCTACACGACGTTCAAACAGGTCTACGTCCAGGACTATCTCGACAACCTGGTCTTTCAAACGCTGAGCGTCGCGCAGCACGGCCAGGCGGTCAAACAGGTGCGCGAAGTTTTGGCCGCGCGCCACAACTTCAACCCGAAAGATGAACGCGCCGTGACGATGAACGATTCGGTCGAGAACACGAAGATCATCAGCGGCATCACCGGCGGGTTGAAGATCGTGCTCTCGATCATCGGCGCGCTGACGTTGATGATCGGCGGCATCGGCGTAATGAACATCATGCTGGTGAGCGTCACCGAACGGACGCGCGAGATCGGCGTGCGAAAAGCTCTCGGCGCAAAACGCCGCCACATTCTGATTCAGTTTCTGCTCGAAGCTTTGGTGATTACTTTCCTCGGCGGGCTGCTAGGCATCCTTCTCTCTTACCTGCTGGTGACGTTCGCTGGCCATCGCCCGTTCCTGGCTGGTTTGCTGGAAGACCCGACCAAACAAACTGACATTTACCTGATGTTATCGGGCGATGTGGTTCTGACCGCGACGAGCATCCTGATGCTCGTCGGAATCTTCAGCGGGTTGTGGCCTGCGCTGCGCGCGTCGAAGACCGATCCGATTGAATCGTTGCGATACGAGTGAGCGCGCGCTGCAACTGTCACTGATCGGGTTTTGGCGGTGTCGGTGTAGGGCGCGGAAATCTCCTCAAAAATCTCGGATTGCGCGGTGGAGGCGGCATCGCTTCATTGCTCAGTGGAAATCGCGGATCAAACCGGCGGCCGGGCACAGCTCTAGTCGGCGCCTTCGGAATCTTCGCTGCCACTTCGGCCAATCCGTTCTGAGCCAATTGCGAGGTCGAGCGAAGCTGCAGGGCCTGAATGTATTGTTGCCTGGCAAACTCGTACCTCCCCGTATTCGTGGCCACGCGCGCGGCGGCCATCAATCCCTGAAACTTTTTCAACTCGGCGATTCTGCCGTTAACCAAGCCAGCGTCCGCCGCGTTGGGATTCCGAGCCAGATAATCCTCGTAAACCTTGATCGCCTCGTCGTATCGTTCCTGCTGCTCGAGCGTGCCAGCCTGTCTGAACGCATTGTTTTCCGCGAACGACGGGGAGGGTTTCGGTTTAACGGCGGCTCGAATCGTAGCCGTTGGCGATGGCTCCGGCGTCGGAGTCGCTGCCACTGGAGTCGCCGCCACCAGCGGCTGCTCGATTTTGCTTCCTTGATCTTTTTGCCGTGAGAAAAGAATGGCGCCCGTCGCCGTTCCGACCAGCAGCAGTCCAACTCCGCCGACAGCCAATGGCCACCGGCGTTTGGGTTGAGTAGGCCCGGCCTGCGCGGTCGGGATAGGAGGCTGAACGTTGGTTAGAGGAACCACCACCGGCTCAGATGGAACCACTCGCTCCACCAAAGAGATTGTCGGCGCATCTTCCAACGACGATTTGGCAGAAGGCGACGGAGCGTGGCCGGCGAATGGCGGTCGCGCGGGCAGTGTCGCGGTTTCATCAATCACCGTCGGCTTCATTGCTTGCGTCTGCGTGGGTTTGATCACAGGGCTTTGCAGCGACTGTTCTTTCAAGGCATGTTGCTGTTCGTAACTTTGCAGGGCCTCCAGAAAATCAGCCGCTGATTGATAGCGTTCGTTCGGACTCTTCCGCAATGCGCGCATGATAATTTCGGCGAGCGCCGGATCAATTTCCGGACGAAACTCCAACAGCGAAGGCGGATCGAGTTCGATGTGGCCTTTGCGAATATCCCAATCGGAGCCGGTCGCTGAACGCTCGAACGGCAACCGCCCGGTCAACACTTCATAGAAGGTCACGCCGAGGCTGTAAATGTCCGAGCGAACATCAATCGCCAGTCCCAGCATCTGCTCTGGTGACATGTATTCGACCGTGCCAGGGTGGAATCCGGATTGAGTCATGCCCATATTCGTCTGCTCGTCCAGAACTTTGACGATGCCGAAGTCGGTGATCTTCAGCCTACCTTTGGTGTCGAGCAGGATGTTCGCCGGTTTGATGTCCCGGTGAATGATGCCAGTGTGACGACGCTCCGATTCGTCCAGGTAATTGAAATTGTGCGCGTAATCGAGCGCCGCCAGCGCCTGCTTCAACAGGTAGACGGCTTGCGCTGGACTCGGCACGCCCTGGCGCGCGAGCAGGTCGCGCAGGTTCATTCCCTGCACATATTCCATTACCAGGTAGTAGTTGTCTTCAGCGGCGAAGAATTCATAAACGCGAACTGTGTTCGGATGATCGAGTTGGGATTGAATAAAGGCTTCGCGGCGGAATCTGGCTCTAAGGTGAGCCTGGGCTGAAGGCGAAAACGCGCCGAGCAGGATTGATTTGACCACGACTTCGCGTGGCAGGTGCAGATGCTGGCCGCGATAGACCGCGCCCATCCCGCCGTGGGCCAGCTCGCTGATGATTTGGTAATTGCCGATGGTTCTACCGATCATTCAGTTCATTCTTCCGATTTATTCTTCGTAACGTTGCTGTTAGCTCCACATCGGGAGCCGCCGGTAATTTAGAGAATCGGGAAGCAAAAGGCAAAAGGTCAAATTGCTCTCTGCTCTTCCACCCGGTTGAAGGTCATCAAATCTTTGCCGTCTCGAACACTCATCGGTTATTCTCCCACGGCGAAATCGAATTGATGAATATGTGAAGAGAATAACGCCCATGCTCTCCCTTCTCGCCAGGTTATTGACCCGATCCACCAATATCAGCATCAACGGACGAAGGTTCCGTCCGGCGGTGGCGGCGGTCTTCTGCCTGACGTTTGCTTCCTCCGGCGCGCTGGCCCAATACCGCTTCGATCACTGGACGCGGACAACGGGCTGCCGCAAAACTCCGTGGTCAACATTTTGCAGACGCGCGACGGATACCTCTGGATGACCACGTCGGACGGGCTGGCGCGCTTTGACGGCGTGCGTTTCACGGTCTTCAACAAACACAACTCGCCCGGCATCGCCAGCAACCGGTTTCTGAGGATCTACGAAGACTCGCGCGGGGATCTGTGGGCCAGCACGGAGGGCGGCGAAGTGACGCGGCGGCACGAGGGCCGGTTCACCACTTACACGGATCGTGATGGCCTGCCTGACGACCCGTATTCTTCCCTGGGCGACGACGGGCAAGGTAATCTGGTTGTGCTGCGCGCCGGTCAGATTCTGGGCTGGGCGAACGGCAAGTTCCAGCCTATCACACCTCCCACGACGAAGACTGTTCCTGAAAATAATCCACCGCTCCTGCCCTGCACCTGGGATCCTCAGATGAAGACGGCTTGTTTGGTGGACGGGCAGATGCGGATGTGGTCGTTGGCAGACGAGTTGCCCGACATGATTCTCAGCGGTTTGGCTCGCGACCAGCGCGGAATGATCTGGGCCTCTTTCGAAAAACACGGATTGGGCAGAATCGAAGACGGACGCCTGGTGAAAGTCTACACCACACGCGACGGGTTGCCGGGGAATCGGGTGAAAGTCGTGGGTGGGCAACGCCAGCAGAAAGCCTTCTCCACTGATGACCGGGGCCGGTTGTGGCTGACCGACCTGGTTTCGATGCAAAGCCACCTGGTGGCCGAACAACCGCCGGAAGGTTTACAAGACGTGGGGGTGGTGTCCGCTATCTACGAAGACCGGGAGGCCAATTATTGGATCGGGACCAAGCGCGACGGGCTTTACCGCCTGCGCCGCACAGTTGTGACCACTTACTCGAAATCGCGGGGGCTGACGAGCGACAACATCTATCCGATCTACGAAGACCGCGAGGGCGTCATCTGGATTGGCGCGCAGGACGCCGGCTTGTTTCGGCTCAAAGACGGCGTCTTTACACTTTACACGGACGGCGCGGAGAAATTTCGCAACTACTTCACGTCGCTGCATCAGGATCGCGCGGGGCGGTTGTGGGTTGGCGCGCTGGATCGTGTGATGCGCCTGGAAGGAGAACGCCTCGCGCCCGTCAGCCGGGAGCTTGCGCCGACGGATGTGGGCGCGTATTGGGTGATCCAAGAAGACCGCGAGGGAACGCTCTGGTTCGGGGCTGAACGAGGAGTGATTCGCCACAAAGACGGCGCATCCACGCGCTTCACGACGAAAGATGGGCTGGCAGGCGACGACACAAAGGTCATCGTCGAAGACGCGGCGGGCGGCCTCTGGCTGGGCAGCTACGGCGGCCTGACCCGCTTCAAGAACGGACAATTCACGGCCTGGACGGAGAAGGACGGGCCGCCGAGCAATACAGTGCGGGCGCTTTACCCGGACGGCGACGGCGCCTTGTGGATCGGGACTTACGACGGCGGACTGGGGCTGTTCAAAGACGGGCGCTTCACGCGCTACACGACGCAAACGGGATTGTTCGACAACGGCGTCTTTCAAATTCTCGAAGACGCCGCGGGATGGTTCTGGATGAGTTGCAACCGTGGCATCTACCGCGTGCGGAAGCAGGAGTTGAACGACTTCGCCGATAAGCGCATCAATGCCGTCACTTCAATCGCCTATGGCAAGGGCGATGGGATGCTCAACGTCGAATGTAACGGCGGACGCTGGCCCGCCGGGGTCAAAACGCGCGACGGCAAGCTCTGGTTCCCGACGCAGGGCGGCGTGGCGGTGATTGATCCGGCAACCATCGCGGACAATCCGCGCCCACCGTCCGTGCTGATCGAAGCGTTCAAGATTGACAACCAATTCCTTGCGACAGATCACCTGCAATCCGCCATCCGCAATCATCCACAAGAAAGGGCTGCAATCCGGATCGGGCCGAACCAGGAGAGCTTCGAGATCGAATACACGGCCCTGAGCTTCATCAACTCCGCGCATCTCAAGTTCAAATACAAGCTGGAAGGGCTGGATCACGACTGGGTTGACGTGGGGACGCGGCGCACGGCCTATTACTCGCACTTCCCGCCGGGCGACTATACCTTCCGCGTGATCGCGGCCAACAGCGACGGCGTCTGGAACAACGAAGGGGCGAGCCTGCGCGTGGTCGTCGCGCCGCCGTTTTACCGCACGTGGTGGTTCCTGACACTGGCCGGTTTGGCGGCGGCAGGGACGGTGTGGATGGTCTTCCGATTCCGCCTTGCGCGCGTCGAGCGGGAAAGGTCGGCGCAGCAGGCTTTTTCGCGCCAGTTGATCGAATCGCAGGAAGGCGAGCGCAAACGCATCTCCGCCGAATTGCATGACGGCCTGGGCCAGAGCCTGATCGTCATCAAGAACCGCGCGCAACTCAGCCTGAAACAACTCGGCGACCTGAGCGAGATCGAAGCGCAATTGACAGCCATCTCTTCAGCGTCGTCGCAGGCGGTTCAGGAATTAAAAGACATCTCCTACAATTTGCGTCCGTATCTGCTGGATCGGCTGGGGCTGACGCTGGCCTTGAAATCCATGCTCAACAAAGCCTTCGCCTCGGAGCAGTATCAACTGACGGCTGAGATAGACGAGGTTGACGGCGTCTTCGCCAAAGAATCGGAGATTCATCTTTACCGAATCGTACAGGAGTGCGCCAACAACATCATCAAGCACGCCGAGGCGTCTGAAGTGATGGCCAGGATCGAGAAAAACGCAGGCGGACTGACGTTGACGATGGCCGACAACGGCAAGGGCTTCACTCCCGTTGCGTCGCGCACGGGAGAGTTGAACCGGCGTGGGTTCGGGTTGGCGGGCATCGCCGAGCGCGTGCGATTGCTTGGTGGCGACTACAAGGTTGAATCCGCGCCCGGACAAGGCACAACTATCATCATCAAACTGACAGCCCCAGACGCAGAACCAGACAGAAAAATGTGAGACAGAAAAATAGACATTCCAGGTTTCAGCTCTTTCCTGTATCTTATTTTTCTGTCTCACATTTTTCTGTCTATTTTCCTCTTCGCCATGAAAAACGAGATTCGCATCGTGATCGCGGACGACCATCCGATCGTCCGTCAGGGTTTGCGGCAGGCCATCGAGACTGATCCTGAGTTGAAGGTCGTCGCGGAAGCCGGTGACGGATTGAAGGCGATTGAGTTGATTCAACAGTTAAAACCGCAGGTCGCGATCCTCGACATAGATATGCCGCATCTGGACGGTTTCGGCGCCGCCCGCGCCATTCTCGATCAAGACATTCCCGTCGCCGTCATCTTCCTGACCATTCACAGCGAAGAGGAATTGTTTCTCGCGGCGCTCGAATTGGGCGTCAAAGGTTACGTGCTCAAAGACAGCGCCGTGGACGAAATCGTTACCGGCATCCGCGCCGTCGTCGCGGGCCGCCGCTACACCAGCCTGCCTCTGACTACCAACATCACACAACACATTGCCCAGCGGAACGCCCGGATGAACGATCCGCTGCTTCAGGCGATTGAAAGCCTCACGCCGACTGAATTGCGCATCCTCAAATTGCTCGCCGATTACCAAACCAGCAAACAGATCGCTGATGCGTTAGGCATCAGCATCCGCACGGTCGAAACCCACCGCGCCCACATCTGCCAGAAACTCGAACTCAAGGGCAGCCACGCCTTGATGAAGTTCGCCGTCAAACACAAGGCGATGCTCTAAGTACACCGCGCCATAAATACGTTGAGGGTTACAGGAGCAAGCGCGCCGGTACGGTACAGGGAGCGGTAGCGACCTGGCGCCCCAGGAAGAGCGTGCTCCAAGGGCGCCAGGTCGCTACCGCTCCCTGTACCGTACCAGCGCGTCAACCCTCAACGTATTTCTGGCGGCGAGCACTAAGCTTTGCGGCGATCTACGTAGAAGATACGTAGTTCTACCGACCCAAAATACGTAGTTCTGTGAATACCCGCCAGCAGCCTTCCTGCCGATAATGCGTCCGTCTGATCGAAGCAAGTTGTGAAGAAGGAAATTCGAGTGAAGGGACTGATGAACATCTTGATCGTCGAGGATCACGCCGAAACGCGGGAGTTGCTCAGGAGCCTGGTGAGCCAACTGGCCGACGCCGTTTACGAATGCAGCGACGGCGCGGAGGCGCTCTCGGCTTACGCGATGAGCCAGCCGGATTGGGTGCTGATGGACATCGAGATGAAGGGGATGGACGGGATCGCCGCGACGCGGCAGATCAAGGCGGCCTTCCCCCAGGCCAGGATCGTGATCGTGACCAACCACGACGAGGCCGAGTTGCGCGAATCGGCCCGCGCGGCGGGCGCCGTCGAGTACGTGCTCAAAGAGAACCTGCTGGACGTGCAACGCCTGCTGCAACTCCCGGGCTGAAAACGGCGCCCGGCTGCTAAAAACCGCAACCAACAACAAGGTAAAGGAAGGATAAGAACTATGAAGCGACGAATCACATTAAGCTTACTGACTCTCGGTCTGATTCTTGGCGTCGCGCTGTGGAGCGAGGGGCGCCTGGCGCCGGAGCGAGCCGCCGCCGCGCCGCAAATGAGCGCGATCCAGTTGACGATTGATCCGGCCGGCGATCCGGCGGGCGCGGCGCAGGAACTGATCAACGCCATCAATCTGGCCAACCAGGACCCGGCGCAAACGACGATCAACCTCTTGTGCGGCGTCTACAACTTTACGACGCCGGACAACTGGGAGTATGGCCCGAACGCGCTGCCGCCAGTCTCCAGCGTCATCGTCATCGAGGGCCACGGCGCAACAATTCAGCGCGACCCGGCGGCGGCGCGAATGCGGCTGCTTTACGTCTCCGGCGGGTTGTCTTACAACACCGCGACCGGGGCGGGATTGCCCGCCGGCAACCTGACAATGCGCGACGTGACGCTCAAAGGCGGGTTGGCGCAGGGCGGCTCCAGCCGGTTCGGCGGCGGCGGGATGGGCGCCGGCGGCGCGGTCTTCAATCAGGGGACGCTGCTGCTCGAACGGGTGACGTTGGTCAACAACACAGCTCGGGGCGGGTCGAGCGGCGCCGGCGCTGAACTGCGCGGCGGTGGCGGCGGCATCGGCCAGGACGCGCCGAGCAGCGGCGGCGGCGGCGGCGGTTTTGGCGGGCCGTTTGCCGGAATCGGCGGAGCGGGCGGGAGCGGGTGCGTCGTCTGTCCGTTCGGCGGCCATGGCGGCGGCGGCGGCGGTTTTCGTCCGGGCGATGACGGAGCGGCGGGAGTGTTCAATGGCGGCGGCGCGGGCGGCGGCGCGGGCTTACTCGGCGGCCGAGGCGGCGCAGGCCTACAAAGCGGCGGCCTCAGTGGCGACGGCGGCGGCGGCGGCGACGGGAGTGATTTTAATGGGAATGGGGGCGGCGGGGTTGGCGGCGGCGGCGGCGGCGGGATTGGCGGCTCCACGGTGATTCACCAGGTTGGCGCCCAGGGCGGCGGCGGCGGATTCGGCGGCGGCGGCGGCAGCGGTAACGGCAACGGCGGATTCGGCGGCGGCGGCGGCGTCGGTATCAGCAGCGGCGGATTCGGCGGCGGCGGCGGCGGCGGCTTTACTGGCGGCGGCAGCAGCCCCAGCCCCAGTAACGACGGCGGTAACTTCGGCCATGGCGCTAGCCTGGGCGTTTCTTTCATCAGTGCCGACGTATTCGGCGGCGGCGGCGGCGGCGGCGGATTGGGCGGGGCGATCTTCAACCACCGCGGCGCGCTCATCCTCATCAACTCCACGCTAACGGCCAACACCGCGCAGGGCGGCCAGGGCGGAGACGCCTTCGGCCCCGTCTCTAACAAAGGCGGCGGCGGCGGCGGCGGACTGGGCGCTGGTATCTTCAACCTCAACGGCGCGGTCACGGTCAACTTCTCCACAATCGCCGCCAACACCGTCATTGCCGGGGCGGGCGGTGTGGGGGTGGGTGGACAGCCGAACGGCAGCGCGGGCGCGGCTGGCGGAGGCGCGCTTTACAACCTGGCCTACGGCAATCGGATCGAGACCGGCGGGGCCTCGACCGCTACGGTCACGTTGCGGAACTCGATCCTGGCCAATTCGACCGGGGGCGGCGACCTGGTCAACGACAAACGCGACAGCACGACGACGCCGGCCATCGGCGCCCAGGTCAACACCGCGACGGTGGATTACGGCGGGCGCAACATCGTTGAGTTGAGCGCGGCGCTCTCCGGCACAGCCTTCACCGGCGCGCTCTACTCGACGGCCGACCCGCAACTGGGCGCGCCCATTATGCCGGCCTGCAAACCGGCGGCGCTGCCGATCAACGCGACCAGCCCGGCGCTCAACGCCGCCGTCTGCGACGCGGCCGTACCGGCAGACGCGCACGGCACGGCGCGCCCGCAAGGCGCGGGCTGCGATCTGGGCGCTTATGAGCTATCCAACCTCCCGCCAACCATCTCCGGCCAAACCATCACGCGCACGGCGGGCAGCCCGGCCTCCAACTCGCAGATCGCGACCGTCAATGACGCCGAAGACGCCGAAAACACCCTTAACGTCACCGTCAATGGCGCGGCCAGCGCGACCGTCAACGGCGTGACCGTCTCCGGCCTGAGCGTCAATGCGGCGGGTCAGGTCACGGCATCGGTTGTCGCGGCTTGCGCGGCCACGAACGCCAGCTTCACGCTGCGCGTCACCGACAGCGCGGGTGTGCCCGCACAAACTACGCTCAACGTTACGGTCACGGCCAACCCCGCGCCCTCGCTCGGCAATTATCCGAACGCCACGGTCGCGGTCGGCGGCGCCGCGACCATCACGCCCGCCAACTCGCCTTCGGACAACGCCTCGATCAGCAGCGTGACCGCGATAGCGCCGGGCTTCACCGGCTCGGCCACGGTCAATCCCTCGACGGGCGTCGTTTCGATCAGCAACGCAGGCCCTGAGGGCGGCTTCCTCATCACGGTCAAGGCGACCGACAACTGCGGCGCTCAAACGATGAAGACCTTCACGTTGACTGTGACGGCCAACACCTGCGGCGTCACGGTCAATCCCTCCTCTCTGCCGCAGCCTTATGTCGCTATACCGTACGCCAGCATTCTTTCCGCCGCGCCGGTTGGCGGCTACGCCTTCAGCGTCTCTGCCGGTCAGCTTCCGCCGGGTTTGCAACTGGTGACCGTATTCGGCATCAGTTCGATCGCCGGCCTGCCGACCACGCCCGGAACCTACAACTTCACGATCAAGGCGAAGAAGAACAATTCGACCTGTGAAGCCACGCGCAGCCACACGGTGACGATCCCGGAGACGATCGTCCCGATCCTCGAATGTGTGCGGCGCAACCAGAACGGCTCGTGGACAGCGCGCTTTGGTTACCTCAACCAAACGGGAGCGGCGGCGGCGATCCCGGTGGGCAATAACAACTACTTCACGCCGGGCAATCGGAATCGCGGCCAGACGACGGTCTTCCAACCTGGGCGCGTGAACAATGCCTTCAGCGTGACCTTCAACGCCAATGGGAGCAACCTGGGAATTTGGCTCCTGCGCGGGCCTGACGGAGTGCTGAGACCGGTGAACGTGCTGACGACCTCGACCGCCTGTCCGTAATCGAGCGCGAATCCCACCAACGGCAGTGCCGTTGGTGGGATTCAAGAAGGGGAAAAGATGAATCCACACGACAATCACATAAGGTTTACGGCCCGGCAAATAAACGATCCCCGCGTCGTGATTGTGTCTGGTAATCTCGCCGGTCTTGTGCGCCACGCGCGTTGCGGCGGGCAATCCGGCGGGGATGCCGTCGTTGAAACGCTGCGCCGACAGAATCTCGACCATCTTCTCGCAGGCGCGTTTATTCAGGAATTTGTTCAGGGCGCCCGTTGCGAGAAACAAAGCCATTGACGCCGTCGAAGGGCGCGAATAGACTGCTCGGCGTCACGAATTTCGCCCCATCTTCCCCCTCATCTCACCAACAACTCGTCCGTTTTTTCAAACCGCAATCTGCCCCCTCGAACCGACGCTGCAATCGAATTGGAATTCATTCCGGGAGAAATCAGATGAAGCCTTTATCGAATTTCCTGAAGCTGGCGATGAGAGCCGCCTTCGTCATCATCCTGTTCATTTGCTTGTTCGCCAGTAAACCGGCCAGTCACTCATCAGCGGCGCAGAACTTTGCAAACGACCAGGGACAAATCTCTGCCGCGCCTTATGCCGATGGTTTCGTGATCAGCAACGACCAGGGGCGAATCTCCTGCCGCGCCGCCACACCGGAAGAAGCGCGGTCTATATTGCAACGTGAGCAGGATCAGCAACTGCGAGTCATAACGCCGACTGATCTCGACCTGCGCCAGCAACAGACCGGATTGAAGATCATCCTGCGTGGGACAGCGCAACTGGACAACTTCCCCACTGCGAAGAACGCTTTCATCAAAGCCGCACAGACCTGGGAGGCGCTCGTCAGGACTCCGATCACCGTGGTCATTGACGTTGATTTCGGACCGACGTTCTTCGGCGAGCCTTATGACCGGGACACAATCGGCTCCACGCGGGGGCAGTTGATCGGCGCCAACACGATCTATCCGGCTGTTCGCACGGCGCTGCTGGCTCGCGCCTCGAGCGCGCAGGAAACTACGCTCTACAACTCGGCGCCGAACGGAGTCATCCCGACCGACATCGGCTCGACTGCGGCTATGTTTGCGCCGTCTCCATTGTTCCGCGCTCTGGGATTTATCAGCGCCACAGCCGATCCAGACGCTGAGAGGCAGCAATTCGGACCGCCGCCGGCGATCGGATTCAATTCGGCGATGAACTTCGACTTCGAGCCGGCTGACGGCATCGCTTCGGACAAGGTCGATTTCGACGCCACCGCGGTGCACGAGATCGGCCACGTGCTCGGATTCACGTCAAACGTCGGCGTCAAAGAATTGGCGCCGGACGAGGCGATCAGCGCCTCAGTCTGGGATTTGTTCCGCTTCCGTCCCGGAGTGACCGCTGGCTCCTTCAACACCGCTCAACGCATCCTGTCTTCCGGCGGCGACCACAGCTTCTTCGACAGCGGGGCTGAACTGGCGCTTTCGACCGGGCGTCCGAATGGCCAGGGCGGCGACGGCAACCAGGCTTCGCACTGGAAAGACGACCGTCTGATCGGGCGTTACATTGGAATAATGGATCCGGCGATCCCCCCGGGCCGGCGTGAACCGCTCACCCTTGGCGATCTGCGGGCGATTGATGTAATGGGCTATCAGCTTCGGACGAGCGTGACCGGAGCAACGCAGGAACTGAGGTTAGATGACGGGACGGTTGAAGGCGGTCTCAGGAATGACGGGTTGATGATCGTCAACCGTCTTACTCCTCCCGCTTATCCCTCTACGCTGCAGAGCATCCGCATCCAGTTCCGCACGTTCTCAGGCCAGCCCGATCCGACAGGTAAACCGATCACGCTGGTTTATTTCACCGACACGACGGGAGCTGGCATGCCGCCCGCCAACGCGCAACTCACACGGATTGACGCAACCGTGCCCGGAACGAGCGCAACCAGCTTCTTCGACTTCCCCATCACGAACGGGCCCACGATCAACGCCGGCGATTTCTACGTCGGCTTCGCTGCGCCGACGCCGAACCAGGGGGTCGGGTTCCCGCTCGACTCCAACAGCCAACCGGCGAATCGTTCGTTCCTATCGCTGACCAACGGAGCGTCGTTCTTGCCGGTCGGACCTCCGCCCGGCGCGACCTCCGCCAACGCGACGATCCGCGCCAACGTGTCAACAAGCGGCTCCAGCCTGCCGGCGCTTGAAACGCCCGCGACGCTCGATTTCGGCAATGTCGCCACTGGCTCCGGCGCCAGGCGGCTGCTAACCATCCGCAACACTGGCGCGGCGATTTTGAGCGTTACCGGAATCACGAGTGACAGCGCGCGGTTCGCCGTGCCGGTGAGCTCCAATTCGTTCGTCATCGCCCCCGGCGGGCAGGAAACCATCGCCGTGAGCTTCGTTCCGAACGCGCCCGGAAATTTCACCGGGACGCTTTCGATCGCCAGCAACGATCCGGCCAGGGCCACGGTCAACGTCCGGTTGAGCGGGACTTCTGGCGGAACCACGCTCTCGCTGGCAAACGTATCGGCGGCCAGTTTCAGCGGGACAACGCTGGCGAGCGAGGCCATCGTCGCCGCTTTCGGACAAAGCCTGGCGACGCGGTTAGAGACCGCCGTCTCGTTGCCCTTGCCCACTTCGCTCGCAGGCACTGTGGTCAGAGTCAGAGACAGCGCTGGAACGCAGCGCGACGCCCCGCTGTTTTTCGTCTCGCCCACGCAGGTCAACTACCAAATCCCTGCGGGAACTGAGTGTCCTTGCGGCGAATGTGCATGATTTCGGGGCCGAACTATGCATCGCCCCAAAAATGATGACAATGACCGAGAGAATATGATAGAGAGTCGGCCGCGCCTCGAACGTGGCGCAGAGAG
>Ga0187893_10009218_pt1 | contig 15256 bp, 12 predicted proteins | sample MA1701074metaG_FD_139574 | JGI IMG/M metagenome (GOLD analysis project Ga0187893, IMG submission 139574) | White microbial mat communities from a basaltic lava cave in the Kipuka Kanohina Cave System on the Island of Hawaii, USA - MA170107-4 metaG ... | reverse complement strand
GTTGGCCGGTTGGCCGGTTTAATTGCAATTGTTCAGCCATCCCCTGCATGTCATTCTGTAAGAATCCTTTTTCACGCTAGCACGGTTCGATTGTGCTCACCGAAGGCAGTGCTTGAAATGAAAAAGATTCCTACGGAATGCCAGGCGCTTTTTTTGCCTGAATAGGTACAGCAAAAATTTATATCTCGACCACCTGTGTTGCTGAATTCGATGGGTGAAGTCAAATGAAAAAGAAATCGGTTCACGAGCCAAAAGCCAAAGTCATGAGCGCGGCTGAGGTTTGGGACGATGCACAGGAAGTCACGAATTTGTTTCGACAAAATTTGCTGAAGTCGGAACCTCTCGTGGAGTTGCGAATTCCGCTATCGGTTTTATTGTCCGCGATCGACAATTTCAAGCGCGACGAATTGTTGATCTTGCAGAAACACATTGATATTATCAGAGTGAACATTTTTTAATCGGGATATTTACTTTTGCAAAACACCATCGACACCGCGATTCACCAAAAGACCGTTCTGCCGGGCGGGCTGCGCATCGTTTCCGAATATATGCCGCACGTCAAATCGGTTTCGCTCGGCGTGTGGGTGCAGAACGGCACGCGCGATGAGCGTCCGGAGGAAAACGGCGTCTCGCATTTCATCGAGCACATGATGTTCAAAGGCACGAAGCGCCGCAAAGCCAGCGACATCGCCGAGAGCCTCGAAGCCTTCGGTGGACATTTGAATGCGTTCACCGGCAAAGAGCTGACCTGTTATTACGCGCACTTTCTCGATGAGCACCTGCCGCTTGCGGTAGACGTGCTCGCCGATATGTTGAGCGAATCCGTTTTTGACGCCGAGGAAATGGCCAAGGAAAAATCCGTCGTCATCGAAGAGATCAATTCAGTCGAGGACACGCCGGAAGACCTCGTGCAGGATTATTTCATGCGCGATCTTTTTCCGGAGCACGCGCTCGGCTATTCGACGCTGGGCACGCGTGAAATCGTTTCGGCGTTCGAGCGCGATCAGCTTTTCGATTACACCCGCCGGCATTATCCGCAGAGCCGCTTGCTCGTGGCCGCGGCCGGCAACATTCAACACGCCGATCTCGTGGCGCAGGTCGGTGAGCGCTTCGGCATGCTGCCTTCCAACGGCGGCCGCGCGGTCACGCCGCCGATGGTCAAATCCGTTTCCGGCTCATTGACCGAAGACGAGTGCACGCAAACGCATATTTGTCTGGGAACTTTGGCGCTGCGTTTTAATGATCCGCGCAAATTCGTTTTGCTCGTGCTCAACACGTTGCTGGGCGGCGGCATGAGCTCGCGTCTGTTTCAAACCATTCGCGAGCAGCATGGGCTGGCCTATTCGGTGTTCTCGTTTCATGATTTTATGCTGGATACCGGGTTGTTCGGCGTATATCTCGGCACCGACCCTGAGCGCGCGGAAAAGGCCACGGGATTGTTGCGGCAGGAACTGCAACGGTTGCGTGATGAGCCGGTTGCAGCCAATGAGCTGAACCGCACCGTCAACCAGCTCAAAGGCAGCCTGATGCTTGGCCTTGAAAGCACCGGCAGTCGCATGTCGCGTTTGGCGAAAATGGAAATTTATCTCAACGACTACGTTACGCTCGATGAAGTTTGCGCCGGCATCGCCAGCGTGACCGCCGAACAGATTCAACTGCTCGCGCAGGAATTGTTTGCCGAAGAGCGGATGACGTTGACAATGATTCGTCCGGCGGGTAAGAAATAAAACGTAAGGCGTAAGGCGTAATACGTAAAAATTTGCCTTACGTTTTACACCTGAAGTTTTAAATAATTAAACCCACGCAGTTCATCAAACACCAAACCTCACGAGGGAGGATGGAAAATGAAGATCGGCGTTCCCCGAGAAATTAAGACCAACGAAAATCGGGTGGCGATGATTCCGGTTGGCGCGGAATTGCTCAAAGATCATGGGCACGAGATTCTGGTGGAAAAAGGCGCGGGGGTCGGTAGCGGTTTTCCAGATGGCGATTACCGGCTGGCCGGCGCAAAAATCGTCAACGATCCGGCGGAAATTTTCGGCGCCGCGGATATGATTATGAAAGTCAAGGAGCCGCTGCCGGCGGAATATTCGCTGATTCGCGAGGGGCAGATCGTTTTCACGTATTTTCATTTTGCGGCGTCGCGCGAATTGACGGAGGCGATCATCAAATCGAAGTGCATCGCCATCGCGTATGAAACCGTGCAAACGCCGGATCGCGCACTGCCGCTCTTGGTGCCGATGAGCGAAGTCGCCGGCCGCATGTCGATTCAGGTCGGCGCGCGCTGCCTGGAAAAGCTGTTTGGCGGCAAGGGCATTCTGCTCGGCGGCGTTCCTGGAGTGGAGCCGGCGCGTGTTGTTATTCTCGGCGGCGGGGTTGTGGGCACCAACGCAGCGAAAATTGCGGCGGGCCTCGGCGCGCACGTGCAGATTCTCGACATCAGCCTCGAGCGTCTGCGCTATCTCGACGACGTCATGGCGAAAAACGTCACGACGATTATGTCGAACCCCGCGAATATTCGCAAAGCCATCGCCGAGGCCGATCTCGTGGTCGGCGGCGTGCTGATTCCCGGCGCCAAAGCCCCGCGCCTCATCACGCGCGAAATGTTGAAACTGATGCGCCAGGGCTCGGTCATCGTCGACGTTGCCGTCGATCAAGGCGGTTGCGTTGAGACCATTCATGCGACGACACACGAGAACCCCACCTACGAAGTCGAGGGGATCGTGCATTACGGCGTCGCTAACATGCCCGGCGCGGTGCCGATGACTTCGACCGTTGCGCTCACTAACGCGACGCTGCCGTACGCAATTCAGATTGCCAACAACGGCTATCCCAAATGCGTGCAGGAATCCAGCGCTATTGCGATGGGCGTCAACGTGGTGCGCGGGCAAGTGACGTACAAAGGCGTTGCCGAAGCGTTCAATCTGCCATTCGCGCCGCTGGAAGATGTTTTGTAAAACGTTAGCCGGTTAGCTGGTTGGCCTGTTCGCCGGTTAACATAGCTGGCAAAATTTTTAACCAGCTAACCATCACAATTATGACTTTGAACTGGCCAACCGATAAACCGGCCAACCGGCTAACCGGCCCCGTTCTCGCTTATCATCTGGTCGATCGGCGATTCGATGCCGGCATTGCGTGGACGACGCCGGCGCGGTTTGAGAAACAAATCGCGTGGCTCGCCACTGCTGGCTATCGCGCGCTGTCGCTGTCGGAATATCTCCGGCATCATCCCGCCGAAAATGAAAAATGCGTTGCCATCACTTTTGACGACGGCTATCGCTCGCTGCCGCAATATGCCCTGCCGATTCTGGCGCACTATCATTTTCACGCCACGGTTTTTGCCATCGCCGATTACGTCGGGCGCGCCAACTCGTGGGATGTGAAATTTTTCCTGCCGCGCTTTCCTCATCTCGATTGGGGCGAGTTGCGCGAGCTGATGGCTGCCGGCTGGGAGATCGGCAACCACTCGTTGAACCACGACTATCTTCCCGCTCTTGCGGATTGCGAATTACGCGACGATCTTTTTGATTCCAAAAAGATTTTAGAAGATCATTTACAAACGCCGATACGCCATTTGTCTCTGCCGTTCGGCCGCGGCAGCGAGCGGGTTTATCAAACGGCGGAGGAAGCTGGCTACGATACGGTGTCGATTTTAGGGTGCAAATCCTCTGCTCTTCGCCCTCCGCCCTCCGCCCTCCGCATCATTCCCCGCCGCGGTGTTTACTTGATCGATTCGATGCGCAGCTTTCGCCGGCGCGTCGAAGCGCCACCCGATTCAAAATGGCAATATTGGCGACAACGCGCGATCAGCACGTTGGCGATGGGCACGGTGATAGTGAAAGGCGTTAAAAAAATGTTGGCTGGTTAGCCGGCTTGCCTGTTAGCTTGTTTGTACAAAACCAAAAAAATGTCTTGATATTCACCAAATGGTAATTTAAATTAATACAAAAATAAATCAAACCGGCTAACCGGCAAACTGTCCAACCGGCTAACCGTTATGAGCGATCAGAAAATCAAAAAACTCTATTACTCCATCAGCGAAGTCAGCCAGATCACCTCGCTCAAAGCGTACGTCTTGCGCTATTGGGAAACCGAGTTTGCCGAATTGCGCCCGAAGAAGAGCCGCGCCGGCAGCCGCACGTATACGCTCGACGACATCAAGCTGGTTTTTCTCATCAAACGCCTGTTGTACGACGACAAATACACCATCGAAGGCGCGCGCCAGCGTCTGCAGCAGCTTCGCCGTGTCGGCGAGCAGATCGATATTTCCTTCGACCAGTTGCGCCGCGATGATATGATCGTCGAGCTCAAAAATAAGCTGCGAGAATTGCTGGGGATGCTGAATGGGGCGCCGCAGCCAACCCCTTCTGTTAAATCATAGCTGCGTTTTATTCTTGCCGTTCTTTCCGTCGGTAAATTTCACAATTTGGAAATTTTTCCCGTCCGCCTTGGCCAGTTAGCGACGCTATATGTGCCGCAATCATTTTTAAATCAAATAGCAGTTGTGCAAATCCCGCCGATGTCTTATATTTTAATGATAACCCAGCAAATTCGAAACAATTACCGAAAATTTATGGAGACTGTATGCCAGAACCGAAGAAGCGCGATCCGCAGGCGCCGCCGAGCTTGATCGTCGAAATCAAAGACAGCAACGGTCGCGTTTGGGGCACGATTACGGCCGCTGCCAAGTTGTTTTCCTCCGGCTCCGTGGGTTTTTATGCCAACGGTAAAATCGAGAATCCTGATTCCAATGAGCGTTATCAGGTCGGGGGAAACATTATTTTGATCGGCAGCAAGCCGGAATGAGCTGATAAAAACGAGCGACAATTAACCTTCCGCCGAAACTTCTCGAACATCGGGTGGAGCCGGACTGGTGGCCAATTTTCGACGACACCCGGTGTTTTCGGCGGAACAATTCGTGCTCACGCTTTGTTTCATTTTTATAGCCTTTTTAATGGAGAAATTTTGAGCGACGCTTCGCCCATCAGAGAGTTTTTGCGCCGGACAATTCAGTACATTATTTTTATCGGCGTCGGCCTGTTCGGTATCATTCACGAATTGGTCAAAAGCGAAACCATTCGGTGGCCGCTGGTCGGCGGCTATCTTTTCGTCATTATTGTCTCGGCTTTCGGCATGCGTATGCGCGCGCGGAAAGAGGCCGAGGATGAAGAGGCCTGGCATTAAAAAATTTTATTTTGTTCCGCGCCGCGGAGCAGCCGAGGTGAGGATTTTGTTGTGATTTATGCCGTTTCTTTCATGGAAAAAATTGCAGTGCAGTTATTTCAAAGTCACTTTTATTTTTTGCGCCATCGTTGCCCACGCCGCCGAGCGCGGTGCCCGAGTGACGCCATCTGGCAGCCGGCAGTTGACCATCGCTTATCGTCTCACTGATTTCAAGCTCGACACCGTTCAAGCCGGCGGCGCGCTCACGATGCGGCCGCATTTTCACGGAGCGATTTTGCTCAACACACCTGGCGCGCCGGAATTGCCCACGCGCGTTTTTATTCTTGGGTTGCCGCCCGGTGCGCAGGCCGAAGTCGCGATTGTTCCCGGAAACTTTGAAGAGATAACCGAAGTCAATGTGCGGCCGGTGCCCGTCAAAGAACACGCCGAGGCGTTCGCCCAATGGCGTTATCAATCCGATCCGAAAATTTATGAAAGCAATGCGTTTTATCCGGCCGAATTAGCCCGCGTCAATCCTCCGACGCAATTTCGCCAGCAAACCATCGCCCGCCTCGAAGTCATGCCGGTGCAATACAACCCCGAACAAAAACGTCTGCGCTTTTATCGCGACCTGCAAATCGTCGTGCGTTTTGTCGGCGGCAATCTGCCGGCAACGCGCCTCGCCTTGTCGCGAGCCGAAGAAGAGTTATATGAAAACCTGTTGCTCAACTACGAGCAGGCGAAGGCGTTTCGGGTCTCGCCGCCGGCAAATCTGGCGCGCCGCGCTGAGGCGCAAATCGACGGCCCGCTCTACAAATTCCCGCTGCGGCAGGAAGGCATTTATAAGCTCGCCGGCGGAACCTTGCGCCGCGCCGGAGTCAATCTTGACGAGGTCAAACCGAATAACATCCATCTTTACAACAACGGCGGCCGCGAGCTGCCGCGCCCCATTCGCGCGTCGCGACCGTCCGGTTTGATTGAAAACGCGATTTATGTTGCCGACGGCGGTGACGGTCGTTTTAACGACGAGGATTACATTCTATTTTATGGCCGCGGCGTTGAAGGCTTTGCGTTTGATTCAACCACCGGCGTGGCGAGCCATTATTTCAATCATTTCGGATACGATAATTACTACTGGCTGAGTTTTGGCGGCGGCAACGGCAAGCGCATGGCAGCGCGCGCGCCGCTGCCTCCTTCCGGGCTGGCGCCGGCGACACGTTTTACGGATTACGTATTTGTCGAAGAAGATTTCACGCCGCTGTTTGAATCGGATCAACACTGGTTTAGCTGGCTTTTCACCCCGCGTGGAAATGACCGGCGCGCGTATCGCGTTCGTCTCACCGAACCGGTTCCGGAAACGGTCGCGCGCTTGAAGCTTGCACTGTACGCGCAGCCCAACGGCACGCGCCGTCAATTGACGGTGAGTTTTGAAAAACAGGAGCTGGGCGCTTTCGAGCCTTTCGGCGGCGATCACGTCGAAATTTTTAACGCCGATAAATTCGGCGGCCTGGTGAATGGTGAGAATGAAATTCTCCTCGCCTTCGATGGCAGCGGCGACGCGGCGCAGTTGTATCTCGATTATTTTGAAATCATGTACGAACGCCAATTGCGGCTGAACAACAGCGTGCTGGCTTTTAACGGTCGCGCCGGCGCCGGGCCTTTCGCTTATACGCTGAGCAATGTCGTAGCGAGCGGAGTCGCACTGAGCGAAGTCGAAGTGTGGCTCTTTGACGTTTCAGATTTCAGCAATGCCGTGCGTTTGTCTCCACAAAACTGGCAAGTGAATGGCTTACAAGTGACGTTTGCAGATATCGGCAACACAACCCAGACGCCGCGCCGTTACATCGCCGCGTTGCCTGCCGCATTCAAAAGTGTTGATCCGAATTTGATCAAGCCGGATGAGCTTTCCAACTGGCGTTCGCCCAATCATGGCGCGGACATGGTCGTCATCACGCATGAGGATTTTCTCAGCATCAATCCCGTCACCGGCAAAGACGACGGCCCGCTGGCGCGCTTTGTAAGCTTGCGCCAGAATGCGAATGTCAACGATACGTTGAAAATCGAAGTCGTCAAAATTCAGGACGTGTTCGACGAGTTCTCAGGCGGTTTGTACGATCCGGTGGCGATTCGCGATTTTCTCCAATATGCTTACGAGAATTGGCCGCGGCGCCCGCTTTACGTGATGCTCGTCGGCGACGGCGATTATGATCCGAAGAACATCATTAATAAAACCGGAAAAAATTGGCTTCCGACTTATCACACCGAAGAATTCAATACCAGCGAATTTGATATTCGCAATCGCGTCACTGATAGCCAGTTCACGTATGTCGCCGGCGACGATCAAACGATGGACCTGGCCATCGGGCGAGTTCCGGCGCGCAGCCTTGCCGATGTCGAAGCCTATGTCGAGAAACTAACGCGCTATGAAACGATACCGGCATTTGGCGTTTGGCGCAACACCGCCGTGATGGTGGCGGACGATGAATATGCGCAGGGCGCCGTTCCCTCGAGCGGTGAATCGTTTCATATCGAAGACACGGAAACGCTGATTAATTTTTATACGCCGCCTTTTTTCGATATTAAAAAAATTTATTTGACGGAGTTTGCCGCGGTGCAGAGCGCCTCGATTTCCGGCATTCGCAAGCCGACGGCGACGGACGCGCTGCTGCGGCTCGTCAACAACGGCGCGGTGCTGGTCAATTACGCCGGGCATGGCAATCCCGACGTGTGGGCGCATGAGCGCGTGCTGAATCTGGCCTCGGATTTTGAGCGCATTCAAAACGGCGATAAGCAGGCGTTATGGGTCGCCGCGACCTGCACGTTTGGAAAATATGACATGGTGGATCGCCAAAGCTTTGCCGAGCAATTGGTGCTCGCGCCGCGGCGCGGGGCAATCGCGGCGCTGGCCACTTCGCGCGATGTGTACGGCAACTTGAATGCGCGCTTGAATCAGGTCTATTATGGTTTTCTTTTTGAAAATGATCTCTCCGCGCGCATCGGCGCGGCGATGATGTGGGCGCGCGCGCAAACCGGGCAAACCGAGAACGACGAGAAATTTCACGTGTTGGGCGATCCTTCGCTGCGCCTCGCGATTCCGCGGTATTGGGCTGCCATCACTTCGCTCAAGCCGGACACGATCAAAGCGCTGGCGGTGATGACGGTGCAGGGAAAAATCACTCGCGACGGCGCCGATTGGCCGGGGTTCAACGGCACGGCGCGAATCGAAACGCTCGATGCGCAGCGCGACGTGCGTTATCAATCGCCGGGCCAGTTCGGGATTGATTACGCGATGCCGGGCAACTCGCTGTTTCGCGGCGAAGTGCCGGTGCAAAACGGCGCTTTTACCGCGCAATTTTTTGTGCCGAAGGATATCACCTATGGCGGCCAGACCGGACGTATCAATGTTTATTTTTGGAATGATCAAACTGACGGCAATGGTTATCGCCATCAACTGCCGGTCGGCGGCACGGTGAGTCCGATCGTTGATCAAGCGGGCCCGCGCATCGATATCGGTTTTGCCGGCGCAGAAGATTTTCGCTCCGGCGGCATCGTCGGCGCCAATGCGGTTTTGCGGATTGTGATTCACGACAGTCTGGCCGGCGTCAACATCACCGGTGAGATCGGCCACAAAATCACACTTAGCATTGACGGTCGCGATGACGATAAGATTGATCTTACCGATTTGTTCAATTACGATGCCGGCAGTTACACGCGCGGCACGATTCTGTATCCGCTCACCAATCTCGCCGAAGGCCGCCATACGGTGGAGATCAAAGCGTGGGACAATCTCAACAACTCAAATACCGTCACGGCCGATTTCACGATTCAACCGCAGGATCGTCTGATTTTGAGCGAAGTGCTGAATTACCCGAATCCCTTCCGCCAACGCACAACATTCACTTTTGGGTTGAATTTGGCGGCAGAAATTCGTATTAAAATATTTACGCTCTCCGGCCGGCTGATTCGCACGCTGGAGCCGTTCGACGCGCAACGCGGCTTCAACATGATGGAATGGGACGGCCGCGACGCCGACGGCGATGAGCTGGCGAATGGCGTTTATCTGTACAAAATTATCGCCACGCAGCGGCAGAGCAACGAATCGCTGCGCGCCGAGGAAATTGGGAAGCTGGTGGTGCAGCAGTAACACAAATTGGATGGGAATGCAACTAAATCTTACTCGGGAGAAATATTTTATGACGCCCGCCGAACTGATTCCAGCCATGACCCAACGCATCGTGCTTGGCTTTAATCCATTGCGAGTCATCTTGTTCGGCTCGCAAGCTCGCGGCGATGCCGGCCGGCAAAGTGATATCGATCTTCTGGTGGTTTTGCCGCAAGTGGCGAACAAGCGCCAAACCACGGTTGAGATACGCCAGACGCTGGCAGATTTTCCAATAGGCAAAGACATCATTGTTACTACGCCGGACGAAATCGCCCGGCGCGGCGATCTCGTCGGCACCGTGTTGCGTCCGGCACTGCGAGAGGGGAGGGTGATTTATGAACGGACCTGAGCACTTGGCTCTCGTGCATCGCTGGTTGCGTTATGCGCGCGAAGATTTGCTGGCCGCCGAGGCGATGCTTGGCCAACAGAGCTTTTGGCCCCGCCATGCTTGTTGGCTGGCGCAACAAGCTGCCGAAAAAGCATTAAAAGCCGTGCTTGTCTATCTGCAAATTGATTTTCCCCGACGACATGACCTCGATGAGCAGCGGAATTTGATACCGGAGGGTTGGCAAGTTAAAGCAGATCATCCTAATTTGGCGGCCTTGACAGAATGGGCTGTTGAGTCCCGTTATCCTGGCGATTGGTCGGATGCAACAGAAGATGAAGCACGCATTGCCGTGCAGCGGGCGCGCGCCGTTTGGAATTCAGTCAGCGCAGATTTCGCCCAACACGGCATCGATGCGGAGCATGCTGCATGATCTACCGCTTGATTGGCTGAATCTTTGAGTGACGCAATATTTCTTAAGGCCAATCACAAGTGAATGACATAAGGCCAATCACAAGTGAATGACAAAAGAAAAACTATGGTAGAAGCCATGATCTCCATCGGAATCGAGCCTGCGGAATGATAAGCTCATCTCAGGTGTTGAATAAAGAACTAAAACTTTTGAGGACTGACAAGCATACATGCAATTTCATTTTTCCATGTCAAAATTTTTTTGTGTTTTATTGTTAAGCTGTGTTTTGCTCCAAAGCACAAGCCTTGCGGCCGCCGACCGTGAAGTGCAATTAACCCAGAGTAGCGCGCAGCAGGCGACGCTGGTATATCGTCCCGCTGATTTTCAATTACGCCCGTTATTGGTCAATGGGGAAGCAACCCATCGCCCGGATTTTGCGAACGCAATCATGCCTGCTACGCCCGGCACGCCGGAATTACCGGCGCGCGTGTTCGTGTTCGGCGTGCCACCCGGTGCGCGTGCTGAAGTTTCTGTGATCCCCGGCGCGAGCGAGGAATTTTCCGGCGTCAATGTCGCGCCGGTTCCAGCTAAAGAAAAAGCTGAGGATTTGACGCGACTGCGTTACACACGCGATGCGCAAATTTACGAACGCGCAGCATTCTACCCCGGCGATCTCTTCAAAGTGGAAGCGCCGGCGCAATTTCGCCAACAAATCATCGTGCGCGTGCAGGTCTTTCCGGTGCAATATGATCCGGTGCGCAAACAATTGCGCGTTTATCGCGAGATGCAAATTGTCGTGCGTTTCATCGGCGGCTCCGCCCCGGGCGCGCAAACTCTTTCATTAGCGCAGCCCGCCGCGACGCGTGAAGAAGAGCTGTATCAAGATTTGCTGGTGAATTACGAACAGGCGAAAATATTTCGTTTGCCCGCCACCCAGCCGTTGTTGAAAGTAACGAACCCGCAAATCGACGGGCCGCTGTATAAATTTCCCATACGCCAGGAAGGCATTTATAAAATTGATGGAAGAACTTTGGCCAGCGCCGGAATCACCAACATCAATTCCAACACGATTCATCTTTACAACAACGGCGGCCGCGAATTGCCGCGCGATGTCCGCCAGGCGCGGCCGCAAGGACTGGTGGAAAACGCAATTTACGTTTCCGACGGCGGTGACGGCCGGCTGGACAACGATGATTTCATTTTATTTTACGGCCGCGGCGTGGACGGCTTTGCGTTTGATTCGACCAGCGGCCAGGCACGCCACTATCTCCATCATTTCGGTTTTGATAATTATTATTGGTTGAATTTTAACAGCCCGAATGGCGCGCGCATGAAAGAACGTGCCCCGTTGCCGGTGGCGAATTTGACTCCTGCGATTAATTTTAAAGATTATCTGTTTGTCGAGGAAGATTTAAATCCGCTGTATGAATCAGATCAAAGCTGGTATGGCTGGCTGTTTACCAGCAGCGAGGTGAATCGCTCGCGGCGTTATCGTTTCAAATTAACCGACCCGGTTTCCGAAGGCACGGCTTCGACGCGATTCGCCTTTTTTGCTTCATTTTTTGGCGGCTTCAACGTGCACAGCTTGAAAGTCGAATACGACAGGCAGGAATTGGCGAATCTGCAAATTCCCGGCAACAGCCGCCCGGATTTTTATGACGTGCCCAAATTAGGCGGGCTTGTCAACGGCGACAATGAAATCGTCCTCACGTATCAAGGCGGCAGCGACGCGGCGCAGTTGTACATCGATTATTTTGAGGTGAATTATGACCGCCAAATGCGGTTGAACGACGGAGTACTGATTTTCAACGGCCGCGCCGGCGCCGGACCATTTGCCTACACGCTGAGCAATGTCGAAGCGAATTCACTCTGGCTCTTCGACGTGTCGGACTTTAAAAATGTCACGCGCCTGCCGTCGCAAAACTGGCGCCTCAATGGCTCGCAAATCACCTTTGCCGATATCGGCGGCTCAGTGCGCGTGCCGCGACGTTATCTGGCGGCATTGCCCGCGGCTTTCAAAAGTATCGATGCGGCAACGATCAAACGCGACGAGATCTCGAGCTGGCGATCCCCGAACAATGCGGCGGATATGATCATTATCACTCATGAGGATTTCCTCGCCACCAGTCCGGGAAAGAGCAAACCGCCGCTTACGGAGCTGGCTGAGTTGCGACTGCGCCCCGCAAATTTAAGCGACAGCCTGCGCTCCGTCATCGTTAATATTCAGGATGTGTTCGATGAATTTTCCGGCGGCTTGTATGATCCGACGGCGATTCGTGATTTTCTCAAATATGCTTACGAGAACTGGCGGCGCCGGCCGCTCTTCGTGCTGCTCGCCGGCGACGGCGATTACGATCCGAAAAACTATATCAACAAAACCGATAAGAACTGGATTCCCACCTATCACACCACGGAGTTGGATGAGATCGCGAGCCGCGTGACCGATAGCTGGTTCACGTATATTGCCGGCAACGATGAGGTGATGGACATGGCGATCGGCCGCATTCCAGCGCGCAGCCTGGCCGACGTGCAAACATATATCGACAAGCTCAGTCAATATGAAACCAAGCCGAGTTTTGGCCCCTGGCGCAATGCCGCGGTGATGGTGGCCGATGATGAGTTCGGCCAGGGCGCGTCGCCGTCGTCGATTGAAAGCGTACACATTCTCGATACGGAAACGCTGGCCTCGCCGCTTTACACGCCGCAGTATTTGGATGTCAAGAAACTTTATTTGACCGAATTTTCTGCAGTACAGAGCGCCTCGATTTCCGGCATTCGCAAGCCGACGGCGACGGACGCGCTTCTCCGGCTGCTGAATAACGGCGCGCTGCTGGTCAATTACGCCGGGCACGGCAATTCCGAACTTTGGGCGCACGAGCGCGTGTTAAATCTCCCGACGGATTTTGATCGCATTCAAAACGGCGAGAAGCAGGCGCTGTGGATTGCGGCGACGTGTACGTTCGGCAAATATGATATTCCGGATAAGCAGAGTTTTTCCGAGCAACTGGTATTCGCGCCGGGCCGCGGTGCGATCGCCGTGCTGGCTACAGCTCGCGATGTTTACGCCAGCCAGAACGCGACGCTGAATCAACAATATTATCGCTACTTTTTTGAAAATGCCAATCACATTTCCGCGCGGATCGGCATGGCGATGGTGCTGGCGCGCCTGCAAACCGGCGCAACGCAGAATGACGAAAAATTTCACGTGCTCGGGGATCCGTCGCTGCGCATTGGCATTCCGCGGTACACTGCGGCGATTACTTCGTTGAAACCGGACACGATCAAAGCGCTGACCGTGATGACGGTGAGCGGCAAGGTGAAGCGCGACAACGGCGCCGATTGGCCGGATTTCAACGGCACGGTGCGTGTTGAAGCGCTTGATGCGCTACGGGAAGTCAATTATCAATCGCCGGGGCAATTTTCGATTAATTACGGCCTACCGGGCAACTCGCTGTTTCGCGGCGAAGCGCCGGTGAGCAACGGCAATTTCACCGTGCAGTTTTTCGTGCCGAAAGACATCACGTATGGCGGCGTCTCCGGTCGCGTCAATTTATATTTCTGGGATAAAGACAATAAGTTTGACGGCAACGGCTATCGCAATCAGTTGCGCGTCGGCGGCACCTCCGGAAGCATTGCCGATCGTGTCGGCCCGACCATCACGATCGGCTTCGACGGCGTAGATAATTTTCATTCCGGCGACGTGGTCGGCGACAAGCCGACGCTGCGCGCGGCGATCAGCGACAGTCTTTCCGGCGTGAATATCACCGGCGAGATCGGCCACAAAATCACGCTGGCGCTGGACGGACGCACGGACGATAAAATCGACATTACGGATTTGTTTAACTACGACTCCGGCAGTTACACACGCGGCGTGGCGCTTTATCCGCTCGGAGCGCTCGCCGAAGGCCGGCACACCGTCGAGATCAAAGCGTGGGACAATTTGAACAACTCTAACAGCGCGACGGTGGAGTTCGTGGTGCGGCCGAAAAATCAGTTGGTGTTGTCCGACGTCTTGAATTATCCAAATCCGTTTCGCAATCGCACCTCGTTTACCTTCGAATTGAATTTTGACGACACCGAGGTGCGGGTGAAAATTTTTACGCTGGCGGGACGGTTGATTCGTACATTGGAAAGTATGGGCGCGCGCGGTTTCAATCAAATCGACTGGGACGGCCGCGATGAAGACGGCGACCCGCTGGCGAACGGCGTTTATCTGTACAAAATCATCGCTACCCAAAATCTCGGCGGCGAAGCCTTGCGCGCGGAAAAAATCGAGAAGCTGGTGGTGCAGAGATGATCGTAACTCGGACGGCCCGTCTGGGCTTTTGATTTAAGAAAAAATGCGCTAAATTCAAAAACATATTTTGAGGCTATCATGAAACTCAACCATCGCATTTTAACCGGAATTTTCTCGTCGGCGCTTTTGCTCGCGAGCGCCGTGACGCTGTGGTCCGACGACCCCAAACCGAAAAAAGAAGAAGTGCGCTGGCTCGCATTTGAGCCGGGTCTCGCCGCCGCGAAGAAAGAGAAGAAAATGACGGTGGTGGATTTTTATACGACGTGGTGCGGCTGGTGCAAAGTGATGGACAAGGAAACCTACGGCCACGCGAGCATCATTAAATATGCCAAAGAAAAACTCGTGCTGGTGAAAGTGAATGCCGAGTCGGAAGAGAAAACGCGCTTCCGCGCGCAGGAATACACTTATCGTGAATTGGCCGCCGCATTCGGCGTCAACAGTTATCCTGCCACCGCTTTCATCGACGCGAACGGCGAGGTGCTGACTTTGGTGCCGGGCTACATTCCGGCGGACAAATTTTTGCCAGTGCTGGAATTTCTCAATGACGGCCATCACAAAACGATGAAGTTTGAAGAGTTTCTCGCCAAAAGAAACGGCTCGCAGAAGAATGCTCCAAAATCTGCGCAATAAGCTCAAGCGCCGCCAACAACCCGCGGTGGTGGTGGAAATTTACAGCAAGCCGGGTTGCCATTTGTGCGACGACGCAAAAGCGGTGTTGTTGAAAATGCAACGCTGCTACGGCTTCGCCTTGTGCGAAGTGAATATCGCTACCGATGAAAAGCTGCTGGCTGAATATGGCGCGCGCATCCCGCTGGTGTTTGTGAACGGGCATTTGGTGTGCAAGTATTTTGTGGATGAAGCGGCAGTAGTCAAAAGCATGACTGCGGTTGTGACGCC
>Ga0187893_10009217_pt1 | contig 15258 bp, 17 predicted proteins | sample MA1701074metaG_FD_139574 | JGI IMG/M metagenome (GOLD analysis project Ga0187893, IMG submission 139574) | White microbial mat communities from a basaltic lava cave in the Kipuka Kanohina Cave System on the Island of Hawaii, USA - MA170107-4 metaG ... | reverse complement strand
CCGCAGCCATCGCCGACCACACCACCGACTAACCCCCGCCACCATCACCCACCGTGACCCCCACGGCCCCGCCAGCGACACCAACCCCGACCGGGCCAACGCCACCCAACAAGACGCCCAACACCGGGCCGATCCCGACCCAGGACCAGTCCAGCGCCACTGTCTGGGAACCAGCACACGACATCAGGTTGGGTGGCCAGAAATCGTGGTGGCAGATCGTGGCGGGGGGGCGGGCGGTAACCCGCAAGAACTCGTCGCGCCCGGCGGCCAGCCGACGGGTCGCGTTGGCGGCCTCGCGGGGCAGAGCCTGGCGGATCAGCGGGTGCGCCCAGGCGGCATCATCTTCCAGGACGCTCAGGGAGGCGGATGGCAGCGTGGGAGCCCATGCGTCTAGCCAATCGTGTCGCAGCCAGGGACTCTCCGGCAAAGGGCGGCCGGCCAGGTATGGGGCTTGCGTGGTAGCGAGGTCACGGGCGGCGGTGAGGTACCGCTCGGGCGGCCACGCGGTCGCGGGGACGCCATCGACATGCTCGAGCCACAGCCAGACGGTGTCCTCGTCGGGCTCGTGGGCGGCTAGAAACCGGGGAACGCACAAGCCGCTGCCGCCGATGCTGGCCAATAGCCCACCACGGTAGGCCAGGGCCTCGCGTCGCCAGTAGTTCCAGTGACTCGGCTCGTCGGCGCGTAGCCATGCGGGCGCGTCCTTGGGGAAGCGCAGCACCTTGAGCACCGCCGTGAATCCCGCGGGCTCGCTGGCCCGCCCGTTGACCACCTGGCCGCTGACCCGGTACAGCCCACCCGTGACGGGATTACGCGGCGTGTGACCGATCTGGCGCAGGCGCCACCCCAGCCGCGGGAGGCCACCGGGACCGCAGAGTGCGTCCGCAACCGGCTGCAGCAGATCCACACTGAGGCGTGGGATATTCACCGAGACTCCACCCGCATCGTCAACCAGCGAGGCACGAGCGTGCGGCGGGCATCCGGCCGCACGCGAACCTTGTCAGGCAGCCGCAACCGAACCCTCCGAGCGACCGTGGCGGTCGTGAGCACCAACTCCACAAACGCCAGGTTGGCGCCCGGGCAATAGCGCGGCCCGGCCCCAAAGGGGACGTAGGCGCAACGCGGCAGACCGTCCGTGGTGCCGTTCAACCAGCGCTCGGGGGCGAACCGCTCAGGGTCGCGATGCCAGCGCGGATCGCGGTGCAAGACATAGCTGCTGAAGAGCACCGCTTGGCCAGGACGCAGGGGATAGCCGCCGAGCCGACATGGGGCCGCCACCCTGTGTACGGCGCCCGCCGCTGGCGGACAGCGGCGGCGCAAGTCGAGGCTTACCGCGACCGCTATCACATCGTCGAACCCGGAATCGGCTCCCAGCCTCGGGACGATCTGGGGCAGCTGCGCGACTGGCGTGACTGCCAGTGCGCTATCGATCGGGTCAACCCACGCACCCGTGACCGTCGCCTCGACCGAGACCGCGAGGGCGGGCGCGGGATGTCGATGTAAAGATGTGCACATGCTACACGGATGGGGGATGTGGGCATGCGAAAGGTCTGCTCATTGGTTGCGGCCGTGGCGAGGTTGCTGGACGGCTTGGCAAAAGCCCTCGCGATGTCCAAAGCACACATGTTTGCTCCTGATTAGCAACCCATCATCGACCATAGCCGCCACCACCGGACAGGAAGCGGGGGAGTCGGGATCTGCATGCACGGCTGCTCGCGGCCCCGCCGCCCCCGCCTGGCCACCTCACCGCCCGATCGGGCCATCACAGAAAGCCGCGATAATGGGTTGCGCATCGGCATGTGAGATCCTTCCCATTTCGAGGCTGGAGCAGGACGAGACCTTGGAACCAAACTTCTTATACTGGTTGCGTCGAGCCGGGTGTTTACCGCTTCCGTTGAAGCGAGGCGACAGCAACTTTGAGCTGTTCGTCAAACTCTTTGACGCATGGCAGTTTCGCCCAGTCGGTAGGGGTAGTAGGGAAGCGGGCGCGGACTCCGCGGATGCGCTCGATTCCCATCGGATAGCCCGTTTCAAGGGTCAGGTTGAGGGCGCGGACCAATGTGTGGCACGCCTCATCTGGCTCATCCTGAAGCACGAACGTAGCGGCGATATCGGTGAGCGTCATCAAGCTCGAGCGTAGAGACGCCGAGTCAAGAGAAGGGATTTGCAACGCGTTCAACGCCTCCTGCGCCCGGCCGACACGCACCAGCCCGAATCCCCTCGTCCTATTCGCGGCCTCGGGCTCCATCGATAGATACCGAGTGAAGAATCCAAAATCGTCGGATCTTGCATGCGTGAGGAGGTGCTCGGCGGTCTCACAGGAGTCGAGGAACCCGCGCTCGTCCCCGGCTGCCGCGAGTTCCAACCCGAGCCAGTGTTGCGCGAAGGCACGTGTAGCATGGTCGGCCCGCTGCGAGTGGTGGACAGCCCGACGCAGCAGCATCACAGCTCGTTTGTTGCAGCCTGCGAATTGACCAATCTTCATGTACGAGTGCTCGATCCTGATTACCGAAAGCGTGCGCGCTCGTAGTGCGTCGTCACCGCTGTCGTCGGCGACGGTCCTGGCTTGGCTGAAGTAGTGCCGTTGGATGGAACGGTCGTTTAACCAGAACGCCAATACGCCGGCTTGCGCGCATGATCCCGCTGTGACTGCCTCCAAGCGCAGACGATCCGCGCCTGCTGCTGTTGGCCGGTCTAACAGAGCTAGCAGCGTGTCAGCGTGATGGGTGACCTGATCGACAAGCGTGTCTGGACTTATGGTGCTATGTAGGCTTGCGAGCCGGTCGGCGACGTCTTCATGATCGGCGATCAGCCTCGCGTCTACTGGCCGATGATCGTGGGTCATGATCCGCTCTAACGCTTCAGACGGGACCCACAGTGCCATGAGACTACCCACAGCGATGACTTTGCCGGCTGCTCTGCGATCCGCGTTGTCCTCCTCGTCTGGACTGCCGTTGGAGGTTGCGGCGTCCAACGTAGGGGTGTGAACCAGCGCGCGCATCTCGACACGTGACAGCTCCAAGGCGTTCGCGATGGCGTCGAGGTTTGCGGCGTCGGACGTTTCTTCCCACGCTCGTAGGCGGAGAGCAGCTCACGTGGCACCCTCCAGCCCGCGACCTCACACGCGTTGGCCAAGTCGTCCTGCGTCATGCGTCGCAACTGACGCAGCTCAGCTAAGACTTTGCCGTAGATCGGGACACCCTCAGGCATCGCACCTCCCCCGTGTTCGCCCGGTGTGGCGGCCACCGTACCAAGCCGGCGCCACTTCTTGTCGGGAGTACGCACATCGTCGCCGCATCGGTCCTACTGGCTGGGGCGGCCGGCGGTCACGCTCGATTTGCGCGCACCAGATGTGCGTGTGGGAAGGGAAGCGGTCCGTCGACCCTGAACAGGTAATCCGGTTGGCCGCACCTCTCTCGAACCCGTCTAACCAGGGGTTACCGTGTTCCAGATCGTCGTCCCATCGGGTGAACCGCCGATCGAGCAGGCGGGCTCAGCGTCATGGGTAGGGGTGGCGTGGGTGGGCGGGGAGTTGGTCGCGGTCGGCCCGCTGCCCAAGCAGTCGGCGGCGATGAGGCTGTTGGGGTTGGCGGAGACACACACCGGCGTGGAACGCGTCAGCGTTGCCGAGCTAGTGCCGCCAGAGGACGCCGCAGCGCGGCTGGCGGCTGGCCGCCCTACGGCCCGATCCGCCGGTGGCGTGCTCCGGGCGGTGCCCAGGGACACGAAGGAGCGGTCGTGATCGGGCGCGGAAGGTTGCAAGCATCCGAACGTAAGCCGTACCCGAAGTCCGCACTCGTGGTCAGCGTCGCCCAACGGAAGATCGCGTGCGCGCAATGCTGCCGAGACCCGAAAGGTCACGTTCTTGCGCCTGGACGCCAGCGGGGGATGGTTGGTGGAGCTGGTCGCCGACGAACGGGCAAAGAGCAGACTGCATGCGCTGTGGACGGACCCGGAGGCGGAGGCGGGCCGGTGAGCGGCCAGCCTGTCCGATCGTACTCGGATTCGCGTCGTGTCGAGTTGTCCCCGCGAGGCGATGGGGTGTTCGTGTGCACGCCCTGCCATGGCGTGCGGGTGTTCTTCCCGCTCGACGAGGCAAGGGTCGGCGCCCACTTGACCGCTCCCTGCCCCCGGGACGGTCGGGAACTCCTCCTCGAGCTGGCAGCCGACGAGCAGACAGAGTCCGGGCTGCGCCCCGTCTGGACAGACCTCGAGGAGGAGGCAGGCTCATGAGCGACCAGCCGGTAGGCGTGTCGCAGCCCGCCTCGACCCGCTGGGCGGCGGTGATGTGGCTGGGCGGGAACTGGTGGCGGTCGACCCGTCGCCTCAGCAGCCGGCAGCGTTGGACGTGTCGGGGTTGTGCGGAGGCGAATACCGGGGTGAAACGGGGGGCGGCAGGGCCCGCAACCGAAGTCGCACAGGTCGCACAGGAGAGCCTCCTGTTGCACCCGCCCTGCTGCGGGAGCCCGCACGTGATCGCCCGGGAGAGCACCGTGGTGGAGGCGACGCATCCGGTCGGGTGCAGCCGCGGGACACGCTGCCTGTTGGAACCGCGGTTCAGCCGAGAGGTCGGGCTGGGCGTCGTGTGGCTGCGCGGGGGAAGCTCGTGACCGCCCCAGGCGTGCCGCCGGGCCAGCTAGTGTGCCGCCGCTGTCAGCGGGCTAAACCGGTCGAGGCGTTCTACCGCATCACCGGCACCGACGAGCGAGTACAGCCCTGCATCGTCTGCTGCAACGAGCCGCAGCCGGAGCCGGTGGACGAGGGCAGAGCCCGGGCGCTAACCGATCGGCGCGCACAGCTCGCCGAGCCGGTGTCCCAGGCACTGGCGGTGTGCCAGCCGACCGAGGGAGAGGTAGCCACGCCGGCCGGATTCGACCTGGTGGAGACGTTGCTCGCGGACGCGTTAGACATCCTGACCGACCCCGATCTCCACCGCTTCGATCGGCTGCCGCCGCGCCCGCAGGGCGGCAGCCAGGCGGGGGAGCCGCCCCCTACCCCGACGCACCGTCCCCCCGGTGCCGGACGGCGCCTTCCCCGCCCCCACCCACGACAGAGACCCCGAAACGAGAGCCACCCCGAAAAACGAGGCCGAGCGGCCGTGAGCGGCCTTCCTGGCTGGAGTCGGCGCCGCGGCGCATCTGCTGACCGCGCCAGCGATCGCTGAGCCCACCACGGCGTTCGTAGACCACAACCGCGAGATCGACTGGAAATGTTTCCCGAGCGCGGCGTCGGCATGGCCGGGCGCGGCCACCGCCGCGGCCAACCGCGCGCACTCGTCGGATCGAACAGCCGTTTGCGCAGATAGGCGATACGCGGCGTCGGTCCGCATTTAGTCCGCACGAGAACGAGGAACAGCCGGTTCCAACGCGAAATCTTGAGAAGTGATCACAGGTATGAATTCCCGGATTGACCTGCGGGAACGGCTGTCATCTGGGGAGCGGGCGACGGGAATCGAACCCGCATCACCAGCTTGGAAGGCTGGAGATGTCATCGCGCTGACCTGCGAAAACCGGCTACTTTTCCGCTCCCGGTGCACGTTTGGTTCACGAGAGATTCACGGAGGACCTTGTCGAGCCCCTCGGCGATCGCCTCATCGAGCGACGGGAACAGCCCGCCGTAGGTGTCCATCGTGACCATGATCGAGCTGTGCCCGAGCCGGTCGCGGATCACCAGCGGGTGCGCGCCCTGCGCGATCGCCAGCGCCGCCGACGTGTGCCGCAGCTCGTGGAACACCAGCCCGTCCAAGGACCCCGTGTGATGTCACCCTCGACGCGTTCTCGGGTGACGCGCGGGACCGTGCACGGGGGGCGAGTGCAGGTCCCCTGCGTCGTCGGGGTGGCCGCTCACCAGACCGGGAGGGGAGGCGCGTCGCACCCGTCACGGGAAGGCGATGACGGGTGCGACCCGGGAGGCAGCGCCTCCCCTCCGGCGGGTAGGCTCACCGTCCGACTCCGCGGAGCCGTCGAAGTGGTCGATGTCAGGTCTCGGACAAGCCGGATCCGTCCAGACAGCGTGCAGCCCGGCCTCCGCCTCGTGGTCGACGACGAGCTCGACGTGCCAGCGGCGTCCCTCGGTTGCGCATGTCGCGAGCAACTGGATGTCGGGGAGGGCCTCGTCCGCCGGGAAGTCCACGCGCGCGCCGTGGCAGGGCGTGGTCAGCCTCACCGTGTCGGACAGCCGCGTCACGCGCGCGGCGGCAGCGACCGTTTCCGGGTCCGCCCACACGGGCCGCAGCCCGCACTCGGCGGTCTCGTCTGCGACCAGTTCGACCAGCCACGCATGGCCGCGGATCGGGCACACTAGCTGCGAGTTCGCAGGGGGCAGCGCCTCGTCGAGCGGGACGAACACGCGTGCGCCCTCACAACAGGGCGGGAACACCACCACCCCGTCCCCCTCAGGGGTGCGCTCGAGGTTGCCTGTGGTGTGGGGTTCCCGCGTGTATCCCATGCCGCGACGCTAACCGGCATGACCCACCCTCTCGCGCCGGGTGTATGAGCACACACTGACACTGTGTGTCAGGCTGCGACCCCGATCTTTTCGGCCAGTTCCCGCAGCTTCGGCGTACGGGACCGCTTCTCACGGCGCAGGCACGCTCGTACCAGCTCCCGCGGTAGAACCCCTGTGCGGACTCTGTCTGGCGCGTAGTCGTACGCCTCGAGCAACCACCCGACTATGGCCGCTGCTCCGTCCGAGCCGCGCAGGGACTGGGCGTGCGCGACGGAAATGCAGTAGGAGGCGCGACGGGTGTCCCAAGGCAGCTCGGCGACGTCGACCCGGTCGGCGATCCGTAGCGCCTCCACCGGGTTGTACGCCTCGAGGGCGATGCTGATCTCGTGCAACCCGACGTTGGAGACGCTGAAGCCCTCGTCGGCATCCGTGAAGGTCGAAGGCAGCCGCTCCACCGCTGCCCGCGCCTCGAGAATCAGACGTCGGGCGGTCGTAGGGTCCTTGAGTCGGTTCGCGGCGAAGGCGCCGCTCAAGCGCAGCGAGCCCCACGCAGCCCACCCTTCGGGGGACGTGCGATCCGTCGGTGCGATCGCGTCGGCAGCGTTCGAACACACCGCGCCCGCGAGGTCGGCGTGGGCGCCGTCGAGCAGGGCGAACCCGAGGTGCCGGGCCGCGGTCGCGATCATGGGTGCGTCGCCCGAGCTGCGGGCGGCGTGGACGAACCGGTCGGCGATCAGCAGCGCGAGTTCCCACTCTCCGATCTCACGGACGATGCTCAAGGCTGCTTTGCACGCGTGCGCTAGGCACGTCCACGCTGCGTGTGTCCCCTGCTCGGCACTGGCGCGTGCGTCGGTGAGCAGGTCGGGCAAGAGCATCATGGCGGGCTTGTAGTGGCCTGCCCGGCGGAGCTGGGTTACTTCACCACTGGCTTGCCGCAGCCCATCGAGGTCGAGGACTTGCCGGTCGGGCTGCGGGACGAACAGTGCGCTGCGGAGTTTCCCGACGATGACGGCCGATTCTTGGGCGGTGCCGCCGTTGGGCGGCAGACCGAACCTCGGCTTGAGGTCCCAGACCGAGACCTCGAGGACCTCGGCGAGCTGCTCCAGCATGGAGATGCTGTCCATCGCCAGCTCGCCGTACTCGATTTTCTGCACCCACGAGGGGGTACGGTCGACGAGCCCGGCCAACGTCGCCTGGCTCATCCCGAGGCGTTTCCGGTAGAAAGCGATCCGTTTCCCGATGGGCGTATCGTTGTCCATTGTCCGCTGCCCCTCCACGGCTTGCGGTCCTGGTCCCGGAGGGTGGCACCTCGCGGGACCTTCTCATCTGGCGAGGTTAGCCGGCTGGTGATAGGCGCACACACGGCGTACGTCGTAGAAACGCGCGAGGGTCCCCCGGCCGGTGGTGTACCGGTGCACAGCATGTTCCCCCGACTGGGATAGACACGCTGCCTTTGGTCCGCGAACTGGACGAGCGCCTCCGCCTCGCCGCCTGACCGCCGTACATGAACTCGGCACGAGCGGAAGACGCGGCATGTGACGCGTAAGACGGCTCGCGGGGTGCCCGGGCACGAGGCGTCCAGCGTGAGGGGCTCCGGTGCACATTCGGTGCACACGGGAACGAAAAAAGGCCTATTCTAACGGAAACTACTGGGAAGTGACTACGGGTGTGTATTTCCGCTCTGACCTGCGGGAACGGCCTGTCATCTGGGGAGCGGGCGACGGGAATCGAACCCGCATCACCAGCTTGGAAGGCTGGAGCTCTGCCATTGAGCTACGCCCGCGGGCGAGTGCAGTTTACAAGGGTGGGGTGACGGCTGCGGCGCCGCCGCCTCGTCGTTCGGGTTCGGCGACGGCCGTTGGGGCGCCGTCGGGGCTGAAGGTGATGCCGGTGGCGGCGCCGATCTCGTCGCTCTCCTCGAAGGCGTGGCCGCGAGCGCGGAGGGCGGCGGCTTCGGGCGTGGTGAGGAAGGCGGGCTCAGCCACGCTCGACGTCCCGTTGAAGTTCGCGACCCGTGGCGCTGCGATCGCTTCGGCCAGGTTGTCGCCGAGGTCCAAGGCGCCGATCAGGATCTGCAGTACCGTCGTGATGATCGTCGCGCCTCCTGGCGTGCCAAGCGCGAGGACCGGCTCGCCATCACGCAGCACGATCGTTGGGCTCATGCTCGAGCCAGGACGCTTGCCAGGGGCGGGAGCGTTCGGGTGGGAAGGCGTGGGGTCGAAGTCGGTCAGCTCGTTGTTCAGCAGGAACCCGTAGCCGGGTACGACGATGCCGCTGCCCCCGGTCTGCTCGATCGTGAAGGTGTACGCCACGATGTTGCCGTCGGTGTCTGCCACGGTGAGGTGAGTGGTCGAGCCAGCGCGTGGCTCGTCCAAGCCACGTATTGCGCCTTCGCGGCGGGCGAGCGGGTCACCTGGCTGGCGCGGCTCTTTGGGCGCGGCGCCGGTTATTAACGCGCTTCGGGCGTCGGCGTAATCTTGCGACAGCACGGGCACGCCCGAATACGCGGGATCGCCTATGAACCTGCTTCTGTCGGCCCACGCCAGCCGCGTGGACTCTAGGTAGCGGTGCAGCACCTCCTCACGTGAAGAGGCTCCAAGGTCGAACCGCTCGAGCTGGTTCAGGGCTAACGCGATCGTCAGCCCGCCGCTGCTCGGCGAAGGCATCCCAACGATGGTGTACCCGCGGTAGTCGCTGACGACGGGAGGACGCTCGATCGCCTCATACGCTGCGAGATCGGCCATTGTGATGGCACCCGCCCGGACGGTGCGCACAATGCCGGGAACGAGCGGAGGATGCTTCACGGTCCGCACGATCGCCTCCGCGACGGGTCCAGCTGCCATCGCCTGAGGCCCCTGCTGGGCGATGCTCATCATCGTTCGCGCGAGATCCGCGCTGATGGCACTGCACCAACGGCTGCACCGTAACCACCGGCATCGCGGGCCGACGAGCGGCCGTCTCCCCGTGTGCAGCACCCTGACCGCCTCTTGGAACGGGAGGGGTCCGTGGACAACCCGTGATGCCCACTGCATACTCGCGTAGGTGGATTCTTTGCATCATCCCTTACGCCGAGCTCTGTACTGTAAGCGCCAGAATGCTACCACATATAGTAGCCAGACGTTCACGGAGCGAGAAGGCAATGGCGCACTACTGAAGACCACAGCCTCAGCCGCTCAACTCGTGGCCGCGTCCGAAAGCTGTGGGCGATCCCGCTGCCCGTCACCTGAGCCCGGCGCACCGGGACCCCGCTGCCAACGAAGGGTAGAGCGGGTCCGAAGGAAGGGGGACGAGCATGTCCGATCCGTACGACGAACTCGTCGAAGGCGGAGCCGTTGGGGCGCAACGCAGGGCTTCGGCTCACGAAGCCGGCGCGCCTCGGACACCGGCGGCCGAGTTGCAGCCGATGGTGGAGCTGCACGTCTGCATGGGCTTGAACGCCTGCAAGGGCCATGGCCGCGACGGGACGGGGGAGATGGCGGGGATGGGGGAGTGCGCCACCGCCCTGCATGTGTGTCATGGGAGCAACGAGTGCCGTGGCCAGGGAGGTTGTGGGTACTCGGGCTCGGCCGCCGAGCAGGCCAAGCCGGGCGACCAAACGTGCAAATGGAACGGCAGCTGCGCCAGCCCGATCGAAGCGTCCCGGGTGGCCTCTGACGGTCCGTACAAGGGTACGAGCGTGTGGAAGCTCGCCCGCAAGATCTTCGAGACGCGGATGTACGAGGCGGGCATCCCGTTCGGCCCTTCTCCGGACGAGGGGTACCCGGATGACCTGGTGCCGCCTTACGAGAGGAAGAGGTCGACGGGGTAACGACAGGTTCGCTGCGAGCGGCGTGGAGAGGGTGATCACCATGAGGGCTGGCCGGCAACCGAGATTGGGCATTCCCAACCTCGGCCTTGGGGTTGGGCTTCGTTCCCCGCATTTCGGCTACATTCAGCGGCATCAGCCGGCGGTTGATTGGTTCGAGCTTATCTCCGAGAACTTCATGGACTCGGAGGGATACCCACGTCATGTGCTCGACTGGATCGTCGAGCGCTACCCGGTGGTCATGCATGGGGTGTCGTTGTCCATCGGCAGCACCGACCCGCTCGACTTCGGGTATCTGGCTCGCCTGAGGAAGCTCGCCGAGGTCAGCCGCGCGGTGTGGGTGTCCGACCACGTCTGCTGGACGGGGGTGGCCGGGCTCAACACTCACGATCTGTTGCCGATTCCGTTCACCGAGGAGTCGCTGGCCCACGTCGTCGGGCGTATTCAAGTCGTCCAGGACTTCTTGGAGCGGCCGCTGGTCCTCGAAAACCCGAGCACCTACGCCAGCTTCGTCGGATCCACGCTGACCGAGTGGGAGTTCCTGTCGCGGATGGCGGAAGAGGCCGACTGTGGTCTCTTACTCGACGTCAACAACGTCTATGTCTCCTCGGTCAATCACGACTTCGACGCGTGGGAGTACATCCGCTCGCTGCCCCACGAACGGGTGGTGCAGATCCACCTGGCCGGGCATGCTGACCAGGGAACCCACGTCGTCGACACGCACGACAGCCCGGTCGCGGGGCCGGTCTGGGAGCTGTACCGGCTGGCCACCGCGTGCACCGGCGGGGTGTCGACCCTGCTCGAGTGGGACGATCGCATCCCACCATTCCCGGTGCTCCAAGCGGAGGTCGACCGGGCGAAAGCCTACGGGGCCGGAGAGCCGCCGAGCGGCTTTCTCGGCGCCGGCCCGGCCTCGACCCACCACGCCCTGACGCTTCGACCTGACGCGGTGTCACACCCTCTCGGCCATCTCCTGCCGACCGCACCCGCCGAGCAGCATGCCTAGCGACGGGGACCTCGCCCGAGTCCAACAGTGGATGCAAGCGGCGCTCCTGCACCCCGAGGCGGCAGGAGCGGACGAGGTGATCAGGGCCTCTTCCCGGCTGAGCGCGGAGCAACGCCTCGGCATCTACCAGCGGGGTTACCGGCTTCGACTGCTGGAGTGCATGCGGGCCCTGTACCCCGCCCTGCGCCACCTGCTGGGCCCGGAGGTGTTCGACTGGTTCGCCCTCGACCACCTCGACGCGCACCCGTCACACAGCTACACGCTGCTCCACCTCGACGACCGCTTCGTCGAGCACCTGCGGGCGACCCGTCCGGACCGCGACCTGCCGCAGGAACGCCGGGAGGTGTGGCCGGACTTCGTCATCGACCTCGCCCGACTGGAGCGGACGTTCAACGAGGTGTACAACGTGGCGGGCACCGAGCGCGGGCCGGTCGTCCACCCCGAGGAGCTTCCGCGGGGGCCGGATGACGTCCGTTGGGCAGACGCAGTCTTGAAGCCGGCCCCTTGCCTTCGTCTTCTGCGGACATGCTTTCCCGCGCACACGTATCTCGACGCGGTCCGGCGGGGCCAGGATCCCGAGCTGCTCCCGCCACGCGCGACGTGTATCGCGGTCAGCCGCCGCGACTACGTGGTCACGATCACCGAGCTGGAACCATCCGCATATCGCATGCTCGAGGCGTTGGCGGCAGGTATGTCCATCGGAGCGGCCGCCTGCCGGGTCCCAGGCGCGACGGACGCCAAGGTCTGGACCTGGCTGCGAGGTTGGGCGGGCCAACGCTTTTTCGCCGCGGTCGCTGCCGACCTGGCGGCTACTTCGCCCCCCACCAGCCTGAGCGGCCCGGCAGGTGACCGTGTCGAGAGAGGAGCTCCCTGATGGTGAACGACTTCTTGACGAAGTACCCGATCGATCCCCAGAAGCCGATCGAGACCGTGGACGAGTTGGCCATGCATCTCCTCCATGCCGCACAACTCGAGATGTCGACGATCCCGCTCTACCTGTACCCCGCCTACTCGATCCAGACACGGGGCTACTCGCAGTGGGATCCAGGCGTGTCGGCATTCCGCGCGATCAGGAGCGTCGTGATCGAAGAGATGCTCCACCTCGCGCTCGCCCGCAACCTTATGGTGGCAATCGGTTGCGGGGACCGGATCACATTCTATGACAAGGACTTCGTACCGAAGTACCCGAGCCCTATGCTCCATCGCATTCCCACGCTCATGCTGAACCTCGAACCCTGCTCTCAGGATCTGATGAAGAGTATCTTCATGCCTCTCGAGCTACCGGAGAAGACCGATGCCCCTCCAGAAGGAGGTCAATACCACACGATCGGCCAGTTCTACAAGGCAATCCAGGACGGGTTCGACGCGTTGGACGGTCCGGAGCTATGGAAGCACAACCGACCGGAATTGCAATACTCTCACGCGTATTGGAACAACGACGGCGGTGGCAGCCCAGTGGTCGTGACGGACCTGGAGAGCGCGAAGGAGGCGATCCTCACGATCGTGGAGCAGGGCGAGGGAATTGACCCGGACCGAGGGACGGTCCCGATCGATCCCACCAAACCGACACCCGGGCTGGACGAATTGTCACACTACGCCAAGTTCAAGCGCATCGCCGATGGCATCGACAAGATCGGTGTCGTCTATCCGGTACCCACCAATCCCAGAGCGGCCGACCTCCAAACTGAGGGGTCCGCCTCGAAGCTGATCGACCTGTTCAATGCGGCCTATTGCTTCGTTCTGTGCATACTCGACGAGATCTACTCCGCATCCAGTGAGGACATCGCTCCCGGGAACCACAGCCGGCGATACGGGCTCGAGCGCCAGTTCATCGCCGCGATGGGCGGGCTGTTGTATCCCATAGCCGATCTCCTCGTGCACACGCCGCTGTCACCACCCGCCGGCGGGACCGGACGAGAGCCGCACCTCGCCCCTACGTTCGAGTTCTATCCGTTCCCCGAGGATCAGTCGAAGAAACGTCACCTCACCGACTTGTGTAACAAGGCAATCGTGGACTTCCCCACTCTCGGAGGCGACAACAGCGCCCGCTGGTTGATCTCCCGAATGCCAGACATTTGATCTATCAAGGCCGCGGCCCAACGCCCCGGCGCCCGCGCCAAGCGGCAGCCGGCACGGTGCATCTGCGATTCAGCTGGTTTCCGAACGGGTCGGACGCCCGAGGAGCTGTTAAAGGACGTGCGGGCCTGGCTGCAGACGCGGTCGTTCCGCACGTGGGCTGTAGGTGTTTCGCCTTCCTAGACATAAAAGGCGGCGTGGAGCTATTGGTCATAGCCGAGTGAGAGCCCGTTTGACTCCTCTGTCTCCCGTTTTCCCGCGTCCACGCGGGAAACCCCACTCATTCGGCAGGCGCCTGACGTTGAGCGCCGTGTTCGGTGGCGGGCGGTCGCAGAGCGCGCCTGGAGTTTTTGCGCGCCTGCGCGCAAAAACAGGGGCCGAAGGAGGTTGTGGCTGCCTCGGCAGGCCATTGGCCTGCTCTTTTGCGCGTGCGCGATTCGCGTGCGGCCTGGCTGCAGCCTGTGTTTCGCCAGCGTGGCGAAGCCGCTGGTCAGAGGGTCGGGACGGCGGGATTCGAACCCGCGACCCCCGGCTCCCAAAGCCGGTGCGCTAACCAGACTGCGCTACGTCCCGTAAAACCCGTCTCTAGCTGCAAAAACACATCTGTGTCAGTATTCTAGCGTCTGGGACAGCGCTCGAAGACCACATAACTCCTCAACTTTCTGGCGGACCCCGAGACGCGCTCGGAGGCGGTATGAGCGTACCCACGAACCGGGCGATCCTCCACCGCAGCTTCGTCCGCTCGCTGCGCGCCGAGAACCGCTCGCCCGCACCGTCGAGGTGTACAGCCTCGCGATCGACCAGCTCGCCGAGTACTGCCAGGGGCGGGACGACATCCCGCCGACCACCACCGAGCTGCGGCGCGAGCACATCGAGGGCTACCTCATCACCATCACGCAGCAGGGCCGCGCCGCCGCCACGCTCAACCAGCGCTACCGCTCCCTCAACCGCTTCTTCGCCTTCCTCGCCGACGAGGACGAGATCGCCACCCACGCCATGGCCAAGATGCGACCCCCACACGTCCCCGACCAGCCCGTGCCGGTGCTGACCGACGAGCAGGTGCCCACCCTCCTCAAGGCCACGAGCGGCAAGACCTTCGAGGACGTGCGGGACTCGGCCATCATCCGCCTGCTCATCGACACGAGCATGCGTAGGGGAGAGCTGCTCGGCCTGCAGGTTACCGACCTCGACATGGACATGGACCTCGCCCTCGTCCTCGGCAAGGGCCGCCGCGAGCGGTCCTGCCCCTTCGGCAAGAAGACCGGGATGTCGCTCGACCGCTACCTACGCCTGCGCGCCCGCCACCCCTTCGGGCATTGCCCTGAGCTGTGGATCGGCCGGAAGGGACCCATCAACCAATACGGCCTCAACACGATGCTCCGCCGCCGCAGCCAACGCGCCGGCCTCCCACCCATCCACCCCCACCAGTTCCGCCACGCCTTCGCCCACATCTGGCTGGCCGACGGCGGCAACGAAGGCGACCTCATGCGCCCAACCGGCTGGCGCACCCACGACATGGTCACCCGCTACGCCGCCTCCACCGCCGACGAACGCGCCCGAAAAGCCCACCGCCGACGATCTCCTGGGGATCGTTACTAATGGACGTCGCTTGCTATGACCTTCCAGGGCCTGCGGCGCACGGCAAGCGTCAATACGACGACTTCTTTCCCACGCTTGAGCGGATAGGAGGACCTTGTCGTCGCGTGGTGACCTGGCCGGACGCAGTGCTGAGCAGCGTCCTCCCACGGTGGAAATCGGCCCGGCGTCTTCGGAGCGCCTTATGATCCTCTAGCGGGGCTTCGCCCCGGCCCGACGAGCATGTGTGGGTGGGGCGGAAGTGGGTCCGTTCGGTGTCGTAGGCTCCGGCCGAGCCTAGGTGCGGGCCCGTTTGCGGTCCCGCGTTTTAACCGCCTGGGCGGTTGGT
>Ga0187893_10009214_pt1 | contig 15259 bp, 20 predicted proteins | sample MA1701074metaG_FD_139574 | JGI IMG/M metagenome (GOLD analysis project Ga0187893, IMG submission 139574) | White microbial mat communities from a basaltic lava cave in the Kipuka Kanohina Cave System on the Island of Hawaii, USA - MA170107-4 metaG ... | reverse complement strand
TGTTGAACATCCTGCAATCCATCCAGAAGCGCACTGACCTCATCCTCTCCTTCTTTCAACTGGAATTCACTCGATACGCAGCCCGCTAACAGGGTGCGCATATTTACGCAACGATTAATAACTGCAGCAATGCCGTTTGATTTCCATCTGCCGGCGCTCAGCGAACTGTCAGCGGATTTGAAAGGAGAGCATGGGGCGATCAATAAGTGCAAAGATAAGATGACTGTATCGACTGCCGCCTTCAACGACGAATTCAAGAAAGGTAAGGAGGACGACATAATAATACCGGCCAACGATAGTTCCGACAATACTGACGAGAACGCCGGAAACTGACCATGCCCACCCTGTTCTTGCGTTTTCCGGCCCGGCGTTATCACGCCACACCTTGGGGCCACCATGTCAACGAAGGGTTGATCGAATGGCCACCATCTCCGTGGCGCCTCCTGCGCGCACTATTGTCGGTGGGATTTACGTCGGGCCTGTGGAACGGCAGTGACCCACCGGTAGAAGCCCGCTTTCTTATCGAGAAGCTTGCCGCTGAACTGCCAAGCTACCGTCTTCCATGTTCTGCTGGCGCGCACAGCCGGCACTTCATGCCGTTGGCAACTCTGAAAGCGCCCGGTGCAAAGGTGGACACTTCCTTCGCCCTTGCCCATCAAGTGACGGGTAGTCCAATCGTACGGGGTTACAAAGAAGACACCATGCTGGTCTTCGACACCTGGGCACAGGTTGATGACGGCGAACTAGCCGTGTCCTGGGACGTGGAATTGTCCGACACTGAAACCAAATTGCTAGCCCAGCTCGCCGAACGACTCGGGTATCTGGGCCGGTCGGAAAGCTGGGTAGTTGCCCGGTTGGCTAGAGCCGATGAACCGATTCCGGCGAGCAACTGTTTTCTGGAACGCATTCAGGCCAACCCTGGCCCCGGTTGGGAACAGGTTCCATTGATGGCGACGGTAGAGCAATCCGAATTCAGGCAATGGTGTGACCAAGCCGTCGCAAAAGCGCTGGAGGCGTTCCCGCTACCGGAAAACAAGAAACCCACAAATAAACCCCTGTCCGATAGAGTAAAGGCGGAAGAGCCTTATCCCGGCGACCTCATTGCCTGTCTTCAGGTAGAGACTACTTGGGTGCGCAAGTACGGGTGGAGCCAACCGCCCGGCAGCCGCCGAGTGTTCTATTGGCGCCAGACGGATAGCTTGGAAGCGGGAGCGCCGAACCCCAGGATACGCACTATGACGGCGTCGCCGGTGGAAGCCATGCTGCTGTCCATGGCCACGGAGAGCGGCAATGATCATGCACTCCCATCGGTTACGCGCACTCTTCCGCAAGCCGAGTTACTCCATCGGGCGTTGGTACGTCTCTCGGAAAAGCAAGGCGTCCATTCCCGAGCCTTAACCGGTTGCGATAACGAGGGAAATCCGCTGCGCGGTCCTCACGATCATGCCCACGTTCTGCCGCTGGACCTGGATGGTCACGGCCATCTCGAACACATCTTGCTCTGGGCACCGATGCTGTTAAACGATCGAGATCAGGCCGCTGTTCGTGCTGTACGCCAAACTTTTACCAAAGGCGGCGTCGGTCCGCTTCGGCTCGCCCTGGTAGGGGCTGGAGATCTTTCCGATTTGTCTCGCGTGCCTGGCGCCTTCGGTGACGGATTGCGTGCGATACTCGGTTACCGCGGCACCGGTACCGTATGGAAAAGCGTCACACCCTTTGTGCCGCCCCGTTATCTCAAGAAGCGTGGGCGCAACACCCTCAAAGGGCAGATCGCCGATGAACTCGCCGTGCGTAGCTTTCCGCGGCCTGATGAGGTTCGAGTGATCGATTCCCACGAAAATGAATCCGCTCGACGCCAACGGCATTTCGTGCGTTCCCGTCGGCACGGCCCGCCCGCGCCTATCGATTGTGGGTTTACACTGGAACTGCAATTTCCAAGTCCGGTTCGAGGCCCTATGTCTCTAGGATACGGCAGCCATTTCGGCCTCGGCCTCTTTCGCTCCTGCTATAGCGATGCCTAAGCCACCAAGACTCGACCGCGCCCGCGAACGACGGATCCTCGACGAGATCGTAGTGGATGCCTATGCTCCCGAGGAGCGAGCGATGGGCTGGTACTACTATCTCGAAGAGAAGCTGGCGTTTCCCTTCAAGGCGAAGTGTATCGCGGAGCGATCGGTATCTCCACTGAAGATAGGTGAGGAGGTCAAGGTACTAGGGCTGGCGAAGGAAGACGATTGTATGGCGGAGATCTTCGTTCTGATACGATTCTCCGGTCGCAAGCTCGGCGTGCCGCTGTCTCAGGTGGAACCAGTGGAAGCCACGTCTGACACCCGCGAGGCGGTGGAAGACTGGCACTATTGGGTTACCATGAGTTACACGTTTTAAGACACCGATTCGGTAGATAATGAATCTTGCGAGTCTCGAGGCGATTGCCGAAGCGCTCAACGCAGCGGGAGTCAGGTATCTGGTTGTTGGGGGCCTCGCCGTGGGCGCGCATGGGTATCCGCGCTTGACGATGGACGTCGACTTGGTCGTTGAGCTCCGAGCCGACAACATCGTTGCCGCGTTTCATGCTCTGGCCGGGCTTGGTTACAGGCCGCTGGTGCCAGTAACCGCGGAGGCGTTCTCGGACAAGGCGCAGCGTGAGCGCTGGATCGAGGAGAAGGGCATGCAGGTCCTGAATTTCTTTAGCGATCAGCATAAGTCCACGTCGGTTGACATATTCGTCACGGAACCTTTCGACTTCGACGCTGAATACGACAATGCCCTCAAGGGCGATATCGCGCCCCGGCTTCCCGTGCGTTTTGTTTCGATCCCGACGCTGATTAGAATGAAGGAAGCGGCAGGCAGGCCACGGGATCTCGATGACATCCAGCACCTGCGCTGGATCCTGAATGAAAGGAAAGAAGATGAGTCGGACCGATGACGATGTCGACTGGAGCCTGACGAGCTGGGAGGGCAGCCGGCGTGCGCAGTTGCGCCGATGGCTCACGCTCACGGTTCGCGAGCGGTTGCAGACGATTGAGGATCTGGCGGAGGTGGCCAAGCGAGTCGCGGGCTTACTGCGACCAAGCAGGCGTAACGCGGTCACTGGCATTCCTGGGGTCGGCGCTGATGCCGACAAGGGCGTTCCCGGAGAGCAGCGCGGCCCTTCGGAGAACTGATCGGCTTCGGTTGGCGTAGTCTCCGTGTACCCCTCGCGCAGCGCCATGTAGTGCTGCCAGAAGGTGGCACCCGCCAGCGAGCGGCGAGGTGACATCGCCCCACCTTCGATAGATGCACAGACGAGCGGTTGAGCCACCCGCATTAGCTAGGCTATGATGTGCCTTAGTTCACAGGGGCAGCGGGTGTGAAACCATGATTCAGGTCAATATCCACGAGGCGAAGACCAAACTCTCCCAGTTGCTCGCCCGTGTTGAGGCGGGTGAAGAGGTGATTATCGCGAGGGCCGGGCATCCAATTGCTCGGATCTCGGGTATCAAGCAGCCACATGGGGGGCGCGTGTTGGGGCGGGATGCAGGGTTATTCGAAGTGCCGGAAGATTTCGCCCCCTTGTCCGAGGGGTTGCTTAATGAGCTTGGGCGGTGAAGCTGCTGCTGGATACGCATGTTTGGTTATGGAGTTTGGTGTCCCCGGATCGGTTATTGCCTTCAGTTGCCGGGCTTTTAAGTGATACCGAGACTGACCTGTATCTCTCCGCAGCGAGTTGCTGGGAGATCGCGATAAAGTATCAGCTTGGCAAATTACCCTTGCCGGAACACCCCGAGGAGTTTATAGGCCCGCGCTTGCTGCGCGATGGCATACACGGTTTGCAAGTGTCACTTCAGCATGCGACGCGGGTGGCTCGCTTGCCCATGGTCCACCATGATCCCTTCGATCGTGGTGTCGCAATCACAGATCGAAGGGATCGCGCTCATTTCGGCTGATCCAGTATTCGCTCAGTATGACATCGAGCTGATCCGCTGCTGACGAAGGCAATAAACGGGCGCGCTCTGCGTGTCGGGTCGTCGTCGAATGTTGGGTTTCGTTTGAGGCGCGCCAATCTGGGGCTGGCCCGCGCCGTCCGTAGCGCTCCGGCGCTTCGCGTTCCTCACTCGACCAGCCATCATGCTCTTCACTGAAAAGGGCGGAGGGGTGTAGGTGCCGTAGATTCATTGTAATCGTGCATTTAGAATGCATAATTCTCGATATGGGCAAGACTTATCTTCCCCGCGCCCTCGAACCCGTCCTCACCCGCGCGGCACGCGAGTTCCCCGCGGTAGTGCTGACCGGACCGCGGCAATGCGGCAAGACTACCTTGTCGCGGCAGCGCTTTTCCCGAAGTCACAACTACGTCTCGCTGGAGCCGCCCGACACGCGGGCGGCGGTGGCGGCCGATCCCCGCGGGTTTCTCGATTTCTGGGCGCCGCCGGTTATCCTGGACGAGATCCAGTACGCGCCGGATTTGTTGCCCTATTCAAGAAGCGAATCGACGCGCGGCGTTTCCGCGCCGGGCAGTACCTCGTAAGCGGTTCACAAAACCTGCCACTGATACCACAGGTGGCCGAATCGCTCGCCGGTCGCGCGGCGGTTTTGAAGCTCCTGCCGGGTTCGCGACGAGAGATGGAAGGTAGGCCGGGAGCACCGCTACACTGGGAGCGGACGTCGCGAACCCGCGCCGAAACGCCGCCCAGGCTGGTTCATTTTGGCAGTTCGCGCTGGGCGGTGGTTATCCAGAGCTCGCGACCGCTCCGAATCGAGACCGGTCTCTCTGGTTCGCGAGTTACGTTCAGACCTATCTTGAGCGCGACGTAAGGACGTTGCGCCAGGTGGGTGATCTGACCTAGTTTCAAATGTTTCTGCGCGCGCTTGCGGCACGCAGCGCTCAGCTGCTGAACCTCACCGATCTCGGTCGCGATCTCGGATTGGCAACCAATACGGTCAAGGCGTGGGTATCGGTGCTCGAAGCATCGCATCAGATCGTGATCCTTAGACCTTATTTTGCCAATGTCACGAAGCGCCTGGTTAAAACGCCGAAGGCCTATTTCACCGACAGTGGGATCCTATGCCACCTCATCGGTCTCAAGGATGCAGCGCACGCAGCCGTCGGCCCCATGACCGGGGCGATCGCCGAAACTGTTGTGGTCAGTGAGATCCTCAAGTCATCCTGGCATCGTGGCGAAGAACCGCGCATCAGTTTCTGGCGCACCGCGACAGGCGAGGAAGTGGACGTGCTCGTGGAGACCGCCAAGGGCCTCCTCCCCGTTGAAGCGAAGGCATCAGCGACGCCTACACCGGCAATGGCTAAGGTTATCCAACGATTTCGCGATCGGGTATTCAACGTGCGTCAAGATGGATACGTGCTTCATACCGACGACATCGTACTCCCCCTGGGGCAGGGCGTGACTGCGCTACCGTTCAGCCTTCTCTAAAAACAGTAGGCCCGAGCGCTCCAGCGGCGGGCATACTTCCACGGAATTCAATACCAGCGATCGCGGGCGACCCAACCAGGGCACGTATATTGCCGCTTGATGCGCGAGGGACGACCAGTCGAGATCGGAGAAAAATCTATGAGCGAGGGACAACAATTCGAGCTGCCTTTACCTTTTCCTGAATTTTCTCGGGACTTGCCGCTCTTGCCCGCGCGCATGGCGAACGAGTATCAGTATTGTCCGCGCCTCGCCTACCTCGAATGGGTGCAAGGCGAATGAGCAGCATCGAGTGACACGGTAGAAGGGCAATACCAACACAGGCGCGTCGATAAACCCGGCGGTGACCTTCCTAAACCTGAGGATATGCCCGCCGACGAGCGGATCCATGCGCGTTCGATCACCCTGTCCTCGAATAAGCTCGGCCTGATCGCCAAGATCGATCTCGTCGAGTCGGAGAGCGGCTGCCTCATCCCGGTCGATTACAAACGGGGAAAACGCCCTCATATCCCAAAGGGTGCTTATGATCCGGAGCGCGTGCAACTCTGCGTACAAGGCATGTTGCTTGAGGAACACGGCTACAAGTGCGATGCCGGCGTTATCTATTACATTGGTTCGCGCGAGCGTGTACGCGTCGAGTTCGACCAAGAGCTCCGCAACGCCACTTTGGCCGCAGTCAACGGGCTGCGCCTTATCGCTGCGGGCGGACAGATGCCACCCCCGCTCGAAGACAGCCCTAAATGCCCGCGCTGTTCGCTAGTCAGTATTTGTCTGCCCGATGAGGTGAACTTCCTTCGGGACGGGGCGGTGTATCCGAGGCCGCTCGCTGTCGTGCGCGATGAAGCACTGCCCCTCTATGTTCAAGCGCACAATGCTTCGGTGCGCAAGCGCCAGGAGACGATCGAGATCTCGGTCGGTGACAATCCGGCGAGCAGCGTTCGGCTGCGCGACATCTCGCAAATGGTGCTGATGGGCAATATCTATTTGAGCACGCCGACCCTGCACGAGCTTCTGCGCCGCGAGATCCCCGTCACCTGGCATTCCTATGGTGGTTGGTTCTTGGGTCACACTCAGGGCACCGGCCACAAGAACGTCGAGCTGCGCACCGCCCAATACCGCGCGAGCTTTGATGAGCGCATCTGTCTCGCGCTCGCGAAAGGTTTGGTACGCGCCAAGATCCAAAACGCGCGCACTCTCATGCGGCGTAACTGGCGGCAAGGCGAGCCACCCGACGCTTTGCTCGGAGAATTTAAACGCGATATTGAACAATGCGGCCGCACCCGCGATCTCGAAAGCCTCCTCGGCGTTGAAGGATTAGCGGCGGCACGGTATTTCGGTTCTTTCGCTGAACTGATCAAACGCGAGGGAGACACCAAGAACTTTTCATTCGATTTCGTCAAGCGCAATCGCCGTCCGCCCGAAGACCCCGTAAACGCTCTGCTCTCCTATGCCTATGCATTATTGGTTAGGACCTGGACCGTGACCTTGACGGCCGTCGGTTTTGACGCCTACCGCGGGTTTTACCATCAACCGCGTTATGGGCGCCCTGCGCTTGTGCTGGATATGATGGAGCCTTTTCGGCCATTGGTGGCAGATTCTAGCGTGCTGCTTGCGATCAATAACGGCGAGGTGCGCCCGACGGATTTCGTCTCCGCGGCCGGTGCTGTGAATCTAACGAGCGAGGGGAGAAAGCGATTTATCGCCGCATTCGAGCGACGACTTAGCCAAGAGGTTACTCACCCGCTGTTCGGTTACAAAGTAAGCTATCGAAGGCTGTTTGAGATCCAGGCGCGCCTTCTCGGACGATTTCTCTTAGGCGATATCCCTGAGTATCCAAATTTCATCACCCGGTAGCGCATTGGACGAACACCTTTTCATCGTGACCTACGATATCGGGGATCCGCGCCGCTGGCGTGCCATATTCAATTTGATGAACGGCTATGGCGATTGGCTTCAGCTGTCGGTCTTTCAGTGTCGCTTGAGCCGCCGCCGGCATGCAGAGATGATCGCGACTCTTGACGAGATCATTCATCATGACGAAGATCACATATTGTTACTTGATCTAGGCCCCGCAGATTCCGTGGAACCCCGCGTGGTGAGTTTAGGCAAACATTTTAAACCGCTGGAACGAGAGCCGATTATCATATAATTTATGTTGCCGATAGCTCGCGAGCACTCCAGTAGTGCGCCAAACCCCGCTGAGCGCTCGCATTCGTCGGGATCTTTAACAATCAGCAACTTCCCGTTTGGACATCAAGTTTATTGTGTGGTGTCAGCCGCTCAACGATGCCCTTGTGTGATGGTGCTCGCTGTTCCTTTGGGGAACGCACGTCTATCGGGCATCTCCGAGCCCGCTGTTTTCCGCAGCTAATCGCTGCGGCCTCATTGAAGCGTGGCGGCAGCGAACGCCACGAACTGGTCAGCGCGAACCTCAAATGCAGCTATGGTGGAAAGGTAATAAGCCGATGGGGGTTAAGAATCCACAGGGGATCGGCGGCGCGGGATTCTCGGAACCGGACTGAAGGCGTTTAGTCTCAGGCTTGAATATCTACGTGACATCCCAACCTGCGTCCGAAGGGCATCACGCGACCTCCTGCTCGTCGGCTAATGGACACCACAGACAGGGTCCACTCCATCCACCACGCGCAACCGCCAAGTACACCAATGAATAATTTGACCATACGGGCAACAGAGCCTATACTCCCCTATTCTCCTGACGGGAGGATTAAGAAGGAGGCGATCATGGCGACCCCGAAAGTTCGAAGCGATAGAGAAGTCTTGGAACTTCCTGTGTCCGCTGTTCGTAAGTTATTCCGCGCCTCGGCCCGGGCCTTGATGGCCAATCGGCCACTGCGGGAAGTGGCGGCACCTGCCTCTGAGCCGACGGTGGTACTATCCGAGGCCGAACTGGAAGCCCTCCAGCAAGTCGGCCTGTCGACGAAACCCTGGACCACCGATGCAGCCGAGGATCCGTTAGCCAAGACCATCGTGGATTATATGGCACTCCTCGAAACGAGCCTATCCACGGCAGAAGCGGCCACTATCCTCAACGTGGACGTGAGCCGCATCCGCCAGCGGATCCGAGAGCGAACGCTCTTCGGTATCGAATACGAAGGGCAATGGCGTTTGCCGCGCTTTCAGCTCGAACGCACGAAGGTTTTGCCCGGCCTTGCAGAAGTGCTCTCTGCGTTGCCGTCAGAGATCAACTCGCTCGACGTTGCGACGTGGTTCCTGCAGCCAAATATCGATCTAGAGGTCGACGAGAAAGGGACACCGGTGAGTCCCAGAGCGTGGTTACTACTGGGACGCTCGCCACGGACGATCGCCCAGCTCGTTCGGTACCTGTAACACGGTGTCATGGCCAAATTCCCGCGACCGCCGGCTGTCAATGTACTCCGAAATGCTCCTCCAGAAGTCAAAACCCTTTCCAGGGGGATGGGGTTGGCACGCGTATATTTTTCTAGCGGGAACCACCCGACGCGCTGGAATGAGTTCCGCCACTATGGACCGACGAACGGCCGTTTCGACCACCATCTATTCGATGAGAATGGGGAGGCTCACGAACAGGAACGCTCGATCCTATACTGTGCTCTGAACGGCGTGACATGCGTCGCAGAAGTGTTTCAGCAAACTCGCCGCATCGATCGCGTGCGCGATGCGCCCTGGCTGGTAGTGTTCAAGCTGCAGCGAAGGCTGCGGCTTCTGGATCTCACCGGAACGTACCCGACGCGCGTGGGGGTGTCGATGGGAATCAACACCGGCAGTCGGGTACGGGCCCGCGCGTGGGCCCAGCGCCTCTACGAAGCCTTCGATGATTTGCAGGGGCTCTATTACGCCTCCTCGATGGATGTGAACAGGCCCGCGATCGCGCTCAACGAACGAGGGGAAAAGGCTAACGCTTTGCCGGCGCATCCAATGTTCAATCGTGCGCTCGCCGATGATGTCCTGTTGGATACGCTCAAACACGCGGCCGAGGCGCTTGGATATGGTCTGCAGTGACTGCGCTATGCGTATCTAAAATGGAACTTATTTTGTTCCTCTCGATCGACTGCCGCCATGGGCAGCGAGACGGCGGGCCGTTCGTCGAGTTCACCTGGGAGGGCAACGACGAGGGCGATCCGGTGAGCGGCCGAGGGTGGCTGGCACTTAAGCCGGATGGCACCCTGAGCGGCCAGATCTATTTTCGTCACGGCGATGACTCGGGCTTCACGGCGATCCGCACCGAGGACGAGACGAAGCCACATCTGAAGGCCAGCCCAAAAGCCAAGCGAGGTGGGTGATGCCCAGGAAGCCGCGCAGCAAGCCCGATCCGTTCGAGCGCGCGATCGAGCTAGCGCTCCATCCAGCGGAGTTCATCCCGGACCGCGCCTGCTTCTCCTTCGTCAATGGCGTGGAGGAGATCGCGGCCCGCATCGCCAAGCTCAAGCAAAGCGACCCAGCCCGAGCCATCACACTCTACGAGACGTTCCTCGCGGGGTGCTACGAGAAGGTGGGAGAGCTCGACGACTCGAGCGGCGGCTTCGGACAGTTCGTCGCCAATCTGTACTGCGGCTGGATCGAGGCCAGGGAGGCCGCGAGCGCAGATCCTGACGACACAGCCGCCCAGCTCCTGGCCTGGATGGAAGATGATCCCTACGGTTTCTGCCACCAGCTCGAAAAGGACGCCGTCCAGGCATTCAACAAGGCGGGACTTGGGGCTTTCGAAAGGCAGATCCGCGCGCGGTTCGACGCCGCTGCTGCGATCAAGCCCGCCTCCGGCGGGTCGCTTCGGAGCAGCCCCGAGTATGCCCGTCGGCGCTGGGGTGAGATGCTGCGCACACTCTACCTGGCACAGAAAAACGTGCAGGCCTACGTGGCGCTCGCCGAGGAGACGGGGCTCACCGCGCGGGACTGCCATGCCCTGGCCACCCTGCTCCTCGCGCGTCGCAAACCCGCGGATGCCCTCGCCTGGGTCGAGCGTGGCCTAGCCATCGACGGGAAGACTTCGCGCGGGTTTATGGCCGCTCACGACCTCGCCAAGCTAAAGCGTGTGTTGCTCACGAAGCTCGGCCGGGGCGGCGAGGCGCTCGAAGCCGCCTGGGCCGCGTATCGCCAGCATCCGCGGAAACGCACCTACGATGAGCTCATAAAGTTTGTGCCCAAACCCGAGCGTTCGGTCTGGCACGAAAAGGCCCTCGACGCCGCGCGGGGCGCCAATTTCAGCGACGGCATCCATCTGCTCCTCGGTACCCAAGAGCTAGAACGTCTCGCGCAGCTCGTGGACAGGAGCCAGGACGACGCCCTCGAAGGCATAAGCCATTACGCCACCGAGCCCGCGGCGAAAAAGCTGGAGAAGACCCGCCCAGACCTGGCCGCGCGGCTTTGGCGCGCCCAGGGGATGCGCATCGTCAGTGCGAAGAAGAGCAAGTACTACGACGCCGCGCTAGCCAACTTCGAGCGCGCTCGGCGCTGCTTCGAGAAGGCCGGCCTGAGCGCGGAATGGGAAAAGACCGTGCACCAGGTGCGCGCCGAACATCGCCGCAAGACGGGGTTCATGCCGGGCTTCGAGGAGATCGTCGCGGGCTCGGGACCCAGTCAAAGGCCGTCGTTTCTGACGCGTGCGAAGGCGCGTTGGGGCAGGTCACGCACGGAGGAACGATGAAGCGGTTCTATACCGATGGGGACATCCCGCCGCTCAAGGTGGTGCTCACCGAATACATGAACGTCGGCGAGATCAAGAAGCTCGTGGCGCTCACCGGCTTGCCCATCCCGACCCGGAAGGCCGAGCTCGTCGATCTTATCGTCCGCTATCTCGATGGCGACGGCCTACACACGGCCTGGCAGGCGCTTGATGAGCTGCAGCGCGCAGCCGTGGCTGAGATCGTGCACGGGAGCGTGCCAAGTCGTGCTGTGGCCGACAGCGTCTGCCTCGGCAGCTGGCGGGCAGTATCAACGTCCGCAGCCGAGGACCCGCTTCCCACCGATTATCGCTTGTTCTGATCGGCTCTCAGTGCTGGGGGTTATAATAGGGATCCTAAAAAGTTGGGACTACTGTAACTGATTCATATACATAGACGTAATCGATCAGTCCGTGCACTCCATCATCGGCGCCACCGACACACGGCGGTCGAGATCTGCCATCTGGCCCGTTTTCCCTTCAGGTAGCGATCAGGAAGTGTTCTCGGAGGATGGCTTCGGTAAACGAAGGGCGTAGATAAAATCCCCGGGGAAGGGTACGGATGCGCTCTCCTGCCTGCCCGATCGCCGTGGTGAGCGACTGCCCATTGGCCGCCTTAGGACGGATCTGCAAACAATCACCGCGATGGGCACGAAGCTGGTCGAGCTCACCCATGCAGATGAGTTCCATGAGCTCCTCCCAATCGCGCTTCAAGCGCTGTTCCTCTTGCGCCGAAGGGCTCCACAGCAACGCCGTTCCTATGCGGCGAACGGGCAAGGGAACGCTCGGCTCGGCCTCGATAGGGATCCACAGCACGCGCTGCAGCTTGCGATGCACGAGAGACGTTTTCCATCGTACGCTGACGTTGTCGATAAGCGGCGCGGTGCAGACGTAGGTGGATTCCCGGGGGCGCCCATCCCGGGTTACCGGTATCGTTTTGAGCTCCACGCCGAGGACGGGAAAGTCGGGCTCTGGGGCGGAGCCAGCGGCTGCGCCTAGCGCGGATTCCAGCAGTTCTCCAACCCAACCCTTATGACCCATCAGGTTCCGCGGTGTGCGCCGTCCCAGCTGGCGCGCTACTGCGGAGAGACTTTTCCCTGCCAGAATTTGTGCCCGTTCGAACAGCTCCCACTCGCTATCGGGTGTCTTCCCCAAAGCACCTCTCTTTAGAGGTCCTACGCGAAGGGCTGCAGCGCTTCTTGGATGGAATTCCTCAGGCATTCAAATTTTGCCGGCTCCAATATCGGTTGCTTATCCCGGTCCGTGATGTAGAAGATGTCCTCCGCACGCTCGCCAAAGGTAGCGACCTTGGCATTTTGCACTCTTACGCCACAAAGCTGCATGGCGGTTGCGATCTTGGACAACAGTCCCGGCCGATCGGTGGCCACAACCTCCAGCACCGTCCGGTTATGCACCGGGTCCTGTTTGAAGGACACCTCCGGTGTGCGGTGAAAACTTTTTAGCCACCTTGAGGGTGATCGGTTCACGGAACCGGTGCGCGCCTCTGAGTTGCTTAAATAGCGCTTGAGCGCATGCACGATATCGTGCAGACGTCCTTTCGCTGTTATCGGTTTATTTGTCGCCGCTTCCAAGACGATGTAAGTGTCCAATGTATAGCCGTTCGCGGTTGTGATGATACGCGCATCCACTATGGTCAAGCCCATTTGATCCAGCGCCTGAGTGGTGGCAGGAAAGACATGCTCCTCATCTCGCGTGTAAATAAATACCTCTGTGCCGCCGCGTTGGGTTCGCGGACGCGTGATGACCAAGGGGAGTCGCTGTTGTTTGTCTTCCAGTATGCACCGTGTTTGCCAGGCGATTTCATCGGGCCAGTAGCGCACGAAATAATCCTCGCCCAAGTCCTCCCACAGCGCGACGATAGGCGCTTTCGGTATATCGAGGGTGCACAGGACAGCAAGCACTTCACCTTGCACCTCTGCGATCCTTTCTTTTTTCTCCATGGGGTTTTCAACCCCTCGGCGCAAAGTCTGTAGCGTGTTCTGGTAAAGCCCCGTCAGCAGCGTCTCCTTCCAGTCGTTCCACAGCGAGGGATTGGTCCCTCTGATGTCGGCCACCGTCAAGAGGTATAGGTAATCGAGATGAAGCTTGTCTCCCACGTGCCGTGCAAAGCGATTCACGACTTCGGGATCGGCGATGTCTTCCCGCTGGGAAGTCATGGAGAGCAGGAGATGGTTGCGAACCAGCCAAGCGACGAGGCGTATGTCGTAGGTGCCCAGGCCGTGATGACGGCAAAACGCTTGCGCTTCCTGGGCCCCGATTTCCGAGTGGTTTCCCCCTTGGCCCTTGGCGATGTCGTGGAACAGTCCCGCGATGTACAGGAGCTCGATCTTGGGGATCTGATTGACGATCTCGTGGCACAGGGGCAGTTCCTGCGCACAATTCGGATCGTTATAACGGCAGATGTTTTCGACCACCGTCAGGGTATGCGCATCGACGGTAAAAACGTGGAACAGATCGAACTGCATCAATCCGGTAACCGCCTCGAACACCGGCAGGTAGGCGCCGAGCACGCCATAGCGATGCATGCGTTGCAATCCGATGCCAAAGCATGCTGGTTGGCGGAGGATCTCCATGAACAGGCTGCGGGCGCGAATATCCTTACGAAACTTCTCGTCGATGAGATACCGGTGATCGCGGATAAGCCGTATCGTACTGGCCCGCACGCCTTCGATCTGAGGGTTGCGCTGCATCAGCAGGAAGACTTCCAATAGCGCCAGCGGTTGCTTTGCAAAAACGCGTTCGTCGCGCACCTCGATGAATCGGTTTCGGGTTCGAAAGCGCTTGTTTAGCGATCTCACCGGATCCCTTTTGTGCTGCTCTAGGATGGCTTCCCGAAATAACGCGAGCAGTAGCTCGTTCAGGCGATTGATTTCCATCGCAGTGCGGTAGTACATTTTCATGAACCGTTCGACGCCGAGCTGCCCGTCGCTGGTTTTGCCGTATCCAAATTCCCGAGCAACGTTGCGCTGATAGTCGAACAAGAGCCGATCCTCGCGTTTGCCCGCCAGCAGGTGCAGCGCCATGCGCACACGCCACAGAAACGACTGCCCGGCCTCCAGAACCTGATGCTCTTCGGCCGTGATAAACTGATGCTGAACCAGCTCTTGTAAAGTCTCGGCCCCGAAACGCCGCTTTGCCACCCAGGCGATGGTGTGGATATCCCGCAGCCCACCAGGGCTTTCTTTGATATGCGGTTCCAGGTTCTCGGCCGTGTCGTTAAAGCGCCGATGGCGAGCGAGTTGCTCTTCGCACTTGGCTTCGAAAAACTTGCGCGTAGGCCATATGTATCGGGGACCCGTGACCTCGCGCATCTCACGGTAGAGCTTTCGATCTCCGCATAAGAGCCGAGCCTCCATCAGATTCGTCGCTACGCTGAGGTCGGATTTCGCTTGTATTTTGCATTGCCTTATCGTCCGCACGCTGTGGCCCGGCACGAGCCCCATGTCCCACAAAAAAGTGACGAACGATTCGATCGCAGCGCATAAGCCGCGGTTCATGCGAGGGGGGACGAGGATAGTGATATCGATATCGGACCCGGGGTGTAGCTCCTCTCGTCCGTAACCGCCCACCGCGACCAGAGCGGCCCCGCCGAGAGCGAAGGGCGCGTGTTGCTGCCAGGCTTTGGCCAGGATGCGGTCCACCATTTGCGCCCGCAAGCGGACCAGCTTATCCACGGAATAGCCCGCATAAAATGCCTCCCTGAGATAGCTGTCGATGGTGTTGCGCGCCGAGCGGAAGGCGCTCAGGCGTGCCGATGGATCGAGAGCCGCCTCGAGGGTGGGGGCGATGGATCCCAGCTCGGCTGGGATCGTTGCCATCTCCCCCGGGCCGTCCGTTGAAAGATTTCCCGAGTCCTTAAAGAAGGTCGCCATCTAATCGGGTGAGCACCTCATGGCCGATTTCCGTCACCAGCACCGTGTGCTCCCATTGCGCGGATGGACTTCGGTCCTTGGTGACCACGGTCCAGTTGTCGGGGAGCAATTTGACATGCCTTTTGCCCGCGTTGACCATGGGCTCGATGGTAAAGGTCATCCCGGGCGCTAGAACCAGCCCTGTCCCCGCCTTTCCGTAGTGTAGCACCTGCGGCTCTTCGTGGAACTCACGCCCAATCCCGTGGCCGCAGTATTCTCGTACCACCGAATAGCCATTTCTCTCCGCATGCTGCTGGATGGCA
>Ga0187893_10009213_pt1 | contig 15260 bp, 11 predicted proteins | sample MA1701074metaG_FD_139574 | JGI IMG/M metagenome (GOLD analysis project Ga0187893, IMG submission 139574) | White microbial mat communities from a basaltic lava cave in the Kipuka Kanohina Cave System on the Island of Hawaii, USA - MA170107-4 metaG ... | reverse complement strand
CTCTCGTGGCCGCGGGATGGGATCCCAGTCGTGGCGCACGTTGAGGTACTGATGGCACACGCCCTCGGCAGGCGACGCGCTCGGTCTTACCGCCGACTTGTAGACGTCGACCTGCCGCTCTTCCAGCAGCCGGCTGACATTGGCGACCATCGTGACGAGCTGCGCCTTCGTCTTGCCGAGCAACGATTGCCCCTGCACGCCTTGCGTGAACAGGGCGTGCAGCGCGTCGTGCGTGACGGCCGTACCGAGCGAGTGTGCGATTACCGACCACCGCGGCTGATCGAACGCGGGCGCCGCCATCAGGGTCTCGAGAATGCGGGCCGCGACAACATTGCGGGCCTCCTCAGTCACGGTGGGGACGAACCGATACAACAGCACGTCGAGGACATGACTACTGAGAAATTGATCCTCCGTGCCTGCCGCCGCCGAGACACTCGCCAGTCGGTTGACCGCGCTCTTCTCCAGTCCCCCTTTGTTGAGGAGGGCGAGGACCGCTCGGCTGTCGTCGCGCCATCGTTTGCGCAACGCATCGAACCGGCGGTTGTAGGTGACCTCCTTGAACTCGAAGAAGTCCTTGAAGGGCAGGTGCCTGGCGATGGCGTACGCCGCATACGAGTCCGCTATCTGCTTCTGGATAGGCCCCGACCACCCATCGGCGAACTCACCCATTCCGTGAACCAGAAAAATTACGTGTTTGGCCATCCGACCAGCTCCATGAGCTCCGTAGGCTTTCGGTTGAGGAGACGAAAAGGGGGATTACTTTTTCAGCGTCTGACGGCTGACCACGATCCGTCTCACCTTGTCGAGCCACGGATCGTTCTTCGGAAACAGGTAGCTGCTCGCGCGGACGGTCTCCTCGAGTTTTTTCGTCGCCGCCGGCAGGTGATTGTCAGCGAGCAGGGCCATGCATTTGTACTTGACCGTCTCGCGGAGGTACGGGTTCAGCTTCTCAGCAGCCTCGGCGTACTCGACGCTGCGGTTCGGTGTTCCGGCCTGGTCGTGCAACAGCTGCGACGCCGCGGCCATCATCTGGTAGCTCGAAACTCGGATGCTGACGGGAGCGCTCGTCGTGTTCGTGACGCGGCTCAACAGGTCAATGGCGCCGCTCCAGTCCCGCCGCAGAATACGAATGACCCCACCAGCGAAGTCCGTGACTTCGCTGCGATTGTTCGACAGGCCGGGCATTCTCACCCAGCCGGGCTCGGACACACCAGCCACGCGCACGCGCGCCATGTTCGGGCCCTGTTCGAGCGCCGTGAAGTCGCCGCTGAGCGCGCCGATCTGTTGGGTGAACGTCCGATCCCGATAGACCGGGATCCCCACCTGCGTGCTCAGCACCGGAATCACATCCGGCTTGAGCACGATCGCTCCGAACTCGAACAGAGTTGCGGGCAGAGCGACGCTGATGGTGCGCTCGGCAGCCGGCAGCTCCTCGGGCGTCAGTCTCCAGAAGTTCGCATTGGTGTCGATCGACCCGTCGGCATCGGCGACGCTGAGATACGCCTGCACCACCACACCGGCGCCAAACTCCTGGGCGCGGCCCCACAGTGTCATTTGCGAAGCGGAACCGGCGAGTAGTGCAAGGGCCTCGGCATGCGTCTTCGGCGGTGATTCTTCAGTCCATTGCACGATGCCGCGGCCGAAAGACAGTGAGCGATTGTTGACGGTCGCCGCCATCCGCAGGGTCTGCCACGTTTGCAGGTGGAGTACCGTCGCCGCCTTCCGGGCCAACGGGCTCGGACCGTCGAACGGTGCGACCAGCAGACCCACCAGCCGTTCTTGAGATTGCAGTGCCGGAGCAACAAGGACCACGGCGACGAGCATCGCGAGAACGACGCTGGCGTAACGCGGTGGCCGTGTCATAACGTGTCCTTGACCGGTGCGCCGATGGCTTTCAGCGCATCCTGCAGCGCGTTCTTGAGCGGCAACACGCCGGGCACGGCCGAGTCGAGCCCCTGCGCCGTTGAGACGGCCTCGCCAAGAAACAGCAACACCACGTCGGTGGGCTGGCCGCGGCGTCTGGCGTCCATCGCCAGGGCGTACAGCAGCGCCAGTGAATGGGTGTCGGTGGTCCGTCCGAATTCGTTGGCGTGGATCCTCAGATCGATCTGAATGCGGCTGATGTCTGCCTCGCTGCCCAGGTCGCCAAAGAACGGCTGGCTGCGGACAATCACGTCGGACTCGCGGCGGAAGAACAGCCCCGAGAGGAACAACAACGCGCCACTGTTCTTCCATTCAGCCAGCGTGGCGTTCGGGCTCGACGCCAGCTGACGCGGCGCACGCTCGACGCGCAAGTCCGCCACGTACTTGCACAGCGGATTGCGAATGGACATCGACTGGGCGAGCATCTGAAACTTGTTCCGAACGATCGTGTGAAACTGCGTGAGCTGCTGATCGGACCCGGCCTCGGTCGACGCGTAGTCAAAAAGCTGCACAATCAATCGCGGCGCACTCGCGCCTGGACGCATCGCGACAACCCATGTCGCATCGCCAAGCCGGTAGGTCTTCGCGCCCTCAACCCGCTCGAAGGCACCCGCGCCGGCAATGTCGATCGTCGCAGCGTCACCGGCCCGCCAATCGAACGCCCACGGCAGCTTTGCCTCACACCCGACGACGTCCGCTTCCTGTGGATCGGCCCTCGATGTGCGCACCGTGACGCGCACGCCGTCGGGCAGTGGCAGACATTGGGTTCCATCCGCCGCGGCAAAGCGAATCACCGGACCTGGCAGTGAGGTCGATGGAGCGACCTGACCCGTCAGGGCGACCACCACGATCACGATCACCGCGAACACCAGCGCCAGGTACGCCACCAGCAGATAGCCCTTGGTCTTGTCCTGCGACTGGATTCGCACCCAGTCCAGGATTTCGGTCCTCGCGAGACCCTTCGGGGGCGCCTGCCCGAGCAGGACGGTCAAGGCCCTGTTTCGTTCACCTTCGTCGTTGAAATCGGCAAGGATTTTCTGGGTCTCCCGCTGCGGCCTCAACCTCAGCCACAGGGTGACCACCCATGCGATTAGTGCCAGCGCATACGCGGCATATGCGTACGGGGACGTCGCAGCAGCCGGCAGCGCCTGTAGAAAACCGCCCATTGTTCGGGTCTCGTATCCGGGGGGAGTGACATCATGCCACGGAACGTCCTGGACAACGTCCCTCGACTTGTTTAGCTGCGGTGCGCGTCGGGTCCTAGTTCACCGCGCGCGCCATCCAGGCGAGCGCGAGCACGAGTCCTGCGAACGTCACGAGCGTCGGCTGGTGCCCCGGTCCCGGTTTCCCCCAAATGGCTTGATAGACGGCGACAGCACTCACGATCCACAACATCTTCACGCCAGTGATGAATAGTGCGCAGGCTAGCACGCTCACCACGATCCATCGTTCCGCTCGCTTGAGCGCGTGAAATCCGCGCGCGCCATCGAGCTGCCAGATTGGCGTGAGATTGAACAGGTTGAGAAACGCGGTGAGCTCGGTAATGGCAAGCCAGATGCCTGCTCCGGTGGCGAGATAGATGACCCACGAGACCGCGGCTGCACTCAGACCCCACACAGGGCCGGCAAGGCCGATCCGCGCGTCGATCACCGGATCGGTGACGTGCTGTTTGAGCATCACCAGTGCACCCACTCCAGGGATGAAGAGCGGCGCGCCGGCACTGATGCCCAACGACAATCTCCATGGGCGTCGCTCACGCGTCGGCCGGTCTCACTTCGCGCGCCTGATCCGCTCGGTGGCTACCGGATTCGACGGCGACCAGCTTCGGTATTTCAGGTCAACCGACCCGACCTGAATGACGTCCGAGTCGCGCAACTGATGCCGTCCGGCGATGGCGGTTTCGCTGACAAACGTCCCGTTCATGCTTCCCAGATCTTCGATTTCGGCCGTGTCATCGGTGACCATTACACGCGCGTGCCGGCGGGACACGCCGGGCTGATCGAGCCAGACCGCACAAGAGGGATCGCGGCCGATGAGGTTCTCGCCCTCGGCCAGCGGCAGCACGCGGTCGTTCCACAGCAACCACACTCGCAGCGCATCGCGCGCGGCTGGACGCGGCGCGATCTCCGTCACCTCGCCACAGAATGCGTAGCCGTGCTTGTGCACCGTGCGAATGAAGCGCGGCGTGTGCGGGTCGTCGCCCAGCGCGCGCCGCAGCTCGGTGATCAGCACGGTGAGGTTGCCCTCGACCACAAAGGTCCCCGGCCAGACCAGCTCGAACAACTGGTTCTTGCTCACCGCGGTCGGACGCATTTCCACCAGATGGCACAGCAAATCAAAGGCCTTCGGAGACACGTGGATCGCCGCGCCGTCACGGGCCAGTTGCCGACTGGCCGAATCGAGGGTGATGTCACCGAACTGCACGCGCATGGGCTCTTGGAAAATCCTTGGAAGTTCTTCACGACTTTACAACACCGCCGACACCATACTCCGGGTGTGAAGCCTGGGCAGCGTCCAGCGGGGCGGACCATCATTCTCGAGCTCGTCCGGGAAATGGAAGAGCGGCTCTATCCCCTGCTCTATCGCGTGCTGCCGCCGCGCGCGTATCACGTCTATCTGCATCCCGACGATTACCGAGAGATCGAAACGATCGCGCAGGTCATCGCCGCTGATGCCCAGCGCGCGCTGACCGAGCGCGTCGACGCGTTGAATCGCCGGCCGCGCTGGCAAGGCGTGCTGTTGGGCAAACAGCCGCCCATCGAACCGCCGACAACCGGTTGGGAGATCTCGATTCACCCCGACGCCAACAGCGAGCTTGAACGCGGGCAGATCGGCATCGTTTCGCGTCTCTCCGTCGCGCGGACGCCGACATTCGAGGGCGGAACGCCGACCACGCGGATCGCGCGCACCGTCGTCACCGGGACGCTGCGGCGCACGACGACGCGCGAGGAAACCGCTGTGCCGCCGGTGCCGCAAGCACCGGTTCCTTCATCCGTATCCACGCCGCTCGTTGCCGTCGCGGCGGCGCCATCGGCGGCGGCGGTCAACGTCACCGCCACGACGGAGCCGCGCCTCGAAGGCACACGTGGTGTCGCCCAACTGGCCTACGTCGACGAACAGGGTCCGCACATCTTCGTGATGCGCAAAGACAAGGTGTCGATTGGCCGCGGCGGCAGCGCACATTGGGTGGACGTGCAAGTCACGACCGGGCCGCGAGTGTCGCGGGAGCACTGCCGCATTCGCCGCGCCGAGGATGGCCGCTTCTTCCTGCAGGACCTGAGCGCGTGGGGAACATCGGTGAACGGCCAGCGTGTCAAACCCTACGTGCACACGTCACCGGAGGGCCGGCTCGAAGAAACCGGCCAGGAGCATGAGTTGCCCCGCGACGCGCGCATTCAGCTCGCCGACGCGCTGCTGATCGAATTCCAGACGCTCGACCAACAGTGATGATCTCTGTTCTGCGCGTGCTGTTCCTGGGCAGCCTGGTCGGCGCCGTCGCCTGGCTCGCTTTTCTCGGCTGGATCACTCGCGATCATGACTGATACGGCGGTACTCGCGCGGGCCGATCGCGTGAACGCCGCCGCCGCGAGCGATCGCGGCCGGCTGCGAAAGGGCAACGAGGATCGACACCATGTCGACGTCGACGGCGGAATCTTTCTCGTCGTCGATGGCGTCGGCGGTCATGCCGCGGGCGAGGTCGCCGCGGCGATCGCCGTAGACGTCATCACCCAGCGGCTCGAGCGGCCGATCGGCACGCCAGCGCAACGCGTACGCGAAGCGATCGCGCTCGCGAACAACGAAATTCTGCGGCAAGCCGAACGCTCGCCGGCACACGCCGGCATGACCTGCGTGCTGACGCTGGCGCTGCTGACGGAAGACCAGCTGACGATCGGGCATGTCGGCGACAGCCGTTTGTACAAACTGACGCCCAACGGCTTGCGCAAGCTCACGCACGATCACTCCCCGATCGGTGAACGCGAAGATTCGCAGGAGCTTTCCGAAGCCGAGGCGATGAAGCATCCCCGCCGCAGCGAGGTGTTTCGCGACGTCGGCAGCGCGTTTCACGAGCCCGACGATCCCGATTTCATCGAGCTGGTTGAGGAGACGTTCGAGCCGGATGCGGCGCTGTTGCTCTGCTCCGATGGCTTGAGCGACATGGTTCCGTCCGCGGTGATTCTTCGGACGGTCCGCGCGCAGGCCGGCGCTCCACGGCGAGTCGTCCGGTCGCTCGTGGATGCCGCCAACAAGGCCGGCGGCAAGGACAACATTACGGTGGTCTACGCTGAAGGCGCCGACTTCCCGGCTGCGAGTAGAGTGCCCGACCCGACACCCGCGCAGAACGGGACAATCGACTCCGGTCGCCGAACGCGACTGACCTGGCTGACGGCCGGTCTCCTTATCGGCCTGCTGGGCGGGCTGGCCCTGAGCAAGCAGCTGCCATTCGACACCTATCTGTCGTCGCGACGGCCGCGGACCCTCACGGTCGGGCCTGCCGCAGCCCAGTACCCGACGATTGCGGCAGCAATGAGGGCCTCCAGAGCCGGTGATCGCATTCAGCTCGAGCCCGGTGAGTACGCCGAGCGTCTGATACTGAAGGATGGCGTGCACCTGGCGGCCCGCGAGCCTGGAACCGTAACGGTCGTTGCGCCGTCCGGTGATCTAGGTTTGGCCACCATCACGGTAAACGGACGCCTTGCTAGCCGGATTTCCGGTTTGCGCCTGCTCGGCCGGCCCAAAGCGCCGATGCCGGTCGCGCTACAGCTGACCGGAAATGACGTGACCGTTGACGATGTGACCATCGAAGGCGACGTGCTGGTCGCCGTCGAGGTGGCGAGCGCGGGCTCCATCGCGGTCCTGTCGTCCCGGTTCTCCGAGCTGCAAGGCGTGGCGATACGCATCGGGCCCGGCGCGAAGCCGTCGATCCGGCACAACGTCTTCATCCGCAAAGCCTCATCGGGCGCCGAATCGGCGATCGAGGTCGCGGACTCTGCCTCGCCACACCTGACGGCCAATCTCTTCGTCGGCTATCCGAGCGCGGTGCGATGGACCGCCGGCGGTCCCGAGCTGCATCGCGACAACTTTTTCATGCGAGGGTCGCATGGCCGCTAGAACGCGGCCGATCGGCGGCGAGCTCGGTTGGGAGCTTGGCGACTATTCGATCCTGCGAACGGTCGACAGCGGCAAGTTCGGCATCGTTTATTGGGCCGAACACAAGCCGACCGGGCGGCAGGCGGCGCTGAAACTGATTCCGCTCGAGGGCGCCGAGAGCGAAGAGAAGGTGGCGGCCGAGCGCCACGGCGCGATGCTGCAACAGCAGTTCAGCCGGGCGCACAAGCGCATGGTGCCCGAGATCTTCGAACATCAGCCGATCGCGATGTTCTACGCCATCGCGATGGAGCTGGTGCACGGGCAACCGCTGAGCGACGTGATTGCGGCCGGGCCGCTGCCGGCGGCGCGCGCGGCGAAGATTGCGCTGGCCATCAGCCGTTTCCTGGCCGCGGCGCATCGATTCGAGACCGATGTCGAAGGCGTCCACTACGCGTTGATCGTGCACGGCGATCTGAAGCCCGATCACGTGCTGCTGCTGGACAACGACGAGATCCGGGTGCTCGATTTTGGCATCGCCAAAGCGCTGGCCGAGCGCACGCTGGTCACCACCAACAAGTGGGGATCGATTCAATACGCGTCGCCCGAGCGGCTGCAGTCCGAGGGTCATGTCAACGAGCATGCGGACTTCTGGTCGCTGGGCGTGATGCTGTTCGAGATGGTGGCGGGCTATCGCCCGTACCATCGCTACGAACACAACGCGAGCCGCCTCGACGCCGCGATCAGGCGACAGGAAGTACCGGAGCCGCTGCCGCCGAATGCCGATCCGGTGCTCGTGGCGATCATCCGCAAGCTGCTGGCCACGCAGATGGAACGTCGTTATACCTCGGCGGATCTGATCGTTCGCGATCTGGAAGCGTACCTCGCTGGCGGGCAAACCGTCGCCGCCACGGATGTCGCGCAGGCGAGCGTCGCAACGGTGCGCGTCACGCCCGACCGCCCCGCGGTCATCCCGCCGATTCCAGCGGTGGCCGGGCCGGCGCCGAGTCAGTCCGTGCCGACGGAGCCATTACCGCGTGTGCACTCTACGATCGCGACCGAGGCGGTGAAGCCAGCGCCGCCCAAGGTCGTCAAGAAGCGATCGCGATTCCGAACGTTCGTGCGGTACGCGGTGATGTTTGTCTTGCTATCAATGGTGATGCGCGAGTGTGTCGGGCTGGCGCGTGCCGGTCGTCTTCAGGAGCGCATCGACGCGATCGAAGCCGATCAGGTCCCGGAGATCAGATCGGAATATCGCCGCATCGCGGCGACGGGTCCGTTTGGCCTCGGCGCCGGGCAGGTACGCTCGGCGCTGCGCGATCGCATGGTGGCGCTCGCCGATCGGGCGATCCTCGAGTTTCGGACGGGATCGGCCACCGTCTCGGAGGTGCAATGGACCCAGGCGCGCGACAGCCTCGCGTTCGCGCGAGAGCTCTCGTCACGGTCAGCGATCGCGGCCAAGCGAGCGTATATCGACGCGCACCTCGTTCGCATCGCCGCCAGCGATCGATCGGGATTCGAAGAGGCCATCCGTGGATTTCGCGAGAGCGCGCGGCTGGATCCGGAATCGCCTGATCCCTACCTTGGCCTCGCGCGGATCTACGCCTATTCGTTGCGTGAAGTGGAGCCGCTGATCGAGTCGATCAGGGAAGCCGGGAGCCGCGGCTTTCAGCCCGGGGCCCGTGAGCAGGCGCAAATTGGCGACGCGTTTCGTTTTCGCGCCGATCGTACTCGAGCCGCAGCCGCCGGCCTGGGCGGCGAGACGCGGATCGCACAGCTCGCCAGCGCAGCCGAAGACTACGGACAGTGCATCGCCTATTTCGAGGGCCTGAACTATTTCGATTCAGAGAACAACCTCAGGACCTGCCGGCGGCGGCTGGCCGCGATCGTCGCTGAGCTGGATCGACCCGAGCCCGACGAGTCATGAGAATCGTCAACCCGCTCGCCGGTAATCACGCGCCAGGTCGCGCGGCGAGATTCGAGCGGCTCGGTCTCGCCGTCACATCGCTGGTGTTGCTCTTCGGGTTGTGGCTGACCTACGCCGAGCAGACGGCCGCCTTCAGCACCTTCGCGGCGGAATTGCAGATCGGCACGATCGTGAACGTGAGCTCCCTTCGTGACGAAAGCGCGCTGATGCCGCGCCTGACGATGTTTCCGGAGCGGGCTGAGAAAGCGGCGGTGGCGGCCGCAGTGATCCGGCGGCTGCACGGGACCACCGGTGCGCGGCCGGTGACACACGTCGGCGCGCTGGCGTCGGTGACACTGCCGGCGTCACAAGTCCAGTCTGATACGCGCCTCGTGGTCTTGAACGGCCGATTGCGGGCGCGGCCCGACGTCAGCGATATTCACGTGTTCACCGGCGCGGACATCGCCGCGCTGAAAGACGGCATCGTCGTACGAACGCCGGACGCCTACCAACGGCAGGTCACCATCGCCATCGCGGTGTTCCTCTTTGCATTCTGGGCCGCTCATCTCGCGCGCTGGCACTTCGGCGTCGTCGGCGATCCGCTGCTATTGCCGGTTGTGCATCTGCTGACGGGCCTGGGGATGATGGCGATGCTCGCGCTGCGCGATCCGTTGCGCGATACCGTGGCCGTGGCCACCGTTGCCGGCGGCATCGGCGCCGGCTGTGCGATTTGGACCGCGCTCGCGTTCGTCGACTTCGAAGACCCGCGTCTGCGCCGCGCGGTGCTGGCGCCGCTGACGGCCGCGGTCGGGCTCGCGATCGCGCTCCTCATGTTCGGGAGCGGCCCAACCGGCAGCAACGCCCGGGTCAACTTACTGGGGATTCAACCCGTCGAAGTCGTGCGGCTCCTTGTCGTGTTTTCGCTCGCCGCCTATTTCGCGCGACGCTGGCAGTTCCTGCGAGAGCTCTCCGCCGACTCCGGCGTGCGCCGCGGGATCCGCAAGTGGGTGCGGTTGCCGCGATGGAAGGACGTACGGCCGCTCGCCGTCAGCATCACCGCGCTGCTGGCGCTGTTCTTCTTGCAGCGCGATCTCGGACCGGCGCTCGTGTTGTCGTGTGTGTTTCTCGGTCTCTACGGCATTTCGCGTGCGCGAGCCGGATTGGTCGTCGCCGGATTCGCGGTGCTGGCGACAGGGTTCGCCGCGGGCTACGCCCTCGGCGTGCCGTCCACCGTCACGCGCCGGGTGGCCATCGCGCTCGATCCCTGGGAGAACGCCCTTCCCGGTGGCGATCAGGTCGCGCACGCGTTGTGGGCCCTCTCGAGCGGCGGACCGTGGGGATTGGGTCCGGGTGTGGGCGAACCGCACGTGATTCCCGCCGGCCACACCGATCTGGTGATGGCCGCCCTTGGCGAGGAACTCGGTTACATCGGTTTTGCGAGCGTTGCGGTGCTCTTCGCCATTCTGGTCTGGCGACTGCTGCGCATCGCCGTGCGAGCCCCCGGCGACTACACCGCGTTCCTCACGATTGGCCTCACGCTGGCGCTCGCCGTTCAGGGTCTGGTGATCGTGGCCGGCATGATCGGTCTGCTGCCGCTCGCGGGCGTCGTCACGCCGTTCTTGAGTTATGGGCGTTCCGCGATGCTGTGCAATTTCGCAGCACTCGGCGTCTGCGCGGCGATCGCGCGGCGGCGTGGACCCCCGCGCGACACCCTGACCCTGCCGACGCGCGCGCTCGGCTGGTCGTTGGCGGCGGCCGCTCTGCTGATCGTGGTCCGCACCACCGACGTTCAGGTGGTCCGAGCCGACACCTACGCCACGCGCCCGAATCTTACGCAACAAGCGGACGGTGGCTATCGTTATCAATACAACCCGCGACTGACGACCGCCGCGCGATCGATCATGAGAGGCACGATTTTCGATCGCGATGGCTTGCCGCTGGCGACCAACAAGCGCGAGGAGATCGAAAAGTTTACGTCGCAGTACAAGAAACTCGGCCTCGAACTGCCGCTCACGTGTCGAAGCGGTAGCGAGCGCTGCTATCCGCTGGGCGGTATGGCATTCCACGTGCTCGGTGACGCGACGCGGCAAATCAACTGGGCCGCACGCAACACCTCGTACGTCGAGCAGGACTTCGACGCGCGCTTGAAGGGCTTCGACGATCGGGCGCAAGAGGTGCAGGTCTTGAACCGGCGGGCCGGGACAACACACGTTGTGATCCGCCGCGATTATTCGGAGCTGTTGCCGTTGGTACGACATCAGGGCCGTCCAGGACACGCCGACGTCCGCCGCATTCTGGAGCGCGAACGCAGCCTTCGTTTGACGATCGACGCCGGGTTGCAGGTGCGCACGGCACGGGCGTTGCGCGATCACGCGGGACGCGCGCTCTCCGGGCGCGGGGCCGCGGTGGTGATCGATCCGGCAACCGGCGGTCTGCTGGCGGCGGCGAGCTACCCGTGGCCGGACGGAGCCGAGCTCTCCGACGGCAGGCCGATTGCGCCCGACGCGCTGCTCGATCGCGCACGGTATGGCCTCTATCCGCCAGGGTCGACCTTCAAGCTGGTGACGGCCGTCGCCGCCTTGCGCCTCGAATCGGCGGTGCGGCATTCGCGCTATCAATGCATTCGTCTCGCCGACGGGCGCGTTGGCGGACGGGTTCGCGGCGCCTCCAGGCCGGTGCGTGACGATCCGCTGGATCACGCTCCGCACGGCACGCTCGATCTCCCGCGCGCGCTCGCGGTGTCGTGCAACGCGTATTTCGCGAATCTCGCGAACTTGATCGGACCGCAGGTGCTGAGCGAGGTGGCGTCCGAGGCTCAGATTTCCGCGGCGCGGCCGCCGGCCGCCGACAACCTCCGCCACACGTTGCCGTTCGCCGGCTATGGCCAGGGCGATGTGCTGGCGTCACCGCTGCGCATGGCCGGCGTAGCCGGTGCGCTGGCCGAGGGCGGCGTGCTGCGCGAAGTGCGAGTCACGCTCGACCCGAAGGGGCGCGCCGCCGCCACGCAGTGGATTACGGCGGAGGGCGCGACGCAAATCAGAACCTCCATGCGCCAGGTCGTGACCAGCGGCACCGGCCGGGTGCTCGCAGACCACCCGATCGCCATTGCCGGCAAGACCGGCACGGCGGAAGTCGATGGACAGCGATCCCACTCCTGGTTCGTCGGCTTTGCTCCATTTGGCGGCAAAGCCGGGGCCCCCGCCGCGCGGACCGTGCGCGGTGGGGTGGAGCGGGTTGCGTTTGCCGTGATCGTCGAACATGCGGGCTACGGTGCGCGAGCGGCGGCACCAGTAGCCGGAGAAATGGTCAGCGCCGCGCGCGCCTTTGGACTGATTCAATGAACGACCTCTTCACTCGCGTCGACGGCGCCCTGCGCGCAGCAGTAGAGCGCGTGCAACAGTGGTTCGATCCACCGCTTGACCGCGAAGCCGCGCCCCTCGAAGTTCGGGAAGCGATCATCGAGGACGTCGAGCAGCACGTAGAGTCAGCGGGCGCCGGGCGCCGCGTGATGCCCTACAACCGCATCATCGTGACCATGCTCGCCGCCGACAAGCCGTCGCGGGCGCGCCTCCAGGCGGCGCTCGGCGGTCTTCAGGAATCGATCGCGGCGCGGCTGACGGAAATCCGCTGTGCCGTCCCTGCCGGCTTCGCGGTCGAGGTGCGCTACATCACACGTCCCCCCGCCGCCTGGGCGCCGCATCAACGACTCGCGCTCGCCTACGATCAGCGTGACGCGTCCGACCTCCCGAACCTCGCACCCACCGAGCCGGCTCGCTTGCGGATCACGATTGCGCGCGGCCAGGCGACGCATGCGTCGTACACGTTCGCCGAATCGCACATCCGCATCGGCCGCAGCGCACAACCGATAGATGGTCTCGGCCGGCCACGCACGAACCAGGTGGTGTTCCTGGAAGACGGCGACGACCACACCCGTACCGTTGGCCGTGCCCACGCCTCAATCCGCTACGACACCACGCGCCGCGAATACCGAGTGTTCGACGATGGGAGTCACAACGGGACGAGGGTGATGCGCGACGGCGCTCTGTTCGAAGTCAAGCCGCACGATCCGGTCGGGGTCACGTTGCGATCGGGCGATGAGATTCAGGTCGGCACTGCGGCACTGCGCGTGCAAATCTAAGCGCGACCGTGCGCGATCGCAGCACGGCCATAAGCCAACTCATCCGGGCGGTGAGGCGACGAGCGCTATCATCGGAAATGAAGCCGGTACGCTCGCGCCTGCCAATGGGTCATCGGCTGGGGGAGAGTTCGCATGCCACGTCGTCTGTTGTTGCTGCTTTGCTCGCTCACATTGATCGCCGGATGTTCGCGCGATCCCGAACGGTCTACGGCAATCTCGCCGACCGCGCCGTCGGCCAGCGGTCCCGGCTCGCTGCTGGGTCCCACGTCCGTCGCGCCGGGTGGCATCTCCGGAGCGTTCGACGTCTCGTTTCCAGCCCGCAACGACTCCTTCGATTTTCGCAACCAGCTCGAAACGAAATACCAGACCTCGCTCGGTCGTAGTGCGGCGCCGACCTTTGTCGATCGTGAGGGCGAGGTAGTGTGGACGCAGGAGTATATGCGCTACCGCGCCAACGGCTGCGACCATGTCACCGCCACCCAACGCGTGATGTCGCAGATCAACGGTCTGCCCGCCGGACAGGTCTGCGGCGCGCCGCCGGACGGCCTGGTGGCATTTCCACCGCGCAACGAATCATTCGACTTCCGGCGGCAACTCGAGTCTAGATACGAGCAGTTCCAACGCGGCTTCAGTCAGTCGACCGTCGACGCCGAAGGCGGCGTGATCTGGACGCAGGAATACCTGCGCTACCGCGTCAACCAGTGCGACCACCCCACGGCGATATTGAGGGTGTTCTCGCAAATCGACGGCGGCGGCGTGGCGCCGACCTGCTTCGTGCCGCCCTGCATGTTCACGGTTGCGCCGAGCACACAATCCGTCCCGGCGGCCGGGGGCACGTTCACCGCCATCGTCACCAGATCATCAGGCGAAAACTGCACCTACGGAGCGGAGAGCCTCAACTCGTTCATCTCCGTCGTGAACGGCGGCAGCGGCACCAGCCTGGTGAACAACGTCACGTATACGGTCGGGCCCAATGACGGCGGAGCGAGGTCCGGTGCGATTCGTGTCCGCTGGACCAACAACTCGACCTTGCTCGAGATCAACCAGGAGGGGTTGTCGACTGCGTTCACTCTGACCGATCCGAACAACTCGCCTAACGTGACCACGACCTGCTTGATTCGGGTGATGAATACGCCCTGCGTCTTGACGGCAAGTGGCAACTTTTCAGGGACGCCGCAATACATGTGGAGCGTCAACTACCAGTACGGCGGTACGGTTAATCACAACCAGGTCGGCAGCAGTTCGAGCTTCACCTTCACGCAGAGCTGTGGCGGGCCCGGAGCGACACCGGCCGGCGTTGAAACGGTGTTGAACGTAACGCTGACGGTGATCGATGCGAACGGAGCCACGACCGTTCAGTCGGGGTCGGGCAACCAGCCACCGCTTACGATCAAGTTCTTCACCTGTTGATCGAGCGATCGGGCTTTCCACGCTTCGTGGGCGTGGAAAGCCCTTCCGCTTATCTCGCGATGGTGACGCTTCGCGTGTAATTGCTGCTCGAGAGCAGTATCTCGAATCCGCTACCACGCGACAGCGCCAGGTCGGCGCGGCCGTCGTTGTCGGCGTCCATCGGCACTGGCCGATCGGTCGCGTTGCCCCACTGGATCTGAAGACTCGTCTGCATCTCGGTCGACGATAGCAGCACATGCCACGTGCCGGTCGACGGACGGTAGACCGCCACATCGGTTCGGCGGTCGCCGTCGTAGTCTGCGGCCACCGGCACATCGGCGCTCTCACCCCAGACCAGCGGCGCGCCCACCACGAAGTCGGCAGACGAGGCCCATACGCGCCACTCGCCAGTGGATGCGCGGTAAGTGGCGAGATCACCGCGGCCATCGCCGTCGAAGTCGCCTCGCACCGGCTGATCGCCAGGGTCGACCGGCAACACGAACACGGGGCTGACCGGCGGCTCACCTACAGTCGTGACGCTGGACGGCGCGGTCATCGCCGCCGCCGGCGCCGTCGTGCCGCTGTTCGGCAGCGAATAGGTGATCTGCAGACGCGGACGGTAGCTGGCCGGTGAGTGCTCGTTGCTCGCGAATCGGCGGATGCCCACCTCCTGCGTCAAGTCGGCGTTGAGCAGCGCGCCGAAGTTGGTCGCCGGAGATGTCACCCAGCCCTGGATGAGCGCGGTGGCATCAAGAGTCTTCGCGCCCAGCGACGGGCTGATGATCGTCGTCGAACTGGCCGGTGCAATGTCTCCTTGAG
>Ga0187893_10009212_pt1 | contig 15261 bp, 7 predicted proteins | sample MA1701074metaG_FD_139574 | JGI IMG/M metagenome (GOLD analysis project Ga0187893, IMG submission 139574) | White microbial mat communities from a basaltic lava cave in the Kipuka Kanohina Cave System on the Island of Hawaii, USA - MA170107-4 metaG ... | reverse complement strand
CGAACTCGACGTTGTGGAGTTATCAGCGCTCCGGTTCGGTGAGCTTGAGCCACTATGTTTGGCGATTCCATTGTTAGACCTATCGCGGTTTACCTTCGTTTCCGTTCACGCGCCGAGCCGATTCACCACGGAACAAGAGCCGGTAGTTATCGCATTGCTCAATGAGTTGGCCCACCAAGGCTATCCTGTGGTCGTGCACCCGGACGTAATGTTCCATCCCGACCAATGGGAGGGCCTTGGCGAGCGCCTGCTCATCGAGAACATGGACAAGAGGAAGCCGACAGGTAGAACAGTCCACGAGCTGCAAGATTTGTTCGCGACTCTGCCGCGTGCGGGATTCTGTTTCGATATCGGCCATGCTCGCCAAGTGGACCCAAGCATGACGGAGGCGGCACTCCTTGTTCGCGCGTTTCAGGGCCGCCTTGCGCTGGTACACATGAGCGAAGTGAACACGGCCAGCCGGCATGACCCCATATCGCCGAATGCAGTCCTCGCATTCAGTTCGGTCATGTCTACGATCGAAGTGGGTGTGCCAATTATCCTGGAATCCTTGATTGACCAAAGCCAAAGTGACGTGAGCTCAGAAATCGCCAGGGCAAAAGAGGTCTTCGCAGCCGTCGGAGTTTGAGGTGCGGCAAGAACGCTAGGCCAGCAGTTCGCGGATGAGCTGGCCGCCGGTCTGGCTGAGCTGCTTTTCGCGTCCGGCGTGGAAGTAGCGGAGGCGGTTGTCGTCCAGGCCGAGCAAGTGCATGAGCGTGACGTGGAAATCCTTGATCGGATGAACGACTTCGACGGCATTCAAGCCGACTTCATCCGTCGCTCCGACGATGTGTCCGGCTTTCACGCCGCCGCCTGCCATCCAGACGGGCATCGCGGTTGCATTGTGGTCGCGGCCCCACACGGCGCCGCCGCGGCGAATGCCGTTGTCGGGGCTGCGGCCGAATTCTCCGGCCCAGACCACCAGCGTATCTTCGAGCAGGCCGGTGCGTTTCAGATCGCCAAGCAGCGCGGCAAACGGCTTGTCGACGGTGCGCATGCGCGCTCCGTGCGCCTTTTCGATGTAGTCGTGCGAATCCCAGCCCATGACGACCAATTGCACGAATCGGACGCCGGCTTCAAGTAGACGCCGCGCCAGCAGGCATCGCCTCCCGAGCGCACCGGCGTCTTTGTTAGGCCCGCCAATACCGTACATTTCAAGCGTCTTCGGAGACTCCTTCGAGAAATCGATGACATTCGGCATTTCGGCCTGCATGCGAAAGGCAAGCTCGTAGCTTTCGATGCGCGCGGCTAATTCCTCGTGCTCGGGGTGACGCCGCTGGTGCGTGCGATTGAGCGCGTTGAGCAGATCGAGGTTCTCTCTTTGCCGCTCCGATGTCATTCCTGGCGGAGGCGTCATGTCAAGGATCGGCGTGCCCTCCGGCCGAAGCGGGGTTCCCTGATAATGCGCAGGGAGAAATCCGTTGGACCAGTTCGCCGCGCCGCCTTGCGGATAGGTGGAGTCAGGCAGGACGACAAACGCCGGCAGGTTTTGGTTTTCCGTGCCCAGCCCGTAGGCGGCCCATGAGCCCACCGCCGGATCGCCTCCGAACTGATTGCCGGTGTTCAAATGATAGAGCGCCGTCGGATGATTGACGCTTTCCGCTTTCAGTCCGCGGTAGAAGCAGACGTTATCGACCAGACCGGAGAAATTCTCAAACAGCGCGTTGATCCCGATCCCCATTTTTCCGGCGCGGCGGAACTTGAACGGGCTGCGGACGTAATAGCGCTCGCCGGTGTTCATGTTGGCTTCGAATTTGTTCTGCTTCTTTTCAAAGCGCGTCATGTGCAGCTCGGCCAGCTTGGGTTTGGGGTCGAAGGTGTCGATGTGGCTGGGGCCGCCTTCCATCAGCAGAAAGATGCAGCGCTTGGCTTTGGCGGGGTGGTGCGGCTTTTTCGGGTCGAGCGTGCCTGCCCGCGCTTTGTCCTGGAGCAGCGCCGAGAGCGCCACCGCGCCCAGCCCCATGCCGGAATGATAAAGGAATTCGCGGCGCGAAGGCGTCGCTGTCAGCAGTTTGCGATTCCGATAGTCCACGCCGTCCTCCTTATTAATAGATGTATACGAATTCGTTGGAGTTGAAAAGGGCTAGTGTCAAGCCGGCCAGTGCGCGCGTTTCCGGCGAGACTTCGCTGGGATGAAGATTCGCTTCAAAGGTGGCCGGATCGGCCTGTTGCACGAAGCGTGAAGTTTCGCCCGTAAGCTCGCTGGTGATGGAATGAACAATCGGCGCGGCGGGCTTTGCCGGCGGCGCGGGCGCGGCGCGATAGTGCGCGGTCTGCTTGTCCAGATGGATCTTGGCCAAACGGATTTCTTCGGCTTCCGGCGCGCGGCCGAAGGCGAGTTGGAAGGCGCGGCGGATCTGCTTCTCCCGATCGGGGGTTTCCTTGCCGAGGCGAGCGGCAAAGGCCAGCGCCATGTCGTTGACGAATTGCCCGTTCATGAGGGCGAACGCCTGGGTGGGAACAGTCGACGTTTCCCTCCGCTCGCAGGAGATGTCCATGTTGGCGCCGTTGAATACTTCGACCATCGGATCCATCATGGAGCGCTGTTGAAAGGTGTACACAGTCCGGCGATTGCGCATGCGCTTTTCCGCCGATGGATGGTAGGCCGGCGCGAGCGTACCCATGCGATGCAGCGGCTGCCGCGCCACGTCTTCATTAATTTGCGGGAATACGCCCGGCCCACCGGCTTCCAGGCTTAGCTCACCGGCGATGGCGAGCATGCTGTCACGGATCACTTCGGCCTCGACGCGGCGCGGCGGGTAGAAGGATAGCAGGCGGTTTTCCGGGTCCTTTGTCTTATACGCCGCATCGGCCGGGGCGCTTGCGCGTTGATACGCGTCGGATCGCATCAGCAGGCGGTGCATCGCTTTGACGCTCCAGTTGTTCTCGATGAAATACGACGCGAGCCAGTCGAGCAACTCCGGATGGGACGGTTTGCCGCCCATTTTGCCGAGGTTGTTGGGGTCAACGGAAAGCGACTTGCCGAAGTGGTATTGCCAGATGCGATTCACCATGACGCGCGCGGTGAGCGGATGGCGCGGATCGGCGATCCAGTTGGCCAGCGCGCTTCGCCGGCCAGACACGGCGCCGGGGATTTGAGGCGCCGGGAGTTTCCCGTAGCGCGCAACCAACTCCATAACACCGGGCTCCACTTTGTCAGCGGGCGATTGTAAGTTGCCGCCAGTGAGTATGTGCGTTTCGGGCGACTGGTATTTTGCCCGGGGCGGGTATCGTAAGTTAGGGCCGCCGTCGGTGAAGCCGTCGAGCGGGCCGCTTGAAACAGCAAAGGCTTTCGCCTCAAACCGGTCGAGCGTCTCGCGGTAAAGCTGCATGTGCTTCTGGTGCAGCTTATATTCTTCGAACTCCTCTGGGCCGATGCCGTCCTTTTCGCGGATCGCTTTGGCGAGTACGTCCTTGGGAATGTCTTCGACACGCGCAACGCCGAGTTTGCGCATCATGTGCTGTTTGACGCGCTCGTCGAAAGCGGCCATGCTGGCCTGCGTGGCGCGCACGAACGTCCGGATACGCTCTTTCTCTTTCGGAAGATCGGCGATGTTTTCCGCGCTCAGAAACGGCAGGCGCGGGCGGGCGAACTCGGTGGTCGCAAAAATCGCCTGCATGCGGTAATAATCGCGCGTGGGGATGGGGTCGAATTTGTGATCGTGACAGCGCGCGCAGCCGAGGGTTACTCCGAGGAAAGCGGTCCCGGCGGCATGAGTTACGTCGTCCAAAAACATCTGGCGCGTTACCGCCTCCACCGACATTCCGGTATGTTCCCAAGGTCCGGCGCGGAGGAATCCAGTCGCGATGATGGCCTCCTGCTTGTCCGGGTACAACTCGTCGCCGGCGATTTGCTCGCGGATGAATTGATCGTAAGGCTTGCCGGATTGAAAGCTGCGGATGACGTAGTCGCGGTAGCGCCACGCGTTCGGCCGTTCGAAATCGTTTGAGTAACCGGAGGAGTCCGCATAGCGCACTACGTCCAGCCAGTGACGGCCCCAGCGCTCCCCGTAGCGCGGACTGGCCAGCAGCCGGTCGATCAGTTTCTCCCAGGCATCGGCGGAAGAGTCTGTGACGAACGCCTCTACCTCTTCCGGCGCAGGCGGCAGCCCGGTCAAATCAATCGTGGCGCGGCGAATCAAAGTTCGCCTGCCGGCTCTCGGGGCAGCGTTCAAACCTGTCTTTGTTAACTTCGCCGTGATGAACGCATCAACCGGATGCCGCGCGCCGGTTGCCGGTATGGCAGGTTTGGTCCGAGGCTGAAATGCCCACAAATCCTCAGGCTTGTAATCCCAGCGCCGGGCTTCGGCGGGCGCCGCAGGCCAGGGGGCGCCGCCATCGATCCAGGCTTTGATCGAAGCAATCACAGGTGCGGGAAGCCTCTTCTCGGGACCGCCAGGAGGCATTTGAAGCTCGCCGCCGCCCAAAACCAACCGGTAGAGCAGGCTTTGCTCCGAACTGCCGGGGATCACGGCAGCGCCGCGCGTACCGCCTTTCAAGAGCGCTTCGCGGGTGCGCAGATCGAGCTTGCCGAGCGCCTGAACTTCGCCGTGGCAACCCTGACATTCCCGCTTGAGGACCGGCTCGACGTCGCGCAAGAATAGCTGATCGGGTTCGGCGGCAAACACGCAAACTCCGAGCAGACCGGGCAGCAGAAGGAGAGCACGGCTCATTGTTACCAGCATACAATGAGGGCAATAGCGGTGAAAGTCTCGTCTCACGCCGCGGGTTGGTGAGTGAGCGGAATGACTCCCCGCCTGTTGCGCCTATAGACTTGGAAATCGGGCAACAGGGAGGTAGATGGTGTAGCATTGGGCTATCGGGGGCTCCCAGCCCGATGGGTACCGTCCTTGGCGCCCCGCGAAGGTGATGACGCCCTTGCAGGAAAGGTTGGTCATCGGTGAAACCGTTTTCGATCATGGTCTGCTGTTTAGCCGTGTTCGGCACAAGCCTTCCGGCTCACATTAACGCTGGTCCGACTCCACCGCCACGGGTGACCCTGGACCTTGCCGGAACGTTCTTAATGAAAGCATGGCATGCCAACCTGCTCACGCCGTCTCAGACAGGCAGGGAGGAAATATGAACAGGAGAGATTTCCTCGCAGCCACGGGACTGGCCGGCTTAGCCACGGCGCAGCAGATTCCCGCATCCGACATTGTTTTCCTGCCGCTTCTGGACCTGGCCGCCGGAATTCGCAAAGGGACCTTCTCGAGCGTTGAGGTGTTGGAAGCACATTTGGCGCAGATCGCCCGTCATAATCCATCGGTGAACGCCGTGGTCACACGCAACGAGCAGGGGGCGCGGTCGCGAGCCGCCGAGGCCGACCGGGCTTTGGCCGCGGGCGATGTTTGGGGACCGCTACACGGAGTGCCGGTCACTTTCAAGGACGTTTTTCAAACCGCGGGCATTCGAACGACCGCAGGTTTCCCGCCGATGGCGAACTACGTTCCTCAAATCGATGCGACGGTCGTGGCCAGACTGAAAGCCAGTGGCGCCATCGTTCTCGGCAAAACCAATACACCTGTTCTGGCCAATGGTTTCGCCACGGAGAATCCTATTTTCGGTATGACTAGAAATCCGTGGAACACGATGAGAAGTCCGGGTGGATCCTCGGGGGGAAGCGCCGCGGCAGTCGCGGCCGGTTTTTCCCCTCTTGACATTGGCAGCGATTTCAACGGCTCGCTTCGAATACCGGCGCATTATTGCGGAGTGTACTCATTGAAACCCACGGAGAACATTGTCGCTCAGACCGGGCATATTCCTCCTCCGCTCGAAACTCCGGACCGAACGGTACGGCACATGCCGGTTGCCGGTCCCATCGCGCGGTCGGCGGACGACCTCGCCTTGGTCCTGCTCCTGCTGGCGGGCACCGACGGTTTTGACTGGGAGGTTCCACCTGTGCGGCTGGATAAGGGTGCCCCCAAAACGCTGTCGGGCCTGCGCGTGGCCTGGATCGACGAGTTCCCTGAAGCTCCGGTGACGAATGACACGCGCACCGGCCTCGAGCGCCTCATGAGGGAGATCGAAAGCCGCGGCAGCCGTGTGGAGAAAAGGATGCCGGACGCGTTGCGGTTTCCCGAAATCTGGGAAGACTCCGGCGAACTCAGCCAGGCACAGATCGTAGCCCTGATGCCTCCGGCGGAACAGGATCGTCAAGTTGCTAACTGGCAACGATTTCCCGACAATCCGATCTTTCGTGGCTACGCGAAGGGCAGCAAGCCCAGCTTTGCGCAGTACATTCAAGCGCTAAACCGGCGCGACGCCCGCCGCACGTCGATGGAACGGTTCTTCCTCGACTTCGACGTGTTCGTCTGCCCGGCCGGTGTGCGGCCCGCGCCACCCCCGGGTGCAGCGCCAACCACCCTGATGATAGACGGAAGATCGATGGTCGGCTCGATGAGCAGCCCGGCGTATCCCGACCCGTTCAGTTACCTGGGTCTCCCTGTAGTGACAATGCCAGTGCTGCTTTCATCGGAGGGTCTGCCTATCGGGGTCCAGTTGGTGGGAAAGGCTTGGGGGGACCTTGATTTGCTTAGTGTGGCTGCCCTGCTGGCTGAAATCGTTGGCCCGACTCGCAGGCCCCCGGGTTTTTGACGGGACGGAGTACATTGCCGCCGTCTTTCCGCAGATGAGCGGGATTCCGGTCATCTGCGCAGCAACCGCGCCCAGAAACTCCTGCCGGCTTCGACGGAAAGGCGCATCTCCTTTTCGATTGCCTCCAGGTCCAGCCGCACGACATCGGCCAGCCGGCCTTTGAGCACGAAGTCCGGCACTCCACGGGCGAACTGAGCCGCCTGGTTGGTGTCGCCGCCGAAGTTGATGATGATCTCGCCGGTGCGCCGGTTTACTTCGTAGCGGCCTTCGGCTTCGGCCAGAATCTGCTGTAGCTGCTCGGAAAACTTGCGGTGGCGAATGCTGAAGTTATCGTGAAAAGTAAGCCTGCGCGCGAACTCGGGCGCGGAGCCGAGCACTTCCTCAAAAAGCGCGCGCAGCGTTTCCGAGGAAGCCGTCAGCAGGTCCGGGAAGCCTGTTTCGCCGGCGTCGATGGAAGCGCGCATGGCGCGGACACGCGGAATCATTCGCAGCAGGTAGGCGCGATACAATGCGGTTCCCATGTCCCGCGTGATCTTGCGGGCCACCTGGCCGGCCACCGAGCGGTTCTCGGGAATCGCCGCGTCGATGTGGCAGCTCATCATGCGTTTGCTGATATCCGGCGGAATCGCGGTGACGTCTTTGTTTGTGGTGACGACCACGGGAGCGTAACAATCGGAAATCTCGTGGTCCGTGCGCACCAGGCTGGGTACATGCTCGGAGAACTTGTCGCGCGTCACATCATCCACAAGCAGTGGAATGGAGCCGAGCTTTTCCCGCAGCCCGAGGGTCCTGACAGCGGTGAACACGCCGCTGCGAATCATTTTTTCGAAACCGAACATCGAGCGGGCCGCGACGCGGGTGAACAGAGTCTTGCCACCGCTCGAGCGTCCGTAGAGAACCGCGTACACGGGGTACACCCAGGGATCGATGCCCGCCGGGATCGCCGCCTGCCGCAAGTACGGAGCCATGGGCGCGCTGTACAGCCAAACCAGAAAAGCCCAATAATGATCCACCGCTCCTTCCCCGTCCCCAAAGAAGGAGGAATAGCTCTGGATGAAGCCGGTCATCAATTCGATATCGCTCGCGAGCTCGCTTTGAGGAACGGCCGTGCGTTCGAGCGAAAGCCATAGCGCGCCGTCCAGCAGCACTTCACCGGAGGGGATATTCATCACCGCGCGCGGAATACGATCCTCGCCGGGTTCGGCGATGGGGCGCGCTTGCAGGTGACGGATAGCGCGAATCAGCCCTTGTGCGTCGATCATCGTTTGACCGGACTTCGTTTTCGGCAGATTCAGCTCTTTCAATTCAGCGCCGAGTTTCTCCGCTTCGCGGATGGCGTCCGCGCTGAACCCAATGCCCGGCGACCGTGGCGCTTCTTCGACAATGACCACGCCCGCTTTGAGAACGCGGGCCACAGGCACGTCGTTGAGATCGACCAGTCCGGACCGGGGTTGGGGTTCGGCGTCGCCGTTCCGCACGGCGATCAGGTCCGCGTCCACCGCATCGCTGCGGTCGCAATCGCGCCGGTAATGTTCTTCAAAAGCCTTCCAGGCTTTATCGCCGTCAAACCGGATGTAAATCTCCCGCTGTCTGCCTTCGAAAGCCAAGGCGCTCAAATTGGCCGAGCCGGTGATGACGCGGCTTCCTTGCGGGCCCGAGAGCAGATAGAGCTTTTCATGGCTGGGCCGTTTGCGCAGCAGGCGGAAGCGCAGAGTGCCGTCGAGCACGCGTCCAAGCAGCGCCTTCCCTTTCCGGCCAAGGTGGCGGGCGAGCGCTTCGGTGAGGATTTTTTGATCCGCGAGCGCGTCGGCGAAGCTGTAGGATTCCACCGTCTCGCTCGCCTGAGTCAGCGCCAAGTGTTCTTTCGAGAGAATGCGCTCGGAGCCGAACACGATCTCGGCGTCTTTGAATTGCGGCAACAGCTCAACGAGGAATTCGATGCTGCTTGAAAACGTGATCGCCTTGAGAGTGTCGAAACCTTGAAAAAGATCCTGCCAGCTTGCCGGCCCGCTCTCAATCAGCTCGGCGTGGAATACGGTCAACGGACCTGTCGATGTCTGATCCGCGAACAAATCGCCGGCTTCTGGATGGGTGGAACGCACTTTTCGATGAATGTGTCTTCTTCATCGTAACAAGCAGGTATCGACGCATGGCAATCGCTTGGTGAACACGGTCCGCCCTGAGAACCGATTACACTGGAATTCGCCTTCGACATGAAAATTCCACAGTTCCGGTACGTGGTGGCGGCCCTGCTGCTGCTGGCCACGATGATCAACTACGCCGACCGGTTGATGCTTTCCGTCGTGGCGCCGCAGGTGCGCAGCGAATTTGGCATGACTGAGCAGGACTACGGTCATATCGTGGCGATCTTCATGGCGGCCTACGCGATCATGTACGCGGCCTCGGGCCCCATCGCCGACCGGCTCGGCACTCGCAAAGGCTTCGCCGTTTTCGTCACATTCTGGTCACTGGCGGCAGTAGGTCACGCCACGGCTGTGGGCAAGTGGTCGCTGGCCGGGTGGCGGTTCCTGCTCGGTCTTGGCGAGCCGGGCAACTGGCCCGCGGCGGCCAAAGCGGTGGCCGAATGGTTCCCCAAGGAACAGCGCGCGCTTGGCATTGGTCTGTTCAACGCCGGTTCCTCGCTTGGCTCGGCGATGGCCCCGCCGCTCGTGTCGTTCATCACGCTGCAATATGGCTGGCGAACCGCGTTTTTCGTCACCGGAACAATGGGCTTTCTGTGGCTTGCGCTGTGGCTGCTGCTCTACCAGCCGCCGCATTTGAGCCGCTTTATCACACCCGGCGAATGGAGTTTCCTCAAAGGCAAAGTGAGGCCGCCGGAGGAGGCGGTAGCGGTGAAAGCGCCGAAGGGCGAATGGCTCCGCATCCTAAAAATGCGCGAATGCTACACACTGGTCATCGCTCGCTTCTTCACCGACCCAGTAGTTTACTTCGTGATCTTCTGGCTTCCTGAATATCTGCAAAAGGAACGTGGCTTCGATCTTGCGATGGTGGGCAAATACGCCTGGGTGCCGTTTATTTTCGGCGACGCCGGTTATGTTTTCGGCGGATGGGTTTCCGGATTCCTGATGCGCCGCGGCTGGCCGATGTTTCGGGCCCGCCGCTTCGTTTTGCTGTTCGGCTCTTCGCTGATGCCAGTGGCGATTTTCGCATCGCGCGTTCCGGAGGCATGGATGGCCATCGCCGTAATCTCGGTGGTCGCCATGGGGCACGCTCTTTGGATTTCGAACCTGCTCACTCTGCCAACGGACATGTTCCCGGCCTCGCAGGTCGGTACGGCAAGCGGTCTTACCGGCATGGGAGGCGCCATCGGTGGGATGCTCGCTAATCTGAGCACCGGCTACATCGTGCAGCGCTACTCTTATGCACCGATTTTCTTTACGGCGGGTTTAATGCATCCGCTGGCGTGCACGATCGTTATCGTGATGCTGTTACGGCATTGGATGAACCGGTCTGAACCCTAGCCAAACATTCCGTATTGGCAGGGTCCGCTTCCGCGAGGCAAGCCGCGTGTTTCCACGCAACACACAGCTTGGCATCCGATGGTCGTTCTGATTGGACGGCTCAGGTTACGGCGCTATTAATTCTCCCCGAGGATAAGAATGCCGGTTCCACGGATGGGACCGCTGGAGCCCCATAGAGCGGAATTTCCCCACAACGCGCTGAATCCTTGAAGAGCCACATGGTCACACTGCCTCATTGCCGGTGAGCACGGCGGATTCCAAGACAGGCATTTTTTTTTGAGCCGTTACAAAAATCGAACTCCATTTTGCGCAATATAAGTTTGAAGGGCAAAGGAGGTGGTTGCTTGACGCGAAACCAGTACTTCTCAATGTTGCTATGCGGCCTGCTTGCGCCCGGTTCCGCTTACCGGGCGTGCTGGGGGCAGGACGCTCAACCCGGATCCGTACCCTCGAAACTGAGCCTGGTGATCCTGGAAGGAGAAGGGGCGGTGAACAACGTCCGCCAGCGAGTGACGCGCGAGCCTGTTGTTCAGGTGGAGGACGAGAACGGCAAGCCTGTAGCGGGAGTGTCGGTAGTGTTCCTGCTGCCCTCCAGCGGGGCATCCGGGACCTTCGCGGACGGATCGCGGATGCTGACATTGCTGAGCGACCAGAACGGTCGCGCCGCCATGCGCGGATTCACACCGAACCATGCCGCCGGAAAATTCGAAGTCAGGGTGACTGCATCGCTGCGCGGGCAGACCGCCAGCACAACCATCAACCAGACCAACGCCGCCGCGGCTGCCGGCGGGGCAGGATCGGGTAAGTTGGTTGGGATTCTGGCCGTGGCAGGGGCCGCTGCCGCGGCCGGCGCCGTTGCAGCTACCCGTGGCGGAACGAAGCCAGGCGCGCCGGCGGCAATCCCAGGCGCGACCCCAGCGTCGCCGGCCACGATAACGCCTGGGACGCCGGTCGTGGGTCCACCGCGATGATGAGGCCAACCATGAAATTGCTGCTCGTTGGGCTGATGTTTTTTAATGCGCTGTTCGCGCAAGCTACGATCCAGGGTCCGCTGACCGGCTGGATCTGGGACGGTGACGGGACCCGGCCACTGCTCGGCATTCCTGGCGCTTCGGTGATCGGTGAAAAGCGGACGGGGGCGATACCGCTGTCGCGTGTAGCGGTTTCTCCCACCGGGGATTATTTGCTGGGGATCGGCGTCGAGGATCAGCGGGTCTACCTGATGGAGATGCGGACCTCAGTGATGAGAGCGGTGGAAGGAATTGCAGCCGGAGCGGAAGTGATCGCCCTGAGCCCGGGCGGACGCGCCGCCGCGGTGTTGCATGCCGGCGCGGGGCGGTTGGAAGTTGTCACCGGCCTGCCCGGCTCGGCCAGGATCGCCGGGGTAATCGACTTGAGCGCGGAGGGGATGCCATATCTGGTCGCGGTCAGTGATGATGCCGGTGTTTTGCTGGCGGCCTTCCCTGGCGCCGAGGACCTGGTTGCGATCGATACAGGCGGAAATCGCTGGAGGCTGCCGCACAGCGGGCGCCTGCGCGGAATCTCGTTTTTCAACCACCGAAGGGATGCTCTGCTAGCTGATGACCGCGGTGTTTGGTGGTTGCGGGACTTCGCCGGCAATGCCCGGGCGGAGCTGATGCTAGAAGCCGAAGCGCTCCAGGTTTTGCCGGCCGCCGATGCGGGTCACGCCTTGGTGACGACAGGCGAAGCGGTCCTTTTGCTGAACCTGGAAACCGGAGCCACCCGCAGGATCGAGTGCGCCTGCAAACCCGGCACGCTGGCGCGGCTGTCGGGGAGCGTTTTTCGGATTCGCGAAGCCCATGGCGGTGAGCCGCTGTGGATCGTCGATGTGAGTGCGGACCAAACGCGGGCGACGTTTGTGCCGTGGGAGGTGAAGGCGGGAACGGATCAATAGGCTCCGGCGCCGGGCGGCGCCCGGCTTCCAATAACGGAGAGCGAACACATGAAACGAACATTGCAACTTGGAGTGTGCCTTCTGGCGTCGCTGGCGCCGGCCGTGCTGGCTCAAACGCCGCCGACGGTGACAAGTCTTGCGCCTTCTTCACTACCGATGGGCAGCCCCACGCAGAACATCACGGTGAATGGCACTGGTTTTGACTCTTGCGCTGTGGTGCGCTGGAACGGAGTGGACTTGGGTCAGCAGGTGCTCTTAAGCGCGACCCAGATGCGCGCACAGGTTTCGGCCTCAATGCTGGCCAGCGCGGGAAATGCGACCATTACGGTATTTCGTTTCACCAGGGTTGTGACGGGTCCCACTGCTTTCTGCCTGACCACCGGGCAGTCCTCCAACGGGCTGACGTTCACAATCACAGCCCCACCCCCATCGATTACGAATTCTTCGCCGCTACCGAATGGCACGCTCGGCCAGAGCTACTCGGTGCAGTTGAACGCGACCGGAGGCACGCCGCCTTACGCATTCAATTGGGTAGGCGCGCCCCTTCTGCCGCCGGGGTTGAATCTCTCCCCGCGAGGCCTCATCAGTGGGACGCCGGGACAAGCCGGATCATTCACGTTCCGGGTGACGGTGAGCGATTGCGACGGGCTTCCCAGGACATCCTGCACGCAGCAATCAGCCAGCGCCACGTTTGCGATTACGGTGGGTTTACCGCCGCCGCCGGTCATTACGACATCTTCGCCGCTGCCCAACGCCAACATCGGAACGTCTTATTCGCAACAGCTTCAAGCAGCGGGCGGCGTGCCGCCGTATGTGTACAGCACCACCGGATTCAGCACGTCGGGCATGGTGTTTCCTCCCGGCCTGAATCTGAGTCCCAGCGGCTTGATCAGCGGCTCGGCAACGCAACCCGGCACATACAACTTCAACGTCACTGTAACCGACTGCGGAACTGCGCCGGCATCGGGTTGCTCGCCACAACAGGCAACGAAGACCTTCTCAATACTCGTGCCGGCCGTGTTGAGCTTGACAACGGATTCGCCGTTGCCTGCCGGCATTCCAGGTCAAAGCTATGCGGCGCAGATCCGCGCCGCTGGAGGCGTGCCGGGCTATCTATATACGGTGGCGCCCGGCTCCAGCCCGCCTCCGGGCCTGTCGCTGTCCCCAGCGGGGTTGTTGAGTGGAACGCCCTCCTCGGCAGGATCGTTCAGCTTCACGATTCGCGCGGTGGATTGCGTGGGTACGGCATCACCGCCCTGCGCAGTCCAGACAGCCTCGAAGACATTTACTCTCGTGATTCAGGCTCCGTTCAGCATTACAACGGCGAGCCTTTCACCGGCGACGGCATGCCAAAACTATTCGCAGGCGTTGGCTACAAGCGGAGGAACTGCGCCGTACACCTGGTCGGCGACAGGGCTTCCGGCGGGTCTAGCGATCCATCCAGGTACAGGTGTGATTTCGGGAGTGGCTTCCGGAGCTACAACGGCGCAGGTCACTGTTTCGGTGAGCGACGTGCAACAGCAGCAGGCGAACAGGAACTATACGCTGACCGTGAGCGCGTCGCAGTTTCAGATCACGACCACGTCGCTGCCCAACGGGCGTACCGGCGCCGTATATCCGGCGGCCACGTTACAGGCAAGTGGAGGCGCTCAGCCTTACAATTGGAACGCCACCACGCAGCTTCCACCGGGGTTGTCGCTGGCGCCCGCCAGCGGTACGATTTCAGGCACGCCCACGCAGGCCGGATCATTCACTCCGGCATTCCGGGTAACGGATGCCAATAGTTGCTCAGCTTCGCAAGTCCTAAGTATTCTCATCGATCCGCCGGCGCTCGACATTACCACCGCCGCGCTAAACGCCGGCGTCGTGGGGCAGCCATATACGCAAGTCATGCAGGCCGCCGGAGGCGCGCCTCCGTACAACTGGTCGGCGGCTGGTCTGGGGGCAGGGTTGCAGATCAACGCGTCGACAGGGATGCTGAGCGGCACTCCGTCGCAGGCCGGGACATTTGCGGTAACGGTTACGGTGACAGACAGCGGGCAGCGGACGGCGAACCGCGGCTATTCACTGACGGTTACAAGCACGCTGACGATCACTACGGGCAATCTGACCGGAGGCCGTGTGGGGCAACCGTATGATCAGCCATTGTCGGCGCAAGGCGGGTCCGGTGCACTTGTGTGGACGGCGCTCGGACTTCCAGCCGGACTTGCCATCGACACGGCAACGGGCCGAATCACCGGCACTCCGGGAGTATCCGGAGATTTCAACGTAAACGTACAGGTGCGTGATGCAGGAGGGGCTTCGACAAGCCGGAGTTACACACTAAGCATAACCTCTCTGCCGGCGATCATTACCGACAGCGTTTTGCCGCAGGGAACTGTGGGCGTGGCATATGACATTACGTTCTCCGGTTCCGGAGGAGCGGCACCCCTGCGATTCTCCGCGCTCACCGCTTTGCCGCCGGGACTGGCGCTCGATGCGTTTGGAAGGATGTCGGGGATACCGGCGCAAGCCGGCCTGTTCCAATTTACTGTGCAGGTAACGGATGGCGCCGGGGCGACCGCTTCGAAAACATTCCAGCTTCCCGTGGTGGCGGCTTTCCGGATTATAACGGACACGTTGCCCTCCGGCTTGGTCAATCAGCCGTACAACACGGCGCTGACGGCATCTGGCGGAACCGCGCCAGTAACCTGGTCGCTCGAAAGCGGCAGCCTGCCTCAGGGGTTGAATCTGAACGCGGGCGGAATCCTCTCCGGGACACCCCAGCAGCCTGGGAGTTTTCAGGTTGACGTGCGCGCCGCCGACGCAGCCCAGCGAACAGATACGCGCACTTACTCAATGACGATTCAGGGAGCCTTTCGGATCACAACCGCGACGCTGGCTGTGGGAACTGTGGGCGTCCCTTACAGCCAGTTGATCGGGACAAGCGGCGGCATGGGGCCGTTTACGTGGACGATCTCAACGGGGACCCTGCCGGAAGGGCTAAACCTCGGAGCCGGCAGCGGCCTCGTCAGCGGGATGCCTTCACGGGCAGGACGCTTTCCGTTTACGGTCTCAACTCGCGACAGCGCCAATCAGACTACACAGCAGAACTACGTTGTGGACATTGCCGAGCGGCTGTCTATCACTACGGTCAGTTTGCCGGACGGAGTGGTGGGAGTGGGATACTCCGCGAACCTCGCCGCGGCGGGCGGTGAAGCGCCGTATGTGTGGACTGCAACGGGTGCATTG
>Ga0187893_10009211_pt1 | contig 15261 bp, 14 predicted proteins | sample MA1701074metaG_FD_139574 | JGI IMG/M metagenome (GOLD analysis project Ga0187893, IMG submission 139574) | White microbial mat communities from a basaltic lava cave in the Kipuka Kanohina Cave System on the Island of Hawaii, USA - MA170107-4 metaG ... | reverse complement strand
TAAGCCCGAGCCCCCAAGCCCCAGGTCCGGCACGCCTCACCGACTGTTCCCACGTGAATGTCGACCGTGTCCTGGACGCGCCGCGCGTACCCGCCTGCCAGCGTCACGAAGACCGGGATGGCGGCGCGGCGGCAGACGTCAAACACGAGGCGATCGCGCCGGCGCAGCCCTTCCTTCGTCAGGGACAACCCTCCGAGGCGATCTTCGACGAAAGGATCGGCGCCGGCCAGGTAGCCAACGACGCCCGGCCGGTGCGCGAGGACCGTCTCGAGCGCGTCCGCCAGCTTCGTCAGATAGCCCTCGTCGCGCGTCCCATCCGGTAGCCCGATGTCGAGGTCGCTCGGCGGCTTCCACATCGGATAGTTGTGCTGCTGATGGATGGAAAACGTGAAGACGTCCGTATCGCGCCCGAAGATCATGGCCGTGCCGTTGCCATGGTGCACGTCGCAGTCGACGACGGCGGCCCGGCGGATCGAGCCGTCGCGTTGCAAACAGCGGATGGCGATCGCGACGTCGTTGAACATGCAGAATCCCTCGCCGTGGTTCGCGAAGGCGTGGTGCAACCCGCCTCCGAGGTGCACCGCGATGCGACCGGTCAGGGCGAGTCGAGCCGCGTGGACCGTTCCCCCGGCCATCAGCCGGAAGCCGGAGGCGATGTCGTGCGACCACGGGATCTCGAGCTGAGCGATCTCGTCGGGGGTCAGCGTCCCCAGTCGGGTCTTCTCGAGGTACTCCGGCGTGTGGACCAGGGCCAGATCATCCCACCCGGCAGGCGCTGGTTCAGCGAACTGAAGGTCCGCGGAGGAACCAAGGGCCTGGCGAATCAGCCTGTATTTCGTAATGGGCCAGACGTGCGGACCGATGTCCAGCTCGTAGGCCTGCGACTCGACGACCCACACGGAACTAGTAGGCGGGTGGCCTGGGTTCGGCCGGCTTCCGGCCGCGGCTGGGTGCCACGATCTTGTCGACGTCGGGAGGGTGCTTCGGAGTCGTGGTCTGGTCGGACGCCGGCAGCAGGGCGAGCGCCAGTACTTCTTCGATCGCGGAGACCAGGTGCAGCTTCAGATCCTGGCGCAGCTCCTCGCCGAGGTCTTCCTTGACGTTCTTGTCGTTCTGCCGCGGCAGGATGATCTCGCGGATCCCGTGCCGTCGGGCCGCGAGAACCTTCTCCTTGACACCACCCACCGGCAGGACACGGCCCGAGAGCGTGATCTCCCCGGTCATGGCGATGTCGCCACGCACCGCGCGGCCGGTCAGCTCGGACGCGAGCGCAGTGACCATCGTGACGCCAGCAGAGGGACCATCCTTCGGGATCGCGCCCGACGGCACGTGAAGATGAATCTCCGCGTCCTTGTAGAACGACGGATCGACGCCATACCGCGGCGCATGCGCGCGGAACCACGAGAGCGCGGTCCGCGCCGACTCCTTCATCACGTCTCCGAGGTGCCCGGTGAGCGTGAGCGAGCCGCCGCCCTGCATGCGCGAGGCCTCGACGAAGAGCACCTCACCGCCGGCAGGCGTCCAGGCCAGCCCCACCGCGACGCCGGGATCCTTCGTCCGTTCCTCGAGCTCCTCGTCGAGGAATCGCGGCGCCCCGAGCAGCTCCGTGACCACATCGCGTGTGACGACGACCTTCGCGAGGTCCCCCTCCGCCCGGCGCCGGGCGACCTTGCGGCAGAGCGCACCGATCTCGCGCTCCAGATTGCGAACACCCGCCTCACGGGTATAGCCGCGAATGACGTTCCGCACGGCAGGATCGTCGAACTCGATCTGATCGTCCGACAAGCCGTGATTCTTGACCTGTTTCGCGATCAAGTGTTCCTGCGCGATCTTCAGCTTTTCTTCCTCCGTGTACCCGGGCAGCTCGAGTACCTCCATGCGGTCGCGCAGGGGCGGCGGGATGGTATCGAGCACGTTCGCCGTCGTGATGAAGAGTACCTCCGACAGATCGAACGGCACGTCGAGGTAGTGATCGCGGAACGAGTTGTTCTGTTCCGGATCGAGCACTTCGAGGAGCGCTGACGCCGGATCGCCGCGGAAGTCCGAGCCCAGCTTGTCGATCTCGTCGAGGATGAACACTGGGTTCTTCGACTCCGCCCGCCTGAGACCCTGGATGATCTGTCCCGGCAGGGCTCCGATGTACGTCCGCCTGTGGCCGCGAATCTCGGCCTCGTCGCGCATGCCCCCAAGCGAGACGCGGACGAACTTGCGATCGAGCGACGTCGCGATCGACCGTGCCAGAGACGTCTTGCCGACTCCGGGAGGACCAAGGAAACAGAGAATCGGGCCCTTCACTTCCGGATTCAGCTTGCGAACGGCAAGGTATTCGAGGATGCGGTCTTTGGCCTTCTCCAGATCCGAATGGTCGGCATCGAGGACGGACTTCGTGCGCTTGAGCTCGATGACCTCCTCGGTCCGTTTAGCCCAGGGCAGGGCCACGAGCCAGTCCACGTAGGTCCGCGACACCGTGTATTCGGCGGCGGCGACCGGCATCTTCGAGAGGCGATCCAGCTCGCGAAGCGCCTCCTTCTTGACCGTCTCCGGCATGCCCACCGTTTCAATCTTCTGGCGCAGCTCCTCGATCTCTTTGGCCTGCTCGTCCCCTTCGCCCAGCTCCTTCTGAATCGCCTTGAGCTGCTCGCGCAGGAAGTATTCCCGTTGGTTCTTGCCGACCTCCGACTGCACCTGGGACTGAATCTTCGAACCCAGCTCGAGGACTTCCAGCTCCTTGATCAGGATGCGGTTGAGCAGGTCCATGCGCGCGCGAACGTCGAGCGTCTCGAGGACCTCTTGCCGGGCGCCGGTCGACAACGTCGTGAGGCTCGACGCGATGAAATCGGCGAGCTTGGCCGGATCGACGATGTTCAGCGCCAGGGTTTGAAGGTCGTCCGACAGCAGCGGGGACAGCGAGACGACCTGCTGAAAGTTCGTCTTGATGTTCCGCTCCAGCGCGTTAATCTCCAGTCGATCGTGGTCGCGAAGCTCTTCATCGGTCGCCGTGACGTCGGCCCGGATGTACGGCTTCAGGGCGACGACGCGATCGAGCCGCAGACGCGCGAGTCCCTGGACGATGAGGCGCAGGCTGCCGTCAGGCAGCTTGAACATCTTGTGAATGTGGGTCGCCGTGCCGGTGCGGTACAGATCGTCCTCGGCGGGCTCCTCAACCGAGGCGTCACGCTGCGTGAATACACCGATGAGCCGCCCGGAGGCGGCCGCTTCGTCGATCAGGCGAACGGAGCTCTCGCGGGCGACCGCGAGTGGCATGAAGGAATTGGGGAACAAGACGGTGTCCCGCAGCGGGAGCACCGGCAATTCGGGCGGAATGGAGAGGGGACGCTCGGCGGCAGACGACTCGTCGACGCCCGGACGTTCACCTCGCTCGCTCATGCACGATACCTTAGTCGCAAGTATCGGTTGGGAAAAGGGGGAACTGTTCCCCCTTTTCCGCTAGGCGGGGTCGCTGGACTTCGATCCGGCTTACAGCTGGATGCCCCGGTGGTTACGACGATATGTCCAGGAAGAGCGACGCGGCGCCGCGGCGCTGCGCCATCACGCGCTCGCGCTGTTCCGCCACTTCCCGCGCCTCCTCGCAGTCCTTGCACCGCACCGCGAACGGCAGCGCGCGCAGGCGGCGCTCCGCGATTTCCTCGCCGCATTCGAAGCAGTAGCCGTAGCTGCCCTCTTCGAGCCGGTTGAGCGCCTCGTCGATGCGGCTGAGGGTCTCGGTTCTCATCTGGATGAGCGCGAGTTCGATTTCTTCCTGGATGTCCGCCTCGGAGCTCTCGGCTGAATCGAGCACACCCTGCTCCTGCCCGGTCTGCCCCTCGGTCCGCACGTCCCGGATCTTCGCGTGAACCTTGCTCACGATCTCACGGCGCCGCTCCTCCAGAATGCGCTGGAGCTCGGCATACCGGTCTGTGCTCATCTGATCTTTCTTATGTTCCACGGTCATGATGACAGCGACTCCTTTCCGCCGCCGACAGTCCCGAACTTGCTCGCTCGGCCTTGCAATCGTGTTGCCAGGGTTCCTCAGGGGCACGCTACTCAGCGCGCATCCGGGTTTACTACTCGTAAGCTGCTCTCGAGAAGGGGTTCTGGGGTTCTGGAGGATGTCCGAAGGTATCGTCTCGCTCCGGAAGTCCCACTACCCGCCCTCGACCTTCACCGCTAACTGACTCATAAGATGTGCTTTACATTCCCTACCTGTCCTGGCAGCGCTGGGGGCTGTCGTCCAACTGCCACATTAGACGCCAGACCCCCCCGGTTCGGTTCGGTATTGGTCCCCTGACGATATGTCCTTCTCAGAGGACGACAAATGTGTGGTTGAGTGGCCACAGCTGGATCAGCAGTTTTGACGCAGCCCCTGTCGCCCCTGCTCGCGGCCGAGGTCAGCTGGAGCTACTGGACGAAGCGGCTGCCGATGGAGGCGTTGGGCACGATACCCCGCTCGACGAGGAGCTGACTGTCGCGGCGGCTCCCCGTGCGGAGACAGCGCTCATAAAGGCGGAGAAGATCGGCGTTGGACGTCAGCGCGCTGCGCTCGCTGACGTCGGCGAGGACGTCCGCCACGCTGCAGAACTTGGCAGCAAGCTCCTGGAAGATGGAAGCGAGCGACGCTTCCTCGGACCGACTGAGCGATCCGTAGGCGTATTCACCCATGCTCACGTAGTAATCGACGTCAACCGGCTTTCTGTTGAGACTGTCGGAAAAGAACCCGGAAACGAACAACGACAGATCGCCCAGGCTGCGAAGACGCGCGCGTTGCTCGACGCCGCCGCTCTCGAGCGCCTGCGCCAGGCGCAGCGCGAGCGGCTCATCGTCCAGCGCCGCGCCCCCATTGCGTTCGAGGCGAACGAAGCCGCAGAGCAGGTTCACGAGATAGTACGACGTCAACGATCCGACTTCGAGCCGTTGTCGAGCAACGGCCGACTCCACCAGATCCTTGAAGTACTCTGCCGGCGTTTCGTCGAAGAGCGAACCGCCCATCTGTGCGACTCCCTCCGTTTGCCGCCGCCGGCCGGTTCTCCCTGCCGGCGCTGACGGTTATGCAAGCCGTGTTCCTGTAAGTTGTCGGTGGGCGCGCCCATTATAATTGATGGTTCACGGACTTTGAGATGGCCGAGCGTTGTCCTCTCTGCGGTACGCGGAAGGCTCGGCGCGCATGTCCGGCGCTTAACCGCGAGATCTGCGCCGTGTGCTGCGGGACGAAGCGTTTGGTGGAAATCGCGTGTCCGCCGGATTGCGGCTGGCTGCGCGCGTCCGCAGCACATCCGCCGGCCGTCGCGCTGCGACGACAGGAACGTGATCGTGCGTTCATTTACGGTGCTCTGGGCGATCTGAGCGAGCGGCAGGCGCGCGTGCTGCTGTATCTGCAGGCCCTCGTGAAACAATGTGCAACCGTGTCTCCGACGGCACTCACGGGGCTCGCGCCGCTTGTCGATCGCGACGTGGCCGACGCCGCCGCGTCGCTCGCGTCCACTTTCGAAACGTCGGCAAAAGGAATCCTCTACGAGCATCACGCGACATCGGTCCCGGCCCAGCGCGTTGCCGGGGATCTGAAACGCGGGCTGCAGGAGCTTGCGCGCGCGGAACGTGCGGTCCCGGATCGCGACATCGCGGCCGCACTACGGATGCTGGAGAAGCTCGCCAACGCCGCCGGCGCGGCGCTCGGCGACGGGGAGCGCAGCTATCTGGATCTGATCGATCGCGTGATGAAGCCGTCAAACGAGGAACCGACGGCGGACGACACGACCCGCCTCATCGTCCCCTGAGAACAACAGCCTAGGCGCGCTCAGCGCGCCTGCGACCCTTCGAGAGGCTCAGAGTCGTCCCGAGCCAAGTCGAGGGACGAGGGATCGGCGTGGGGCGACCCGCAAGCGACCGAGCCGGGTCTGGGGCAGAGCCCTCCTAGAATTTGAACAGGTCGTCGAAGGCCTTCCGCGCGCTCGGTGGACCGGCGGAGGACTTCGTTTCGCGCTCGAGGGTGACGCGGGCTTCGAAGAATGTGCAGGCGTTCCTGGCATCCTTGGGCGAGACGCGGGCCTCGATCGGCTGCGTGCATTCGAACCGACTGCCGGTGTCGAAATGCGCGCACTGCGCGCAGCTGTGCAGCTCCGACCCACAGCGCTCGCAGCGAGTCTCGAAACCGATGGGAGGCGACAGAACGTGGCCGCACCGGGCGCAGCGGACGACGTCCCGAAAGCCCGGCATGTTGGGAGTTTTCGGGGCGAGCGGCGGCTGACCGCGTGGCGTGTACTCGCGCTTGGCGGCCGGCGGCTTGCCCGATCCGGTGCCCCGCTCGCGGTCGCGGGGATCGTCCTGATAGCCGCGTTGCCGGTATTTCCGGTCGCTCATGGAACCTGTGTATAATAACTGATTCATGCGGTCGGTTGAGACCGCCCCTAGGAAGCAGGTCATGGCCAAGCGTTGCGAACTCTGCGGGAAGAGCCCCGTCGTGGGCCGAAACATCAGCCACGCGCATAACGTCACGCCGCGCCGGTTCGAGCCGAACCTGCAGCGGGTGAAGGCGCTCATCGACGGCGCGGTCCGGCGCGTGCGCGTCTGCACGCGGTGCCTCCGCTCGAACAAGATCGTCAAAGCCGCGTAACGGCGATGCGAACCGCGGTCTCGACCGAGAAGGCACCGAAAGCGATCGGACCGTACTCGCAGGCGGTCCGCGCGGGTCAACTGCTCTTCGTCTCCGGGCAGATCCCGATCGACCCTGCGACGGGCTCCTTGATCGCGGGCGACATCGCGGCGATGACGCACCGCGTGTTCGCCAACATCCGGGAGATCCTGGCAGCTGCCGGCGCGTCGCTCGATCAGGTGGTTCGGACGACGGTGTTCCTTGCGGACATGAACGACTTCGCGGCGATGAACGAGGTCTATGCCACCTACTTCAGCCAGCCCGCGCCGGCGCGTTCAACCGTCCAGGCCGCGCGTCTTCCCAGGGACGCGAGGGTGGAAATAGACGTTATAGCGATCCTCGATCAAGTACGAAGTTAGAAGTACGAAGGCTGAAGTACGCGCGAGCAGGTTTATCGCCCAGCCCTTTCCACGTCCACAACACCTTTGATCGCTCTGAGCGACTTGATCACCTTCTCCAGGTGTTTCATGTCGCTGATTTCGACGGTCATCCGGATGTTGCCGCGGTTGTCGCCGTTCGACGTCGCGTCGACGTTCTTGATGTTCGTGTCGATACCGGCGATCTTCGCGCTGATGTCGGCGAGGATGCCCTTCCGGTCCTCCACCTGAATCGACAGCCGGACGATGTATTTGGCGGGATCTCCCTCTTTGTCCCACTCGACATCCATCCGGCGCTCCGGATCGTACAGAAGGTTGATGACGTTGGGACACGTCGCCGAATGCACCGACACCCCTTTGCCACGAGTAATGTAGCCGACGATTTTCTCGCCGCGAATCGGGTTGCAGCAACGCGCGCGAAACACCATCAGATCGTCGATCCCGCGAACCTTGATTCGTTGTTCGCCGGTCCCGAGCACGCGCTTGACGACGGACGCGATGCCGGTCTCCGGCGGCTTCTCGCGCAGCTGGTCCTGCGGAACGACTTTCGAGAGTACCGTCCGCGGAGCGAGCTTGCCGTACCCGATCGCGGCGAACAGCTCCTCCGCCTTGGACAGCCCGCTTTCGCTGGCCGCTTTGGCCAGCGCCTCCGGGTCGAGCACGGCCTTCAGGTTCACGTCGAACCGCCGCGCCTCCTTCTCGAACAGCCGGCGTCCGAGCTCGATGCTCCGCGCCTTCTCCTCGGCGTGGATGAAGTGCTTGATCTTGTTGCGCGCGCGTGACGTCGCGGCGAAGTTGAGCCAGTCACGGCTCGGCTTGTGGCCGGGCGCCGTGACGATTTCGACGATGTCGCCGTTCTTCAACCGCGTGCGCAGCGGGACCATCTTGCCGTTGACGCGCGCCCCGACGCACCGGTGGCCGACGTCGGTGTGAATGGCGTACGCGAAGTCGATCGGCGTCGCGCCGCGCGGCAGGGCCTTCACTTCTCCCTTCGGCGTGAAAATGTAGACCTCTTCCGGGTACAGCTCGATCTTCAGGTTGTTGATGAACTCCTGCGGATCGCGGACCTCCTGCTGCCACTCCAGAAGCTGGCGCAACCAGACGAAGTACTGCTCGTCACGATCGGCGCCGACGCGACCCTCCTTGTATTTCCAGTGCGCGGCGATCCCCTCTTCGGCCACGCGATGCATCTCGGACGTCCGAATCTGCACCTCGAACGGAAACCCACGCTCGCTCACGACCGACGTGTGCAGCGATTGGTACCCGTTGGGCCGGGGCATGCCGATGAAATCCTTGATGCGGCCCGGCACCGGCGACCAGGTCTGGTGAATGATCCCCAGCGCGGCGTAGCAGTCCTTCACGGACTCCGTGACGAGCCGCAGCGCGACGAAGTCATAGACCTGGTCGAGATCGATCTTCTGCCGCCTCAGCTTCTGGTGGATGCTGAACAGGCGCTTGATGCGCCCGTCGAGCTCGATGACCGGGACTTGCGCCTCGGTGAGCTTGGCGGAGATGTTCCGCTTGAGCTCTTCGATCATGCCCTCGGCGGCGCGGCGGCGCGAGTCGACCCGCGCGCGGAGCGCCTCGTACGGCTTGGCCTCGAGATACTTGAACGCCAGGTCCTCCAGCTCGTTCTTCACCTTGCTCATGCCGAGCCGGTTCGCGATCGGGGCGTAGATGTCGCGCGTTTCCTGCGCGATCTTCAGGCGCCGCTCCTCGGGCAGGTGGTGCAGCGTCCGCATGTTGTGCAGCCGGTCGGCGAGCTTCACGAGGATGACTCGGATGTCGTCAACCATCGCGAGGAGCATCTTGCGGAAGTTCTCCGCCTGCCGCTCCTCGCTGGAGGAAAAGGGGATCGCGCCGAGCTTGGTGACCCCTTCCACGAGGTGGGCGACCTCCGGACCGAACAGCTCCTGGATGCGCTCAATCGGCGTCCGCGTGTCCTCGACGACGTCGTGGAGCAGTCCGGCCACGATCGTGATGACGTCCAGGCGCATATCCGCGAGAACGTCCGCAACTTCAAGCGGATGGACGAGGTAGGGCTCGCCGGAATGGCGCACCTGTCCCTTGTGCTCGAACGCCGAAAACACGTAGGCGCGTCGGAGCAGCTCGACGTCAGCGTCCGGGATGTTCGCCCGGACCTTTTCGACGAGATCCTCGAACCGAATCATAGAACCGGTGTCTAACATTCATGATACCGGAATACCGGAAGCCGGCTTGACGCTGCCTTTTGGGGCTGACTATACTGACCGGTCCTCGGCGGATCCCGCTCCAATTCCAGGGGGAAACAATGCGGAATTCGATGCTCGGCCCGTGTGCCATCGCTCTCTCCGTCGCCGTTGCGGCTGCCGGCTGCGGCAAGGTGAACGAGCTCAAAGCCAGAAAGACGTTCAAGGACGCCAACGTCTTGTACCAGCAGCAGGAGTACAAGAAAGCGGCCTCCAAGTACGAGGAGACGATAACGCTCAGCCCTGACATCAGGATTCCGTGCGAAGGAGGCGAGTGCTCCGCGGCGGCTCATTTCTACCTCGCCAACAGCTACGACAACCTGTATAAGCCCGCGCGCCAGGGGGAGGCGGAAAACGACGCCAACCTGCAAAAGGCCGTCGAGCATTACCGTATCGCGGCTGACAAGGAAGAGAACCCGAAGATGAAGCGGCTGTCGCTTCAGTACCTGGCCGCGGCATTCGGCCCGGACAAGCTGGCGCAGCCGGATGAAGCCGAGGCCGCGTACCGCCGCATCATCGAGCTCTCGCCCGGCGATCCAGAGAACTACTTCGCCCTGGCCAAGATCCACGAGGACGCCGGCAAGTACGAAGAAGCCGAGGCGGCGCTGCTAAAGGCCAAGGAAATGCGGCCCGAGGATCCGCAGGTGTACGCCACGATTGCCGGCTTCTACAACCGCCAGGGGGAATTCGACAAGACGGTCGAGGCATTGCGCGAGCGCGCCACGCGCGAGCCGAAGAACCCCGAGGCCTATCAGGTGCTCGCCGCCTTCTACTGGGAAAAAGCCTACAAGGATTTCCGCCTGAACCCGAAGGACAAGGCCAAGTACGTCGATGATGGTCTCAAGGCGGCCGACCAGGCGCTCGACTTGAACAGGGACTATCTCGAAGCGCTGGCCTTCAAGAACCTGCTGCTTCGCGAGAAGGCGAAGCTGACCAAGGATCGCAAGGAGTACGACGCGCTCATCGCGGAGGCCAACCGTCTCCAGCAGCGCGCCGTAGAGCTTCAGAAGAAGAAGACCGCCGGAATCTCGAACTGAGTCCCGGCGCGGTGCCGGAAGCGGACGTGCGCGCGCCTGGAACCGAGGACAACCCGGACGCGCTCTGCGCACACGCCGCCAGTTGTTGGGACCGCGCGCTCCGCGGCTATGCGATCGCCGACGGCGAGAAGTCCGCGCTCGTGCGCGATGGCTTGAAGGCCGTTACCACAGCGCTGATGCTCGCGCCTGCTCATACTCGGGCGCTCACTTACAAGGTGCTCCTCCTCCGTCTGCAAGCCGGTCTGGAACGGAATCCAGCGGCGCGCGCCGCACTCGAGCTCAAGGCGGACGCGCTCTGGCAAGCGGCAGTGGACGCGCAGAGGATCGAACTTATCCCGCGCGCCTGAGCAGGCGAACCGCCGGCCGGACCGCGAGCGCTCCCGCGGCAGCGAGAGCGACTGCCCCCCGGCCGCCGCCAGGAACCCGCGCCGGCGCGGACGCACGGCGGCCCGAGTGGTCCCGCAGAGCTCGATCAGATCGTCGCGTTCCTCGAGGTCGCGCCGGTGCAGATCGCGGCACCCCGCTTCGAGGTACGCTCGCACGGAATCGAAGGCCGCGGCGTGTTCCGGCGTCGCCTCGGCGCCACGCTCGGCTACGGTCTGCAGGAACACATGACGGTCGTGCAGGTCGCCGAGGAGATCCTGGACGCGCGTCAACAGCGCCAGCGCTCGGGATACTCGAGCGGTCGCGGTGGCCTCGGCGGCTTCGAGCGCGTACCGCAGCGTCTTCGCCGCGACCCGGACGGCGTGTACGCGGTTCGGGAAGTGAACGCGGCCAGCTCGGGCGATCGCCGTCTCGAGCGCGTCCGCCCGCCGCACGATCCGATCGGTGAGTATCGCCCGCCACGACGGCGCCCCGCAGGCGGTGGGCCACCTCGCGCGACGGCCGGTCCGAAGCGAGGCGAGCGTCGCCTGACCGTTCTCTCGTTCGAGCCGCTTGACCGCGCGGCGCAGCCGGGCTTCGCGCAAGGCGTGGAGCTCGACCATGAGATGTTTGAAGCGGAACGGCCGCCGTCGGCAGACGCCGGACCGCGGCGATGGCGAGCCCGAGCATGACATCGAGATCGCGGATGCGGCCCAGCCGTCGACCCGTCTTCCTGAGCCATCGTCGGGCGTTCTCACCGGCCGGCGGCGACGACCCCAGCAGCGGCAGCGCCTCTCGCAGCCGGCGCGTCGCCCACACGCGCATCGTGGATCGCATCGTCGTCGCCGTCGCGAACAGCGGGAAGCCGGACGCTCAGCTCAGCGAGCTGGTCGCGAACCAGAGTTTCGGGAGAGGTATGAGTGGGCACCGTCGGCTCCAATCGCTGCCTCATGCTGGTGCAAGCAGCGGTCCGGATTCGTCCGGTCGGAAACCGGCTCGACCGTGTTCACTGGCGACTTCGTTCCGTGACAACGCCGATTCGGTTCACGCCAGGGCGAAGTTCAGCGTGACCGATCGCGGAGTGGTCGCGAAACCTCGATACAAAGCTCGAGGGCCGCACGCGTTGGTCGTGCGGCCCTCGACAGTAAACACGGAGGCCGTGGTGCGGCTAGTTGGTGCTCGGAGAAGCGCCGGCGGCCTGGCGCATGCCTGTCGTGACGATGCCGACCTTCTCGACGCCTGCGCCTCGCGCCGCGTCGATGACCGCGACGATCTCGCCGTAGCGCAGCGACCCGTCGCCCACGATGAACATCGTCTTTTCCTTGCGCTGCTCGAAGATGTTTCGCAGCCGCTCCTCGAGCTCGGAGATCGAGACGTCCGACTTGTTGACCGAAATCCGGCGGTCCGCGGTGTACTCGACGACGATCTGGCTGACGTCCGGCTGCGCCTGGTTCGCGGAGCGCGTCTCGAGCGGCAGGTTGATGTCGACCCCCTTCTGGGTGAGCGGGAGGGCCGCCATGAAGATGATGAGCAGGACGAGCAGCACGTCGATGAGCGGCGTGACGTTCATGTCCGCCGTCGCGTGCGGCACTTCCGCCGTGACGACACGGTCGGCGCCGAAGTGCTTGTGTGCGTGCGCCATCACTTCCCTCCGCTCGTGCCCTCACCCGGCCGCAGCTTCTTCTCGGTGATGAGGCCGATGTCCTCGATACCCGCCTTCCGGAGCTCGTCCATCGCCTGCATGATGGAGCTGTACGGCGCCTCCTGGTCTCCCTTGATCAGCACGATCTTCTCTTTTTTCTCTTCGAGGACCGCCTGCACGCGGTCGAGGAAATCGCGCTCGAGGACCTTGACGCCGTTGACGTAGAACTCCTTGTGGGCGGTGACGTGGATGACCGTCTGCTCCTGCGTATCCGGCTTGTCCGACGTATTGGCCGCCTCGGGCAGCCTGACGTCCACGCCTTTCTGGAGCATAGGGGCGACCAGCATCATGATAATGAGCAGCACCAGCATGACGTCGACGAGCGGCGTCACGTTGATATCGGCCTTCAACCCGCCTTTTGCGCCGCCAACATCCATTGCCATTGGAGTACTCCCACGGTCCGGCGGGCCCGAGAGGCCCGCCCTCCGCGCACGCTACGCCGTTTTCTTGATGAAGTAGTCCACCAGCTCCGACGACGAGTTGTCCATCTCGACGTTGAAGTACTCAATGCGTCCGGTGAGGTAGTTGTAGAACCACACCGCCGGGATCGCCACCAGCAGGCCGAGCGCGGTCTCGACGAGCGCTTCGGCGATGCCGGCCGACACGGCGCCGATGCCGCCGGACCCCGTTGCCGCGATGCCCTGGAACGCCGTGATGATGCCGACGACCGTTCCGAGCAGTCCGACGAACGGCGCGGTCGATCCGATCGTCGCGAGCGCCGACACGCCCTTCTTGAGATCGTTCGCCGTCAACGCCGAGGCGCGCTGAATCGCGCGTCGGACGGTGTCAACCAAATCCTCGCGGCTCAGGTTGGAGCCTGATTCCTGCTGGAACTGGTATTCCTGCAGGCCGGCGAGCACGACCTTCGCCAGATGGCTGTAGCGGTAGTTCTTCGATGAGGACACCGCGATCGCATCCTTCAGGCGCCCTTCCTTGAGGTGCTTGGCCACCTGCGGCGCGTACTGCCTGGACTGCTTGCGCGCCTGGTTGAACGTATAGATGCGCTCGATCGCGACGCCGAACGACCACATGGACATGATGATCAGGATGACGCCGATAGCTTTCGCCACCCAACCCATCTGGTTCCACATGTGAATCAGATCCATTCCGCCTTCCATCGTAACCCTCCGAGCTCGTAGCGCAGGCCCTCAGGCCCGCTGGATGACACCTATTGCAAGGTGAAGTTGACCGTGACGGTCATGATGACCGGCACGGGGACTCCGTTGAGCAGCGTCGGCGTGAACTCCCACTGTTTGACGGCATCGAGCGCCGCCTGATCGAGCAGCGGAATGGATCGGAGCACCTTGGCGTCGCGGACCTTGCCGTCCGGGCCGATCGTCGCCTCGATGATCACGACGCCCTGCACGCGCGCCGACTGCGCGATGGGCGGGTAGACCGGGTTGACGTGCTTTTTCTTCTGCGGCGCCTTGATGTTCCCGCCAACGCGGATAGGCGCGGTCGGCGGGGGCGGGGGCGGCGGTGGCGCTTCGGGCAGTCCGCCCACCACGCCTCCGACGACGCCTCCAGGAACTCCGCCCTCAACGCCGCCCGTCACGCCTTCCGTGCCGGTCACGCCGGTTTCGGGCGTGATCTCCGACGGAGCCTCCACGGGCGCCGCCGCAGGATTCGGCATCTCGACCGGCGGGGCCTTCGGGATCGCCGCGGCCGGCGGCGGGGGCGGAGGTGGCGGCGGCGGGGGCGGCGGCGGTGCGCCGACGAACGCCATCATCGTGGGCGGCGTCGGGAGCACGTCGGCAGCCATCAACGGGATGATGATGATCCCGCCGAAGATCAGCGTATGGACGGCAATCGACAGCGGAACGGTGTACCACTGCTTCGTTCCGACTTTGATCGAGGGTTCAACGACGTCCCCGAACATGTCTTTCGGCACGGGATTCTCCTCCCACCACGGTGGCCCGAACCGGAGGTGCTCCCCCCGGCCACCCGTGGCGCCCACGAAAGAGCGCCAAGTATAGATCAGACCCAAAAACGGGTGTCAACGAAACTGCTTCACTGGTTAGACACCGGTTCCGGGAAAACGGACCAGGGCCTCGGCCCGCATCCCGTGGTATCCGGGCGGGTTCTCACGCCCGCGACCCAGTCCCCCCTGTTCCAATTCGCATGCCGTAAAACGACCGCCTCACGAACAGCATCGAGGCTCCGAAAAAGAGGGCTGCCAGGAGGTAGCTGATGCCGTGGCCCGCGTCCGCGGCAAGCTGGACCGCCAATTCGACCGCCAGCAAGCCGAACAGTGTCGTGAACTTAATGACCGGGTTCATGGCCACCGACGACGTGTCCTTGAATGGGTCACCGACGGTGTCGCCGACGACCGTCGCGGCATGCAGGGGCGTTCCTTTCTCCTTCAACTCCACCTCGACGATCTTCTTCGCGTTGTCCCACGCCCCGCCGCCGTTGGCCATGAAGATCGCCTGGAACAGACCGAAGAGCGCGATGGAAATGAGGTAGCCGACAAAAAAATACGGCTCCAGGAACGCGAAGGCAAGGGTCGCGAAGAACACCGTGAGGAAGATGTTGAACATCCCCTTCTGCGCGTACAGCGTGCAGATCTCGACGACTTTCTTGCTGTCCGCCACCGACGCCTTTTCGACGCCATCCAGCTTGATGTTGCGCTTGATGAACTCGACGGCGCGGTACGCGCCGGTCGTGACCGCCTGGGTGGAGGCGCCGGTAAACCAGTAGATCATCGCGCCGCCGGAAATGAGGCCCAGAAGGAACGGCGCGTGCAGAATCGACAGGTTGCGCATCAGCGCCGGCTGCAGGCCGGACGTCAGGAGCATGATGATCGCGAAGATCATGGTCGTCGCGCCGACGACCGCCGTCCCGATGAGGACCGGTTTCGCCGTCGCCTTGAAGGTATTGCCGGCGCCGTCGTTCTCCTCGAGCAGAT
>Ga0187893_10009210_pt1 | contig 15262 bp, 15 predicted proteins | sample MA1701074metaG_FD_139574 | JGI IMG/M metagenome (GOLD analysis project Ga0187893, IMG submission 139574) | White microbial mat communities from a basaltic lava cave in the Kipuka Kanohina Cave System on the Island of Hawaii, USA - MA170107-4 metaG ... | reverse complement strand
GTTCTCAACATCATCACCGGTCCCGGCTCCAGCGTCGGGCAGGCGATTGTCGAGCACCCGGACATCGACAAGATCGCCTTCACCGGGGACACCTCGACCGGCAAGCAGATCATGCGCAGCTCGGCGGACACGCTGAAAAAGATCACGCTCGAGCTCGGGGGCAAGTCGCCGAACGTCGTCCTGCCGGATGCGGACATGGAGGCGGCGATCCGGGGCGCGACGATCGGAATCTTCTACGGCAAGGGTGAGGTCTGCGCCGCGGGCTCGCGGCTGCTCGTCGATCGCTCCATAAAGGACGCGTTCATGGAGAAGCTGGTCGCGCGGGCCCGGAAGATGGTCCCCGGAGATCCACTCGATCCGAAGACACGCCTGGGAGCGATTGCGTCGAAGGGGCAGCTCGAGCGCGTCCTGCGGTACGTCGAGACGGCCAAGAAAGAGGGGGCGGCGCTCGTCGCCGGCGGTAGCCGCGCCGACATCGGCACGGGCCGAGGCTACTTCATGCAGCCGACGATCTTCGACAACGTCACACCGCAGATGACGATCGCGCGCGAGGAGATCTTCGGGCCCGTGCTGGCGACGATCGAGTTCTCCGATCTGGACGAGGCGATCGCCCGCGCCAACGACTCGCCGTACGGGCTCGCCGCCGCGGTCTGGACCAAAGACATCAAGAAGGCGCACTACGTCGCCCGCCGCCTGCAGGCCGGCACGGTCTGGATCAACACCTACAACGTCTACGACACGGCCGCCGGCTTCGGCGGCTATAGGCAGAGCGGATTCGGCCGCGAGATGGGCGTCCACGCGCTCGAGCACTACACGCAGGTCAAGACGGTATGGGTCGATCTGAATCTCTGAGAGCCTATTGCTGAATGCTGATTGCTGAATGCTGAGTGACGGACATTCAGCAGCAAGCCATCCACAATCAGCAACCCACAATCAGCAATGGGCCTCGCTCCATGAGAGTCTTCGACGCCCACATCCACATCCCACCCTACGAGATGATGAAGCCGGAGGCCCGGCGTACCTTTCTCGTGGGCAAGCCGGATCGGGCGGCCATCGAGGCATTGTCGGCAGATCCCTCGGCGCTGCTCCGCCACATGGATGCGGACGGGATCGAGCGCGCCGGCCTGATCAACTACGTCAGCCCCGACGTGATCGGCCTGGGCGACGACGCCAACGCGTGGACCGCGCGGTACGCGTCGGCGGATCCGTCGCGGTTGATCGCCTTCGGGTCGGTGAACCCGCTCACGACCGAGCGGGTCGGCGAGGCTGTCGATCGACTCCTCGGGTTGGGCATCCGCGCGCTCAAAGTGCATCCGCCGCACCAGCTCTTCGCGGCCAACGCGTACCTGGACTCGCTGCCGCGGCTCGCCGAGCTGTACGGGGGGGCGCAGGCTGCCGGCGTACCGGTCACGATCCACACGGGCACGTCGGTGTTTCCGGGCGCGCGGAGCCGTCTCGGCGATCCGATGGCGGTGGACGACGTGGCGGTCGACTTTCCGAACCTGACGATCCTCCTGGCGCACGGCGGGCGGCCCATCTGGATGGACGCCGCGTTCTTCCTCGTGCGGCGTCACCCGAACGTCCACCTCGAGCTCTCCGGGATTCCGCCGGCGAAGTTGCTAGAATGGTTCCCCCGTCTGGAGGAGATCGCCGACAAGACGGTGTGGGGCACCGACTGGCCGAGCCCCGGCGTTCGGTCCATGCGGAAGAACGTCGACCAGTTCCTGGCCCTGGCGCTCGCGGACACCACGAAGCAGAAGATTCTCTATGACAACGCCAGCCGGATCTTCCGGTGATTCAGCACTCAGCATTCAACACGCAGTCGTCTCCGACCCGCTGGTCAGGTGGCGGTCGGAATTCCCGATCCTCGAGACCTGCACCTACCTCGTGAGTCATTCGCTCGGCGCGATGCCCCGCGCGGCCGCGGGGGAGCTCCAGGAATATGCCGACGCGTGGAACCGCCGCGGCGTGCGCGCCTGGAGCGAGGGATGGTGGGAGATCGGGCGCGAGACCGGCGATCTGCTCGCGCCGATCCTGGGCGTCGCCCGCGGCGCGATCTCGATGCATCAGAACGTCACGGTCGCGCAAGGCATCATCGCGTCGTGTCACACGTTCCAGGGTCGCCGAAACCGCATCGTCATGAGCGAGCTCGAGTTTCCTTCGAACATGTATCTGTTCGAAGGATTCCGGCGGTATGGTGCGGAGATCGTCTACGTCCCGGCCGAGGATGGCATCCGCGCGCCGGCGGGGCCGCTCCTCGATGCGATTGACGAGCGGAGCGCGCTCGTGATCGTCTCGTACGTGCTGTTCAGAAGCTCGTACATCCAGGACGTGCGAGCGATCGTCGAGCGGGCGCACGCCGTCGGCGCGCGGGTCGTGCTGGACACCTACCAGGCGGCCGGCGCCGTCCCGCTCGCGATCGAACGGCTCGGTGCCGATTTCGCGGTGGGGGGCTCCGTCAAATGGCTCTGCGGCGGGCCGGGCGCGGGCTACCTCTACGTCCGTCCCGATCTGGCGCCCGAGCTCGAGCCTGCGCTCGTGGGCTGGGCCGCGCACGAGAGCCCCTTTCAGTTCGCGACCGGCGCGATCCGGTATGCGGATGCTCCCGAGCGGTTCCAGAGCGGGACTCCGAACGTGCCGGCGATGTACGCGGCGCGCGCCGGGTACCGCATCGTCAACGAGGTCGGCGTCGCCGCCATCCGGGCGAAGTCGCTTCGGTTGACCCGCCGGCTGATGGATGGCGCGCTCGCGCGGGGGTACCGCGTCAATACGCCGCGCGACGACAGCGAGCGCGGCGGGACGGTCACGATCGACGCCCCGGGCGGCGCGGAGACCGCCCAGGAGCTGATTCGCCGAGAGGTCATCGTCGACTATCGGCCGGGCGCCGGCATCCGGATGGCACCGCACTTCTACAACACCGAAGAAGAAATCGATCGCGCCCTGCAGACGCTGGAAGACATCGTCAAGGGATAACCCTTGCCAAACATTCGAGTCGACATCCAGGGCGCAGTTGCGACGCTCACGTTCGATCGCCCCGCGGTCCGCAACGCGCTGAACCTCGAGACGGTCAACGAGTGCCACGAGGCGCTGCGCGATCTCGCCGATCGGCGGGACGTCGGCGTGCTCATCCTCACGGGGGCTGGGGAGGCGGCGTTCGTCTCCGGCGCGGACATCAACGAGATGCGCCGGCGCACGCGGGACGAAGGACTCGCGGCGATCAACTCGTCGCTGTTTGCCGCGGTGGAGCGGTTTCCGCGGCCGACGATTGCGGCCGTCAACGGCTACGCGCTCGGGGGCGGCTGCGAGCTCGCGCTCGCGTGCGACATCCGCGTCGCCGCGGACCACGCCAGGTTCGGCCAGCCGGAGCTCGGCCTTGGGATCATCCCCGGCGCCGGAGCCACGCAGCGTCTCCCGCGCATCGTCGGGCTCGGTCATGCCAAGCATCTCGTGCTGACCGGCGAGATCATGGCGGCGCAACGCGCCCTCGAGATCGGCCTGGTCAGCGCGGTCGTCCCGCTGGCCGAGCTGCTGCCGAAAGCACGCGAGATCGCCGAACGCATCCTGCGTCAGGGACCGCTCGCGGCCCGCCTGGCGAAGCTCGCGCTCAACGCCTCGGCCCGCGTCGATCTCGACTCGGGGCTGCTCATCGAGACGCTGGCGCAGACGATCTGCTACGAGAGCGAGGACAAGGTGGAAGGCACCTCGGCGTTTCTCGAGAAGCGGCAGCCGAAGTTCACCGGACGATAATCCTGCCCTGCAGCGCGGTTACCTCGAACAGGTTGTGGTCGTGGTAGCCGCACGTCATCGCGGCGACGAAGTTCCCGGTCTCCTTCGTCTGGCCTGGATTCAGGAAGCCGACCTGGTCGATCGCCGGACACTCTCCATGTTCCGGATGCGGATCGGACGTCATCTCGTGGGCGCGGTTGTCATTGTTCACGAAGAGCACCCGCTGCCCCGCGGTGATGGGCAGCTCCTTCGGGGAGACGCCAGCCGCGGTAATCGTAATCGTCGGTTGTGAAGGGTTCGGGTTCGGGCTCGGGTTCGCGGGCCCGCCGCCGCTGCCGCCGCAGGCCGCCAGCAGCGCCAGCTCCGCCGCCATCAGCGTCCGGACGAGACACCTTCTCCATTGACCCCCGGTGTGCACATCTGGATTGGACCGGCCCCGCCGGTTCGAGGTTGAAGCGCCGGCGCGCCTCAAAAGAATTTCCGGCTGATGTTGAACCCGATGAACCAGTCGTCGCTGTTGAACCCGCCGCGAGCGATCTGGGAGTAGGTGGTCGCAAAGGAATTCGAGAAATTGACCTGGAACGAGTGACCCCCGGCACGGCGCTCGATGGCGAAGCTGGCGTGGTCGACCCCCGGCTCGTATCCCGTCACGCGCGGCGCCCATTCGCCGACAACGTACCACGGCGAGCTCCACAAACGCACGCGGGCGCCGAGTCCGATGAAGAAGGTGTTCTCCTCCGGGGGGTTGAGCGCGGCACCGAGCGTCGCCGCGTTCAGCACGAAGATCGGCTCGACGTACACCGCCGCGCGGTTGGGGATTTCACGGGAGATGGCAGCGCCGAAGGCCCCGCCGAAATCCTCGCTGAAATTCTCACGCCCTTCAGCCGACAGGATCGCATCGATCCCGACGACGTGCCCGTCTGATTGTCGCCAGAGGTTGCCTTGGCCGAACAGCTGGATCGTGCGGTCGCTCGTGCGATGGATCCCGACCTGCACGCCGTCCCAGATGCCGAGCCGAAACTCAAGGCCGATTGTCGCCCCGGAATCAAAGCCGAAGAAATCCGACGCCAGATCGCCGAAGTCTCCCTCTCCCAGTGGCCGTCCGAACCGGTGCGTCACGCGAAAGGCGCTCTTCCACTGCGGCATCCGCAGCGTCGTCGGCAGCGACACGAGGGTGAAGTCCGGCTGCGCGAGGTTGACGGCGTGCGGAGAAGGGGCCGGCTGACCCTGCGCCGGCTGCTCTTGCGGCGGCTGTGCTTGTGGCGGCGGATCCTGCGCCGCCGCGGGCGCCGTACAAACGAAGAGCGCGAGGAGGATCCTCGCGCCCCAGACCCCCTTCCGCCGAAGCATCAGGCTTTTCCTCCTGGGGACGTTGGTGCGTATCGAACGTGCGCTCTGGCCCCGCGATTGCGCACGGGCCGCAGGCGCTAAGGCCTGATGTAACCGGGCGCCGGCCCTTCCTGCGTGCCCACGTTGATCTGGCCCCGGAACCGATTATCGTCGGGATTCAAATGGTCGTGAAACCCGCAGATGCGAACGTTGTTCAGGTTCCCGGTCGCTCTGCTGCTGCCCGGATTCAGGTTGCCGACGCTGTTGATTGGCGGGCAGTCGGTGTGCATGAGGTGCGGCGTCGTCAGCATCTCATGTGCCCGGCTGTCGTTGTTGACGAACGTGACAATCTGACCGGCGTTGATGGTGATGTCCTTCGGCTCGACGCCGCTCGCAGTAATCGTGATGGTGTGCTGAGCCGTGCCGCCGCCACCAGGTGCGGTTGGGGAACCGCCCCCGCCACTGTCCCCTCCCCCGCCGCAGGCGCCTAATGTAAACGCCATCGCGAGGGCCACGCCGAATGCCGAGGTCAGCCGAGCCTGCACACGGGTCATGTGTTGTCTCCGTAGTCAGAAGTTCAACTTGACGTATCGCAAACCGGATGCCTGCCGGAAGTCCTGGTAAGTGCTTGTAAAAGCTGGGGAAACGTGTGGCGGACTTTCGCCCGCGGAAAGCCCGTTACACTCCGCGTAACCCGGGGATGAGCTGGATTCGCGGGCGCCCGACCTGCCCGCCTCAGCCAAGGCTACGGCGGGTCCGCCGAAGCTTCATGCGAAGGCGGAAAGGTCGGGCCTACGCCGTCATTCGATGCGGTGCTTGGCGAGGTAGTAGCTGAGCGCTCGCTGACTGATGCCCATCGACTCAGCGGCGTCCTTCTTGACGCCCCCCGCGCTCTCGAGCGCGCGGCGGACCGTCTCTCGCTCGGTCCAGTCGAGATTCTGGCGGAGGTTCATCCCCGGCAGACCCGGTGGAGGCACGCCGGTCGCGCCCAGCATGATCACCGCCTGGGTTCGGATCATCGGCGAGGTCGACAGCACGACGGCGCGCTCGATCGTGTTCTCGAGCTCCCTGACGTTGCCGGGCCAGTCGTACTCGTGAAGCGTCGCGAGCGCCTCGTCGTCGATACCGTCGGCGCGCTTCCCGGCGCGCTGCGCATGCTTCCGGATGAAATGCTCGACGAGGATCGGGATGTCTTCTTTCCGCTCTCGCAGGGGAGGAATGGCGATTGGGATGACGTTGAGGCGGTAGTAGAGATCCTCCTGGAACTTGCCGTCCGCGACCAGCTGGCGGATGTCGCGATTGGTTGCGGCGATGACGCGGACGTCCACTTTCTGGCTCCGCTCGGCTCCGAGCGGCTCGAACTCGCGCTCCTGCAGGACGCGCAGGAGCTTCGCCTGCAGCGCCGGGCTCATCGTCCCGATCTCGTCGAGAAAGATCGAGCCGCCGTCGGCCAGCGCGAATTTTCCCTTCTTGTTGGTCGCGGCGCCGGTGAACGCGCCCCGGACGTGGCCGAACAGCTCCGACTCCAGCAGCGTCTCGGGAATCGCCGCGCAATTCACCTTGATGAGCGCCATCTCGCGCTGCGCGCTCCTGTCGTGAATCGCCCGCGCCACCAGCTCCTTGCCGGTGCCGGTCTCGCCCGTGATGAGCACGGTGCTTTTGGACTGCGCGACGAGCTCTGCCGTCCGGATGACCTCCTGGATCCGCCGGCTTCGGCCCACGATGCCGTAATGGCTGAATTCTTCGTCCCGCTCGTTCAGCAGGTAGCGGTGATGCGTGTGCAGGCGCTGGTGATCGAGCGCGCGCCGGACGAGCACGAGCAGCTCGTCGATCTCGAACGGCTTCTGCAGGTAATCGAGCGCGCCGAGCTTCATCGCCTCGATGGCGCTCTCGACGGTCGCGTGCGCCGTCATGAGCAGGATTTGCGGCCGCTCGCCGTCCGGAGCCGCGGCCAGCTCCCGGATCAGGTCGAGGCCGGTCAGCTCCGGCATCAGGTTGTCGACGATCAGCAGGTCGAAGAGCCGGCGCGCGAGGAGCTTCTGCGCCTCCCGCGGGTTGGAGGTGGCGACGACTTCGTGGCCGTCCTCGCGCAGAGCGCCCGCGAGGGCGTTGAGGATCTTGGTTTCGTCGTCGACGACGAGGATCGTCCCGGTGCTCATGCCTGCGCGGGTTGAAGAACGGCGGTTGCGGGCAGTTCGAGGGCGATTTCGGTCCCCACGGCGCTTCGACTGGTGACGGCGATCGTCCCTCCAAGCCCCTCGACGACGTTGCGGGCGATCGCCAGGCCGAGCCCCGAGCCCGTCCGCTTCGTCGTGAAGTAGGGCTCGAAGATCCGCGGCAGGTCCTCGGCTTTGATGCCCACGCCGCGGTCCCGGATGCGGATTCCGATCCGCCCGTTCGGCAGCGTCAGCGTCCGCAACTCGATGGCGGCGTGCTTGGCCGCTTCCACGCCGTCCATCGCGTGGCGCGCGTTGGTCAGGATGTTGATGAGCACGAGCCGAAGCCGCTCGGCATCGGTGACGATCGGCACGACCGACGGATCCAGCGCGAGCGTCACCGCTGTGGAGTCTTCCTGCGCGGCGGCGCGCGCGGCGTCGCGGCACAACGCGTTGATGTCGGCCGGAGCGAGGTCGAACGTGATCGGTTTGGCGAAGTCGAGCACGTCGGACACGATGCGGTTCAACCGGCCGGTCTCCTCGTCGATGTCGGACACGGCCCGTCTGAGCTCGGGCGCCGGCACCTCGTCTCGACGCAGCGTTCGCAGGCTGGCCTTGATGATCATCAGCGGGTTGCGGATTTCGTGCGCGACGACGGTTGACAGCCGTCCGAGCGCGGACAGCCGCTCGCGCTGTGACGCCTCCTGCTGGAACCTCGCGATGGACTCGGTCATCGAGTTGAACGTCGACGCGAGCAGCTGCGCGTCCTCGTCGTCGCCGAGCGGGCCGATGGCGGACTGGGGGAGCGAGATGCGCCGCGTGAGGTCTCCCGTCGCGGCGGTTTCGCGCATCGTCGCGGTAATGACGCCGAGCGGGCGCGTGACCGTCCGGGCGACGCCGTAGCTCAAGAGCGTCGCGGCGAGGACGGCGGCGATCGCGGTCACGCCGAGCGCCGTGTAGATCGCCCGCAGAAACCGCAACCGTTCCGTCCGCGATCGGAGGATGAGGGCGGTCGGGTTCCCCTCGACCTGGCGCTGGCCGGTCGCCAACGGGCGCGCCAGCCAGACGAAATCCTCGCCGCCGAGCCGGACGGTCGACGTCGCGGTCGACGCCAGCCCCGCCAGCGGCGCCCACTCGGAGGCGGGCAGAGTGGCCGCCTTCACGGTGCCGTCGATCGTGAACGCGATATCGCTGTTCGTGAGCGCCTTGAACCGCGTCGCGGCGGCCTCATCCAGGCTGAAGCCGACGGTGAGCGTGCCGAAGAACTCACGCTGCGCCGTCACGGGGCTCACAATCTCGACGGGCACCGTCACGACCTGCATGACGCCGCCCGGGAATCCCCAGAAGCCGCGGACCTCGCGTCCCGTCAGCGCATCGCGAATGGCGGGGCGCGCCGCGATCGTGTCGGGCGCGAGGCCGGCGCCACCGGAGTGCGCCAGGAGGCGTCCGCTTCGATGCGTCAGGATCAGGACGTTGGCGGCGATCGTCTCCCGATAGAACTTCGCCACGTCTGTCGCCGTCGGCGGGTCGTTCAGCTCGACGATCGCCTTGAGCCGCGGCAGATCGGCAATCAACCGGGCCTCGCGCACGAAGTGATCGAACTGCGTGTCCCGATTCTCGTCGAGGAGCGTCGCCGCCTCGTCGAGGCCGCGCTGCAGCTCGCGTTCCGCCTGGCCGGTCACCGCGGCGGTCACGCTCCAGATCGCGACGCCGAGCGGCGCGACGGCCAATAGCGCGCCGGCGACGAAGATCCGGTTGCTCAACGATCGCAGGAAGTTCATCTGTCCAGGGCGAAGTTGATCTCCACGTCCGTGCCCGCGGGGACGCTGACGCGCCGCGAGTCGCGGACGACGCCCTCGTTCCAGACCGCGACGGTGTAGCTCCCCGAGGGCACGTCCGGAATGCGGTACTTGCCGTCGACATCGGTCGTGGCGAAGTACGGATGGCCGAACACGAGGATGAACGCGTTCATGTGCGAATGAATGTCGCAGAAGACGCGGACGATCCCCGGTCGGTCGAAGCGAACAGCCTTCGATTTCCCGGTCGCGTAGCGGCCGAGATCGAAGGTCTTCGGCTTCGAGAGCGAAAACACGTTGTGGTACGTCCGGTCGTTGTTGGGGAACTCGACGGTCGTGCCGGTCATGATGGCGAGGACGTGCGGGACGAACGTCTCGGCACGTTGATCCATGGTCGCCCGGCCGTGCTCGACCCGGTCGTCGAACGCGCCGCGCGGCGCGGATTCGAGATACACGACCGTCCGCCGGCGATCGACGCTGCCGCGGGCCGGGGCGGCACCCAGGTCCGTGACGCCGGGACGTCGCTGTATCGGCGCCGCGGCCTGAATCACATCGACCCGTCCGCGGATCGCCCCGCCGCTCTGCGGGGCGGCCGCGACGCCGGTGACCAGAAGCACGATCGCAAGGGTGGTACGCATCACAACCAGAACAGCAGCTGACCCGCGACGAACGACTTGTGGCGCAGTCGCCCGCCATCGCGCCAGTTGTGCTGCCAGGTCACGCGGCCAACGAGGTTGCGGCGGAAGTACCAGCCGCCCCCTGCCTCGACCCGCTGGACCGGCGCATCCCACGACACCGGCTGTCGGTCGAACAGCGTGCCGGTCACTTTCGAGAACCCGAGCCAGTCGGCGCGCGCCGCGAGGTACAGCCGCGGATGGATCCGGTACCGCCCCTCGATCAGGCCGGCGTTCGCCTGGAGCGGCCGATCGATCGACGGCAGCGCGACGGCCGGCACGTCCCATTCGGTCCAGATGAACTCCGCCCGGACGATGCCGTAGCCGCGCGAGTACTCGAGGTCGGCGCCGAGCGCGCGCTGCGCGAACGATCGATCTGCGTCCGCCCCGGCGGCCGTGACCGCGGCGTCGTCCACGAACTCGCCGCGCGCCACCGATCCGCCGAGGACCAGGCCGACCAGAGGTTTCCAGGTCACGCGCCCCTGGAGCTGTTTGCCATCGTTGTCGACGCGGGGATTGGACAGCGTGCCGGCCGTGACCGCGCCGGCGACCTCGAGCCCGCCCGTCGCGGCGCGGACTTCGACGCCGGTGTCCCACCTGAACGCCGTGACGAGCGGCACGCCCGGCTCAAAGGTAGGCGCGCCGATCGGGTAATTCACCTGCCAGCCCCGAGCCCGCATCCGCAGCAAGTCGTCGGCCGTCGCGGGCAGGGCATCCGCGCGGAGCGCCGTCAGGTATTGGTACGCGAGCGGGTACCCGATGAGCGGGTTGTCATTGGTGTACGCGCGCCGGCCGAATGCGCCGAACACCGGTGGAATTCGTCCCGCCTGGATGTCGATCGCGCGTTCGCGCCACGGCCGTACGCGCAGGTAGAGCGCATACGGCTCGATGCTGCTCATGTTTTCGGCGCGCAGCTCGCCGACGAGCGCGATCGGCGACGCGATTCGCCATTCACCGTTGACCGCCAGCCGCAGCGTGCGGAGCGCGTTGTGCTCGTAGTCGGTGTAATTGAACCATCCGATCTCGTCGCGTTCGCCGACCGTGACCGCGATGTCGGTTCCGAGAACGACGCGGCCCCCGCCCAATGAGAGCGGGGCGGACGGCAGGTCCTGGGCCCGGCCGGGGGCGGCCAGGAGCCCCACAATGGCGCAGACGAGCGCATACGAGCGCAGCGGCCGGCCGGCGCGAGCTGGAGGACCGGGACGCATGGGTGTTCAGATGATTATAAAGTCCGACCGCTCAAAGCCTTGATTACAATGCATCTGCGGGCGTATAAAGGATGAAGTAAAACTGGAAAGGCCTTCCACATCGTGGAACGCAAACGATCGCTCGACAAGGCGCTCGATGTCTGCGAGGCCCTCAGCGCCGCTCAACGCGGGTTGAGCGTCACCGACCTCGTGCGGGCGCTCCGCATGCCGGCCGCGACCGTGCATCGGATCCTCGCCTCGCTCAAGCGCCGAGGCTACGTGCGGCAGGACGACGAGACCGCGCGGTACAGCCTGACGCTGAAAATGCTCGACCTGAGCTTCAAGTTGCTCGGTCGATCCGAGCTTCGGCTGCACGCGTATCCGGTGCTTCGCGAGTACGTCCTCCGGACCGGCAACCGCAGCTTTCTCGCGGTGCCGTCCGCGGGTGAAGTGACCTACGTCTGGAGCGCGGGGCCGGACGAAGTCGCGATGTACACGGCCTACGGCAAAGAGATGCCGAGCCATTGCTCGGTGTACTTCGACCCGGAAGCCAAGCGTCGTCTGAGCTGCCTGCGGCTCGTGCACCCGACGGATGCGACCGCTCCCGAGGCGATCATCCGCCGGCTGGGACCGCCCGGCGCGGTGCCCGGACTGCAGTGCACGTGCGCGCCGGTCTGCGACTACACGGGGCGCGAGGTCGCGCGGGCGGGCATCTTCCTTCATGCCGCCGACGACGGGGCGTTCGCGCGCGTGCACCCGCCGGCCGCATGGGAGCTGGCGCGCCTGGTTTCTTTGCGACTGGGACATCTGCCGGCCGCGAGCGTCGCGGTCGGGGCGTAGATCGTCTTTGGCGGGGGAGGGCGGGCGACGGAGGTCCGCCGGATCGACATGGCATACATCATCTGCGAGCCCTGCGTGGGGACGAAGGACACGGCCTGCGTGGACGTGTGCCCGGTGGATTGCATCCACCCCCGCAAGGACGAGCCGGAATTCGCGTCGGCCGACATGCTCTACATTCATCCTGACGAGTGCATCGATTGCGGCGCGTGCGTACCGGCCTGTCCCGTCGAGGCGATCTTCGCCCTCGACGAGACGCCGGAAAAGTGGACGAGTTTCATCCCGGTGAATGCGCAGTACTTTCAGAAGTAGGGGCGCGAAATGGGACTGATTGACCATCGCTTCGAGGACAACTTCATCACGACGAACGTCGACAAGATCCTCAACTGGGCGAGGACGTCGTCGCTCTGGCCGATGGGCTTCGGCCTCGCGTGCTGCGCGATCGAGATGATGGCGGCGTCGGCGTCGCGCTTCGACATCGCGCGGTTCGGGGCGGAGGTGTTCCGGGCGTCCCCGCGGCAGGCGGATTTGCTTATCGTGGCAGGAACCGTGACGAAGAAGATGGCGCCGGTATTGAGGCGGCTCTATGACCAGATGCCCGAACCGAAGTGGGTCATCTCGATGGGCAGTTGTTCAAACGCCGGCGGACCCTTCCCGACCTACTCGGTGCTGCAGGGCGTGGACAAGATCGTGCCTGTCGACGTGTACGTCTCGGGCTGCCCGCCGCGGCCCGAGGCGCTCCTGTACGGCCTGATGCGGTTGCAGGACAAGATCAAGCGCGAAGGGACCGTCCTTCGCAAGGAGCGGGTCATCCGTGTGGGCGAGACGGAGCCGACGTTAGTCGAAGAGTCCGCGTAGGCGGGGCAGTCGCTCGGATCGAGCAGAGATGCAACAAGCCAGCGCGGCGAGCGAGAGCGAGCCGTGGTAGGTCGTGGGGGTGGGGCCCCACGACAAAGGAAAAAATGAAAACTCTCACAAGTCTCCTGCGGACCATCTTCCTGGTCGACCTCATCAAGGGTCTTCTGGTCACGCTGAAGTACACTCCGCAGCCGGCCTTCACGTTTCAGTATCCGGCCGAGCGGCGACCGGTTGCGCCCCGTTTCCGCGGCGTCTTGCGCCTCCAGGTCGAGCCGGAGACTGGAGCGCAGACGTGCATCGTCTGCGACCAGTGTGCGAAGGCCTGCCCGGACGACCTCATCGCGCTCGGCGGCCACCGGGAGCCCGGACAGAAAATCAAGATCCTGGATTACTTCGACTTCAACCTGTCGCGCTGCAGCTTCTGCGGTCTCTGTTCCGAAGTCTGTCCGACGAAGCCGGTCAAGGCGCTCATCATGAGCGAGGATTACGAACTTGGCAGCTACAGCCGGGAGACGCAGATTCTCCGCGTGGACGAGATGTACGACGGCGTGCCTATCGAGCAGTACACTCGCTAGGGAGGCCGGACGCGCCCGCCAGGCACTAGGCACCAGGCATCAGGCACTCTGCGGGTGAACGTCTCGAACAGACTCGAACAGAATTGTCTTCGGGTAGAGTGCTTCGTCCCTAGTGCCTAGTGCCTGCCGTGTTATATTCCACATACCATGCGCGGCCGGGTTCTCCTCGCCGCTCTCCTGACGGTCGCCGCGCTGGCGACGGTCATCGCCCGCGTCGATTCAGGCGCATCCGCCGACATCCAGCTCCAGCTCGGGAGTCTCCTCGCGGCCGAAGGTCGTTATCGCGAGGCGGCGCGGGCGCTGAAGAAGGCGGGGCGCGACGTCGAGCCGCGGCTGCGGCTGCCGATCGGGACCGCGCTCATCCTGTCGCTGCTCAGAAGCGGCGAGTTCTCGGAAGCGCGCGACGAGGCAGAGGCGCTGGTCGCCGATCTTCCCGCGGACTCGCAGGCGAAGTCGTTGCTCGGCGACGCGCTGTGGGCATCCGGCCTGTTCGATGAAGCGGAGCGTTCATACCGCGACGCGCTCACGGGCTTGCCCGATGACGCGCGGGCGCGCCACGGCATGGCGCGCGCGCTCGCGGCGCGGAGCCGGTTGGACGAGGCCATGATCGAGGCGCAGGCCGCACTCAAGCTGGCGCCGCAGGACGGCGAGTTCCACTACACGGTCGGCTCGATCTACGAGCGCATGCACCGGTTCGACGAAGCGGCGAACGCGTTCGGCGGCTACCTGAACCTCCTCCCGAACCGCGATCGCAGCGAGAAAGCCGCCTGGGCCCGCGCGCAGATCAAGTTCCTCAAGGCGTTCAAGGGCAAGCGGCCGTTCCTCATCGAAGGCGATGGGGTGGCGGTGCGCCACACGCTGCCCTTCAAGCTGGTCCGGGACAAGGTGGTCGTCTCCGGGAAGGTCAACGGCGGAAGCGCGATGGACTTCGTCCTCGACACCGGCGCCGAGCAGACGATCCTCTCGGACGTAATCGCGCGGCGCGCCGGCATCACGCCGATTACCTACGTCCAGAGCGCCGGCGTGGGGGAGGTCGGACTGCGCGGGCTTCAGATCGGCCGCATCAACCAGCTGCAGTTCGGCACGCTCCGCATCCAGGACGTGCCGTGCCTGATCAAGAACCCGCCGCTCGGCGGGCTGCCGACCCGTGAGACGGAGGCGTTCTCTCCGCTCGCGCTCGGGCTCTCGATGGTCATCGACTACGAGAAGCGCACGCTGACGATGGGCCGGCACATCACGATGACGCCGGAGATCGAGCTGCCGTTGCGGCTTCATCGGCTCGCGACGGTCCGCGGGATCGTGAACTCTAGGCCGGCCAGCTTCGTGATCGACACCGGGGGCGAGGTCATCTCGATCAGCCAGGCGACCGCCGGCAGCCTGCAGACCGATCCAACGGCCCGCAAGATCCCGCTGAAGGTCTACGGCACGTCCGGCTGGGACCGCGACGCGTTCCTCATGCCGAACGTGGACCTCGAATTCGCCTCGATCCGTTTCAGCCGCATTCCTGTCGTCGTCCTGAACCTCCGCGCGCCGAGCGCTCTGCTTGGATTCGAGCTGGGCGGCATCGTCGGCCACCGCTTCCTCAGCAAGTACCGCGTCGGCATCGATCTGGAGCGGAGCACGCTCGCCCTCAGCACCAATTGAAGAAGGCCGCGCTCGTCATCCTCGCGGTCGTCATCGTGATCCTCGTCGCGGCGCCGGTCGCGCTCTGGCTGCTCCTCGACCCGGCCGACCTGAAGGCGCGCGCCGCCGCGTACGTCAAGGCAAGCACGGGGCGTGAGCTCGCCATCACCGGCCCCGTCCGCCTGTCGTTCTTCCCCTGGCTGGGCGGCGTGGTACAGGCGGCGTCGCTCGCCCCACCGGCCGGCTTCGGCGATGCGCCGTTCGCGTCGATCGACGAGCTGGACCTGAAGGTCAAGGCGATTCCACTCCTCGGCGGCGATATCGTCATCGACACCGTTCGACTCAAAGGGGTGCGACTGCGATTCGAAGCCCTTCGCGACGGCCGGACGACGTGGGATGGCCTGCTCCCAGCGGCCACAGCATCGGCGGTGCCGGCCGCAACGCCGTCTACCGCGCGTCTCTTGCAGGTTGCGGGCTTCGAGGTGCGGGACGGAGAGATCG
>Ga0187893_10009209_pt1 | contig 15262 bp, 8 predicted proteins | sample MA1701074metaG_FD_139574 | JGI IMG/M metagenome (GOLD analysis project Ga0187893, IMG submission 139574) | White microbial mat communities from a basaltic lava cave in the Kipuka Kanohina Cave System on the Island of Hawaii, USA - MA170107-4 metaG ... | reverse complement strand
GCTACTTATGCAACTATCGTTAATGAAGTAGCTTATTATAATAACCAGGCAGGTGGATTGAATCAAACCTACAGCGCTGATCAAATTCAAAAATTTGCTGATGGTTCTGATCCGCTGAATTATCCTAACACCGATTGGCAGGAAGCTTCACTCAAGAGTACCGCATTGCAAAACCAGGCTAACATCTCTGTTTCTGGCGGCTCTGACAATATCAAATATTATCTTTCTGCAGGTACTTTATACCAGGATGGTATTTATAAAAAAGGAGCAACCAATTATAAGCAATACAGCTTCCGCTCTAACATTGATGCTAACATAACAAAGGATTTTAAAGTCAGCTTATATCTTTCCGGCAGAGAAGAAGACAGGAGATTTCCAACTTCAGGCGCAGGAAGTATATTCCGTTCAATATACAGAGCTTACCCAACGATTCCTGCATTTTATCCAAATGGATTGCCTTCCCGTGGTATTGAAGGAGCTAATCCTGCAGTGATGTCAACTGATATAGGTGGATTGGTAAAAAATCCAGGACAGGTTTTCAACGGAATAATAAAGGGCAGTTACAATATTCCATTCGTGAAAGGATTATCAATAGATGGTTTTGCGGCATTTGACAAATCAGCGTTTTTCTCAAAATCCTTTTCAAAGCCCTATATATTGTACACGTATGATAAGAACACGAATACCTATAATCAAAATATAGTAGGCGGTTCTAATAATCTCGCAACGCTTTATGAAGCGCAGTCAAACCAGACGCAGATCACTTCAAATATTAAACTGAACTATCAAAGAAGTTTTGGCAGGCATGAGATAATGAGCTTTGCAGGCTATGAGCAAAGTGAATATAAGTTGGAAAATTTTTCAGCTTACAGGCAAAATTTCCCTACTACCCAAACTCCTGAATTGTCACAAGGTGGTAGTGCTTCTACCGATAAAGATAACAGTGGCGGAAGCTATTACTTTACAAGACATAGTTTTTTAGGAAAGATTGCTTACAACTATGCTGACAAATATTTTGCAGAAGTTCAGATGAGGATTGATGGCACTTCAAACTTTCCTGAAGAAGGGCGATATGGATACTTTCCTTCTGTTTCTGCAGGATGGAGAATTTCTAAAGAATCATTTTTCAATGTTCCGTTTATAAATGATCTTAAGCTAAGGGCTTCTTATGGTACACTTGGTAATGACAATGTGGATGCGTTTCAATTTCTCAACAACTACTCCTTCAATAATCAGTTGGTATTAGGCTCCAGCATTGTACCGGGTATTGATTTGACCAAGCTGGCCAATCCAAATATTCATTGGGAAGTTGCCAAAAAAACAGACATTGGTTTGGAAGCAACTTTCCTGAAGAACTTCAATCTTGAATTTATTTACTTCCGGCAAAACCGTTCCAACATTCTTTGGACAAGAAATGCGTCTATTCCTTTTGTTTCCGGTATTGTGAATCCTTATGGATCAGGTAGTCTTGTTCCTTCTGAAAATATTGGTAAGCTAAACAGCAGTGGTATTGAAGCTACACTCGGTTACAACAATAAGGCAGGCGAATTTAGTTATGGTGTTTCAGGAAACATCACTTATGCAAAAAGTGAGATCATCAATATTGACGAAGCATCAGGTGTATTGGATTATCAGAAGCAAACAGGGAGTCCTATGAATACATATCTCCTGTACAATGCAATTGGCATTTTCCGTTCGCAGGATGAGATCAACAAGTATCCGCATTTAAGCGTAGCAAAACCCGGTGATCTTATTTATGAAGATTATAATGCTGATGGCAAAATTTCAGCCGATGACCAGGTGAGAACAAAATATGGCAACATACCACAGATCACTTATGGAGTTTTGATGAATGCTGCTTACAAGAACTTCGACTTTTCAGCAGTACTGGCAGGACAGGCTAAAGTTAGCCAGTATGTATTGCCTGAATCAGGAACCATCGGTAATTTTTATAGCAGTTGGGCCGACAATCGCTGGAGCCCTACCAACACCAACGGAACCTATCCCAGGGTTGATACAAGAACTTCCTCTTCTGTAAATGGTGGATCGTACAACAGCACTTTCTGGCTGCAGAATGCTTCATTCATTCGCCTGAAAAATTTGGAATTAGGTTATAATCTGTCATCAAATGTTCTGACAAGAATAAAAATGCAATCAGTGAGATTGTATGTAAATGCATTCAACCTGTTCACTATTACAAAACTTAAAGATGTAGATCCCGAAGGCAGCAGTGGCAGTGGTCAGTTTTATCCACAGCAAAGAATTATCAACGTGGGAGTAAATGTTCGGTTCTAACTATTAAACAAAATGCATTATGAAATAAGTCCCGTGGAGGGAACAAATTTCATCTGACATTTTAAAAAATAAAAAATACAGAGATGAAAAATAAATTTCTCAATTACATATTAATTGCAGCAGGATTGATGTCATTGGTTTCCTGCAAAAAAGATTTTCTTGAAATCACACCAACTGATAGAGTTTCGGAGGCGGCATTGATCGCAGATTCTTCTCTCTTTGAAGATTTTGTAACCAACAGGTATATTGGAGTAAGGCTTCAGGATAAAGAAGGTGATGGAACCAATCCTGGTTTTGGAAGAGGATTTGAATATGCTATGTGGAGTTCTTTAACCGATGAATCAATCTATAACAATGATGATAATACCTGGTTAATTCAAAGAGGTTTGCTGGCACCTGAAAATACGGGTATAGCCGGTACTATTTGGGCAAGAAGTTATCGCAGCATACGTGAATGTAACTGGGCATTGAATAACCTTGCTACAGTTCAGATGAGTGATGCACACAAAGCGCAACTCAAAGCAGAACTTCAATTTATTCGTGCATTCAGATATCACGATCTCATCAGGAACTATGGTGGTGTGGTATTAATGGGTGATGCAGTGTATAACCTATCGGACAATCTGCAGGATGAAAAATTATTTACACGCAGCCCTCTTGCAGATTGTATTACTTATGTACTTTCAGAACTGGATGCAGCGGCCGCAGTTCTTCCTTTAAACAATGACAATTCATGGAAATTTGGAAGAGCTACTAAAGGCGCTGCCCTGGCTTTGAAATCGAGATTGACTTTGTATGCGGCAAGTCCTTTGTATAACACTGGTACATGGCAGAATGCAGTAACTGCAGCACAAGCCGTCATTGGTCTTGGCAAATACAGCCTCTACACAGGTGGTTACGGCAATCTTTTTTTAGATGCCAATAACAGTGAAACAATTTTTGCAAGGTTGTACACAAAAAATGCCGGTCATACGCATCTCGAAATTGCCAATGGCCCGAACGGTTATGGTGGCTGGGGTGGAAACCTTCCATTGCAAAACCTGGTGGATGATTATGAAATGGACAATGGTAAACCTATCACTGATCCAACATCTGGTTATAATGACCAGGATCCGTATACCAACCGTGATCCACGTTTTTATGCAACGATATTATACAATGGAGCAATGTACAGGGGAAGAGCTCTTGAAACGTTTACACCGGGTGGCAAAGACAGTAAAGATGGTAATGACAACTGGAACACTTCTAAAACCGGTTATAATTTGAAGAAGTTTATAAATGAGGCTTATCCTTTGCAAAATCCATGGGGTAATGCAGGATTCCAGCCCTGGTATTATTTCCGTTATGCAGAAATACTTTTGAATTTTGCGGAAGCTGCTAACGAAGCAGGCGGAGCTGAAGTAGTGCCTTCCGGCGCCACACTATCAGCAAGAACAGCCATCAATCTTATAAGGACAAGGGCTGGTATGCCTGATCTTCCAACAGGATTATCTCAATCTGAAATGAGGGATGCTATACGTCGTGAACGCAGAATAGAATTAGCATTTGAAGAACATCGTTTTTATGATGTACGCAGATGGAAAATTGCTGATGTAACAGAAAACAAACCTGCATTAGGAATCAGCATAACTAAAACTGGCAGCACCTTAACTTATGCAACGAAAGTGGCATTGGATAATCGTGCATTTAGTTCAAAAATGTATTGGCTTCCTATTCCAAGAGCCGAAATACAGGCTTCCGGAAATAAGATTCAACAGAACACAGGTTATTAATCGTTGGTTTCATAAAGCAAGCAGTTAAGCAGAATCTCCCTGGTAATATAGCCCTGGCTGAAAAGCCGGGCTAATGCCGGGAGCATGAGAGCTTAATTAAAACCAGAACACGGATAACACGGATTTGAAAGATTTACACAGATTTCTATTAAACAATTTATGACTGGTAAACCTCAGAGAATTAGCCTTTTTTTTAAATCATTTTTCCCGGGACTAAGAAGCTGTTTGAGTTCTTTATTTTTTATACCAGCGACATGTTTTCATGGCATCGTCTGTTGCGTCGCTCTCTTGTACGTTCCGTTTTCATGGCGTCAGGAAAGTTAGTAATCACTTTTTTCAACTAATTAAAACAGCTTTCTAAAGCAACTATTGAGAAATAATCAATCAACATCATAGCGCATTCTTAACTGCGCAAAAAATAATTTATGACTTTAAAATATCTCTGGTTTCCTATTTACTTTCTGTCCTGCTCCCGTTCAAAGACAATTGAGGCTCCACCTTCAGCTTCTGTTCAGATCCAGATCAATGAAACAAATACTGCGCAAACCATTCACAACTTTGGCGCATCTGATGCATGGGCTTGTCAGTTTGCAGGTAATTGGCCCGATGAAAAAAGAAATACCATTGCGGATTTATTGTTTAGCATGGATACGCTGTCGAATGGAAGTCCCAAAGGAATTGGCTTAAGCATGTGGCGATACAATATTGGCGCGGGCAGCGCCAACCAGGGAAGTGCAAGTGGTATTAATGATGAATGGCGAAGAGCAGCTTCATTCGTTGATAATACGGGGTTAAGCCGAATCCAGGCGCAAAACTGGTTTTTGTCTGCAGCAAAAGCAAGAGGTGTAAATCAATTCCTCGCATTTTACAACAGCCCGCCTGTTGAGCTAACCAGCAATAAAAAAGCTTATGCAAGCAATGGTATTTGCAATATCGCTGATACAAATTATAGTTTGTTTGCCAAACAGGCGATAACCACAATACAACAAATTGAAAGCAGCACGGGCATACATTTCAATTTTTTAAGTCCTGCTAATGAACCGCAATGGGATTGGAGTGATGGCGGACAAGAAGGATGCCCTTATACCAATACAGAACTGAGCAACCTGGTAAAAAGTTTCCATACAGAATTAACAGCTCAGCATTCAAACGTAAAACTCTTACTGCCTGAAGCGGCGAATTTGAAATATTTGTTACCCAACAGTGATAAAGCGAACAAGGATAACCAGGTGAATGCTTTTTTTGATCCTGCTTCAACTTTATACATCGGTAATCTTTCATCTGTTTATCCTGCAGCGGCCGCACATAGTTATTTTTCTACTTCGCCAGCCACCGAAGCTATTGATCTGCGTAAGAAAGTAAATGATGTTATCAAAGCCAGGAGCAATCTTCAAATCTGGCAAAGTGAGTATTGTATTTTAGGCGACAACGCAGGTGAAATCAATGGCAATGGCCGGGACTTAAGTATGGGTTCTGCAATGTATGTCGCCAAAGTAATACAGCGGGACCTGGTTTGGTTAAATGCTTCCGCCTGGCAATGGTGGCTGGCTGTTTCTCCTTATGATTATAAAGATGGTCTCGTTTATATTGATAAGAACAACACCGATGGCAATTATTATCAAAGCAAGATGTTATGGGTTTTGGGCAACTATAGCCGTTTTATTCGTCCGGGCATGGTCAGGGTTGAATCATCCGTAAATGATGCTGATCTGCTTATTTGCAGCTTTAAAGATCCGGCGAGTGGCAAGCTTGTATTGGTAATTGTGAATTTAGTTGCCACTGATAAACCAATAACGCTGACAAAAACAAACAGCACGATTTCTCCATCACAACAACTTACCAGCTACACCACTAATGACTTGAAAAATCTTGAGAAAAAAATAATCAGGGCAAGTGATTTAGTTGCTCATGCAAGAAGTGTTATGACAGTGATTGTTGATTGATTCGCCGTACAATTATAAAGTATAGTAAAATAATCATGGGGGGCACACAATTTATTTCTTTTGAAAAAATGTCAAATAACAAAGGGTTGATACAAAAAATCGGGTCTCGGTTTTTTTTAGTTTTTATTATTTACTCCTTTATTACGGGCTGCACATCATCTTCATTACAGCAGTTCACCGATGTTTCTGGTGGCAGCGGTATTCATTTTATTAATCAAATAACCGAAACGGAAGACCAAAATATATTTACCTATGAATACATGTACAATGGCGCAGGCGTAGCTGTTGGTGATGTAAACAACGATGGCTTGCAGGATATTTTCTTTACAGCTAATCAACTTCCCGATCAGCTCTATTTGAATAAAGGCAATCTTCAGTTTGAAGACATTACTAAACCTGCAGGTGCAGAAGGTAAGCCCGGTTGGAAAACGGGTGTATCAATGGCGGATGTGAATGCTGATGGTTTGCTGGATATTTATGTTTGTTATTCAGGTAATGGTGATCTGCAAAGCCGAAGCAATCAATTGTTCATTAATAAAGGTGTACAAAACGGCGTCCCGCTTTTCAAAGACGAAGCTGTCCAATATGGTTTAGATGCTCCGGGCACCAACAGCACACAATCTCTTTTTTTTGATTATGACCGGGATGGTGATCTGGATATGTTTCTGCTCAATCATGCCACTATGTTTTACTCGCCGCTTGTAAATACCTATAAGCTGCGGCACAAGCGGCATCCTTATTTCAGTAATTATTTATTTCGAAATGACAATGGACATTTTACCAATGTTTCTGATTCATCGGGAATAGCAGGCGGTGGAAACAATTTTGGTTTAGGTGTCGTAGCGTCTGATATCAATAATGACGGATGGCCTGATTTGTATATGACCAATGATTATGAAGAACAGGATTTTCTCTTACTCAATAACCAGGATGGAACTTTCAAAGAGGTTGCTAAAGAGGCATTAAAACATATTTCCAAATATGGTATGGGTTGCGATGTAGCTGATTGCAATAATGATGGCCTCATGGATATTATAGTGCCCGATATGTGGCCCGAAGATAACTATCGCCAGAAAGTATTGCGTGGCCCTGACGAATACGACAGGTACAATATACTCGTTGATAGCGGCTATATGCATCAGAATATGCGCAATACATTGCAGTTGAATTGTGGTAATGCTGAAAATGCGTTGCCACAATTTTCAGAGATGGGACAATTAGCTGGTATTGCTAATACAGATTGGAGCTGGGCATCACTATTTGCCGATCTTGATAACGATGGCAATAAAGACCTGTACATTACAAATGGATTTTGGCGGGATTACTCGAATATGGATTTTCAAACTTACCAGGTGCAGGAATTTAGAAAATCGCATGGCTTTAATGCGCCGTTATGGCAACTAATAGATAGTATGCCGCAAACAAAACTTTCAAATTATGCTTTTCATAACATAGGGGATCTTACTTATAAAAATATAACTGCACAATGGGGCTTGCATACTTCTAATGTATCCAATGGTGTAGCTTATGCTGATTTGGACAATGATGGTGATCTTGATCTTGTGGTAAACAATATGGGTGAACGGGCTTCGGTTTATCGCAACAATAATCTTGCAGGTGGAAATTATCTCAACATTCAATTGAAGGGTGTAACAGGAAATACTTATGCAACAGGCACCCGTATTAATATCGAAACATTCACGGGCAAACAGCAGACAATAGAACAGCAAACTGTGCGTGGTTATCTTTCTTCCGTATCACCTGTACTGCATTTTGGTTTGGGAAAAGATTCTGTGATCAATAAGTTAACTATAAGATGGCCGAAAGGAAATTATACTGTATTAAAAAATACAAAAGCCAATCAAACGATAATTATTGATGAAGCAACGGCAATAAAAGATAGTATAGCCATCTATCAAAACAGTACACCGGTTTTTCAAGACATTTCAACCACTTCAGGAATTGATTTTTTTCAAACAGAAAATGAGTTTGTTGATTTTAAACATGAATCATTACTTCCCTGGCAATTATCAAAGCAAGGGCCAAAGATGTCGAAGGGAGATGTAAATGCTGATGGTCTTGAAGATATTTTTATAGGAGCGCCTAAAGAAGGCAAAGCTTGTTTATACCTGCAAACGCAAAACGGCCAGTTCAAATCTGCAGCTTCGCAACCCTGGCAGCAGGAAAATAATTGCGACCAGGTGCAATCTATTTTCTTTGATGCGGACGGGGATAAGGATCTTGATCTGTATATAGTAAACGGAGGTAATGAAAATGAAGATAGAGCAGCCTACCAGGATAAATTATACCTGAATGATGGCAAAGCCGGTTTTAAATTATCCAAAGATGCATTGCCGGCGATGCATACTTCCAAGAGCTGCGTATCGGTAGCTGATTACAATGGTGATGGCAAACCGGATATTTTTGTTGGTGGCAGGTTAGTGCCGGGTGCATACGGTATTCCACCTATATCTTATCTCTTGCAAAATCAATCAGCGAAAGGAGTGATAAAGTTTGAAGATGTTACTGCAAGTGTAGCTCCTTCTTTAAGACATGCAGGTATGATCACTTCGGCCGTGTGGACTGACTTAAATAAAGATAAACTGCCTGACCTTCTGATAGCCGGTGAGTGGATGCCGGTAAAAATATTTACAAATAAGGGAGACAAATTAATTGAACAAACAAATGATTATGGTTTGCAGGAATCAAATGGCCTGTGGACCTGTATAATACCTGTGGATGTTGATGGGGACGGGGATGAAGACTTTTTGTTAGGCAATCTTGCTCCGAACACACAGTTTAAAGCATCAGCTAAGGAGCCAATGTCTTTATATGTGAATGATTTTTTCCGCTTGGGCAAGATCACACCTGTACTTTTCTGCTACATCGGCGATAAGTCGTATCCCTATGCTTCAAGAAATGAATTATTGGAAGATATGCCAATGCTGAAATCAAAATTTTTTTACTATAAAGATTATGCGGCCGCAGACTTGAATACCATTTTTACTTCAGAGCAACAAAAAGGAAAGCTGGAATTAAAAGTAAATGAGTTGCAAAACTGCTGGCTTGAAAATACGGGCAATGGTAAACTGTTGTTGCACCGGTTACCAGCAGCGCTGCAGTTTTCACCAATACAGGGAGCGGTTAGTCTTGATGTAAACAATGATGATGTAAAAGAAATTTTCGCAGCAGGAAACTTTTATCCCTTTAGAATTCAATTGGGAAGGGAAGATGCAGGCAAAGGTGTTTTGCTGCAATGGGATAAAATAAAACATCAGTTGGTGGTCTCCAATTTACAAATGGGCATTCATGCTGATGGAGATATAAGAGATGTATTGTCTGTGCCAACAAACAGGAAAGAATCTGTAATTATCATCTCAAAAAATAATGATGGTGTGCAGGTGATTAAAAATTGCAGAGAAACAAAAAAGCATCACTAAACAGATAAGTGAGGGGTCGGGGCAAAAAAAGAGAAACTGACGAAAATCAATTGCCATTTGGTTGCCAAAGCCCAGAAAAATCTGAGTCTATCTGTTATAGATGAACCTATGGTTTGATCGGCAGGGTTTAACTATTTTTACAATAAATGTTACCAGATGATACCCGACGTAAAATTGAAAATATCACTTCGGGAACTGTCATTAAAGGGACGCCGGATCATTGCACAGCAATCAGAAATCTATTATGCCGACGCTTTGCAACAAGTACAACGGTTAAAAAAGACTTCGAAAGTAAAGCAATCATTAAAGAAGAGCAGGCACTCATCTTAGAAGATTATTGCAATCAACATCAATTATGGTTCACTGAATTTCCAGATCAAAGCCGCTACTTAACAAGGGGTGGAGAAGCCAAAGGTTATCTTCATTTGAGCAACCGTCATGTGATCAAATTTAATGATGGGCTCTATTATGCCACATGGAGTCGGGAATTGGGTTAACAGTTCTTTGAACTGATCAAATGTTAATATTGATTAGTCGCATTGCCATTTCTCCCATCCCCTCTTCATCAGTCCCGGCGCTTCGGTTAAGGAAAATGGTAGCATTGTTATAGTTTCGTATAGAGTTGATTTCTCTTTTTTTATTAAATTTGACTACTTAATGATAGGTTTATGACGACGATACGTTTAAAATCAGACAGAAGACCAACAGGCTTATCCAGAATAAGCGTAAGAAATGCGATGGAAAGACTTTTTGGACCTGCTCCATTAAAACAAACGCCGAAGAAAGCAACTCCTAAGAAAAAGGCGGCAAAGAAAAAAGTTGCTCGCAAAAAATAAATCTGTCAAATCCATCACCATCAATTATTGTAGTATAAACATTTCATTTTATTCAGGCCAACCAATTTGTCAGCCAAGCTTAATAAGCCCACCTATAACGATTCTGTTTTCGTTAACTGTCCTTTTGATGATCAATATTTGCCCTTGTTACGAGCTGTGGTTTTTGCAGACTATCGGTGTGGATTTTATCCTGCTTCCGCTATGGTAGAGGATAATGCATTAGATAACAGGATTGACAAAATTTTCCGGATTATTGAAAATTGTAAATACGGGATACATGACATTTCAAGAACAGAACTAAATGTTGGGAATTTCCCAAGATTCAATATGCCTTTTGAGCTTGGTGTTTTTTTCGGTGCCCGGCGGTTTGGCAAAAATTCGCAAAAGAATAAAAATGCAATAGTATTTGAAAGGACAAAATATGCTTATCAGCAATATCTGTCAGATATAAATGGGGTGGATACAAAGGCGCATGATAATAGCGCAGATAACATTATGCGTCATATTCGAAACTGGCTTAGGACAGCCTCAAGACGATCAAGCATTCCGGGAGCGCAGGTGATCATTAATGATTTTAATGATTTCATCGATCAATTACCGTCGGCAGCCGCACTGTTTGGTTTTGCAAGCATAAACGAAATACCTTTCAATGATTATTGTACAATGGTGGAAGAAGCATTAAGGGTTAAACTTGCAAAATAGAATAGAGGTAGAATTTTTTTTCTTTCAGAACGTTTAGACTGCATTCTGCACAGAAAACATTTTTGTCCTAATTATCACTTTTTTATCCTAACGACAGGAGAATTATACCTGCTATACCCGGAAAAATTGACTTTTGACGGAACATATTTTCGAACCACTCGTATGAACGAAGCTGTTTCGCTGATTTATAGGCTGGGAGAGAGTTTCAATAAAAAAGAAACAGGAGCTAACAGTCTTAAAACTGAAAACTCCTATTTCGTTGAGCTACTAGGATTCGAACCTAGACAGACAGAACCAAAATCTGTAGTGCTACCATTACACCATAGCTCAATCACAGTAAAAAATCCCATTTTTCAATGGGAGTGCAAAAATAAGGGTTGATCGCTTTGCACCCAAATGGTTTTGAGAAAGGTTTCGGGTAAAAACTGTCCTATTTTAGTTTATTCTTTATTTCCATATATCGGCCCTGAAAATTAACCGCTAACAACGAGCCGTTTGGTTTCTTTTTCTTCCTTTTCCTTCAATTCCCGGATCTTATCCAAAGCCCTCGCCACTACATCGCACATGATGGTAACAAGGCTTCCCGGCTTTGTATTGGCATAAGCATAATCAAGAGCCTCGTCCTCATTAGGAATGACAATGGTTGGGATTTGCGGATTTACCTTATCAATTCCCTGCTTTAGCAGGCCAATAATTTCTTCAGCACTGCGGCCACGAAGATTTTTATCGCATCGGATAATAATCTCGTCAAAATAGCTGGCTGAAATTTCTCCAAGCTCTCTTATGTCTTCATCACGTCTGTCACCAGTACCGCTGATAATACCAACTTTGTTTTTATAATCCAGTTTGTTTACAAAATCACAAAGCAGTTTTAACCCATGTGGGTTGTGTGCAAAATCGGCAAGGAACGTGAAGTTTTTAAAATGGAAGAAATTCAATCGTCCCGGAGTTTGTGATGAGGAAGGCACAAAAGTTAATAAACCCTGCCTTATATCTTCAATAGTTATATCACGGTATAAATAAGTAGCCAGTACTGCAGGTAATGTATTAGCGATATTATGAACCGCTTTTCCTTCGTAGGTAAGCGGAATATCTTTTACAGCAGCTACTCTTATTTTCCATGTACCCTTCATAATGCTGACATAGCCATTTTCAAATACAGCAGCTAATCCGCCTTCAGCACAATGTTTTTTTATACGGGGATTTTTTTCATCCATACTAAACAATGCAATATTGCAGCGCAGATCATCTCTCATTTTATAAACAAGATCATCATCGGCATTCAATACAGCATAGCCATGCGGGAAAACAGTTTCGGGCACTACTGCTTTTAGTCTTGCCATTTGTTCTAACGTATTAATGCCACCCAATCCCATGTGATCGGCAGCTACATTAGTAACTATTGCTACATCACAATTTTGAAAAGCCAATCCTGCTTTTAAAATGCCGCCTCTTGCACATTCGAGTACAGCAAAGTCAACTGTAGGATCTTTTAATACAAAAGCTGAACTTACAGGCCCGGTGCAATCGCCTTTCATCATCATCTGGTTTTGGATGTATACACCATCTGATGTGGTGTATCCAACTTTTTTACCCGCACTTTTAGCGATATAAGCTGCCAGTCTTGTCGTGGTTGTTTTTCCATTAGTGCCTGTTATGGCAATAATGGGAATGCGGCCTGCCGTTCCTTTCGGAAAAAGCATATCAACAACTGGTTCCGCAACATTTCTTGGTAAACCTTCTGATGGATCAATATGCATACGGAATCCCGGTGCAGCATTTACTTCCAGTATAGCGCCGCCGCTTTCTGTAACGGGTGAACGCAGATCTTTTACCATGATATCAATGCCGCATATATCGAGGCCGATGATACGGGCAATTCTTTCAAACATAAAAACATTGGCCGGATGCACTTCATCCGTAACATCGGTGGATGTACCGCCGGTTGATAGGTTGGCTGTTGGTTTTAATAAAACTAATTCGCCTTTAGCTGGAATAGTTTCTAAAGTATATCCTGCATCATCAAGCATTTTTTGTGTAAACTGATCAATGGTGATCTGTGTTAATACTTTTTCATGACCATATCCTCTTCTCGGATCTTTATTTGTTTCATCAATCAGCCATTGAATGGTATGAATGCCATCGCCGGTTACAGCAGCAGGCGTTCTTAAAGCGGCACAAATAAATTTATAGTTAATGACCAAAGCCCTGAAATCAAAACCGGTGATAAATTTTTCGACGATCACATTTCTTCCATATTGCTTTGCTGCTTCAAATGCTTTCAGTGCTTGTTCTTTGTTAATGATATTGGTTGTATTTCCTTTACCATGATTGCCATCAATAGGTTTTATCACCAAAGGATAACCTAATCTTTCAATAGCATCATCCAATCCTGCTTCGGTACGTATCACCACACCTTTGGGCACGGGCACTTCTGCTGCTTCCAGCAAATTCTTTGTTTCTTCTTTATCGCAGGCTATATCAACAGCTATGTTAGATGTAGTAGAAGCAATAGTAGCTCTTATTCTTTTTTGATGCACACCATAACCTAATTGCACCAGGCTTTGTTTATTCAATCGTATATAAGGAATTCCTCTTTTTGCAGCTTCTTCTACAATGCATCCGGTAGAGGGCCCCAGCCTTGTATCTTCCCTGATCTCTCTCATTTCCTGTATATCTTCATCAAGGTTATAATCAGTACCATCAACTATTGCCTGTGCTATTCTTACAGCAGCTTTGGCCGCATATACACCGGCGTCTTCTTCCATATAATCGAAGATGACATGATACACACCTTCTTTTTCGCCGGTACTTCTTGTTCTTCCAAACCCGCAATCCATGCCTGCCAGCGTTTGAATTTCCAAGGCGATATGTTCTATCACATGGCCCATCCAGGTGCCTTCATCTACACGACTGAAAAAACCACCCGGCATGCCTTCGCTGCAGCGATGTTCATATAACGTAGGAAGGAGTTTTTGTAAGCGGTGACGAAAACCTTCGATTTTATTGGTGGGTCTTTGTTCCATCTCCTCAAGATCCAGCTTCATCTGTATCAATTTAGGACGGCGGACACTCCAGTAGTTGGGGCCTTTCAGCACCTTGATCTCAAGTATTTGCATAAACAGTAAGTTGTCTTTCAATTTAAGTGTTTTTACAGTTGTTGCCAACTTTGGTTGGCTTTTTAGTCAGGCAGCTTATTTTCTATATACTTTTTCAACTGGATTCTATAAGCTGCAAATCCTTACATTTAAGAAAAACTTTCATGAACTCAAGACGTTCGTTTATAAATAAGGCAGGAAAATTTTCTACCATTACTTTTTTGTCATCATTAACACAGCCTGCATGGAGCCGCAATTTGGAAAGAGTGTTGAGAGATGCTGAAGGTGTAAATGCTGCTGATCTTGCCACAGAAGAAGATTTCTGGTATTATATCCAGCAATCATTTACTGCTTCCCCGGGTATTATCAATTTAAATAACGGCGGAGTATCACCGGCTCCAAAGATGGTGCAGGAAGCCATGAAACGATATTATGATTACAGCAATGAGGTACCGAGTTATTATATGTGGCGCATACTTGACCAGGGGAGAGAACCATTGAGAAAGAATCTTGCAAAACTTGCCGGTTGTGATGCCGGGGAAATTGCTATTAACCGGAATTCATCAGAAGGGTTAGAGACGATCATATTCGGATTGCAGTTAAAAGCAGGTGATGAAATAGTGGCAGCAAAACAAGACTATCCCAATATGGTGAATGCATACAAACAAAGAGAAATAAGAGATAAAATAAAAATGGTTTGGATAAATCTTGAATTGCCAAGCGAAGACGAAGATTATTTGGTGAATCAATATGTGAACGCATTTACATCAAAAACGAAGGTTGTTCATATCACACATATCATTAACTGGAATGGACAGATACTACCGGTAAGAAAGATTGCACAGGAAGCACATAAACGAGGCATTGAAGTAGTAGTGGACGGAGCACATAGTTTTGCTCATTTTGATTTTAAAATACCGGATCTTGATGCTGATTATTTTGCCAGCAGTTTGCATAAATGGCTGTATGCGCCTATTGGCAGCGGCATGATGTATGTAAAGAAAGACAAGATCAAAAACCTCTATCCTTTGTTTGCCGGTGATGATCCTTTGAAAGCTGACATAAGAAAATTTGAAAACCTGGGCACAAGGCCGTTCTTTATTGAACAAGCTATTGGCAAAGCAATAGAATTTCATGAAATGATCGGCAGTGAACGAAAAGAAAAGCGGCTGCATT
>Ga0187893_10009207_pt1 | contig 15263 bp, 16 predicted proteins | sample MA1701074metaG_FD_139574 | JGI IMG/M metagenome (GOLD analysis project Ga0187893, IMG submission 139574) | White microbial mat communities from a basaltic lava cave in the Kipuka Kanohina Cave System on the Island of Hawaii, USA - MA170107-4 metaG ... | reverse complement strand
GTTTCGTTTCTTCGCCTGCCGGAGGAGAGCTTAGCCCTTCAGGCCGCACGCGCCTGCGGCGCGGATGATGACGATGCCATCCCTTGCCAGCAAGAAAACCGCAGTTCCCGACGAGCGCCTACACTCGCCTTAGGTATCGCTTGCGCGCCCTTTCAGGCGGACACTCCCACCAGTTGACCGGGTTCCGTCAAGTCAGTATAGTCAATATGACCAGTTCGGAGGGCGAGGCGGTGGCGACCACGGTGTCGGCGGCGAAGGCCAAAGCAGAGTTCGCGGAGTACATCAGGAAGGCGGAGGCGGGTGACCCGGTCGTGATCACCCGCCACGGCAGGGCAGTCGTTGCTCTGGTGCGCGCCGATCGGCTGCAGCAACTGGAGCGGCTTAGTTCGGCTGCGCCCGCAGCGGGCCTGGCCGGCCTTGCGGGCGGCTGGCGTGGGTCAGAGGAACTGGTGAGACTCCTGGCCGGGTCGCGACGGACGAAGGCGCGGCGTGTTCCCCGGCCGGGCCGCTGACTCGATGGCCTATCTCTTCGATACGGACGCCATCTCCGAGGTGCTCAAGCCGCGCCCGGCGGCCGGTTACGTGAGGTGGCTCGCGTCCATCCCGCGCGAGGAGCAGTTCACGAGCGCAGTGGTCGTGGGAGAGCTGTACAAGGGGGCATTCCGCTCGTCAGCCGTCACGCGTCACCTCGAGAACTTCGAGAAACGAGTGCTGCCGGCGGTGACCGTGCTCTCGTACGACGTGGCCGCCGCGCGGGTGTATGGGCAAGTTCGGGCACAGCTAGAGTCTGCGGGTCGACCGTTGGCTGACGCCGATCTCCAGATAGCCGCGACCGCCCTCATCCACGATCTAGAGCTCGTGACCGGGAACGTGAAGCACTTCAAGCGCGTGCCCGGGTTGCGGCTCTCACCCGTGCTGGCGGAGGCCCGGACTCGCTCCTGAGCCAGCCCTCCCTCACACCACCGCCGCCTCCTCCGGTTCCAGACCACTTCGGGGCGAGGTTCTCGCAGCCGCTCTCGGTGCAGACGACGGTGTCCTCGTGGCGGATGCCCAGCTCGCCGGGGACGTAGATCCCAAGCCGATCATCCCACCTCTTGAAGCCGGGCGACCAGCGGACCCGTCCTGAACCTTCAGCGGAGACTGGCTCTCGCCCGCTCGGAGCGGGCCTCGAGGGGACGGATGCCCTCCTGTTCTCGCCGGAGGCTCTCCCACCGGCTGGTCGGCTGCTGTGGAGATCAGCTGTCGGATCTACAAGCCGAGGCGTCCACGCGAATCGCCGCTCTACCGTCTGGTCGAGCAGCACTTGGAGCAGTTGCTGCGGGCCTGGCCTGTGCGCTTCGTACGGCAGCACGGGGCGCTTCGGCCGGTGGTCGAGCGGGTGCTCCGGGAGTTTCTGAAGTGCGGCCTGCTCCAACACGGCTTCGCACGACTGTGGTGCGGTGAGTGCCTTCTCCTGCCGCGGTCGCAGCTTCTGCCCCTCGTGCGAGAAGAAGCAGCTCCTGTGGGCCGAGTGGCTGCGCGAGGAGGTGCTGCTGGGCGTCGCGCACCGCCACGTGGTGCTCACTATCCCACGCCTCTTGCGCCCGTTGTTCCGCCGCCGGCGGGAGCTGCTCAAGGAGCTCGCGCGCGCCGGCGCCGAGGCCATCAAGGAGCTCGTCCGCCACGCGAGCGACGAAGGCGACGCGCGGCCTGGGATCGTGGTCTCGGTCGCCACCGCAGGAGACCTCCTGCCATGGCATCCGCACCTGCACCTGATCACCACCGACGGCGGCCGAAGCGCCGACGGCTCGTGGCACACGCCGACGCAGTGGGATGCCGAGCGGCTGATGCGGCTGCGATGACGTGATCGCGTTTCGAAGCCGGCTTCTACGGCTGGCGTCGAGGCGGGGCGAGACCCTGCCCGGCTGGACGAAACCCACGACGGGCGTGCGCGACTGGACCGAGCTGCCCGAGGGCGCCCAGCGCTACGTGCTGCGCCTGTCGGAGCTGATCGGCTGCGAGGTCGGCATCGTCTCGACGAGCCCGGACCGCGAAGACACCATCCTGCGCCGCGTCTCGACCGTCGCCGCCTGGTTCGCCTAGACAATTCAGCATCGGACGCCTATTCTTCGCTCAACCTTGAGCAAGCGGTGAGATGGCGAGTGGAGGAAGCGGGGCACTTGACGCGCGGGGCTGTCTTCGTTTTGGCTCTAAGCCTAGCGTCCACGGCCCGGGCGCAAGTTCCGGGCTCGAGCCAGAGCAATCCATTCGTGGAAAGCAGCTCGGGACGGGCCTTGCAGCGCCTCTTCTTCGGGGCGATCGACTGCGGTCCAGGCTTCTCAGAAGCAGTTGCCTTTTGCCCTGATGACGCATTCAGCCAGTCCGGCCTGTTCGGAAACGGTACCTATGGGGAGATCCGCTTCACGTTTGCAGGGGCAGCGTTGGGCGCCCCGAACACAGCGGAGATCCTTCCGAGCGTCGCCGGGCAGCTGACCACGTTCCCTTCTGCTTCCAGCGCGACTGGTTTCACTTACAGCTGGAGGAACGCGGCCATCCCGACTAGGGATAGCGAGGTCTTCGGAGCTCTGTTTGGCGAGCAGGCCGTCACGAACGGACGGCACCAGCTGAGCTTCAGCCTGAACTACCAACAGCTGAGCTTCTCTCGGCTGGACGGCCAGGATACTGGTCTGGACTCGGCCGGGGTGTTCGTTGGCGATTCGAACTATGCGGACTTCGGCGATGGGCCGGCCGGCTATGTCGCGCTGCTCAAACTGGACTTCATGCAGCGGATTGCCACGGCTGGCATAACTTTTGGAGTCACCGACCGTCTTGACGTACGCGCCATGGCACCCATCATCTGGTCGCGCGTCGAGGGATCCAACGAGTTCCTCGACTTCGTGGAGCAGCCCGACGGGGCCGTCACCATCGATCCAGGCGTAACCTTTTTCTTCCCTCAGGGTCGCTACTTTGTGACCGGTGAATCTTCTGGCTTGGGGGACGTGGAGCTAGGTGTCAAGTTTGCGGCAATAGACTCGGCGCGTTGGAACGTTGCCCTGAGCGGCGGCGCGCGATTGGGGACGGGCTCCCGCGACAAGCTGACGGGAACAGGCGCGACGAAGGGCCAGGCCGCGATCGCCTGCTCGTTGGAGAGCAAGGCCTTGACCCCGTTTGTCTGGGCCCGATACACATCCGGAGGCGGTGAGGCGCCGGAGCTGATCGGTTCCCTCTCCCTCGCCGTTCCGATCGGACGAGACCGAGTCACGATCGCCGGCGAGCTCGTCGGGCGGCGTATCTTCGACGCGCGGATCCTGGAGCGCGGGGAGACGGTCAAGGCGCTGGTCACCTCCCCCGTAACCGGCGACGTGTTCGAGGTGCGCGACTATTCGGCCGGGCGCGCCGACATCGACTCGGCTTTCGCCGTGGCCGGAATCAAGGTCCGTGTGCTGCGACAACTTGTCGGCTCCGCTTTCGTGACCATCCCGCTCCTCGAGGAGCAACTGCAGCCTGGAGCCTCTGGGAGCTTCGGCCTGTCGTACGTGTTCTAGCCGGGACTATTCGACCCGAACCCACGCGCCGTTCCTGAGCTCGAGTGTCAACGACTCCTCGAGCGGTCCGATCTTGAAGTCCTTTCCGGTAAACGTGCGAAACGTCGCCCGCTTCGTGCATTGCACTTGGGCGCGGAAGCCCTTGAGATCGATGCGCACGTTGTCGAGTTCCAACTCGTAGCCCTTGAAGGTCCTGAATCCCTCGAGCTCGCTCTTGCTGATCGAGGGATACACCCGCTTGATTGCCTTCGGATCCAGTGAGGCAAAGGCGGCCTTGTACGCCTCCAAGGCTTGCCGAACTGCGCTCTCGCCGGCCGGCTGCGGGTTCGCAGTCGGGACGCGAGGCAAAGGCTGGGTGCTGGGTGCCGCGCTGGGTACAGCGCTGGGTACGGCGCTGGGCAGGGTGGGGGGCAGGGTCGTGGGCGACAGCGCACTACTGGTACCAGTCGGGAGTTCTACGCCTTCCGCCTCTGCCCGTCCGCGAGCCACTTCGGGCGCCGTCGTCGGCGAGGGGAGAGTGGCGGCGGTTGCCACTGCGGGCCGAACGACGAAGCTGCTCACCTCTGAAGGTCTTCCCTCTGCGCCACCTTCGCCCAGGGCGACGACGCGCCAGTAGTACGTCCGCGGCTCGAGGCCGCTGATGGCGACGCTTGTGATCCTGGTCGTTCGAGCGAGTAGTGGCTTGGAGAACGTGCGATCGGCGTCGAGGGTGAGCCGGTAGCCCACTGCACCCGCGACGGGCCGCCAACGCAGATCCGTCCTGGGCATGGCGGCCGCCCCCACCGGAAGCTGCTGATCGGCGAGGCCTACCAGGGAGGGAGCGGTCAGTTGCGCCGGTGTTGGCGCCGTGGTCGAGGGTCCTGTTAGAGGCCCTGTCTGCGCCGCCGATGCGCTGGGTTCCCTCGAGGCGACGACTGATGGAGACGGCTCGGGCTGGGAGCTCACCGGAACGGTGGCAGCGACTTCCGGCCCCGAGCCGGGCTCGATCGGCCAATGCGGTCTTGCGAGCCAGACTGCTACTCCCGCCACCAGGGCCAGGCCAATCGCGACAGCGATCGCGAGACCGCTCTTCTTTGCCGGGCCAGGCGCCCTTGGTACCGTTGCTGGAGCCCTCGGAGTGATCGGCCGGGGCGTGTTCCCTGTCGGGAGCCGCCGGCGGGGCACGGTCGCTGCGTCCGCGGTCGGGGCGCCATCTGCGTCCGCCACAGTGGGGGCTCCGCCGTCGCCGAGTGTCGAGGCGTCCTCGGACGAGAGGGTGGCGCCGCTCTCGGCACTCGCTCCGACCAGAGTCGAGTTTGTTTCTACCCGTCCAGGCTTGAAGCCGTGCAGCGCGTCCCGTAGGCCAAGCAGCATGGCGGACGCATCCCGATAGCGACGCTCGCGATGCTTCTCGAGGGCGCATGCGAGCACTGGACGAGCGATGTTGGGGATCCGTCTGGCCTTGGGGCCCGTCAGATCCGGGGGCTCCTGGATGTGCTTCATGAGCGTGGCAATCGGCGTGTCGCCGCGGAAGGGCACTTCGCCCGTAAAGAGCTCGTAGAGCACCACGCCAAGGGCATAGATGTCGCTGCGAGCATCGACCTTCTCGCCACGAGCCTGCTCGGGGCTCATGTACTCGGGAGTGCCGAGAATCTGTCCCGTTGCCGTGGCGCCGCTGGCCGAGTCGGAGTCGTACTGCTTGGCGATGCCGAAGTCCATCAGGCGGATGACACCCTTGGAGTCGCGCATGATGTTCGTCGTCTTCAGGTCCCGGTGCACGATCCCCGCGGCATGAACCGCGCTCAGTCCGGCGGCAACCTGTGTCGCGGTTTCCAGGGCCTCAAGAGGTGGGAAGGGCCCCTGTCGGCGGATGAGCTGCTTCAGGTCTAGGCCCTCGACGAACTCCATGATGATGAAGCGGAGGTGGCCGTCCTGGCCGTATTCGTGGATCGCGCAGACGTTCGGGTGCCGCACTTTGCGGGCAAACCGAATCTCGGCGACGAACCGGCGCGCCAGCTCCTCCGTTCGCTCGGAGCGCAGGACCTTGACTGCCACGACCTCCTTGAGCTCACGGTCGCGGGCCTTGTAGACGAGGCCCATCCCTCCCTTGCCGAGGGGTTGGACGATCTCGTAGCGGCCTGCGAGGACGGATCCGTCTGTCAGCGCATACAGGCCCTTGCCGCACTTGCGGCAGATCTCGGCTGCCTCGTCGTTTTCAGCGCGGCAAGCGGGACAGTTCACTAGGGCTTGGTCCGAGCGAGTCAAACGGTACCAAGGTGGGGAGTCCCGGGCAAGCCTTGCTACTAGCGGGTGCGCACCCGTAGCTCAGGTGGTAGAGCGGCGGCCTTTTAAGCCGAAGCGCGTGGGTTCGAGTCCCACCGGGTGCACCAGCCCGCGGCGTCCGCCGCTCACGGCTTCGACAGGAACGCTTCGATCCGCGAGAACGAAGGCCGATGTCTCCTCGCGGAACGGCAGGTCACCGCTCTTCTCGAACACGGCCAGCTCGCGGTCTGGGGCGACCTCCAGCGCTTCGATCTCAAGTCGGGGCTCCCGAAGTTCCGCTTCCCGACGCTCGTCGTCACCGGCCGCTACGACTTCAACGTCGCGCCGTCGGTCGCCTGGGCCATCCACCGCGCGTGCAGGACCTCTGGGCGCGTATCGCGGCGCAGACCGCCTCCACTGAGGAGATGCCGGAGGACGACGCCCCGACCCGCGTCAGGCCGCGCTAGAGTTCCGTCCGTGAGCTGCTTGATGGAACGCCCTCGCGAAGTAGGTGAACTCCCGCTTCGCGGACCGGTGCGAGTTCAGGACGACCGTGCCACGCCCGCGGGTGGTGTCGGTAAACAGGTGCCGTCTCTTCACGTTCCCTGCCCCGCTGAATGTCCGCCGAGAGAGATGAGCGGCGAAGACTGCGCCATTGTAGCCATCACGCCTTTCGTCCGCTTCATCTCGTTGTTCTACGGCGTCCAGTGCGAGTAGGCGCGCTCGGTGCGGCGGCTGTAGTGGAGCGTGCGGGCGGACGTGGCGCCGCGGGGCGGCGGGGCGGCCACTCCACCCACGGCGGGGGGCGCGGCCCGATGAGGTCCGAATCCGGCGCGTTCGGCGCCGGTCGGGCGTCTAGCTCGCGTCCGGGGTCAGCGTCGGAGTCCCGAGGCCGACCTTAGCCGTCGGCCGCGATGCCGACCCGTAAGCGCTGCTCGCGGAGCTGGGCCAGGATGATCGCCAGGGTCTACCAGGTCGATCCGCTCGTTTGCACCCGCTGCGGCCAGCGCATGAGCATCCTCGCCTTCGTCAGCGACGCCTTCGCCATCCGCAAGATCCTCGACCATCTCGGGCTCAGCACGCCCGAAGCGGAGAAGCCACCGCCCCTGCGCGAGGTCCTGCGCGTCGCCGAGCACGACGAGGGCTTTGGGGTGCCGGCGGAGTGGGAGTGACGCGACTCCATCCTTGACCGCCCCGGCTCGGAGGCGCAGCTTGTCCGCCGTGCCTCCCGTCGCCGTTGCCGTCGTTCGCGCAGGTGCGGCGTTCGCTCCGTCAGCCCGCGTGAGGTTGCTGGCGTGCCCCCACCGTGCTCCCCTGCGGCGCTCAAGCCACGCGCGCGGTGCCGCTGCCGGATCAAATCGCCTATCGTTCGTTTTCACGGGCCGCGCCGAGAACGGGAAGGAGGTCATCGTGTCCGAGCCGAAGGTCCCGAAGACGGAGCGGAGGTGAGCTCCCGGTAACGGCGCGGCGTCGTCCCGAGCAGCCGCACGAAGCCGCGCCGCATCACGTCGACGCTGCCGAAACCGGCGGCCGCCGCCACCTGCTTGAGGCCGAGGTCCGTGCGCTCGAGCTTCTGGCGAGCCGCCTCGACTCGCAACTGCAGCACGTACTGAGCCGGCGTCGTCCCGACCTCGCGGGTGAACACGCGCTCGAAATGCCGCGGGCTCATCGCCATGCGCTCGGCGAGGCGCTCCGCCGACAGCTTCGCGGCCAGGTGCTCGGCGATCCAGATCTGCAGCTCGCGGATCGAGCTCATCTCCGATGCCTGGGAGGCGAGCGAGACGCTGAGCTGCGGCTGTCCCCCCGGCCGCCGCAGGAACAGCACCAGCTCGCGGGCGGCCTCGTGGGCGAGGCCGGCGCCGCAGTCCTCCTCGACCCAGGCGAGCGCCAGGTCGATTCCGGCCGCGATTCCGGCCGACGTGTAGATGTTCCCGTCCTTGACCCACAGCGGCTCGTGCTCCACGCGCACGCGGGGGTGGCGCGCCTGCAGCTCGCGGCCGAACTTCCAGTGGGCCGTCGCGCGACGCCCGTCGAGCAGCCTCGCCTCGGCCAGCAGGAACGCTCCCACGCACACCGCGCCGATCCGGCGCGCCTCCGCGGCGCGCCTGCGCAGCCACGCAGAGAGCCTCGCGTCGCGGACCGAGCGGGTGGCGAGCCCGCACACCAGCAAGATCGAATCGCAGCCGCCCTTCACGCTCTCGAAGTGGCGCCGGGCGACGAAGGTGAGCACGCCGCCCTCTCCCGCGACCTCGGGTCGATCCGCGCTGGTGACGACCTCGATCGAATAGACGGGACGGCCCGCGAGCCGATTGACCGAGCTCCAGACCTGGAGCGGCCCGACCAGGTCCAGCTCGTCCACGGGCGGCACCACGACCACGACGATCCGGCGGCTGGCGGGTTGGCGTCGCATCCGGCCGTCCACTATCCGACGCGGCCCCCGCCCGGCGCAAGCGCAAGACGCGCGATGGCCGTTTCCGGCGCATCCGCGTCCGAAATCGCCGCGCCGCTCCCGCTAGCATCCCGCCATGAGACAGCCCCGCCGCAGCCGTGCCCTCGCCTCTCTGCTCGCGGCGCTGCTTCCCGCGCTCGCGTTCGCCCAGTCCGAGCCCGGCCCGTATGCACGGATGGCGTTCCTGCGGCCCCACGACGGGGATACCGTGGACTTCGAAGCCGGCTACATCCGGCATCTCGAGCATCACCGCCAGGCGAAGGACGCCTGGACCTGGTACGGCTGGAGCATCTGGGCGGGGGAGCGGCAGCGCTGGTTCGTCTACGCGACGTTCGGACACTCGGCCGCGAGCCTCGACCAACCGGTGCCGCCGGCGGAGGACGAGCGCGACAACGTCGCGAACGTCACGCCCCACGCCGAGTTCACGGGCAACGGCCTCTACCTCTATCTACCCGCGATCTCGCGCGGCACCGGGACACCCCAACAGGCGTCGCGTCTGGAGCTGACGACCGTGGAGCTGAAGCCCGGCGCCGAGAGCGCGTTCGAAGCGGCCCTCCGCGGCGGGCAGTCGGCGCTCACGGGCGAAGCGCTCTGGTACCGGATGCTGGCGGGAGGATGCGTCCCGCGCTACGTGAGGCTGCGCCCGCGCGCCAGCCTGTCGGCGATCCTCGATGGAGCCGGGGAGCAGGCCCTTCCCGAGTCCGCCGATGGCCTCGTGAGCCGGGTCAGCGTGGAGATCCTGACGCTGCGGCCGACATTGAGCTACGGGCTCCCGCCCGCGCGCTGAGTTTTCCGGTGATAATCCGACCGGGCAGCGCAAAGTTGGACCGGGCCATCAAAGGAGCAGACATGACGAAACAACTCGCTGCCGGGATGATCCTGGCTTGGGTTGTCGCCGGCGGTTGTGTCGCACGCCCAACGTCTTCTGCAACTGGAATTGCGGGCGAATCGCCCCGATACGATCTCACGGCCAGGCTCTTTCCGCTCGATCGTCGCCTCGAGGTGTCGGGAACGATACAACTGCCGGCCGCCGATACGGGCCGCGCGGAGCTCGCGCTGTCGCTGACGGAGCGCATGCGAGACTTTCGCGTAGAAGTCGTGGAACCGCTCTCCCACGCTGGCCCCATGGAGATGCAGCGAGTCGCTGATGAGCGTGGCGGCACGAACTGGGTTCACCGCCCCGCCAACCCGTTCCCATCGGGCCATCGAATCCTGTTGCGGTTCTCTGCTGCGGGGGATGGAGAAACCGCGACGATGTATTACGTCGGACGCGAGGTTGCCTTTGCGAGCGCTTGGGGAACGGATTGGTACCCGGTGGTGCAGGATGGCCAGGAGAAAGGGACCGGGATCCTCGCTGTGATGGTCCCGGCCGGCTGGCGTGTCGCGACTGGCGGTGTCCGCGCCAGCACCGATGGCGAAGAGGCAGAGGGCACGTTCCGGTCAACCATTTCCAATCCCACCTATTTCTCCTTCACCGCCGGCAAGTACGAAGTCGTGCGGCACACTGGTCGCGTCCCGATTTCCGCGTACCTGCTTACCCCCAGACAGCACAGCGCGTCCTATCTGCAAGGCGTCGCATCGATCATGGATGTCTTGACGGACGAGTTCGGCGCCTTCCCCTTCAGCGAGCTCACCCTGGTCGAAGTGCCGCGCGACTTGGCGAATCAGGCCGGGTTCAACGCGGTCGGCGCTGCCGGCCTGCTCGTGTTGAACAGCCGGGCCTTTGACGCGCCGGATCCCAAGTACCTCCTGGAGTGGCTCGGTCACGAATTGGGCCATCAGTGGTTCCCACACACCGTTTCGTTGCGCACGCCGCCGGGACTCTACATGGAGGAGGCGCTCGCGGAATATGGTGGCCTGCGTGTTGTCGAAACGATCGCCGGCGCAGCGGCTGCAAAGCGACTCCGGATGACCGGCTTTGAGTTCGATCCCATCTACAGCGCACTCGCGTACTTTCAATCCGTCGGCGCGGGGGTCGATCAGGCCCTGAACGATCTTCAGCCGCGCCTCGAGCACCGCAACCTCGCATATACGAAGGGGGCGCTGGTTTTCGACATGCTCTCGCGGGAGCTTGGGCGAACCGAATTCCAACGGATCCTCCACGACATCACCCGGCGATACCGGTTTCGGAGCCTTACCTGGCAGGAGTTCCTCGCCGCCATCGAGCTCGGCGCCGCGCCGGACCTGGGCTGGTTCTACGAGCAGTGGTTTCAGCGTACGGGTGCGCCGGATTTCCGGGTGTCCTGGACTCAGCAGGGCGACACGCTGCGCGGAGTGGTCACACAGCCGGAGCCGATCTACAGAGCCCGCCTGAGAGTGTTGATCCGGGATGGCGGGAGAGGCGAGTTGTTCCATCTGGTTGTAACAACAGGGGCGAACGTGGAGTTTGCCGTGCCGGTTGGCTTTCGGGTGAGTTCTGTGATCCTCGATCCCGACTTCGAGATCTTGCGATGGACGTCGGAGTACCGTGCCGCAGCCGACAGTGCCCATTCCGGATCGCTCCCTCGTCGATGAACCCAAACCCATCGGACCTGAGCAAACGGTTGCGGCGGACGGCGCTGCCGCCGCTGAACCGGGGCGTTGGACGGACCTGGAGGAGACACGATGAACAACGCACGGATCGCCTGGGCGGTTGGGATGTCCCTCGCCCTCGGATCCCCATCTTCCCCCGGGCGGGATCGATTCCCCACGATGGCCTCTGTGCAAGGACGGATGCCTTGTGGGTCATGCAGAGTTCCCTCGACGATTTCATCGAAAGAGACCATAGCGCCGTCTTCTGAGGCCGGTGAACGTCTGGTGATCTCTGGAATCGTCTATGAGCCTGACGGGGTGACACCTGCCCCTGCGACTACCATCTTCGTGTATCACACTGATGCCAAAGGTCACTACAACTCGCCTGACGATGCTCTGAACCCCCGGCTCTATGGTGGGTGCGCACAGGCACGGACGGTCGATTCGAGTTTCGGACCATCAGGCCAGGCCCCTATCCACAGGCCACGACCCCTGCCCACATCCACGTGCATGTCTTCGGTCCGGGCCGGCCCGAATGGTTCATTCCCGAGTACTGGTTCGAAGGCGACCCGCTCATCCCTGCGAAGGATCGCGATCTGCCGGCCCGAGATGGGTCTTTCTCACCGATTGTGCGCCTCACGAAGGACAGCGATGGGGGTTGGCGAGGCCACAGAGACATCCGCCTCGAGAAGACAGCAGCGCGCTAGCGTGGAGATGAGCGACGTGCCGTCCAACAGGCCGTATCTGGACTCCCCCGTCAACTAGTTGACGTCGTAGCGGCCGAGGTGGGTTCACGTCGTCGAGGGTCCGGGCCCGCGCCAGGGCCTCGCGCGCCTTCGGAGACTCGTCCCAGTAGGCGTTCTGGTAGTAGGCGCCGAGCACTTCGGCGAGCAGGAAGCCGACGATCATGCCGACCGCGATCGCGGCCGTGAACGCGGCCGCCAGCGGCCAGCCGCGGTTGACGAACGCCATCGCGGAAACGGCGCCGAGGCCGGCGAGCGTGCCGACCGAAAGGTCGATCTGGCCCGCGACGATCACCATCACCATCCCCCAATGGAATGTCCACCTCCACGTTCGGGCCTCCGACGGCGCGTTCTCCGGCGACGGGACGTTCCATCCCCTGGCGACATGGAAGCAGAAGCGCTGATGCGGCTGTTCCGCGAGAGAGTTCTGGCACGCCTTGTCGACAAGCACGCCATCTCCCAGGAGCTGGCCAAGAGGCTCTTGACGTGAGCGGCCCATAACTACGCCGCCTTGGGCGGCTCACGACGTAAGCCCCCGGCTTTGCCGCGGGATCGGTTACTCCGAGGCTACTCCCGACGGATCACGACCATGACGGCGAGCCCTGCGCTCGATCCGCGAATATCAGAGTGATCAACCGTCGATCCAGCTCGTCGGCCGTCGCTTTCTCTGCTCCTCACGAACTCGGAGGGGAGGACGACCGATCAATTGGGAATTGACCGGTCGTCCCATATCAGAACGTCAGTGCGACGAACGCGTTCACCGTCAGGCCCATGAGGGTGATGTCGTTCTCGATGATCTCGCCTTCGACGGCGTTGAACTCCTTGTACCAGGTGTTCCTGCGGTTGTAGAGGTTGAACAGGGTGACGCCGAAAGAGCCCTTGCGGCGTCCGCGACCGCCGAGCGAGACCTCGCGGCTCAGGGCCAAGTCCAGGCGGTGGTAGGCCGGCAGGCGGCTGTCGTTCTTCGTCTCCACCACCACGCGGTCGGCGGTGGCCCCCGAGGGCAGCACGAATGGCTCGATGCCGGCCGGCTGGGTGTAGGGCTTGCCGCTCGCGTAGACCCATGTTCCCGACAGTTTCCACGCTCCCAGCTCGAAAACGTTGACGACCTTGACTTCGTGGCGCTGGTCCTGGTCCGCTGGGAACGGGCCCGCGGCCAGCGACGGGAACGTGTCCTCCCTCTCGGCCAGGGTATAGCTCAACCAGCCGGTATGCCGACCGGACCTCTTCTGGAGGAGTCCTTCGATCCCGCGGACCATCGCCTCGCCCTCGTAGAGAAACTCGCGGAAGTCGGTCTCGGTCGTGAAGTTCTGCCGCGGCGCGAACTGGATGAGTCCCGACATCTCCTTCCGGAACGCCTCCACGTTGAGCAGGATGTCGCCACGCTGGTAGCTGGCTCCAACGATCTGATGTGTCGCGGCCGAAACCGCGACAGGCTCCAGAACTCACGGTTGCCGGTCAGCACGTCCTCACGGGTGACCCGGGTGGTGAACTGGTGATAGCGGCCGACGGCGCCCTTGAGCTTCAGGTGCGGGTCCACGAAGAACGACACCGCCAGGCGAGGGTCCGTGAAACGGTCGCCGGTCCGATCGAAGCTCGACAAACGGATTCCCGGGATGACCAGCAGCTTCGACCCCACCGTCCACCGGTTACGGTGGACATCCTCGACGTCACGGTCGCTCCCGACCCCGCGACGGCGTCCGGGCCCACCGGCCGCTTCTACACGATCGAGAGGGCCGACGAGCCGGACGAAGTGCGCGAGTACGACTGGCGCTCCACCTTCAGCGTGACCGTGCGGCTGACCGAAGACGCCGACGACGAGAACCTTGGCCTCGAGCTGCCGCTCGAGATCACCTCGGCCACGGTCGCCGTGCAGCAGGCCTCGGGCGGGATCGTCACACCCCCTACGGGCACCGAGAAAGAGCACTACGACTTCGTGATCGCCAGCTCCAGCACCAACCGCCTCACCGCGATCGGCTCCACGGCGACGATGACGTTCGACGTCTGGTACGACCTGCCCAACCTGCGCAAGGAGGCGCTGGTCAACGTCACGCTGGCGTTCGCCGACGACGGCTCGTACCGCTTCACGGAAGTGGTGCCGGTCCGCGTGGCGCCCTGACGGCGCCGCTGGCGCGCCCGCCCGGCCGGGCGTACGCTCTGCGGGCCGCCTTCGCCCGCCTGCGCGAGCTGCAGGAGATTGCCGCCGTCCTCCGCCATCCACGTCCATTGTGTTCGCGGTCAGGGGAGCTGGACCGACTCCTGTCCCGGGGTCTGATGGTCAGGGGCGCCAGGCGAACGGCCCCTCCTCGAGAAAGGCACGCACGTCTTCGCGGGCCGCGGGTGGCACGGGCTGGAGCACGCCGCCCTGGACACCCTCGAAGAGCTCGCACCGGTGAATGGGCCGGAACGAGCCCGTCAGGCCGCGGCCCTCCCTGATCGCGACGTGGTAGCTCCTCTCGCCTTCGCGTATGAAGGCATGCGTCAAGCCTCCGCGGCTATAGACGAGCATGAGCCCGTCGGCCAAGCCGCGCTCCGCGTTCTGGACCGCCGCGTCCACCTCGAGGGCGGCCGCCACCAGCGCCGCGTCCGCCGGCGTCGCGCCGCTCTCGGGTCGCCGCATCAAGGCGCCGTCGATGTCCTCGAGGGCGATGGCGTCGTCCATGCCGAGGATCGTCCGGCCCTTGGACCCGAGCGTGAGCCATGCGCCTGATGGGCTCAGCCACAGGTGGTCTCCCCGGGCCTCGTGCTGCGGGAGCGCCAGCCAGGTCGTCCGGTCTCGCCGCAGATCGGCCACGATCCGTTCGCGCGCGGCCGCGTGCGCGATGCTCCCCGCGACGACCTTCTCGGGCAGCGCGGTTCGATCTCCGGCGACGCCCTCCGGGACCCCGACCCCGAAACCGAGCCGCAGGAGAGCCTCGAGGCCGGCCTCGTCGTAAGTGTAGAGGCGCTGGGGCCGATCACGCTCCAGGTTCCAGAGGACGTGAAAGCCGCGGCCCAGGTGCCAGAAGACGTACTGCTCGCAGCCGTTGATGGAGGTGCGGTTGTCCGACGTCAGATAGCACTCGCCCGCCAGCAGCCGCAGAAAGACGGGGTCGCGTCCTTGCGCCTGTTCGCCGGTCGCCATCAGTTCCTCCTCTCGTGGGAATCTCGCCCCAGCGGGAGTGGTGGGCCTCCTCGTCGACGGCCGCGGGCCCATCCCGCCGTGGGGGCGGCTACGACTTGCGCAGAACTTCGAGCGCGGCGGCGGCTGCCTCCCGCTCCTCCCGAAGGACCCAGTCCGGGCCTTCCGTCTGGCTCGCGGCCTGGAGCTCGCTCTCGAGCGGGGAACGGAGGTCCACCGGACCGCCCGTGTCCAGGGTTCCCTGGGCCATGTCGCGGATCGCCTTCGCGGCCGCGAGCCGCGTGTCGAAGTCGCGTATAGCGCGCGGGCCGCCGTCCAGTCCCGCTCGCGCACGTGGCGCAGCATCATTGCGCGCACCGCTTCGTGCGCTCCCGACCCTCCCCACCGGTCCTTGCGCGCATCCTGCATGGCCTCCATCGCCCCCGCCTGCGCGGATCCGCCGCTCGCGAACAGCGATTGCAGCTCTTCGGTGCGAGCCTGGCGCAGCAGGTGCCGGGCGAGCACGCGCGCAGCCGCTTCCGCGATCGTGGGCGGGCCGGAAAAGAATCCCTTCAGCCGCGGCTCGATGGGCGTGAGGTCGGTGCCAACCCATCTCGTCTCGCGAGTGTCGGGCGCGGCGGGACGCTCGAGCCTGACATGGGGCGAGTCCCGCTCCGTCACGAGCGCGGCTAGCG
>Ga0187893_10009206_pt1 | contig 15263 bp, 14 predicted proteins | sample MA1701074metaG_FD_139574 | JGI IMG/M metagenome (GOLD analysis project Ga0187893, IMG submission 139574) | White microbial mat communities from a basaltic lava cave in the Kipuka Kanohina Cave System on the Island of Hawaii, USA - MA170107-4 metaG ... | reverse complement strand
CCCCTATTCACATTCTTCCATCATCCAACAATCCCCCACCGGAGCGAACAATGTGGGAGATCCCTGTCCTCTCGTCACAAAATACATCGGTTACTTGCCGGTGGGATAACCTGAGCGACAACAGCCCCCATGAAAGTAGCAAACGCAACTGTCAGATCAGAGATCTAGATCGGTTCGACGCTGTTGAACCGCATAGAACACTGCGTGAGCCTGCGTGTGGAGGCTCTCGCCCGCCGCAAGCGTGTTTACATCTTTAGGGGCGATGCCGCGGAACGGCGTGTACGATGTTGATTATCGCGTCCTCTTGACTCCGGCAAAGTCGTTCTTAAGCTCCCGGGCGCAAACGGCGCCTGAGTGCGTCAAGAGCGACAGCGACGACTGCGCGTCGGCTTTCTATCCCTTGAAACCGAGCGCTTCGACCCAGCGCAGCTAGCACTAAGTCGAGCACCTCACATACCCAGTCCGGCCTGATTGCAAACAGAGCGACACTATAAACCACGGTCGCAGTTAGGACCAGTATCAAAAGGAGCGGGACCGAGGCAGCACTTCCGAAGCTCATCACGATCAGATGCTTCGCCCCGAGGACAAATAGAGCCATGGCAGCCGCTGAAAGCATGACAGGAAGGGTTTGCCGTACAAAATCGGTTGCTCGGATTGGTAGCTTCGCTCGGTACCGTAGCAACACAAGGTCGATGATGAGCCCGGCCATATAACCGCTCACAACTGCATACGCTATCGCCAAGGCTGGTAGCCCAAAGACGATTACGATCAGAATTGCCACAACCATGGTGACCATTATGACGAGGGCTGACAGTACCGTGTAGTCAGGCCGGTCAAGTCCAAAGAACAAGATGAGGAAATTATCGTGCATTGACCGCGCGAATCCTTGGAGTGCAAATACCTGGAGAAACGGTATCGATTCGCGCCATTTCTCCCCGGCAAGCACGATCACGAGCTCCGGCGCCAGGATCAGCAATCCCACAGCGGTGGGCAATAGCACCATCGTCAGCATACGATAGCTGCTGAGAAGCGCGCTTGCCACGCGATCCTTTTCGTCTCTGATACGCGCATAGGCTGGAAACAATACGTTCCCAAGCGCGGAATGCAACATTACGATGGGAAGGTTGGCGATGCGGAAACCCTGGGTGTAGTACCCAAGGGTCACAGAATCGTAGAGCTTCCCCACGACAAAAGAATCGCCGTTCTGGTACGCATAAAGAAGGAAACTCGTCCCCGTAATGGACAGCCCAGATCGACCCAATTGGTATGCTAGTGCGCCATCCCAAGGAACGACACGCAGCCACATGAGTCTTGGGCTCTTCCATGCGGCAATCACGAAACGTAAAGCCGAAGCGACGATTAGCCACCACACTAAGCTCCAGTACCCGTACCCTAGATATGCCAGGGCAATCGCAACCCCTATTCCGGTGAAAGTCGACACAGTATCGGCCAGAGCTATCCAACCAAAGTTCATTGTGCGACTGAGCACTGCCCCAGGGACTGCGTACAAGCCATCGAACAAGATCAAAATAGCCATCGCGCGGCAGACATCTGTCAATTCCGGCTGCCCCAGCGCGTCCGCGTACTGCGGCGCGAACACAACAGCGACTGTGCCCGAAAAAGCCGCGACACAGACGGTCAGTATCAGCCCGTGAGGCGCAGCTTTGCCGCTCTCGGCTCTTGTGGACACGAGCGCCGTCCCCATGCCGGCTCCCGCGAGCAATGCAAGAAACCCTATCGCCGCCGTTGCCAAAGTGGCGATACCATAATCTTGAGGCTCGAGGAGGCGGGCTAAGATTATGAAAGAGGCGACCCGGACGAGTTGCTGCACCCACCCCGTTACGGTTAGAAGTATGCTCCCTTTAAAGACTTTGTTGCGCAATTCCATAGAGTTGTCAGCCCCGTTGTACAGGATTATTACGTTCATTGATATAATGCCTGCACCACCAAAGTGAATGTACAACGAACGTGTCCTATTTCACATAGGGGCACTTCGATTAATTCGTTTACATTGGTGGCTAAGTATTAAATCTGTAACCAAGAATGATTAAGGGTTTGTAAGTGGCTTTTTGTGCGTGCTAGCCTTGCCTTATGTTTCTTTGCAATGTGCCCACCCATCGGTGCTTCGGTTGCATAGGCGAGACGCTTCCTCGGCTTGCGCTTCTCGAGGTGCAGGTAGCGCATGACGTGTGCGAATGAGTTTGCCGCCCATGGAGTTGTGTTGAAAGCCAAACACATGCTCAACGCGGGCGCGGATGGTGGAGCGATTGAGCTGGTGTTTTATAGGCGCTGAGCAGCTTACCGCGGTTGCCTTTGTAGTGGATTCGGCTGCGATACCCCCTCGCCAAGCCACTGTTCGGTTTCCTCGGACCGATAGGCACTGTCGGCCCAGACCCCGGTCCCGGTGTTGGTCTCATCGAGCACCTGCGCTAAGAGTTGGCTATCATGGGTGGCGGCATCCGTGACGGTCAACTTACGAATGAGCTTGTGCTTGTTGTCCACATTGAGGTGGTTCTTGTACCTGTAGTGACTTATACTGTGCTTCTGGGTCCAACAGTGTCCTTCTGGTGGCGCTTGGCGGGTTTCCCCTCTCAGCCCGTCGGCAGTTCGCCCTCTTTGATCGCCGCATTCTCCTCCCGCGTATTCCGCTGGCGAGGCACCGGCGCAATACTGGCATCGATGATCTAACCGCTCGTCGCCTGATAGCCTTGCGTTGCTAGATAGGTATTGAAGCGCTCAAACAGAGGCGCAAGCAACCCCTGGTCGGTAAACGCCTGCCGATATGACCACAGCGTGGTCGTATCCAGCACCTTGTCTTCCAGATTAAGCCCCAGAAACCGAACATGAATGACATCCGGTCTTTGATCTGGTATTCCATTTGCTGGTCCGAAATGTTATACAAACTCTGCAAGACCAACGCCTTGAACATAATCACCGGATCTAGAGGCTTGCGACCGGCGGGTGATTTAAGCTCCTTGTGATGAACCTTCGAGCAAATCCTCCGAAGTTCTCCCACGGCATGCTGTTGTAATGCGGCATAGCGCTCGTCTATGTCAAAGAACCCCGGCTGTCGCATGAATAATCTCCCCTCGTTGCTCCTTTCGATGAAGGCGTATTCTAACATGAGTTGTATGTGCGATCAGCTACTACGGTTCATAATAGCGCTCGATTCCGTGAATTAATCGAAGTGCCCATAGAGGAATGCACCATGCCTATCGTGCAACGGCCAAAGACAAGGTCGATGTAGATCAATCTCTTCTCGCGCAGAATCAGACCTTGGGCAAAGCGGTGCGCTTCCGGCACCAACATTTGCCCTTGCCTCTTCCACTTTTCGACATGCTCTTCCGAACTAAAGTCGGGAGTAAGCTGCGGTACTTCGTATGGTCGGCATGTTTTCGGCAGGTTATGAAAGTCGGAAAAGCACAGTCGCGAAGCTATATCCCCCTATACATCCAGCGGAATGTACTTTGGTACATCATGGAGCTGCTAAAGCAGGAATTCGAGATTATGTCCTTCCTATCGCGGACGGACTTGGCTTTCTTGGAAGCGGGTTTTGGGCTGGGTAGGACATCTGGCGCCATGATGCAGGGGGCTTATTGCGGTGGCGCAGTTACTATGCTATTGAGCCGAATGCTCACGTGTGTGACTACGTCCGAAGGCGATTCGGAAAGCGTCTTGGAAACACCTTTGAGATACATCCGGGCGCGTACAACAATAACACGATAATCTGTATCAACCCTCCGCCCAGAATGGATCGAATATTTGTAACCCCCTTCCTTTTTTCAATCTCTTTCCACATCGCCGCGCTGGCCTAATGACGTTGTAATCCTGAAAAACATGCTATGTGCGTCGCGGTAAATGGCAGATTCCTGCACCAGAGGTTAACGGGGACGCAGCGTTACGCCTGCGAACTTGTGGGCCGGTTGTCTGATTGCCTGGAGGTAATCAAGCCGAGACGCGGTACGAGCGGAATCCAGGGTCACCTATGGGAGCAAGTTGTCTTGCCATGGCGCTTGAAGACACGGTTGCTTTGGTCTCCTGTGAACACAGGGCCGCTGACAGTTCGGCATCAAGTCGTGACGATTCACGATATGGCTTTCGTTGATCACGCATACGCCTTTTCTCCCACTTTTGCCGCTTGGTACCAATGGCTCGTACCCAAACTGGCACGACGTGTACCAAGGATAATTACGGTCTCGAATTTCTCGCGCGAGAGAATTGCTGACCTTTGCAGCGTACCGATAGAAAAGATCGTCACCATTTTTAATGGGGTCGATCCACGCTTTCGGCCGATGTCGCAGCTAGACATTGCGCAGGCAAAACAGAGCGTGGGTCTGCCTTCAAGATATATACTATGCGTAGGCTCACTGGAGCCGCGAAAAAATATCGCTCGCCTCCTGGCGGCTTGGAGTCTGATCCGGCGAAAATATCCTGATCTTGAGCTCGTTCTGGTCGGCGCCACAGCGACAATCTTTCGTGACATAGGATTGGACAATTCGCCTCCTGCGGTTCACCTAGCTAGATACGTTAGAGACGAGGATTTACCTGCAATTTATAGCGGCGCGGAGTGCTTTGTGTTCCCTTCTCTCTATGAAGGCTTTGGCTTTCCTGTGATTGAAGCCATGAGCTGTGGTGTACCGGTGGTGTGCTCCAACGTGACCTCTTTACCGGAAGTTGCTGGCGGCGCCGCTTATATTGTAGACCCCTACAGCGCGGACAGCATCGCGAGCGGAATTGAGGCTGTAGTTAACAGCTCAGCGCTGCAGGCTGGGTTGCGCGAGCGTGGATTTGCTAATGCTATGCGCTTCTCGTGGGAGCGTACCGCCGAAATCACATTACGGATACTTCGGGAGGTGGATTGACCAATTGGACGCTAAGAGGTATCCACTTCACACAGATAGTTTCAGTATCATATATAGCGTGTCTACGACGGCACCACGGTTCCTCCATACACCTGCTAATAAACTTAGGCGAATCAACGATATGCATAATCCGATTTCTTCTGAGGTGCTATGGAAGATTCGATAGACAATGCAATATCTGCGGATAGAAGGGGAAGTTTTCTTGCCTTTGGGATACCACCGCGCTTGGATGCCACTACGTTACAGCTGATTTATACGCAGAGGCCGTAGACCGCATAGAGAACGTCGGGCGCCGACGGTAGCTTTGATGTCGTGGTTGCATCGCACTTGCTTGAGCACGTAGACGACCAAGAGGCCCTAACTGAGGTACACCGCAGTTTGGCGGACGGAGGCTGTGCGGTTTTCATGTTTCCAATAATCGAAGCGTGGGATTCGACCTACGAGAACGAGGCAGTGCATACAGCGCGCGACCGTGAGCTGCATTTTGGCCAGAATGACCATGTAACATATTGCAGTCACGATGTTCGCGAGCGTATTGCAAAGGCTGGATTTTTTCTTAAAGAGTATACCGCGGTAGAGCCTGCGGTACAGAAACATGGGCTCGTCAGAGGAGAGAGTATTCCTAGCAACACGGAGCTTAATCCGCCCGAATGATGGGCTCGCTTATGATTGCGGTTGACTATGAGGGATAAGGTCTAACGTGCATTCCTATTGGTGGTTCAAGCCTCATATTGTTATCGGTGTGTGGGCCGTTCCTCTTTTGCTAATCGGGGCTTTGGTGTCGGACGAGTGGTATCGTGAAACCGTCGGTGCACCAAAGTATATCGATCTCGAGACTTTTACGATCGGCCTTTTTGGACTCCTGTTCTTCATCGGGGGCGCGTGGTTGGGTGCGCGGCCCCTTTCTCGCTTCCAGCCGATACACGCTAGCTCTTTACCCTTGTTGGTAGCCGAAACCACATACCGTCGGGTAATGTATGCGGTTTTGTTGGTGACGTCGGTCGCTTATGTTATTTGGCTAAAGAGCTACTTCGCAAATCCTTCTCTAATGCTACCGATCCTGAGAGGGGACCCGGGCGCTGTGTATGTTGCACGAGAAACTGCAGAGCGGATCCCTGGTATAACCTCTTTTGCCAACGTGAGTCCTTTGTACGCGATTCTTTACGCGTTGTATCCAAAGGTGACTGGCGCACGCCCTAAAGGATGGGACAAGCTTGCAATGGGTTTGTTTTGGTTCGTCACGTTTTTGCGGGTCTTGGTATATTCAGAGCGCATCGCGCTTCTGGCGGTGGTTGTCCCATTTGTTTTGACCGCTTTTGGGGGCGCAGCAAAGCGCTGGAAACAGATAGCGGTGTTACCGGTGGTTTTAGCTGTCTTGGTTGTGCTTCTTTTCGCCATCAACGAATATTTCCGGTCCTGGCTAAATCACTATGTGGATCGTTCGGATTCATTCTGGGGTTTTGTTTTCAGTAGATTGGCCGTATATTATGTGACCGCTTTAAACAACGGGGTTGGGATGTTCGAAACGTTGGATATTGTATATTTGCCGTTCCATACAGCAGAGTGGTTCTGGAGTTTTCCGATCGAGCTTGTGCCAGGAGGGATGCTGGCATTATTCAATGTAGGGATGAACCCCCACCCCCACCGCTTCTTGGAGATTTATGCGAATCCTGAATTCAATAACTTTGGAATGTTTACCTCTTTTATTGACTTTGGCGCGGTTGGTGGGACGATAGTCTACGGTATCCTTGGTTGGGTGTCAGGTCGACTGTATTATGGCTTTACAAAGGGCACCGCCGCTGGATTGTTGATCTACCCATGTTGGTATGTCTGTATATTAGAGATCCCCAGGTGCTTTGCATTCGGTTCGACACGGTTTTTTGTATGTTTCATGGTTACATTCGGAGTCATTTGGATGTTTAGCCGAAAGAGACGGCTAGTAGCGGTTGCTAGTGTGCCCCAAACTAGGCGTTGGTAGCCTCTGGTGGAAGAGAGGACTGCGTGGGTGCGGGTGTGTGCGGCAAGTCGAATGGGATAGACAAATTAGCCGTCCGCCAATGCCCCAAATGAGCGACGGTACCTCGGGGGGTTATAATATGCGGGCGAACACGTACAGATCTTGTTTCAAGCCCTGAAATGTTGGAGAAACAGCGAGTAAGAAACTTCACCGTCGGTCTCATCCCTCTGCTTTTAGGGTCTGAAGTGGTGCTGGCTCAAACGGCCACGGAGCAGCTCGTGCGAGATCAGCGGGCTGTCGTTCGCTCTCGACCCGACCGCGGCGAGACCGTCACCAACCGACCGCGCCCCGAACTCGACCGGCTGGGTGTTCGCGCTGCCAGCTTTCTCATTTATCCACGCTTGGGGGTGCAGGAAGTTTACGATGATAATATCTTTGCCACCGATAGGGACGAGAAAGACGATTTCATTACTTTGGTAGACCCGGGTCTCGACATAGTATCCGACTGGAATAAGCATGCATTTGACCTGCATGCCGATGGCACAATCGGGCGTCACGCCGATCAGGGGGGAGAGGATTTTGAGGATTTATCGGTTGGCGCGAACGGCCGCTTGGATATTACACAACGGGCCATTCTTCGGACCGGCGTAAGCTATAACCGTTTGCATGAGGGGCGTGGCTCACCGGATGATGTTAGAAGGCAAGGCGGTTCACCACCGGTCGAACCCACCGTTTTTGATATAGGCTCAGCATTCTTAACGTATGAACAACGGCTTGGCCGTTTCCTCTTGGAGTTGAATGGAACGGCGGACCAGCTCGACTATGACAACGTAAAGACGGAAGACGGTGGAACGATAAATAACGATGACCGTGACCGCGCGATAATCGTCGGCGATCTCAAGCTTGGCTACGAGTTCGTCCCCGGATACACGGCATTTGTCAGAGGCGCGGTAGATCACCGGCGATACGATAACCCACCCGCCTTCAACCAGCTCGATCGGGACTCTGACGGGTTTCTGATTGAGGTCGGAACCGATCTTGACCTCACCGGAGTCCTGTTTGGCGACGTGGCGATCGGTTATAGATCGCAGGACTACGAGGATCCCAGATTGGACACTGTAGAAGGTGTCGCCGGTGGGGCATCGCTTACTTGGACCCCGACAGGTCTGACGACGGTTTCCGCCTCCATCACGCGAGAGATCATAGAGACCACTGCGGGCGCAGCCGCCGGGATCTTTGAGACCAGCGGCCGTCTGGTGCTCGATCATGAACTGCTGAGAAACCTGTTGCTTCAGGCACGGGTTTCTGTCGTCGACGATGATTTCCAAGGCATCGACCGTTCTGACACCTACATCGCAGCGGGGCTCGGGGCCAATTATCTGATGAATCGATACCTTCGTCTGGATCTCAACTACGATTATCTTGACCGCGGCTCGGATGCTCAGGGTCAAGATTTCGTGGATAATAAGATCTCCCTTGGTATGCTGGTGCAGATCTGAGCGAGAAGACGAACTTCCTGCACCATGGAGGGGTGCCCTGAAATGCGCTGAGTCGTGGTACCGTTCTCAAGAGCTGGGGGCGCCACTTCCTGATCCGAAATGGCCGCTCGAAATCAGGAATATAGAAAAGTTCGCGAACGCTATAGGGTTAAGAGGCAGCAAGAATGAAAGGGAGCCTATCCATAATCTGTTCTATATCGCTCGTTTTGTCAGGGATCTTAGCGGCTCTCTCATTCGTCTATGGGGCGGAGGACGATTATCGCTTGGGTGCGGGAGACCGTATCAAGGTAATCGTCTTTGGCCAGCAAGACCTGTCGGGCGAATTCGAAATAAGTGCAACAGGGCGCGTGGCGCTTCCTTTGATACAAGAGGTTCAGGCGGGTGGACTAACCACTGGAGAGATCGAAGAGGCGATTACCAACAGACTCAAACCAGATTATCTCAAGGACCCGAAGGTAAGTGTCGAAGTAATGACTTACCGGCCGTTCTTTATCCTCGGGGAGGTCACGTCGCCCGGCAGCTATGCTTACGTAAGCGGGATGACGGTTGTTACCGCCGTTGCCGTGGCTGGGGGCTACACATATCGGGCGAAAACGGCACGAGCCTACATTACTCGCGCGGCTGACCCGGAAAAAAAGAAGCAGCTCGTGGATCCCAATACGCGGGTTCACCCTGGCGATGTCATCGTTGTTCCCGAGCGGTTTTTTTGATTCTGCCGTCCAATGAACGACGCTGATTCCCACTCGTCCAGTAATCCCTCTGAGACAGAGGATGTTCACGCCACAGATCGTGACAAACACTATGTTGCTTCTTCGGATCAGGATCACGCGGTGTCGCCGCGAGAGCAGTCACGGCGATTCACCGTTGAGTATAAGCTTCGCGTTCTTAGAGAGGTCAATCAAACCAACAGCGAAGAAGAAGTAAACGACATACTCACGCGAGAAAAGCTTACGCGATCCCTCCTTAGGAGATGGTTGGCAGAGAGGGCAAACGGTGACCTTTGTCGTTCGATCGAGCGCTTAACGGAAGCAAGCGGGGATTTCAACTTCAGTACTCCCGAGAAGCCCGCCGAGACAGAGGACGTTCGCGCCACGAACCGTGACGAATCTGATGTTGCTTCTTCGAATCAAGATCGCGCCGCATCTCCGCGAACGCAGCCACGGCGATTCACCGTTGAATATAAGCTTCGTATTCTTAGGGAGGTCGATCAAAGCAACAGCGAAGAGGAAGTGAACGACATACTCGCCCGGGAAACCCTTCCTCGTTCCCTCGTTGAGAGATGGCGAGCAGAGAGGGCAAACGGTGATCTTTCAATCGCTTCAAGAAAGCGCGGCACAAAAAGTGGTTATGGCTTAATCCGCTTTGAAGATCGGGGCGTAGAAACCCGTCCGGCAGTCGCCTATCCTTCCGCGGGATTCGCGCGTTCGGCTGCTACCGAAACAAGCCAAGAAGAGTTGCTCACTAAGATCTGGGCGGGAAAGTGGACGATTTTGACCATCGTTGTACTGATCACTACGGCGACGCTGGGTGTCCTTGTGTCGTGGATCACACCGATGTTTTCAGCTAAGGGGCTCATCGTGATAGAGAGCGGCGAACAAACCGTCGCCGGCATCCAGCCCATTGTCACCGGATTGAGCACGGATCAGAAGGTAGAAACCGAAATAGAACTCCTACGTTCGCCCACCCTTGCCAATAGGACAATTGAGCGTACTGGCCTCCGCAATTACGAAGAGTTCAATTCCGCGTTGCGTGAGAAAGGAACTCTTGACCGCGTTTCGGAAGTCATAAGGCGTTGGTTACCGTCCCATGAAACAGTTCTTACCGAGAAGCAACGGCAAGAGATATTAAGGACATCCGTCGTTAATGAGTTTCTCGATCATCTCGGAGTGATGCCGGAAGGGCGCTCGCGCGTCGTCGCGGTGACTTTTGAGTCCAGGGATCCGGAACTGGCGGCCAGGGTAGTGAACACGCTGATGGATGCATACATAGCTGAGAAGATGGACGCTAAATTCAAAGGGGTACATCACGCGAACGACTGGCTCAATGACCAACTTTTTTCGTTAAAAAAGAATGTGCAGGCGGCCGAAACAAAGGTGGAAAAGGTTCGAAAAGAATTCGGACTGCTCCAGGGTAGGGAAGGAACGACGCTTCGCTCACAGGAAATCGCGGAGCTCAATACGCAGTTGATTTTAGCGAGTGCAGCCCGTGGAGAAGCAGAGGCCCGATTGGGACAAGTCAGGACACTGGTTAGCCAAGCAGACGGCTTTGAGTCTGCCACAGAAGTGTTGCAATCAGAGCTGATACAACGGCTGCGAGAACAAGAAGCGCTGCTCGAGCGTGAGGCCGCAGAGCTTTCTACCGAGTATGGGCCGAAACATCCTAGGGTCGTGAACAGTCGCGCTGAGAAAAAAGACCTCCAGGCCAAAATCGCAACCGAAGTTAGCAAAATAGTGAAGGGCCTGGAGAACGAAGTGGCAGTGGTCAGAGCGCGCGAGACTGCACTGGGGACCAGTGTCGATAATTTGAAGCGACAGATTGCCAAAGACAACGAGGCCGGGGTGAAGCTACGTGCGCTTGAGCGGGAAGCCGCGGCACAACGCACATTACTCGAAACCTTTCTTGGGCGCTTCAACGAAACAAGCATTCAGCGGGACACCGATATCCGACCGCCCGACGCACACGTGGCCTCGCTAGCGTTTGTTCCGATCGCACCACTGTATCCAAATAAGACGCGGATCCTTTTGTTGTCACTGGGCGCCTCGATATTCGCGGGGATTGTGCTTGTCTGCGGTCTGTTGAATCGAGGCTTCTTGCGTGGCGAAGACGTCGAGTCGGAGACCGGGGTGCCCGTTTTAGGGTTGGTCCCGAAGTTGAGTCGGATCAACACGTTCCGAACACCCCCGGAACGCTACTTCCTGGAACATCCGTTGTGCGGGTTTAGCGAGGCGATTCGGACCGTCAATACCATGCTACATCTTGTGAGCAAAGGCGAGTTGCCGAAAAAGCTTCTTATCACTTCAGCTTTGCCGAAAGAAGGAAAGACGCTTATTGCACTAAGCCTAGCGCGTAGTCAAGCGCTAGCCGGCTACAAAGTGATTCTAGTCGACACCGACTTTCGCTGGCCTAAGATAGAAGCCGCTTTCGATCTGCCCAGAAGTCCCGGCCTTTGTGAATACCTGGAGGGTAAGTCTTCCCTTGATCAGATAATAAAGAAAGACAAAGTGTCAGGAGTCCATGTCGTTCCGGCGGGACGATGGGAAGGGATCGACATCCCGTATTTCATCGATACAACGCTTATGGACGAGCTTCTAGATAACCTAACGAACGAGTATGACTCAGTTGTGATTGATTCTCCGCCGGTCATGGCAGCGTCTGACGCGCTCGTCCTGGCTAATAAGGTCGAGATGACGGTCTTTATCATCCGTTGGGCCACCACCCCAAAGGCTACTGTTCGTCAAGCGTTGCAGCAGCTCGCGCGATCTATGAGTTCCATTGGAGTCGTGATGTCTATGGTAAAACTCACGGGTAAAAAAGAATACTACGTGCCAAAGAAGAGACTACGTCGGTTAGAAAGATCACTACGTTTGTAGGTCCAACAAGCGAACATACGTAAACGCCTTGTAGGTCCTGAGAACTGTAAGACATCACGCGAATGCGGTTATGAACGTAATCAGTTCCGAAGGCTTTTGGTCAAAGTTCAACCGGAGATTTCTTCAATACGCCACACTCGCTATGCAACAGCCGAAATGGATGCTAATGTTTTTGTTTGGCCGCATCCACGCGATCCGTTTTTTCGTGCGGCTTCTCTCGAAACGCCCTTCAACAATAAATTATCAAAAAGAACGTTCTGTGCTAGGAGACCTTGAAACAGAGAAGGTTGTTGGAGCACTGACAGAGGATGGGCTGTACCTTGGCATACCTTTACCTGAATATTTGTTACGGGAGATACTGTGTTTCTCTAATGATGCTACTTACTTTGGTGACGGGGAATCACAATTCCCTTTTTCTCTGGCTGATAGAGAAACGCAAGAAAAAAAATACGGAAAGAAATTTAGGATCGGCAAAAGGTTCGACGCTGCATTACTTTGTCCCGCTGTACAAAAGCTAGCAACAGACTCAAAGCTATGGGAAATTGCGACGTTGTATTTTGGGACGGAGCCTGTGCTTGCAGAAAGTCAAATATGGTGGACTTTTGTTACCGACGCAGCAATGGAAGGTCGCACCCGAGGATTCTATCGATTTCATTATGATCTGGATGATTATAGTTGCCTGAAATTCCTTTTCTACCTTGCAGATGTCGATGCACACAGTGGTCCCCATATCTGCGTCAAAGGTAGCCATAAGAAAAAAAAGCTTAGTCATCAGTACTCTCTAATCAGAGAGAGGAGCGACCAAGAAATCATGGAATATTACGGTCATGAAAAGGTGGTAACAATCTGTGGAAAAGCTGGTTTTGGGTTTGTCGAAGATTCTTTTTGTTTTCACAAAGGGATTCTTCCAGTTAACGGCGACCGACCGATATTAGAACTCAAATATGGCCTTAATAACTTTGGGGGTAGGATCCTATGAAGCTAGCCCCGCATCTGCCCAGATGACTTTTGGGCTCTCTAACATACTCCAGACTGCCCAGCGTCTAGTTTGATACGGCAGTCTCATAGCCGGCCCTGCAATAACCGCTCTATCGTGTACTGCATCCGCTCTTTGAACCTGCACCGATCAAAAGTTCGAGCATGCTGCGCGATGCGTTCTGGCTCAAACTGAGCTTCCATGCGTTCGTACCGCTCCAGGGCTTCCACTAAACTGTCTGGGTCTTGTCTGTCGAAGAACAAGCCTGTCACCCGATCCACTACCGTTTCTAATGCTCCGCCTCTGCGGAAGGCGATCACCGGTCGACCCGATGCCATCGCCTCGACCGGCACGATGCCAAAATCTTCTTCCCCAGGGAAGATTAGGGCGCGGCAACGTGCATAATGGTTGCGGATCACGGAAAACGGTTGGCGTCCCAACAGCGTAATGTTCAGTTTAGCAAGCTTCTTTAATAACGGAAGCTGCGCTCCGTCGCCGATCACCACGAGAGGCTTCCCAGTCTCGTTGAAAGCGTGCACGGCAAGGTCAGTGCGTTTATAGGCCACGAGTTGGCCCACTATGAGATAGAAATCACCGCGCTCATTGGACATCGTAAATGCCCTTGTGTCCACCGGTGGATAGATCACCTGTGCGTCACGGCGGTAATGTTTTCTGATGCGGTTCGCCACAAAATTGGAGTTAGTGATGATATGGTCGACACGGGATGCTGAGGCGAAATCCCAGAGACGCATGTAATGCATGATTGGGCGCATGAATAAGCGGGTTATGGGCCCTACCGTGTCTATGTAATCGTGATACATGTCCCATGCATAGCGCATAGGGCTATGGCAGTAACAAATGTGCAGCGTATCCGATGATACTATGACTCCTTTCGCTGGCCCTGATTCGCTGCTAATCACCAGACCGTAACCGCGCAGATCGAGTTGCTCCAGCGCTAGGGGCATGAAAGCCAAGTAACGCTGATAAAGGCGTTTAGACCACGGGAGTCTCTGAATGAACGACGTTCTGACACGATGTCGGTTTATTGTGTCTGAGACGGCCGAGGGCTCATAGACATGCGTGAAGATATCGGCTTCAGGAAACAGCTCGCAAAGCGCTTCGACGACTTTCTCTCCCCCACGCATGTTAACTAGCCAATAATGGACGATTGCGACTTTCATCGTGAATACGTCGTGATGATGGTTATGACCTAGGTATTCAGTAGGCGACGAGAGCGGCCAAAAGGATAACCCTCATTCTTATCAGCTTGAACGAGGGGTTGTTGCGTCGGTATCATCAATTCGGAAGTTTTACCCCATGCTCAAGGCACACCTCGCAGCTCGGTCATCCGCGCTCTTTTAGGGCTTTGGCCAGGGCGTCGCAAATCTTTCTCGTGTTCCTCGCGCGCGGCCGCCAGCCGGCGCTCCCGTTCCTCGTACGACAACTCCAGAGCGCTCACCACGCCAGCGTCATCAACTCTTCCGTGATGCGCCGACGCTCCTCGACGGACATCTTTCGGTACGTTCGATTTGCTCTCGGCTCACATCCAGAGGCATTATAGCATCCGCGCCGGGCGACCCGAGCCCGAATCCGCTCGTCGCCGGACATGCCCGCGGCCGCCCACGAGCTTGTAGTCGTCGAGGAGACAACTGCTAATATCGATCTTCGCTTGAAACCTTTATGGCAAATTGATACGCTTGCACCCCTGCTATGGCCAAAGTTGACGTCAAAGAGATCCAAGAAAAAATATCGGGCATTTCCTGGTATCATCGGATCGACATCCATGGGGTGGTAACGCTGGGATGCGAGACGGCACCGGCTCTACAGTGGAAATCCGACGCCATCGATAAAGATTTGAGCGGCAAAGACGTTCTCGATATCGGGGCGTGGGACGGGTGTTACACGTTCTTGGCGGAGTCGCGAGGAGCCAGGCGGGTCGTCGCCATTGATGGCTGTCAGGGACCCGTCACACCCAGAGGATTTCAGACGGCCAAGGAATTGCTGAGTTCGAAGGCGGAACACCACATTTTGGATGTCCGCCAGATGGATCGGCTGGACGGCACCTTCGATCGGATCTTCTTTTTTGGGGTTTACTATCATTTGGAAGATCCCTATTCGGCCCTGCAGCAGATTTTCAACAAGCTCAAGCCCGGGGGCATTCTGCTTTTGGAAGGGCTGGTCCGCGCCGGAAGTAAACCCTACCTTTACGCTTATCGCCCCGAGGAAGTCGAGCCCACCACGTACTGTGCAGCCACGGTTGTTAACGGGGTTAGCAAAGCGCGTGAATATGATGACAAGCGCGCGATGAGATCGAATCTTGCGAGTAGGCGATATTTTAGTACGGGATGTCGTCGTTGAAATCGAAGAGGTCGAGCTGTT
>Ga0187893_10009203_pt1 | contig 15269 bp, 9 predicted proteins | sample MA1701074metaG_FD_139574 | JGI IMG/M metagenome (GOLD analysis project Ga0187893, IMG submission 139574) | White microbial mat communities from a basaltic lava cave in the Kipuka Kanohina Cave System on the Island of Hawaii, USA - MA170107-4 metaG ... | reverse complement strand
TGGGCCAGTCTGGACGCCACCTCGAGACTGACGCGACGATTTAGCCTCGGGGAAGGCGCAAGCCTGCTCCATACCATCGAGCCGGACGTGATCTATGAATACGTCCCTCCGACTGATCAGTCGAAGATCGTGCAGGTTGATGATCGGGATGATCTGCCCAAGAAAAACCTGGTGACTTACTCCATCCGAAGCCGGCTGTTGGAGATGGGGTCCCGAGGGACTCGTAACTGGCTGGATCTCACCTTGGCTCAGAGCTATCACCCCGGGAGCGTTCAAACTCAGGCTCGGGATTTCTTTGCCACAACGCCTTTTGTCGGCACGGCGACCCAGCCACTCCAGCCTGCCACGATTCCTGTCCAAGGCCGGAAGTTTTCCGACATCTGGACTCGCGCGGTGATTGGGAATCCGAGCGTCTCGCTTCCAACTGGCACGAGTCAGGTGGATGTGGCAGGAGCGAAACGCAGCGGCCAGCTCATCCCGGTTAGGTCCTTCCTCACCATTGACACATTTTTTGATCCTTACCGTGGAACGTTCAGCCAGTTTAATACGGACCTTCGATTCCAGGAACAAAATCGGTGGTATGTGGAAGTGGGGCAGCGGTACACGCGGGATGGAAACCGGGTTCGGCGTGGCGATATCTGGAACCCGATTTCCTTCGGCGACGTGTTTGCCCCGACTCAGGAAATCCAGTACGTCACGGCCTCGGCGGCAGTGAGGACCCCTTTGGGCTGGACAGTGGGTGCCAAGACCTATTATGACGTCAAAGACGGAAAGAGCCCGGAGTGGGATCTAGTCGGCCTCTATCAAAACCCTTGCAAATGCTGGTCGCTGGGGCTCTATTATCTCCAGTTCCCGGACCGAGCGCAGTATAACTTCATGGTCAGCTTGACCGGCGTCGGCTGGACCGAGAACTTTGGCACAGCGGTGATGAGGTCTATCCTCGAACCCTTGTTGATCGGAGAGCGTGGATTGCCGTGGGCCGCTCCCGGTGGCCCTTATGGAAGGCGCCCGCCAGTGCCTGAGACACCGCCCGGTCCGGTCAAACCGTGACAGGCCGAGGGTGCATCCATGACTTACCTTTGGAGGTGACCGATGAACAGTTTCATCCCGCTCCAGCGCCTCGCGCACAGGGTTGCGGCCGCTGTCCTCGCCGCACTCTTCCTGGCTCTGCCGATGGTGCTGACGACGAATCCCGTGCAGGCTTCCTCCGCACAATCGCGCGATCACCTCAAGCGAGCCAAGATTTTTCTCGCGGCCGGGGATTACCGGAGAGCCCTGGAGGCCTGCCAGCGCGAGGTGGACGAAGCCCCGTCCGCCGAAAGCTATGTTTACCTCACATACCTCTATCAAACCATCGATGGCTATGTAGAACACCTTTCGAAAACTGATCGGTGGGTGGCGGTGGAGCATCTGTATCTGAACTTAGCTGCGAGGGGAGTCGAAGATCTGGTGGATCCACCGGATGTCCTCGCTCGGATCGCGAAGGAGATTATTCAGGGCGCGGTCCAGAAACAGTCGGATGTCAGCGCGGCCATGGCGGCCAAGCTGGATGACAAGACCGTGGCAAAGCTGTGGCAGCAGCAGACCGCGTGGCGCAAGGCTCGGCCTGATAGTTGGTGGGCTGGTGTTCCGGACGGCTGGAGCTGGTAAGACCTGAGGGAAGGACCAGCTGGTTCGTATCAGAGGGAGGTGTACCATGGAACTGCGGCGCCGGTTGCTCGCGAGCGCTGGCCTCCTTGTTCTTCTGTCGGTAGCGTCAAGAGGGACTTCACAGGAATTTGGCTCATGGCTGATGTCTCATTTGGAGAACGGGCAGCGTATTTACATGTCTGGTATCACGGCGCAAGGCCGAGTGGTCCAGAACAGCCATGGGATGGAAGGGGTCGGTTGCGCGCTGTGTCACGGTCCTGATGGACGTGGCGGCACGATGCACGGAATTCCGGTCCCGAACATTACTTTTCCGTTTTTGACTGACCCTCGCGGGAATGAACACAATGGTCGAAAGCGTCCGGCCTATAACGAGGAGACCATCAAGGCAGCGATTGTGGCCGGCGTCGACTCCGGCGGGAACAACCTCCATCCTGAGATGCCCCGTTGGACTGGACTGACCGCTCGCGATCTGGATGATCTGATCGGGTTCCTCAAAACACTCGGCGCGGCCCGTCGAGGTTCGTCTGACACCTCCCACGGACTCTGAGTGAGACATCGTGGTGATTCTTGGCGGCACGCGTCAGGTTGACACTCTCACGCTGGGTAAGATAGGATGACGCCGCTTTGACGAGACTGAGCTGTTGGCTTACAGGTAAGGAGGAGATCCAGTGGCAGCACAGGCGGTGAAGGTGGACGAAGGGAGTTGGGAGGCCGAAGTCATCAAGGCGCCGGGGTTGGTCATGGTGGATTTCTGGGCTGTCTGGTGCGGCCCCTGCCAAATGGTCGCCCCGATCGTCGAGGAATTGGCGAATGAATATGCGGGTAAACTCCGTGTCATGAAGCTCAACACGGACGAAAGCCCTGAAATTGCAGGGCGCTATCAGGTGATGAGCATTCCCACGATCCTGTTTTTCAAGGACGGCCGACCGGTTGAAAAGCTGGTTGGCGCAAGACCCAAGCGACAGTTCAAGGAAGTCATTGATTCCCTGCTTGCGCAATCTTCTGCAACAGCGTGAACATCCCCACGTCATAACCGGCGCGTATGCTCACCGAGCTGCGCATCTCCAACTTTACGGTCGTCGACGGTCTCAGTCTTGAGTTTTCGCGCGGTTTCCATGTCCTGACCGGTGAGACGGGGGCCGGCAAATCCATCCTTGTTGATGCCATCGCGCTACTGGTTGGAGGGCGGGCATCTGCAGAGCAGATCCGTTCGGATGAGGACGAGGCGGTGCTCGAGGCGGCTTTCTCCCTTCCTCCGGCCGGTTCCATGACCGATCGCCTTCGCAACGAGGGAGTGATAGGGGCCCACGAGACGGAGCTGATCGTTCGTCGTGTTCTTTCACGCACCGGCCGGAACCGTCTGTACCTGAACGGGAATCTCACTCCTCTCCATGTGATCCAGAGCCTAGCTGGGACGCTGATCGACATCCACGGCCAGCATGAGCAGCAATCGTTGCTCTCCACGCAAGCCCAGCTTGATGCGCTGGATGCGTTCGGGCATCTCAGAGCGTTACGCGACGAGTATGCGCGGGAGTATGCACAGTGGCAAGCAAGCAAACGAGAACTGGACGAGGTTGTGCGGACAGTGGCGGAGCAGAACCAGCGTGAGGAGTTCCTCAGGTTTCAGTATCGCGAGCTCGAGGATGCGAACGTGCAGCCCGGAGAAGAGGATTCGCTGATTCTCGAGCGCCACCGGCTTGCTCATGCGCATCGGCTCAGCGAGCTGGCCCAGGGTGCCTATGAGCTGCTGTATGGCGGCGATGCGTCAGTGCTGGGAGGCTTAGGTGTGATCCGTGACCGACTGAAAGAAATAGGAGCCATCGACGCTGGCACAGAGGACTGGGTGTCGCTCGGTGACGGTGCGACCGTGCCGTTGCGCGAATTGTCGCAGCGGCTCCGTGATTACCGGGAGAGTCTTGACCAAGACCCTGCCAGGCTGGCCCAGGTTGAAGAGCGGCTGGATCGGATCCAGCGGCTCAAGAAGAAGTATGGAGGCAGCCTGGACTCGGTGCACTCCCGGCTTTGTGAGTTGAAAAGGCAACTCGAGGAGATCGCTTCAAGCGAAACCAGGCTGGTCGAGCTGCGGAAGTCTGTTGCCGAGCATTCGACCGAGGTGAAAGCCTTGGCGGAACAGCTTTCCGAGAGTCGTGCCAGAGTTGCACAACAAATGGAGAGCCGGGTCAAGCAGGAACTAGCTTCGCTCCGAATGGATCAAACCCGATTCCAGATCCAAGTCCATTCGGAACGAAGCGAGTCTGCTCTCGGACCGACAGGTCACGACCACGTTGAATATCTCCTCTCAGCCAACCAGGGCGAGCCACTCTTGCCGCTCGCCCGCGTGGCCTCAGGCGGAGAATTGTCCCGGGTGATGTTGGCAACGAAGACGGTCCTGGCCGAAGCAGATCACGTGCCGGTACTGATTTTTGATGAAGTGGATTCAGGAGTGGGTGGGGCGGTGGCTGCGGTGATGGGACGACGACTCCGGGATTTGGCGGACTATCACCAGGTCTTCTGTATTACGCACCTACCACAGATCGCATCACAGGCTGAGCGCCATTTCGTCGTTGAGAAAGTGGTGAAGCACAAAAGAACCGTGACACGCGTGCGACAGCTCGACCAGGCTGGACGTCAGGAAGAAATTGCCAGGATGCTGGGAGGGCTGACGATTACCAAAGCCGTTCGCCAGACAGCGGCCGAGATGATTGGAGAGGCGTGCCGAGACCGTTGAGGAAGTTTGTGGTGGGCTCGATCCCCTGCTCAGAGTTCGGGGATAGGCATCGGCCTAGCGGACATCGCCAACGCCGGGAGAGAGGCTTTGCACTCGTTCATAACGCGCGCGAATACATCGGCGAGCATGGGATCAAAGCGGGTCTCCGCCTGGAGACTGATCTGCTGAATGGCCGCATCGATCGGCAATGCCTGAGGCGTGGGGAGGTCTGTGGTTAGGTGATCGAATGCTTGGGCGATGGAAACAATGCGGGCAAGCAGGGGAATGCCCTCGCCCTGCAACCCGTAGGGGTAACCGGATCCGTCATACCGTTCGTGGTGATAGGAAATGATCTGGCCCACTTCAGCGGGAAGGCCAAGCGGGAGAATCATCCGGGCCCCGATTTCGGGATGGCGTTTGAGCAGGTCCTGCTCCGCTGTCTCATACCCCTCTATCGCGATTTTGCCGATATCGTGAAGGAATGCGCCAAGCGCGAGGGATTTCTGTTCCGACAAGTTCAGGTTCAAGCGATTGGCCAGCAGGCTCGAGTAGAAGCTGGTGCGACTGGAATGGTTGAAGAGCTGCCGGTCTTTCGCCTCTAATAAGTCCGAGAGAAGCGGGATCAAGCCGGCGGAACCACCAAACCGAGGGTCAGACTCCTGTTTCGCCTTCGTCAGCGAGGAGTACTGTTCACTGAGGCGTTTCCAGGCATACTCACTCTCACGCTCGGCTGCTGCAAGCTCCCCTGGGTGTTTCAGGAAGCCTCGCAAGCAGTCGAGACGCTGCTTTTTCTCCAGCGTTTGATTGATCAGCGTGATCAGCTCCGTGACATTGAACGGTTTGAGCAGGTAGCCTGCCGCCCCGTGTCGAATCCCTTCCATGGCTGATTTGAGGCTCCCGTACCCGGTGATGATGATCACTTCCACATCCCCGTGCTCGAATTTGATGTCTTGCAGCAGGTCAAGACCCTGCCGGTCAGGGAGCTTCTGATCGAGCGTCACCAGGTCAACGGGTTGTTCCTTCAGCACTCGCATCGCCGCCTGACCATTCTCGGCCACGTGGATATTGAAGAATGGACGGAGAATAACCTTGAGGGCGTCACGGGGGCCAGCCTCGTCTTCGACAACCAGAATGGTGGGCTTGTTGGAATCCGGAATCATCATTGGGGATTTACTCATAGGCAGGTTTGTACCTCAGCCCTACCCGTTTGTCAAGCAATTCCAATGCCATAGACGTTTTATCGCATCAGGCCATCAATGAGAGGAGTAAGTCTAAGGTTTCAGAGCTATTGAGAGGAACGCCTCGGTTCGTTTAGGTGCTGTGCAGAGACCGTCTTGTAGAATGTACACGAACATGTACAAAAAAGATAGCACATGTGTCATTCTTGATACATCTGTGTCTGGTCATTGACAGCTTGGGCATCGGGTCGGCTGATTCCTAAGGTATCCATCCTGTATTTGAGCATCCGGCGGCTGATTCCCAGGGCAGCTGCGGCGTGGGTCTGGACGTAGTTTGTTCGCTTGAGCGTGTCCAGGATAATCTCTTTCTCAAACTCCATCACCGCTTTTTCGAGAGAGAGCCGGCCTGAAAGGGTGTCTTCGCGCAGGGAAGAGGAGCGTGTGTCGGTTCGAAAGACAGCAGGGAGGTGCTCGGGGGTGATCGCGTTTCCCTGAGACCAGACTATTGCTTGCTCGACCACGTTTTCGAGTTCCCGCACGTTTCCTGGCCAGGAATACTTTATGAGAAGCTCGAGCGCCTCCTTGGAGAATTCCTGTGGGGGGCGTTTGTCCTCCTCGTTCCGCTTGGCCAGAAAGTGCTTCGCGAGGAGAGGGATATCTTGCGCCCGGTCACGCAGGGCAGGAAGATAGAGTGCGATCACGTTGATCCGGTAGTAGAGGTCATCCCGAAATTTCCCCCCACGGAGCAATTCCTCAAGGTTCTGATTCGTCGCGGCTATGATTCTGACGTCCACTTTGATCGGTTGGGTGCCACCGATCCGCGTGAACTCGCGTTCCTGCAGGACCCGAAGTAGTTTTGCCTGGGTGGTGGGGCTCAGATCGCCAATCTCGTCGAGGAAGAGACTGCCGCCATGCGCGAGCTCGAACTGCCCCACTCGGCGTGCGGAAGCGTCCGTAAAGGAGCCTTTTTCATGTCCGAACAGTTCGCTCTCGATCAGTGTTTCCGGTAACGCCGCGCAGTTGAGAGGGATGAACGGGCGATCCCGGCGAGGGCTGTTGTAGTGGATCGCGCGTGCGACCAGTTCCTTGCCCGTTCCGCTCTCGCCGGTGATGAGGACGGTCGTTCGGCTGTCCGCGACCTGCTCGATTTTTGAATAGATCTCTTGCATGCTTGGGCTCTTCCCGACGAGGTTGTGAAATGAATACCGATTGACCACTTGCGCGCGGAGATATCGGACTTCGCGTTCGAGGTCATGTGTTTCTAGGGTTTTAGCGACGATCAGACGTAGCTCTTCGATGTCAAACGGTTTTGTTAGATAATCAGCCGCCCCCATTTTCATGGCATCAACAGCCGTTTTGACCGTTTTGGTGCCCGTCAGCATGATCACGGGTATGCTCTGGTCCTCCGATCGGATCGTTTGGAGGACCGTCAATCCATCCGTGCCCGGCAGGACCACGTCCAGGATGACCAGGTTCGGAGCCTCCTGTCGGAACAGGTCCAGACCTGACCGAGCATCAGAGGCGCACGTCACTTCGTAAATCGGTTCGAGGACTGCCTTCAGGGTGGCGCGAATTCCTGGTTCATCATCGACCAAGAGGACCCGTTTCTTCATGCTCCTCCCGTACGGTTGACAAATGTGACTGCATCGGGCTGACCGGCAGGTTGACGAAGAAGGTGGTGCCGCTGCCGACGACGCTTTCGACCTGAATCGAGCCGCGGTGCTCCTGGACAATCTGGTGGACAATTGTTAGCCCCAGCCCAGTGCCTTCATGCTCTCCGCTCTGGTGTTTGGTGGTATAGAAGGGGTCGAAGATATGTTCCAGATTGGCCTCCGAAATGCCGGAGCCGGTATCGGTAACCTCTATCTGTACCCGTTCGTCGCCAGAGGGTTTCATAAGGCGGTGAGTTTTGACTGTGAGACGGCCGCCTGTCTCGGTCATCGCATCCATGGCGTTCAGCAGCAGGTTCAGAAGCACTTGCTTGATTTGCTGACGGTCCAGCATCATGCGAGGCAGATCGCTCGCCAGATCCTTTTCAAGGACGATCGACATGCTATCGGCTTTCACGGCTACAAAATAGAGGCACGATGACACGATCTCGTTGAGATCCTCCTCTGTCAGCCTGGGTTCCATATATCGGGCGTAGTCAAGAATCTCCTGGATCAGCCGCTCGATTCGGTCCACATCATCATTCACCACCTTACTAAACTCACTAATAAATTCCGGATCATCCTTTCGCTCCGGAGCGAGCTGAATGAACGTTTTGATGGATGTCATGGGATTACGAATCTCGTGGGCAAACCCTCCGGCAATAGTCTCAAGCGAACGAAGTCGGTCAGTGCGCCGCATGAGGGTCTGGGATCGTTTCAAATCCTCGTACAGCATCGCATTATCCAACGAGATCGCGGCGTTCTGCGCGAGGGTGGTCAGAAGATTCAAGTCATCTCCCGAGTAGGTCTGGTGGTTGGCCCGAGGGCCCAGGCTGCAGAAGCCGATGAGGCGATCTTTATTGATCATCGGAATACAGACTTCGGACTCCATCAGCTGAAGGGTGTCCACAAGAGACTGCATGGCGCCGTGGTTCCCAGTCTGCTCCAGCTCCTCACGGACCAGAGCCAACTTGAAGCAGGCTAGCTGATGTGGCAAGGCGTCGTCCGTCGCCAGCTGGACTGATCCGAGCTTGTCGCGGTTGAGACCGTAGCAGGACGAGAGCGCGTAGATGCTTTTCTCTTTATTCAGCAGAAACAGGGAGGCCATTTTGATGTCCATGACCTGGACCAGAGTCCGGACGATTTCATCGGTGAGTGATCGGAGATCAAGAATTGTGATCAGCGACTTTGAGAACGCCGACAGCGTTTCATACCTGTCGTAGCGCTCTCTGAACAATGTGCGCGCGATGGTGATTTCAGCTTTCTCTCTGAGCCGATAGCCTCCGATCGCGATCAGCACGAACAAGGAAAATAGCAAGATCGAGAAGGGGTAACTGATCTCGCCGAAATACAGTTTTTGGGCGGGTCCGAGCAGGATCGACGGCATGGCTGCGAGGGTGAACAGCAGGAGCAGATACAGCAGTCCTTTTTGCACGATGACACTGAAGTCCAGAAGCCGATATTGAATGATGGCGTAGGCCATGATTGCGGTGTAGGCCGTGACCAGAATCGTTCCGATAGGAAGTATTTCAATGCCGTACCACAGTGGGAAATTCGTGGCGATCCCGGCGTATCCGAGGCAGGCTCCTGTCATCAGATACAGGTAGTGATTCCGTTGCAGTCCCTTGGCGTTTCGGTATGCGATTGCCATCAGGTAGGTGGCATAGAGGATACAGACGGTGAACCAAGTCAGGTAGACGTGGAACGCCGGCCCCGGTTTCGGCCAGTAGCGAAAAGACATCTGGGGCTCAAGGTCGGCGATGAATAGTGGAGAGAAGTTGAGGAGGAAAAAGAGACCGCTCAACACGTAGCCGGTTCGCAGCAGAGACCGGTGTTCAGCAACACGGTTGAGGACGGTGAGGGTATGGTGGAAATAAAAAATCGGAATCATGATCGCGCCGGCCATCAGGAAACGGACGAAGAACAGTGCGAGATCACGTGATTCCGTGAGATGCCAGGCAAAATAGAAGTAACCCCAGACGGACAGGCTCAGGCAATAAAGCCCGTAGGTGTATCGTCTCGGGTCGCGTGGGGCTCGCAAATAGATGAAAAGGCCTAGTACCGTCGCGGCAATTCCGTTGAGCAGGCCGCTGAAGGCGTAAAAGTCCATGCTCTGGCCAGAGGCGATAGTTAGATAGGAACAGGTATGCAGGCCGGAGTATACACTGTGCGAGGCTTTTCAGCCAATAGAATCCGGTTTTTCAGCTACTGCAATATACGCCTGGTTCGCGAAGGTGGAATAAACGCGAGGCTGAACCGCTCCACTGGCAGTCAAGAGCATGATGAGTTTCTGCTTATCGAAGAAGCGAAAAAGCCCTTCGCGTTCTCCCTGCAGAATCTTTCCCAAGTTGCCCAAAAACTGTTCGGCGTCCTTCACGTCATCTGGCCGTCGGGCCGCGCCCTTCAGGTTGCGAGCGATGGGGGCTAACTCCGCATAGGGCTTGAAGTTTGCGATAACCAGCTTTCCCTGGGGCGACAGCACCCGCATCAGCTCGTGCACGGTGAACAGGGGATCTTGAAGATATCCGATGACCAGATTGCAGATAATCCGATCGAACTGATTGTCGCGGAAAGGAAGAGGCCTATTGAGATCAACGAGGCTCAGAGAGGGTTTGATGGGCGGTCGCGTCAAGGAGTCGGCAGGAAACTTTCCGCGGAGTTCATCTGCCGCGTTCATCAGGTTGCGTCGAGTCAGAGCGAGGGCAGTGGGGATAAAGTCCACTCCGACATAATTCGGCGGACGAAACTCGGTCCCCCTCGAGTGTAGCCGACGGTAGGCTTGGTTGAGTAGAAGAAACATGCCGAAATTGCCGTTCCCACAGCCAGCGTCCAGAACGCGTTGCCCCCGCTCCAATGCCCCCAACAGATTATAGCTATGGTGCAGGAGTTGCCAATAGTCAGGAGAATTGGCGAGGCCAGGAAGGGATTCCAGATACTCTCCCCAAAACTCACCCGCTTCGGATTTCGTCATTCGGTGTTGGATTCTGGCTCGCTCGCGCTCAATTCGTGTTTGGCGAGCGATTTCACGCGGCAACGGCTCCTGCAAGGGTCCTTTGGAGGACAGGGGATAAAGCTGTTCAAGACAACAGGTGGTCACTTGGCGGAAAATAGCCAGATCCCTTTTCGGATTCTCATGTAGGTGGTAAGACGACTCAGGGAGGACATATAAACGCCGAAACCCGGAGCGTAAAGCGGTCTGTAGCTCTTTCACCGACTCGTGGCGAGCCGCCTCACCGTTCTCCGAAGTGAACAGAATGACAGGGGTACGGATCTGTTCGGCGTCCTTCACCGTAGTCTTCAGGTCGGCATATCCTCCTTTAATGGCGTCTTCCAGCCAATGATCCGCATTGATCGTGCACCCTAACAGATTGATCACGCCCAGCCGATCTCCTCGCGCGTGAGCATCGATGAGGTTTTTCTGATGGACCGCCAGCAAGGTGGCCTTGACATCGAGGATACTACTAAGGAGAACCAGGAGAGTGACTCGGCGATCTTGAGAGACGGCTTTGAGCGCGACGCGACTGGCCAGGCCAGTCGCGACCAACACGATTGGACTGGCTGGCCATGTGCGTTGCGCATAGTCCAGCAATTCATGCAAATCCTGCTGCATGGCGGTTAACGTTGTATTAACGATGCTCCCATCGCTTTCTCCAACATGATCGGTGTGATCGTAGCGGAGGACATGGAATCCATTGCTGGCGAGGTAATACGCCAGAGCGATGTACTCCTTCTTCGTTTCGCCGTAGGAAGGCGAGATAATCACGACAGGGGAGACTGGGGGAAGTATGTCCCGTGGCTTGTCGTGGTACAACGCGATACGCTGGCCTCTCTTATTCCAGCACTCTGTGAGCATGCTAACCAGCCTGGTCGTCTCCTCCCGCTCGTCAATACGGAATGGGGTGATCAAAAATCGTGCGATCATCTGTTCAAGAACTCGCTCAGCGTCCTCGTTGATATGCAAGAGACGAAAGCCTGCGAGTAAAGGGCTGGCTGAATCGCCACCCTTCGATTCTTCCGGAACGGTCGTATCGGGGGCAACCCAGACGACTTCTCCGGTCACGGTGCAATCGGACGATACAGCCATGGCGCCTTTCGGCTGCTTGGCGAGCATATTGGAGGGAGGAGACAGACGCAGAAGAAGACGACGGCCGAGCAGGTCTTGCTGCGCGCGAAGTCGCAGGCATACACCGCCCGTGCTGAGGTTGACGGTTGCTGCAGCAAAGTGGCGAGTCCTCGAAGGAGGGCCTAAAGCTTCGATACGGACTGGGAGGGCCAGGTTCACTCGAACTGCCAGCCGGTATTCTGGGGGATCGCTCTCTTCTTCCTCGGGAGAACTTGATGGTAAAGCTGTGCGCTGGCCGGCGCCGGTCCCGGCAGGGCTGACTTCAAGCAGAATGTCTCCACTCTCTTGGGGGGTCAAGTGGGCTGTGAGCTTGAGCGAAACTGCCCGCTCCTGGAGTCCGTCGAGAAGAGATGCGAGGATAAGTCTCTCGTCGGTCCCGAGTTCCTCAAACTCGACGGCGAGGCCCAGCGCAGGTTTTGCAGCAGCTTCAGTGCGCCGGTCAGTCACCTCACGGATGCTCCGGAGTGTGGCTGGCAGTTCAAACACCCCCACATCGCTGACGAGACCAATCCGGATCGGTTGGTTCTCGGTGGCAAGCATAACCCCTTCGAAAACGATGTAGGCTCCGTCCAAGCTGATGTTCAGCGTGGTTCCTTCCCAGGTTGTTCCTTTCAGAATCAGACGGGTCTCGATCCGCACGTCGATTCGGGACGAACGACGTCGTTCGTGCGGCGGGAGGAGTTGTTCTTCCTCCAGCATGGTCGCGGTGTCTGGCTCGTGAGGAGGCGAGGCGCGAAGGGGGGCCGGCTGTCCCTGAGACTCTTCTGCCCCCGCGACAGGACCGGCATGCGGTGGCTGATGTGTCTCGATAGTAGGCAGCCAGACTCGCACGCGAGTTCCACCGAGGGGAGGAGTGTCCACCTCGATGATTCCGCCATGTTCCTGAATGATCCGGGTGGCAGCCGTCCACTCGAAACCGGGTTCGCTGACGCTCTTTTTCTCACGATCAGCCATCCCCTGGCCTGCAGACGTGATTGCGACCTCCACATAGGAAGGGGGGGCGGGAGTTGGTAGCAAGGCGGAAAGAGAAGGGATTTCTCCGGCTCCGACCATCCGCGTGGTCACGAGCAGGCGGTCTCCCTGACCAGCTTCCTGCAGCGCACGCCCGCTTTGAGTGATCAGACTCAGGAATACCTGCTGCAGTTGGCCAGCGTCCCCGAGAATCTCATGGGGCGTCTGGGCCAGGTGCGATTCAACCTGGATGGAGTGAACCCGTAGCTCGGTGCCCGCAAGGGAGAGGGCATCCTCGATGACGCGACTGATCGAAACGGGAAGGCGTAACGGTCGCTGAGGCTCGGTATAGGCAACCAGGGCTTTACCGATCTGTGCCGCACGGGAGGCCTGCGAAGCGACCACCTCAAGCTGATTTTCCAGCCGCAGATCCTGGACCTTCTTCAACAACTGTTCGGTATCATCCAGGATACCGGTGAGGGGGCTGCTGAGATCGTGAGCCACCTTGGCAACGGATCGTCCCAATTCCATCAGCCGATCGGTCTGGCGCAGTTGTTCCTCCAGACGCTGGATATGTGCTTGTTCCTGCTTTTGCTTATTGATGTCCCGAATGACACCGACCGTTCCAAGGAACTGTCGCTGGCGATTGTAGAGTCCCGTGGCAGCGAGTTCGATTTCCATGATGTTTGTCTGCGTTACAGTCCCAGTCTTGCTGACCAGTCGGAGTTGAAGGTTGCGAGTGGCTCTCACGCCCGTGCGCCGTTCGTTGAATCGTCGTTCGGCTATCCGCGCCGCATCCGAGTGGACGAGTTTTGAATAGTGACTATTGATCAATTCTTGGGGGCTGTATCCGAGCAGGGTGGCAAAGGCCGGGCTGACGTGCACGAACCGCCCTTCAGTGTCCAGCTCATAGACCATATCCGTCATGGTCTCAATCAGACGGAGATACCGCTCAAGGGTCAGATCCAGCCGCGTGCGCAACTCTCGTTTTTCGAGAACCTCGCGTGTGACGATCATCAACTCTGTCAGAAAGGCTGGTGATTTCTTAAATAGGTAATAGTCTGCGCCGGCGCGCATCACCTGGACGGCTGTCGTGGCATCGGTCTGCTCGGTCTGCACGATGACTGCGGCGTTCGGGGCCCTCTGTCTGAGTTCTGGGAGAATATCTAACCCGCTGCGGGGCGACAGTTGTTCATCCAGCAGAATGACGTGCCAATCCTGTTTGGAGGCCCACTCCAACGCTTCCTCTGCAGAATAGACCGCTTCCACCCGACAACCGGGGTAGAACCCTCGCATGCTGATCGTGACCAGTTTGATCTCCTCGGCCTGCTCGTTCACAAGCAGCAAGGTGACCGGGTCGGTCTGCGGCATCACATCCTCATAACGGTCAGAATGTTCTGATAGCGATGGCATGCGGGCTGCAGCGCATCGCTATCCATAATAGAGGAGGATGGTCTTGAATGTCAGCTGCACGTAGGATCCACAAGCCACGATCAATGCTCGTACGCCTCGATCAGTCGTACTCGGCCTCAACAGGGCGCACTGGCGCAAGGCCCTCTTTGGGCCATATTGTGAATAGCATGTTGCCCTAGGGTTTTGGCAATCCGTTGCATGAGGGGGCAGCCCAACTTTCGTAGGGGTAAGGATCAGAGGGAAGTCTCAAGAAAAGCAGATCGATAGAGCCAGAATCTCCAGAGATCCAGATGCATTATTTGGATATATAGTGTGAATTATAAGATTTTTAATCAAAACTATCTATATACAGTGGCGGCTAGATATGGCTAGCTCAGGGGTGGTGGAAGAGACTGAGGAGGGCCAAAACCGGCTGTCGCCTCAGGGGGTCACTGCAGCGAGGATGTTCCGTCGGGTGGGCAGGTGCCTGGTGTCATGTATAAAAGATAATTGCCCATTCCATGCTGAACGCGGGAATCGTGCAACGGATGGTGATAGACCATGACCATCTCATAGTCGTCTTTCCTGTTCACTGAGAACCCGCCGGCATCTTTGAAGACCTGATGAGGCTGAAAAGCCAAGAACCGGCCGTCCTGCTCCACGTCAGGAACGGTACGCAGCAAGGTTCGCTGGGACGTCTTGTTCTCGAGCGCGATCAAGAGCAGCTCGTCGTGGCCGTGCGGATAGGCGAACTTCACACATCCATCCATCCGGAATTTCAGCGGCGCTGACAGGACGTGCACGCCAGGCTTGATTTCGATTCCTTCGTCGGTCTGATCCTTGCCCCGCTGTCCGAACTTGCTGTAGCAGACGATGTTGACCCCTACCTGATAGACTTCCATCTCTTTGATCGGGGTTCCTTCCGGAGCCATCTCCATCGTGAAGGTTGCCATCACGTCCTTGGTGGGCGGGGCCTTGTGGTAGAACGCCACCACAGACATGAGCTTTTGCCCCCTTCCCAGTTTCACCCCATAACCATCAGGGAAACGAGCTTCGGTCATTTCCAGGCCCGCGCCGCTGAAGAAGAGGGGTTCCCCTGGGCAGGATACGCTTTCCTTGTCGGTGTTGAGCATGAGGATATGGTGGAGGTACTGTTGCGGCAACGGCTTCCCATCCTTGGTGAACACAGCAGATTTGTAGCCGATGAGGTACATGTCTTTGGGAAGCTGGAAGGTATGTTTGGGCAAGCTGGCAGCCAACTCGCCGTCGTGTGAGGAGGGTAGGTCAATGGGCCCGAACGTCAGCGTGACCGTATTGCCTTCCATGGTGATGGAGGTGGTGGTTTGGTTCTTCAAGGTCGGGACGGTGTGATCATGGCTCTGGTTGTCTGCTGAGAAGGCTGGCGTCACACAAGCAAGAATCAACGCTGTGGCCACTGCAGAGCGATTCATGTTTCCTCCTGACAGGTGGTTGCCCAACGTCTTTACCGACCACGAGAGGCCTGTCCTCTTAGTCGGTCTGTCAGCGTATGGCGGCCGATGTCGGGGGTGGGGTCAGCCGCTTCCAGACATAGGTGCCACCGTGCTCGCGAGGCGGGATGTTGTTTCTCTCCCCAACCC
>Ga0187893_10009202_pt1 | contig 15272 bp, 13 predicted proteins | sample MA1701074metaG_FD_139574 | JGI IMG/M metagenome (GOLD analysis project Ga0187893, IMG submission 139574) | White microbial mat communities from a basaltic lava cave in the Kipuka Kanohina Cave System on the Island of Hawaii, USA - MA170107-4 metaG ... | reverse complement strand
GCCCGCTGCACCTTCTTCTTGAAGACGCGCAGCGCTGCTTCGATCTTGTCGCCTTCCGCGAGATGCACTTCCACCATCTGGGCTCGCTCCGTCCTGGGACGTTGGAGATGAGGCGCCGCGCCCCTGCATGGAGCGCGGCCACCTTGAATCTACGACTTAGAGCTTGACGACGTTCTGAGCCGCCGGGCCCTTCTGTCCCTGCACCAGGTCGAACTCGACCTTCTGACCCTCGGCCAGCGACTTGAAACCGCTGCCCTGGATCGCCGAATGATGCACGAACGCATCCTTCGCGCCGCCCTCAGGCGTGATGAACCCGAAGCCCTTCTGGTCGTTGAACCACTTGACTGTGCCAACCGTACGCATTTCTGAACTCCAAAAAAGGAATGATGGTGTCGTCAGAGTCCGGAAATGCCGTACCTGCCGATCAACCGTCCGTGGACTATCCCCCACGTTGGGAGGCAACGAGCCACAAAACAAAAGGGGCCTGCGAATGCGAGGCCCCTTGGTCCTGAGACTCCCGACGTGCGTTGCCGCGCGTCTGTCGCTGCACCAAAGCTAGGCGGCGACCCCTGAAAATCAACTCGCGCTGCGAACGCGAGGCCGGCGGTGCTTGCTGTCGCGCAGGGTGCTGTTGACCGATGTCACGACGCTCTTGGCCAGCTCGCCGGACCGGTACGACTTGCGGCCGCTCTTGCCCTCACGCCGCCACGTCCAGCTCTTCTCGTCATTGGCTTCGGCCAGGAACACGGACTCGCGCGCCACCTTGGCGGTCTGCGTCACCGCCACGGTCGGCACTCCGTTCACGTACTCCTGCGCGCCGTTGGCGCCCACCGTGCCATGCCACTCGACGATCAGCAGGCGGCCCTGTGAAACCGTCTCGCCGCGGGTCCGCAGCCAGGAAATGGTCAGCGCGACGGGGCCAAGTTGCACGATGCAGCGACCCGGTGACCTGCGGACGTCAGCCTTGAGTCCCTTGGCTTCGTCCTCGAGATCCAGAACGCGCTTCGAAACGTCGTCTGCCAAGCGATCAAACTCGCGCGAGCACACAGCCAGCGCGCGATGCGAGTCGAGAAACTCTTCCTTATCCAGGACGTCAATCGTCATTGCGCCTCCGATGTCACAAATGTAACCAGTGTTCCGGTTATCTGCAAAGGCCTGCGGCCGATTTTGTGGCCTGAGCGCCACAGAATCGCTCCGCTAAACGGATGCTTACCGCAAAGTGACACTGGCGTAAGAGACTGCCCCATCACATCTTGCGCCGTCTCCGAAAAGCCGTCCGAACGCCACACCGCACACCTACTGCCGGAGTGACACCAGTGGACGACTCACCGAAGCGACCCGGTCCGTCGCTCGAAATGACGCCGCTATCCGCCGACCAGCTCGCCGCCGAAATGGCGCGAATGGGACCAAAGGATGCGGCGTCTCTCATTGATGGGCTGAGCGACGTGCTGGCACTCGACGTGCTTCAGCGCGTCAACCCGTCCATCGTGTCAGACCTGATGCCGCTGCTGGCCGACGAGCGTCGCGAGCGCCTGTTGAAGGCCGGACCGAGCACGATCACGGCCCAATGGGCGCTGAACTCGACCTTCCCGGAGGACACCATCGGCCGGCTGATGGAGCCGCCCACGGCGGTCTTCCGGCCGGAGGTGTCGGTGGCGGACGCCAGCGCCCAGGTGAAGGAACTCGTCAAGAAGATCTTCGTGACGTACTGCTTCGTGTGTGACGAGACGCGCAAGCTCGTGGGCATCGTCACGATGCGCGACCTGCTGGTGTCGGCGCCGACGAACAAGCTGTCCGACATCATGCTGAAGGACCCGTTCGCGCTGCGGCCGGCAACGCCGCTGATGGACGCGATGAAGCAGGTGCTCAACCGCCACTACCCCATCTATCCGGTTGTCGACGTCGACAACAAGCTGATCGGGCTGGTGCGCGGACAGGCGATGTTCGAGGAACAGGCGTTCGAGATCAGCGCCCAGGCCGGTAGCATGGTCGGCGTGCAGAAAGAGGAGCGGTTGTTCACTCCCACGCCCGTGAGCTTCAAGTTCCGGCATCCGTGGCTGCAACTGAACCTGCTGACGGCGTTCATCGCCGCAGCCGTGGTCGGGTTCTTTCAGGACACCGTCGACAAGATCGTCATTCTCGCGCTGTTCCTTCCGGTGCTGGCCGGCCAGTCTGGCAACACGGGCTGTCAGGCGCTGGCGGTGACGTTGCGCGGTATGACGCTGGGCGAGCTCAAGTCGGGCAACGAGCGAGCGCTGGTCCTCAAGGAAGCGCTGCTCGGCTCGATGAACGGGTTCTTCGTGGGGCTGGTGGCCGGCGCCGGCATGTATTTCGTGGCCTGGCGCCAGGGCAACCAGTCAGCCATGGCGCTGGCGTGGATCGTGGTGGCCGCGATGGTGGGCTCGTGCGTGGTGAGCGGCATCTCGGGCGCGATGATTCCGCTGACGCTGCGTCGACTCGGCTTCGACCCGGCAACCGCGTCCAGCATCTTCCTCACCACGGCCACCGACGTGGTGAGCATGGGGATGCTGCTGGGGTTGGCGACGATTCTGTTGATGTAGGAGCCAGGAGCCTGGACGCAGCCTGACTGGTTGGCTCGCGGCGCCTGTCGCGCGGCCGACTCAACCGCACGTTTCACGCCGCTCAACTTCCCGCCGCTCCCCCGTGCCAATCCTTCCCAACACTTCGGGACCCTGTCGCGCCGCCGCGCTCGTCCTCGCAACGCTGGGCGCGCGGGGTGACGCGCAGGCGGCCGCGTCGACCGCGCCCGCGGACTCCGGTATTGCCGCCCGCGTCGCGCTGCGAACCGGCCGCGCGACGGCTATTCGCCTGGACGGCCGACTCGACGACGCCGCCTGGTCGAGCGCCGACTCGATCTGGACGCTGACGCAGACCGAGCCGCGCGAGGGGACGCCGGCGAGCGCGCGGACGACCATCAAGGTCATCGCTACCGACGACGCGCTCACCATCGGCGTCCGCGCGGAGCAGCCGCCGGGCGTCCGGATCGTGAGCTTCGCGCGGGACCGCGATGCCTCGCTGGCCAACGAGGACCACGTGCGCCTGGTGCTCGACACCTACCTCGACGGCCGTTCGGGCTACGTGTTCGCCGTGAACGCCAACGGCGCGCGATACGACGGCCTGGTAACGAACCAGGGCGAGTCGGAAAGCAGCGACTGGGACGGCATTTGGGAGGCCGAGACCGAGCGCACCGGCGACGGCTGGTCGGTGGAGATTCGTATCCCGCTCAAGACCCTGCTTTTCCGGCCCGAACTGACCGAATGGGGGTTCAACATCCAGCGCCGCATCCAGGCACTGCTGGAGACCGATCGATGGGCGTCACCGCAGCGGCAGTTCCAGCTCACCCACGTGAACCGCGCCGGACTGCTCACCGGGATTCCCCATTTCCGGCTCGGGCTCGGCCTGAGCATCCGGCCCTCGATCGCGGGTGGCTCGGGCCGTTCGGCGCCGACGGTCGGCGTCGACAGCGATGCCGAGGTCAGCCTCGACGTCACCCAGCGGATCCGCGCGAATACGCTGGCCTCCCTGACCGTGAACACCGACTTCGGCGAAACGGAAGTCGACACGCGGCGAACCAACCTCACGCGCTTCCCGTTGTTCTTCCCGGAGAAGCGGACGTTCTTCGTCGAGGGCAGCGACATCTTCCAGTTCGGGCTCGGCACCGGCGACGATGTACGGGCGTTCCATACGCGGCGCATGGGCCTCTTGAGCCAGCGACAGGTACCGCTGGAGATGGGCCTCAAGCTCAACGGACGCGAGCGCGGCACGAACATCGGGGCGCTCGTCGTGCGCACCGGCCATTCGGACGACCCCTTGCTGGACACGCTCACGACTGAGAACACGATGGCCGTGCTGCGCCTGCAACGGAACGTGTTGCGACAGTCCTCCGTCGGGATCATCGCGACCCTCGGCGACCCGCTCGGGGCCGGCGACGCGTGGCTCGCCGGCCCGGACGTCACGTACCAGACCTCGACCTTTCGCGGCGACAAGAACTTCCTGGTCGGCGCTTGGGGACTGGCGATGGATCGCGAGGGCCTGGCCGGCAGCAAGCGGGCGTGGGGTGCAAAGATCGACTACCCCAACGACCTCTGGGACGTGGCCCTCACGTACAGGCGCCTCGGCGACGGCTTTCAGCCGTCGCTCGGGTTCGTGCCGCGTCCGGGCGTCCAGATCGTGAACTTCAACGTCGTCCACCAGCCGCGTCCGACTCGACGGATTCTCGGGCTGCGCGTGCGGCAGATGCTGAACGAATCCCTGAATACCGTCGTCACGGACCTCGACGGCACGTGGGAGAGCTACCGAATCTTCATTGCGCCGGTGAACTGGCGGCTCGAGAGCGGCGACCGGTTCGAGATCAACGCCAACCCGACCGGCGAGCGGCTGGCGGCGCCCTTCGAGATTGCCGACGGCGTCACGATTCCCGCGGGCAGTTACCACTGGTATCGCTACCGGCTCGAGGCGGGCCTGGCATCCAAGCGCCGGTTCAGCGGCCAGGCGACGTGGTGGTTCGGCCGCTTCTACACCGGCACGCTCGACGAGGTGATTCTCACGGCAGCGTGGAAGCCGTCACCGCTGTTCATCGTCGAACTCAATGCGACGCGCAACGAGGGCCGCCTGCCGGAGGGCGATTTCACGCAACAAGTGGTGGGAAGCCGTTTCCGGCTGAACGTGTCACCCGACCTGCAGGTGAACAGCTACGTGCAGTACGACAACGACTCACGACTGGTCGGCACGAACACGCGACTGCGCTGGGCGTTCTCGCCCGTGGGGGATCTGTTCGTCGTCTACAACCACAACATGCGCGAGCTGCTCGACAGCGGCCTCGAAGTGCGCGGCTACGGCTTCGACTCGAACCGGCTGCTCGTCAAGCTGCAGTACGCGATGCGCTACTGATGCCACCGGCAGCCTCCTTCGCGTCGCACACCTTGAACCTCACTGCGTACCGATTCCGGACACACGGGGATTGGAAGAAGCAATCCTATCCACGCGCGACACGGCGCTGATCGACGGACCACGCCCCGGCACCGCCGATCGCCAGCGCCAGCAGGCCCGCGATGTAGAGGAACGGGATCTCCATGCCCGGCATCCCCAGCGTGGGTCCCGCGTCCGTCATGCCGGTCACGTTCATGAAGCCGAAACCGGCCGGACGATGGACCGTGAGCGCCGCACCAGCATGTCAACGACGAGCGGCACCGCCGCCAGCGCAACGAACGCGCCCGCCGCCCGGGCTTGCGGCAATGATCCGCGACGCACTGGATCGCGAGGACCGGCGGTCGCGATCGCCGATGCTGTCGCGTCGCGCCTGGGTGGCCGGTGCGCTCGCGGCTGCCGCGGCCACCCTTCTCGTGGTGTGGCTGAGGCGCCGGCCGGAGCTTCGCGAGGCAGTCGCCGCGGATTTCGTGGCGTATCGCGATGGGGATCTGGTATTGGCGTTTCGCACCTCGGAGCCGGCGCGACTCGAATCCCACTTCGCTGACGGCGGCGTCGCGTTTGCCACGCGCGTCTTCGACCTCGGGATGATGCGCTACGAATTGCAAGGTGGCACCGTCCATCGGCTGGCGGGGAGAATCAGCGCGCTGTACGCGTATCGCGGGCTCGACGGGACTCCGCTCGTCTGCCAGATGTTCGAGGGCTCAGCGAGTGACCTGCCGGCGACTGCGGACGTTCGAGAGCAACGCGGAACCCGGTTCCACGTGGTTCGCGCGGCGGACATCACGCTCGTCTTCTGGGTCGAGGAGGGCGTCGTATGTGTCCTCGCGTCCGATGGGGCCGCCGAGCGCATCGTGGAACTGGCGCTCGCGAAGGCACGCGCGTAGCCGAAGCGTTGCCCGACGCGCGCCCGGTAGCCAACGGTAGCCACGACTGATTCGTTGGCGACCCTTGCGGTTGGTGGCTGAAAAAAAGAGGCCCGCCGACATCGGCAGGCCGAGGATGTACTTCCTGAATCAGGCGACTAGGAGAGCGGGCGACCGGACTCGAACCGGCGACGTCCAGCTTGGGAAGCTGGCATTCTACCAACTGAATTACGCCCGCGTTTCTTTGAGAGAGCCAGCGGTCGGGATTGAACCGACGACCGCTCGATTACGAATCGAGTGCTCTACCACTGAGCTACGCTGGCGAACTCCTCATGCCCTGGCACGGACTCGAACCGTGACGCCTTACGGCACCACCCCCTCAAGATGGCGTGTCTACCAATTTCACCACCAGGGCATTCACTACGGCGCTACGCTTCCGGCTCGCCGCCACCGACCCGAACCGCGACCAGCCGTCCAACGCATTTCGTACGGGGCCGACGGGGCTCGAACCCGCGACCTCTCGAGTGACAGTCGAGTGCTCTAACCAAGCTGAGCTACGGCCCCCGTTTCACACACACACACAGCAGGTAACGGGGTGTCGAGCGCTCCGGTGCCAACCGCGCACACACAAGCCACTGTCACTGGCCGCAGACCTGATTCCTTCCAGACGACTGCAAGATAGCCCGTAGGGGAATCGAACCCCTCTTTGCACCGTGAAAGGGTGCCGTCCTAAACCGATAGACGAACGGGCCGGAGTTGCAAACAGTCCTCGCGCAGCCGCGCTCGGCTCTCTGCGTGACGATCATAGCGGTAACGGGATTCGAACCCGTGTTCCAGCCTTGAGAGGGCTGTGTCCTAGACCCCTAGACGATACCGCCGCGGTCACATGGCAAAGGCGGCTCGTACCGACTCTGCCCTCCACTTTCTCCGTCCATTGTCAATCAGCACCTGCGCCACAGGCCGGGAGGGACTCGAACCCCCAACCGCTGGTTTTGGAGACCAGTGCTCTACCAGTTGAGCTACCGACCTATTTGAAAGGCAGTGACTAGTGACCAGTGACTAGTGACTAGTCACTAGTTGCCAGCGAGGGGTGACTGACGGGAATTGAACCCGCAACCCCCGGAGCCACAGTCCGGTGCTCTAACCAATTGAGCTACAGCCACCATGCGGCCGCTGGTTCGCAGCGACCAATGAAGCTAATCCCGTGCCGGACCGCGGTAAATCGGCGACCTACTCCTTCGACCGCTCCTGGTACTCGCCCGTGTTCGGGTTCACGCGAACCCGGTCGCCCGTGCCGATGAACTCGGGCACGTTCACCGTCACGCCGTTCTCGAGCTTGGCCGGCTTCTGGGACGCCGTCTTCGTGGCGGTCTTCATCACCGGCGACGTCTCGACCACCTCCAGCGTCAGCGTGTTCGGCAGTCGGATGCCAACGGGCCGGCCGTCGTAGAACTCGGCCTGGATCTTCATGTTCGGCTGCATCCACGGCGCGTTGTCCCCCAGCGATTCCTCGTCCATCTCGAGCTGCTCGTAGTTCTCCGTGTTCATGAAGTGGAACGTGCCCGCCGAGTCGTAGAGGTACTCCAGCTCGTGCGTCTCCATGGACGCGGGTTCGATGGAGTCGGCGGCGCGAAAACGATGCTCGAACCCGGAGCCGGTGCGCAGGTTCTTGAGCTTGGCCTGCACCATCGCCCGCAGGTTGCCCGGCGTGTGATGACGGAATTCAATGATGCGGCACGGATCGCCCTCGAAGACGATCACCATGCCGCGACGGATTTGGGTTGCTGGAATGGCCATTGAAGCAGTGACTAGTGGCTAGTGACTAGTGACTAGTCACTAAGTTGCTACAGCCCTTGAACTTAGACTACCGCAACAACGGCTTCAAGGCCTTCCACACATTCTGCGCCACGATGCGCTCGCCTTCTTCGTTCGGGTGGATGCCGTCCCCCTGATTCAGTTCGCGAACGCCGGCCACACCATCCAGCAGGAATGGCAGCAGCGGGACGTTCTGCTCGCGTGCCAATGCGGGAAACGCGTTGTGGAAGTCCCGCGTATAGGCGGCACCCATGTTCGGCAGCGCTTCCATTTGAATGAGCGCGATCGTGACCCACGGTTGCTCAGCGCGAATGCGAACGATGATCTCCTTGAGGTTGTCGCGCATCGCCGACACCGGCACGCCGCGAAGGCCATCGTTGGCGCCGGTCTCGATGACGACGACGTCCAGCTTTTGTTGCAGCAGCCAGTCGATGCGGCGCAGCAGGCCGGACGACGTTTCGCCGCTGGAGCCGGCGTTCACGACGCGATACTTCATGCCGGCGGAATCGAGCTTGCGCTGGATGAGGATCGGGTACGCGCTGTCGGGATCCAGGCCGAGGCCGGCCGTGAGGCTGGTGCCGAGGAACAGGATCGTCTTTCCGGCGTCCGCCTCCGCGACCGACGGACTAGCTTGAACGCGGGCGCTGTCCACCGCGCCCGGCGTTCGTTCGCCGGCGCACGCCAACACTGACAGCAACGCCGCGTAGTTCCACAGTGACCCGATGGACTTCATCGCCACCTTCCTCCGCAAAGCATGCTCGCAGCCAATAGTCTGACGAAGGAATATCAAAGCGGCGACCACCGTCTTGCAGTGCTGCGGGACGTCACGTTCACGATCGAGCAGGGGACGTTCGTGGCCATCGTCGGTCCGTCGGGCAGCGGCAAGACCACGCTCCTGGGGCTGCTGGCCGGGCTCGACACGCCGACGCGCGGCAGCGTGGTGCTCGACGACGCGGACCTGAGCGGCATGGACGAGGATGCCCGGGCCCGGCTGCGGGGCGAGAAGGTCGGGTTCGTGTTCCAGAGCTTCCAGCTGATTCCCACCCTTACCGCCGTGGAGAACGTCCAGGTGCCGCTGGAGCTGCGCGGCGAGAGCGACGCGCGGGCCCGCGCCGTGGACGTGCTCACGCGCGTCGGGCTGGGCGACCGGCTCGACCACTTTCCCACCCAACTCTCCGGCGGCGAACAGCAGCGCGTGGCCATCGCGCGCGCGTTCTCGAACAAGCCCCGCATCCTGTTCGCCGACGAGCCGACCGGCAACCTGGACAGTGACACCGGCGCGCGGATCGTCGAACTGCTCGAGCAGCTCAACCGTGAATCCGGCTCGACGATCGTGCTGGTGACGCACGACCTCGGGCTTGCCGGCCGCACGCAGCGGATCATCCGGCTGAGCGACGGCGCCGTCGTGTCCGACGCGCCGACGGACGTGAGCGGAAGGCGGAAGACGGAAGGCGCCAGTCGGAAGACGGAGGACGGAAAACGGAAGGCGGAGGACGGCAGGCGGAAAGCCGGGGTGGAGAGTGAATGATTTCATGAGGTTGCAGCGACTCACGGGCATCGCGTGGCGGGAAAGCCGCACGGCGCGACGCCGGTTGCTGCTGTACATGTCGTCCATCGCGCTGGGAGTCGCGGCGCTGGTGGCCATCGATTCGTTCACCGTGAATGTCACCACGTCGGTGCACGAACAGTCGCGCGCACTGCTCGGCGGTGACGTGCTGCTCTCGGCGCGCGCCCGCTACTCCGAGCGCGTCACCACGCTGCTGGATTCGATCAGCCGGACGGGGGTGGGCGTGGCGCGCCAGACGACGTTCCTCTCCATGGGCGCCATCGCGCGCACTGGCAACACGCGGCTGGTGCAGGTGCGGGCGGTGAGCAACGGCTATCCGTTCTACGGCGACATCGTCACGGAGCCGGCGGACGCGTGGCGCACGATTCACGACGGCCAGCATGCCGTGATCGACCCGTCGATCCTCGTGTCGCTCGACGCCGAGGTCGGCGACTCGCTGCGCCTCGGCAACTCAACGTTCCTGATTTCGGGCATCCTCAGGACGGTGCCCGGCGACCTGGGCGTGCAGGCGGCCGTCGGCCCGCGGGTCTACATGTCGGAGTCGCAGCTCGAGGCCACCGGCCTCCTGGTGTTCGGCAGCCGGGCCGAATACGAGACGATCATCAGGACACCGGCAACGTTGTCGCCGGCGCGTTTTGCCGCGCGGTTCAACCCGACCTTCTCGAGCGACACGCCGCGCATCCGCCTGCGCACGGTGGCGGAGAATGAGAACAACCTGACGCGGACGATCGACCAGCTGGGCAACTTTCTCGGCATCGTGGGGCTCGTGGCGCTGCTGCTGGGCGGCATCGGCGTGGCCAGCGGCGTGCACGCGTTCGTGATGCGCAAGATCGACACGGTCGCGGTGCTGCGCTGCCTGGGCGCCACGAGCCGGCAGGTGCTGTTCATCTACGTGCTGCAGGCGGCCGCGATGGGCCTCGTCGGCGCGCTGATGGGGGCGACGGTCGGCGTGGCGCTGCAGTTCTCGCTGCCGTGGATCCTGCGCGAGTTTCTCCCCATCAACGTCACGGTGACGCTGGCGCCCGGCGCCATCGCGCTGGGACTTGGCATCGGCGTCTGGGTGGCGCTGGTGTTCGCGCTGTACCCGCTGCTCTCGCTGCGGCGCATTTCGCCGCTCCAGACGTTGCGCCGCGAATCGGATGCGCAGGTGATGCGCAGCGCGTCGCGCGACTCGGCGGGCCTGGTGGTCGGTTTCGCGATCATTGCCAGCGTGCTGGCGATCGCCATGTCGCGGACGCGGACGCTGGAGCGGGGAGTCGGCTACGCGGCCGGCGTAATCGGCGCGGTCATCGTGCTCTGGTTCACGGCGGACCTGCTGGCGCGCGTCGCGCGGCGCCTGGCGCGTCCGCAACTCGCGTTCGTGGTGCGCCAGGGGATCGCCAACCTGCACCGGCCGGGCAACCAGACGCGTTCGGTGATTCTGTCCCTCGGGCTCGGCGTGTTCCTCATGAGCACCATCTACCAGGTGCAGCGCAACCTGATGGGCCAGCTCGACCTGCAGATGGGTGAATCGCGGGCCAACGTGGTGTTCTTCGACGTGCAGGACGACCAGCAGCGCGGCCTCGACTCGATCATCCGGGCGGCCAACTTCCCGATCATCCAGCAGACGCCGCTGATCCCGATGCGGGTTGCCGGCATCAACGGGCATACGACGGCGCAGATCCTGGCTGATCCGCTGCTGCGCCGCCGCCGCTCGAGCTGGCCGCTGCGGCGCGAGTTCCGCTCGACGTACCGCGACGAGCAGGCGCCGGGTGAAAAGGTGATCACGGGCGCGTGGTTCGACCCGAACGACCGGACGCCGCAAGTGTCACTCGAGCTCGACGTGGCAGACGACCTCGGCGTCGCCATCGGCGATACGATCACGTGGGACGTGCAGGGCGTGAAGGTGCCGACGCGCGTCACCAGCCTGCGCGAGGTCACGTGGGCGCGCTTCGAGCCGAACTTCTACGCGGTGTTCAACTCGGGACCGATGGACCGGGCGCCAAAGCAGTGGATCGTGCTGGCCAACGCGTCCAACAGCACCGAGATCGCCAGGCTGCAGCGCAGCGTCGTGCGCAAGTATCCGAACGTCTCGAGCCTCGACCTGACGCTGGTGCAAGCCACCATTTCAGGCGTGGTCGACAAGGTGACGTCGGCGATCCGGTTCATGGCCATCATCAGCCTGGCGTTCGGCATTCCGGTGCTGTTCTCCGCCGTGGCCGCCACGCGTCGCGCGCGACTGCGCGAAGGCGTGCTGCTCAAGACACTCGGCGCTACGAGAAAGCAGGTGGGCCGCATCATGCTGGCGGAGTATGCGCTGCTCGGCGCCCTGGGCAGTACGGCGGGCGTGGTGCTGTCGATCGGCGGTGCGTGGCTGCTGGTGAAGTACGTGTTCGAGGGGACGTTCCGGCCCGCGATCCTGCCGGTCGTGGTCGTGGCGGGCGCCATGACGCTGCTGGCCGTGGCGATCGGCTTGCTGACCGGGCGCGAAGTGTTCCGGGAAACGCCGATGGCGGCGCTGCGGGAAGCCTAGCGAGCCACGAGCCGCTCGATCGCGCCGAGCAGCTGGTTCTCGTCCACGATCGGCTTGGTGACGTAGTCGTCGAAGCCCGCGGCGAGGAACTTCTCGCGGTCGCCCGCCATGGCGTGCGCCGTGAGCGCGATGACGGGCAGCGCCTTGAGGTCGGCGTCCGCGCGAATGCGGGAAAGGACTTCGCGACCGTCCATGCCCGGGAGCGAGATGTCGAGGAGGACGACGGCCGGCCTGGAGGCGGCCAGTCCCGCGAGGGCGTCCGCGCCATTCTCATACTCGACGAGGTCGTAGCGGTCGCCGAGAATGGCCTGGAGCAACAGCCGGTTGTCGGCGTTGTCCTCGACGACCGCGAGCGTTGGCTTGGCGCTCACGCGTTCACCCGGGACTGGAGTTCGCGGCACGCGGCGGGCAGGTCGGCCTCGATGCGGCGCATGTGTTCGGCGCACGCGGCGAGGTCGCCGCGGCTCGCCAGTTCCTCGCCGGCGATGCAGGCCTCGTACACCGAGACGGCGCCGAGCTGGCCGGCGCTGGATTTGAGCGCATGGAGCGCGGAACGAAGCGCGGCGGCGTCACCGCAGTCGAAGGCCTCGCGCGCTTCCGTCGCCTTGACCGGCGCATTGCGGACGAACAGCTCGACCATGCCGCGGACGAGCCGGGCTCCACCGAACCCTTCCAGACGGGTAAGTGCCTCGTTGTCCAACAGGGCCGCGTCGGGCATGCCGGAAACTACAACCTCCCTGCCCGCGGCTCCCGGCCCGGCCCGCGACTAGCGGTCCGGCTTCTTGGTCGTGGCGTTCTGTACCGACGCGGTGAAGCGCGCCCAGTCGACGTTCTGCTGCTCCTGCTTGCCGTCGGTGCCGGTGGAAACCAGGGGAATGGCCGCGGACGGGCGGCGGCTGGCGGGTGTTGCCGGGATCTGCGCCGGAGCCGGCGGCTGCGCCGGCAGCGCCTGGGACGCGCGGCCCGCAGCGCCGAGGGCAGGCATCATGAGGTCCGTGAGCATCAGCGAAAACTCCTCGCCACTGGCCATGAGCTGCTGCGCCTGCGCCGCGTCGACCGCCTCGGTGACGCGGAACCCGCCGCCTTCGAGCAGGCCGCGCGCCAGGCGCCGCCAGGCGGGATCGGCGTTGACAAGGAGGATCGAGGCCGGGCCGTCTTCCTTGGGGGCGTCTTCGATGTTGTCGCCGATGACGCGTTCGACTTCCTGCAACGTGGTCTCGCCGCGGCGCACGCGGGCGATGGCGACTTCGCGGAGCGGCGCCATGCCTTGGGCGATGGCAGCGCGCTGCAGCGCGGCGCTGGTGGCGCCGGCGGCGATCATGTCGGCCAGCGTCGGCGTGACGACCGCAACTTCGACCAGCGGCAGGCGGCCGCGGTAGCCGCTGTTGCCGCACCGCTTGCAGCCGGCGGCACGTGACAGCGGCTGCACCCCGTACCGGCCGGCCAGCATCTCTTCTTCCTCGGTCAGCGTGCCGATCACCGGTTGCGCGCAATCGGCGCATACGCGGCGGATGAGGCGTTGCGCCAGGACGCCGCGCACCGTGGCGGAAATCGTCTGCCGGTCGAGCCCCAGGTCCAGCAAGCGGGCCACCGAACTGAGCGCGTCGTTCGTGTGCAGCGTGGCCAGCACCAGGTGGCCCGTCATGGCCGCCTGCGCCGCGATCTTCGCCGTTTCCTCGTCGCGGATTTCGCCGACGAAGATGACGTCGGGGTCCTGGCGCAGGAGCGCGCGCAACGAGTTGGCGAACGTGACGCCGCGCTTCACGTCGACCTGGATCTGCGTGATGCCGGGCAGCTCGTATTCGACGGGATCCTCGACGGTGGAGATATTGACCTCACCGGTCGCGATTTCCTTGATGGCCGAGTACAGGGTGGTCGTCTTGCCCGAGCCCGTGGGGCCGGTGACGATCATGATGCCGTCGCGGCAGTCGAGCAGCTGGCGGAGGCGCGAGAGCTCGCGGGGCGTGATGCCGATGTCGTCGAGCTTCTTGGTGCTCTCCGGGCGAAGGATACGAATGACCGCCTTTTCCGACTCGCGCGTGGCGACCGTGGAGATGCGCAGGTCGACGTAGCGGCCCTCGATCTGGACACGGCTGCGACCGTCCTGCGGCCGCATGCGGTCGGAAATGTCGAGCTTGCCGAGCACCTTGATGCGCGACACCACGCGGTTGAACGCGGGCATCGGCAGGTTCATGTACAGCCGCATGACGCCGTCGACGCGGTAACGCACCACGCCGTTCTTGGCGCCCGGCTCGATGTGGATGTCGCTGGCGCCCTGCACGATGGCGTCGCGCAGCACGAGGTTGGTGAGCTTGACGACGGGCGCCGAGGCGACTTCTTCGTCCGTGACGGCCTCGGGCTCGAACTCCTCCATGATCCGCACGGCATCGACGACTTCCTCGTCGACGCTCGAGAGGATCTGGTCCATCTGCGCGTCCTGATTGTACGCGGCGAACAGCGCCTCTTCGATGGCGGTCGGCGTGGCCAGCTCGAACACGGGACGCCGGCCGGCCGCGAAGCCGATGGCGTGCTCGACCTCGATGTTGGTCGGGTCGCAAGTCGCCACGACGAGGTGGCGGTCGTCCTCGCGCAGCGGGAAGACGTGATACTTGCGCGCGATGCGCTCGGGCAGGAGCGACAGCGCGCGGGCCTCGGCCTTCTCGAAGTCGGCCTCGGCGAGCCCGAATGCCGGAGCCAATGCAGTGGCGAGTTCGGGCGCAGGCACACCCAAGGTCCGGGAGGCCATGTCCCAGGACTCTGCCAGGTTGGTGTCCGCCGGAATGACGAGGACCTCCGCCCCCTTCATTCCCGCGCGTGCTGCCGCGGCTGCGAGCCAGTGCATAGTGTTTCTCCGAGCGCAGGAGCCGGCGTCGGCGCCTGCCGCTTCTCATCAGCTTCCGTTGGTTACCCCTCCGAATGACCGTTGGGGAAGTTCCCAAGCTAGTCCAGATTCACACTCAACGCGAATGACGATCGCTTAAGGAAACGAGGCCTGGTTCAGCGCTTCGGCATTCTAAAGTATGGGGACTGACCTGCGGTGACTGTGGTCACACCACCGGCGTGAGCACGCGGGTCGGCGACCAGAACGACGAGCGGGACCCGTCGCCACGCTGACCCATCGACCCCGCACCCCAGCAATACAGGTTGCCAGCCGGCGTTACGCCGCAGGCGTGGCTGCCGGCACCGGCTCCCAGCTTTGCGAAAGTGCGCCAACCGCTTATCCGATTGGGACTTACAAAGCATGGGGACCCGGCGCAGCGGCCGCCAATTGTGCCCGGCGAGATGCCCAGTTGCCCGAGCTCCCCCGAGCCCCAGCAGTGGACGTACCCCGTCGCTGCGATGGCGCAGGTGTGGCGTGCTCCGGCGACGATGCTGACGAAGCGCTCGGACGTAATCACGCCCTGCGGGATGAGGCTGCCCCTTGTGGTGGCGTCTCCCATGGTGCCGTGCGCGTTCGACTCCCAGCAGCGCGCTGCCCCGTCCAGTTCGAGCGCGCAAGTCGTGTTGCCGCCGACGGTGAGCCACTGGAACTCCGGCGCTGGCAAAACGCGGGCCGGCGCCGGCT
>Ga0187893_10009201_pt1 | contig 15274 bp, 14 predicted proteins | sample MA1701074metaG_FD_139574 | JGI IMG/M metagenome (GOLD analysis project Ga0187893, IMG submission 139574) | White microbial mat communities from a basaltic lava cave in the Kipuka Kanohina Cave System on the Island of Hawaii, USA - MA170107-4 metaG ... | reverse complement strand
TCCACCATCCACGATAACCGCAAGTACTCCTAAGCCGCAGCCTTGCCGCCGGATGATGCCGCGCCCTTCAGTGGCCTTTCTCTTTTGGCGCGTGACACAGGATGGGTGGCGGCGAAATGCCGAGCCATTCCTTCGGGCTCCTGCCGAAGGCGGGGGTGGGCCACTTGTGTCGCACAGTTCTTGACAGATTCTCGCCTCCTGATATGATTGCCCTAGTTATATCAACCACGACAGGAGCGTATAGACATGGTGAAGAGGGTGAACGCGCTGAATGCGCGAAAGAAGCTCGGCCAGCTGCTCGAGGAAGTCTACTACAAGGGTGACCAGTACGTCATCGAGCGCGCGGGTCGTCCCATGGCGGCCGTGGTGCCGGTCTGGCAACTGGAGGAACGAGCGACGCGCAAGGAGCAGCTTTTCGGAATGGTCGAAGAGGCGTGGCAACGGACGAGGCGCCTGAAATCGGGGATCGTCGAGCGAGAGGTGAAGCAGGCCATCAAGGCCGTCCGGGGGAGGGCCGGGCGCCGGAAAGCATGACTCGGGCGGTGCTCGACGCCAATGTGTTGGTCAGTGCCATCCTCAGCCCAAAGGGTATGCCCGCGAAGGTCCTCACTGCCTGGCGCACCGAGGCGTTTCACCTGGTCCTATCTGAGGCGACCCTCGACGAGATCGACCGCGTCTTGCGATACCCAAGGATCGTGAGACGCCACCGCTGGTCCGACGAGCGGCTTCAAAACCTTATTGATGACCTGGCCCGTCTCGCGATCATGACGCCGGGCGCGGTCCACTTCAAAGTGATCGCAGAGGATCCACCCGATGATCGCTACCTGGAATGTGCGATTGAGGGGGAGGCTGAATACATCGTGAGCGGTGATCAGCACCTCCTCGAGCTGGGGGAATACCAGGGGATCAGAATCGTCACGCCGCAAGCATTCCTGGATGTTCTCGGGAGGCAACTAAGGCCATAGAGGAAGGGCGATCTTCACTCGGAGCGTTGGATCGGTTTGGCTGACGAGCCCCCCTCTTTTTTTGCCGGTGAAAGGAGTAAAAAGAGGGGGCAAGTACAGGCAGGAACCTTCCCCAGAGAGAATCACACGAAGCGGATATAAAACGCTTATTGACATGTATTCACTGAAAATGACATTATATCGTCAGATCCCATAGATTGTGTCGGAAAAGAGTGACAGATGACTGGCGAACTCATGACCGCCCCCGAGCTGGCTAAATATCTGAAGGTCGAGCTTCGGACCGTGTACCGGTATCTCAAAGACACCCAACTCCCCGCGATCCGTATGGGAGGGCGCTGGCGCTTCCGCAAGGAGGACATCGATCGATGGCTTCTCCAGCGGGCTCCGTGGCGAAGCCGCCGGCAGCAGCAGCCTCGCATTCTAGTAGTGGACGACGAAGAAATGGTTCGGGAAATGCTCGGTGAGTTCTTCCAGCCTATGGGCTACACGGTTCGCGGAGCCCCGAGCGGTGAGGCAGCTCTGGACCTCCTGAGGGAGATGACATTCGATCTCCTCGTCGTGGACCTCCAGATGCCAGGGATGGGCGGGATCGAGTTCATGCGCCGGGCCAAGAGACTGTACCCGGATGCTCGCATTCTGGTGCTAACGGCGCATGGGGGTAAGGAAAGCGCCATTCAGGCGTTGCGCCTCGGCGTCAGCGATTATCTGGAGAAGCCGGTCCAGGACCTTCATACACTCGCATCCGCAGTCGAGCTGGCCTTGAAGCCATAGCCTCGCGAGCAGGCCCAGGCGGGCTGTTCGAAGGCCCTCCACGCCCCATCGCCCCGATCTCACAAACACCTTCATTTAGCCTCACAAGCGCACATCCAAGCCCAATAGACACGACAAACAAGTAATTCAGTCTAGTAATAGAGAACAGTTGCTAAAGATTGGTATTGTTATTGCATAAGACAAAATGTCTGAAATTATGATAGTTCATCTTTTACGATCTTATGGTATGGCAGGCGCCACTGCTTCGCTGGAGGGAGCGAGATGCGCGATGATTTCATGACAGTACCCGAATTGGCTGATTATCTGAAGCTGGAGCTGCATGCGCTGTGGCGCTATTTACGGGTCCATCCGCTCGCACATAAGGATGCTCAGCTTCCAGGCTTGCGCATAGAGGGACGCTGGCGATTCCGCAAGGAGGACATCGATCGATGGCTTCAGCAACAGGCCCAGCACCGACTCGATGGCCGGCGGCAGCCTTGGGTTCTCGTCGTGGACGACGATGAGAATTTTCGTTCGATGCTGCTTGACTGGGTTCATGGGTGGGGTTACGTCGCCAGCGGCGCTGAGAGTGGGGAGGCGGCGTTGGCATTGCTGAGAGAGATGAGCTTCGAGCTTCTCCTGGTGGATCTCCAGATGCCCGGAATGGGCGGAGTCGAGCTGATTCGGCACGCCAGGCGTCTGCATCCCGACGCCCGGATCATCGTTGTCACCGGTCATGGTGGCAAGGAGGCGGCTGTCGAAGCGCTGGGCCTCGGCGTATCAGGTTGCTTGGAGAAGCCGCTCCTGAACCTTGGTGTTGTGCAATCGGTTCTCGAGAAGGCTCTGGGCCATGACGCAGGTTCGGCGCGCCCAGCGACAGATGCGCTCATGCCTTCGCCGGGCCCGCCGGATCAGCGCAATGTCCCGCTCAACGGGGCTTCGGTGAATGGCGGCGGGTCGAGAGATCGCGCTCCAAATTCGCGAGGAGTTCTTTCAATAGGAAGGCGCGCCGGGTATGAGGCGACCGGCGATTCGGAAAGTGCCGTTCCCGGTGGGGCCGATCACGATGATCTCTCCCGGACTTGCGTGGAGCCCGGTGACAGCAGTGATGTTGACCTGGTGAGTCACTAGGATCAGGTTGCCGTCGCCGGAATGCTGAGCGATCAGGCTTCGAACCGCCGCGGTCTGGTTCGGCTCTCGGCTGCGATCGTCGAAGAACGAGTCGAGCGGCGGCCACGGCTCAACCGTGCCGAAGGCCAGGCGGGCGGTCTCGAGGCATCGGCACCACCGGCTCGACAGGACGCGGTGGATCGGAACCTCGCGGGCCCGAAAGGCTGCGCCGAGCCGTCGAGCCTCCTCGCGGCCCGCTGACGACAGGTTCCGTTGCGTGGCGCACTCGTCGAGGCGGAAGCCCGGCGGGTCTCCGACTCCCGGCTCGGTTGCCGCATGTCGGATCATCACGACCTGTCCGCCGCCTCTCAACAACGCCCACAGCGCCTCGTCCTGCTCGGCCGGGGCGACGGTGCCGGCGGCCAATAGGGTGAAGGTTGCTGCAGCCAGGATGACCCGGCCCCTCACTCAATGACCCCGAGCCGGCCATTGTGGCTGCCCATGTACCAGAGCCGTCCCTCGCCATCGACGATCATCTTGCGGATGCGGGCATCGGGGGACGGGAGCGCAAAGACCTGGATCTTCCCGGTGCTTGGGTCCAGCCTCACGACGGTATCGGTCGCGAACTCGTTGGCCCAGACCATCCCTGACCCGTCCACGGTCACGGCATACGGCCCCCCGCGGGAACCGGCCGGCAGCGCGTACTCCTTGATGACCTTCTGAGCGACGGGATCGACGCGGGCCAGCGTGCCCTTGCCATAGAGCGTGACCCAGAGCGACCCGTCGGGGGCTGTGGCCATCCGCCTCGGCTGCGAATCAGACCCCAGATCGAGTCCGGTGATTCTGCCGCTCGCCGGATCGAGTCTCCCGATCTTACCGGCCCTGATCTGGCAGAACCAGACGTTCCCGGCCTGATCCAGTGCGATCCCGTAGGGGCTACCCGAGGTTTGATACTCCTTGATCACACCGGTCTTCGTGTCCAGCCGTCCGATGCGATTCCCGCCTTGAACCGTAAACCAGATGATCCCCTGGTCGTCGATCACGAGCGTGTGCGGATCTCCGCCGGAGGGGGCCTTGTGCTCGATCACCTTCCCCGTCGAGGGATCCAGTTGGCCGATCGTGCCGTTGCCGTTGCCGGTGTACCAGACCTGGCCATTCTTATCGACAAGCAGCCCGTGCGGCCTGGCGCTCGGCGGCAGGTCCCACTCCTTGAAGGTCTTCCTGGCCGGGTCGAAACGAGCGATCTTGTTTCCGTACATGACGGCGACGTAGATCTTGCCGTCAGGGCCTGGCGCCGGATCGCGCGCGAAGAGGGGCGTGGGGACCTCCCACTCGGAGACTTTCCCCTCGACGCGGGCGCGCGCGTCGGGCGTGATCCCGTAATTCGATCCACCTGCCCATGAGGCCCCGGCGATCAGGAGGCTCAGGCCCGTTGCAAGCCCGCCTCCGACGAATCTCATCACGTCTTCATTCCCCCCCTCATCACTTGACCTTCCAGGTTCCGTCCGGAAGCTGTATCGACCAGCCTGGCTTCGCCCTATCTCGGCGGAGCGAGGCGAACGTCTCAGAAGCCTGCGTCTTGACATTGGCCAGATTGGCGGAGCTCGCCTCCTGTTTGGTCAGCTTCAGGATCGCCTTCGCCATCCCGCCGATGATCACCTCGCGGTCCGCGTTTTCCTCTTCGATCAGTTTCTTGTCCACATCCCCGACCTGACCGCGTACTGCGATCTTGCCATCGTTTCCTTCACCGACCAGCTTCTTAGTCCGAAGCTCGTCCAGCTTTCCCAAGCGCTGGCCCAGCCCTTTGTACGCGGCGACCACTTCGGGGTAGTTCTTGATCTCTTCAGTAATCCGCTGCGAGAGGTCGTCCTGGGCGAAGGCGTCCGCGACGAGCGCGAGGCGCCAGTGTCCCGCGACCGCAAGCAGCGGTTCCCTCTCCAGGCGACTGCTCGGCTTCGGCAAAGGGGCGGTGTCTTTCGTCTTGGGCGTCGGTTCAAGCAATTCGTCTTCGAGCGACTTGTAGGCTGACTTGACGTCCTTCTCCGGAAAATAGACGTTGACCGTGATGATAGCGCACGCGGCAATGGTGACCACAGCGCTCAAAGCGAGAACCATGAGCTGCTCCCTGCATCGTTGCATTTGTCTCCTCCTCCCGACCGATCTGTCGGCGGCCTCCCCGATCATGGTTGAGGCTTGGCCGTCGCCTGGATTCGCTCGACCGCTTCGGCGATGGTCTCGAGCAGATGAGTTGCGCTGATCCTGTTGAAGTTGGGCGACACCTTGATGTCCAGATCCTTGATGCCCAGGGTGGTGTGCGAGATATCGAGCTCGTGAAAGACCAGGTCCCCTCTCTTCAAGGATACGTCGAGCACGCCTCGATCGTAACGCCGATCATCGCTGAACAGGCTGAAGTATTTGATCCTCTGCCCGGCCAGCTTCTCGATCAGGGCGCGGCTGATTTCGTTTCGCTCGTGCCGCGAGCGGACAGCCCAGAAGCGCGCTCTCCCTTGCGCGTCGTCGAGAGCAAACCTCCGGCCGGAGAATTCGGCGAGACCGTTGACCCTGCCGCTAATATATCCCTTGATGGCTGGAAACGCATCACAAATTGCCTGTAAGCTGAGCCCGTCTACAAGTAACGTCAGCGCGACGCGGCCGCCCAGCGGGTCGATGAGTCCCCGCCCGCCGCCTCTTCCGCCCCACACGCGAAAGGCGAAACGGTGAGCCACGATCCCATCCCCGGACTCGGCGAAAGAGGCCTGGAGATCTCGAATCTCGATCGGTCCGTAGCGGAGCAACGCGACCTTCAGTGAATCGGGATCCTCCCTGTTCCACGGCCCGTCAAGGACGCTTTTTCGAATCTGCTCGTGCGCCTCCTCCGACAGGAACTTCGTGCCGAGCCTTTCGTCGGCGGAGGCTCCATCTCGCGGCGGGGCCTGGCCGATCCCTCCCGACAGTGGGATGACGCCGCTGATCCCATCCACGCGCAGGACGCTTGATTCCATGCCTCCGCTCTGGATCGCGACGCTGCCTCGATACCTCCGATCGATCACCTCCAGATTCGCCCGGAGCTGCCCCGATAAGCGGGCATCCCCCAGTGCGGCCGGTGTCAAGGCCGAAAAGACCGTGCGCAGGGATGACATCTCGGTCCAGGGGAGTGCGACGCGAAATTTTGAGGGCCGGTCGTGCGTGCGAGAGATGGGGAGGCCGCCGCCGATCGTGAGGGTGAGGCCATCGCTTGCCCGGAGTGCAGTCTCCTCGATCGACAACACCCCCCTATCGAGCGCGAATCTCACCGATCCGTTCAGTCCCCGGACCAACGGGGCGGGCGTGGCGTCGTGTCGGACCAGGTCGAACGCGAGCCCCTTGATCGCGATCTCCCCGGGCACCGATGGAGGCCGTGAGGTGCCGACGTTGACGGATGCTGACACGACCAGGCTTCCCGTCTTTCCAAGCAGGCGCCGGCCGGCAAGCCAGCTCAGGAGCGGGGCGAGCTCATGGGCCGTGAACGTCAGCTCCCGAGCCTTGATCGTTGCGAGCTCATCCCGCAATGTCACCGAGACGGCGACCGGCTGCCCGCGAACATCAGCACCCTCGCCCGCCAGGAGGGTTCGAATCCCCTCTACAGCCACGGAACCCGACGCCTCGAGGCCCTGACCGGTTCTGACGTCACCCTGGGCGCGGAGGATCAGGTGATTACCTGTGCTTCGAGGGGAGGAGGGGCTCGTCGGCTCAGTCCCATGGAGCAGTCGCGCCAACTGATGGCTGACGGCGGGCGGGAGGTCGATAATTGCCGATGCCTTACCGTGGGACACGGCAGCCGAGATCTCTGCGTCGAGCGTGACCCCAGTCACCGCCGCCGGCTGTTCCGAGGCCGACAGGAGCTGCCCCACGCGCAGGTTGTTCGCGGAAAGCGTGACCCGCGAATCATTTAGCGGGGAGGGTCGCGACAGCACACCACTGCCACGAACCGTGCCTCCGGCGGCGGCGAAACGGAGTTCCGACACACGAATCGACGCGGGATCGATCTGGAATGTCGTGGTAAGGTCGGAGATCGTCCGGCCTGTGAGCACGGCCGTTCGGGTGGCGAGCGTTCCTTGCAGGCTGTCCCACGAGACCCCCATCCCTTCCAGGGTTATGTTCGTTCCCTCCAGTGTTGCGACGACAGGGCCTCGCGTGGAGGAGGCGACGTCGGTCAATTGGCTGGTCATCGCCACACTCCACGGGCGACCCTTTCCGGGCCATCTCAGATGAATGGAGGGTTGGCGAACAGCTCTAATTGTGGCGCCTCCATCGGCCCTGTGGAGCAATCGTTCGAGTGTGTCGGGCTTGACGACCAGCTCAGTCGTCTGGAGTTCCAGACTGCCGCTTCCCCACTGCTGCGCCCCGCCCTTCGCGGCGATTCGTATGCCGGGGACCGAAGCGCTCGCCTCTTCGATCGTCACATTTCCATCGCCGGCGTCAATGCCGACGCGCACGCGAAGGACGGGACTTGCGTGCCGCTGGCCCAATGCCTCGAGCGCCTCACCGCGGAACTCTGCATGGAGACGGAGCAGGCCGTCGCCATGCTCCAGGCGGCAGGCCCCCTTGAATCCCGTGAGCCGAACTGCATGCGTCGGAAGGTGGAGACCGCCGCCGCTGAGGGTCGCAATGATCCTTGCGACGGGCGGTCGGGGCCAATGGCCTTTGAGGGTGATCGGCTCAATCTGTATGCGGCCGCTGAGCTCGGCTGGGCGCGGAAGCGGAAGCCTCTCAGCCAGCGCGGGCAGGTCGATTTGCAGAGAGGCGAGTGTGAGCTCGTACGCGGGCGGCTGGTCCGCGTAGCGGAAGGCCGCGGTGCCGCGGGCCATCACCCCTCGATCCTCGACCACCCATTCGAAGACGCGCAGTTCCCGCGCCGGAACATCAAGGCGGGCGCGCACCGTGGCGCGGGGCGTCCACGCCTGCGTGGCGCCGGCAACGGCGATATCCCGCCCTTCGAGGCGAAACTCCCCGTCAAGCGACTCGCTGATCACCCCGCTTGCCGTGAACGCTCGCCCCTCGACTGCGCCCTTGACCTGGATCCCGAGGAGGAGTGGCGCTGCCTTTGGCTCGAGGGTCATGTCGAGTGCGCTCACGCGACAAGCGCCGAAACTGATCTCGCCCGCCGTCAAAACGATCCGCGGAAGCTGCAATGGAGTGGCGCGGGCCGTCGGCCGCAGGTGTTGGCGCACCGTGTCGATAAGCGCCATGATGTTCCACCGGCCGTCGGGCAACGCCCTGAGCGGCAGTTCAGGGCTGTCGAGCGTGACCTCGGTCGGCATGCCCCCTCCCGTTCGGATGAACGCCGGCAGATCGACGCTCACCGCGACCCGTTTCGCTCGAAGAATCTCCGCCGACCCATCGGATTCAAGGATCGTCACGTTCCGAAGAACAAGATCGGCCGTCAGATTCAGGCGCGGATGAATCTTACCCTGGCCGATCGCGCACCGAAGACCATACGGTTTACAAGCGAACTGTCGGAGCAGGGAAGGAAGCAGGAGTGTCAGGATGAGGGAGGCAGCGACCACTGATGCCGTGAGTCCGACGACAATGACGATGAGTATCGAAGCGATCTTCCTCAAGACGGCTCCTCATCGCACTCTATCGGCATGATCTCCCGCTTGGAGCAACCCGGTCTCACGCGCGTGTGCACCTCATAGCTTCGATCCAGGGGGAAACAACGGCATCATGACAACCATACGGAAAGGGATTCTGGTTGACAAGCAAAACTGCTGAGACGAACAGCTTGACATCTGGACGGGGACGGATTATCAAGGGAAGGTCTCGATCGTCTCACGGATGGAGGTCAACATGGAGATGAGCGTCAAGCCCCACGGCCGTTGGCTCCACTCGACTGTCCTCTTCTCACTCGTGTGGCTGGCCGCTGCGGTCGGTGTCGATGCCCAGGACCGGCTGCAGGGAGAGGGCCGCGTGATAGGGGTGGACGAGTCGAAACGCATGCTGTTCGTGGCCCATGGCCCGATCCCCGGCTTCATGCCTCAGCCCATGCGGCACGGGTTTGAGGTTCACCGGGTCGAGCTGCTCCGGGGACTCAAGAAGGGCGACACGATCCGCTTCGTGCTGGAGGTCCAAAACGAGATCCTGGGGATCTCCAGCATCGAGCAGGTCAAAGAGTCTGACTGACCGCGCGGTTGATCGGTGCCGATCGCCAGTCGCACGGGAGTCCTCCTACCGGTTTTCGCATCGCTCCTGATTCTGAGCGGTCTGTTCATGATCATGATGAGGGTGCCGGGAGAATCCCATTCTGAGCTGTTGCCGCCCCTTTCCAAGGATGAGACGCACCTGCGTGACCGTCTCAAGGAGCATGTCTGGAGGCTGGCAGGGGAGATCGGGGAGCGCAACTTCTGGCATCCTGAAGCGCTGGAGGCAGCGTCCCGCTATATGGAAAAACGGTTTCAGGACGCCGGTTATGACGTCGCCTTGCAGAGTTTCGTGTTTGGCGGTCATACGCTTAAGAACGTGGAGGCGGAACTTCCCGGAACGCTCCTGGCCGATGAGATCATCCTCCTGGGAGCCCATTACGACTCGATCATCGGCTCTCCGGGGGCAAATGACAACGCGACGGGCGCGGCGGCGGTGCTTGAGATCGCTCGCCTCCTTGCCGGGAAGCGGTTCGCCAGGAGCATACGGTTCGTCGGCTTCGTGAATGAAGAGCCCCCATTCTTCCAGACTGACGCGATGGGCAGCCGCATCTATGCGCGCCGGGCACGGCAGCGCGGTGAGAAGATCGTCGCCATGCTGTCGCTCGAGACGATAGGATGCTTCAGCGACGCCTGGGGAAGCCAGACGTATCCCTTTCCCTTCAATCTGCTGTCATACCCGCGGACAGCCGACTTCATCGGCTTCGTGGGAAATGTCGCCTCGCGCCGTCTGGTTCGCCAAAGCGTCGAGTCGTTCCGCCGGCGCGCCGGCTTTCCGGCGGAAGCCGCTGCTGCGCCGGGGTGGCTCCTGGGGATCGGATGGTCGGATCACTGGTCCTTCTGGCAAGAAGGCTATCCGGCGATTATGGTCACGGATACAGCGCTCTTCCGCTACAAGCATTACCATAGCCCGACGGACACCCCGGATAAGATCGACTACACGAGAATGGCTCGCGTCGTAGCAGGGATAGCGCAGGTAGCGACCGATCTGGCAGGGGCTGAGTCCGCCCGCTAGGGCGGAGGGATACGAAGAGGAGAGAGTCATTCGATGGCCCGTGAGTTCACGAAATGCATCAGGAGCGCGACACGAGCTGACGCGGCGGAGATCTATGCCCTCCGGCTGTCGGAGTTCAAGCGGGCCGAAGAGTTCGAAGTCGTAGAGCCGATGGCGCTACACTGGGACGAGAGGGACGATCTCGAGGTGGTCCTGGCAGCGTGGGATGAGCAGGGTAGGGCGGTGTCAACCATGCGCGGCGGAATCGTGAAGGACAGGAGAGAAGCAGAGGAAAGAATGGAGTGCAGCGTGCCCCTGGACGAGTCTGCGTTCCCCGCGTTCCTGCTTGGAAGGGGAGCGACGCGAAAGGAGTTTCGCGACAAGGGCTTGAACTCCGCCATTCGTTATCACTTCTACTCCATGGTCCCCGGAACTCCCATACGGTCCATATTGGGGGGAGTCTACCATCACGCGCCGAGAACGGAGCTGATGAAAGCCCTTGGTTATAGTTTCTACACGCCTGAACGAGTATGGAGGACGGATCTTCATGCACGTCAGCCGCAATTGGTCGCGTCGCTCGAATCCTCGAAGATCGACGGTGCATGCGAGATACTCCGGACAATGGTGGGCGCAGTTCTCCTTGAATACCCGTGGCAGGGGGAGCGACCACGCTTCGATCTGTAGGATGTCCGTCGGAAGAAATGCAGGGGAAGCAGAGGTTCGGCCGGGAAGCTGCGGCCATCGCGTGGAAGAAGGCAACATCTTCGGGGTGCCGGAGGCCGATCCTAACGCGCGGTAGAGCGTTTGACATCGGGCGGGAATCGATGGCCGAATGAGAGATTTGGGTAGTGGGTCAGTTTGCCAGAGATCCTTCACTTCGTTCAGGATGACAAGTCGCGTTAGTGTCATTCTGAGCCCTTCGGCCCTGAGCGGGCCTCAAGGGCGGGCTCCGCGAAGGGGAAGAATCTCGGTTCCTGCCGCGCATTGGCTCGCACGTCTCAAACTGACCCACCACCGAGATTTGAGGGTTGTTGACAAACAACCATAACATGCTAACATCCAACGAAACTGCAGAGGTGAGAAAGAGGGAGTCTATCGATCCGCGGGGACCGAGAGGAGGGGAGCATGGCGACCAAGGGCAAGAGAACGACGCACCGTAGCAAGTCTGGAACGAAGCTGTACGCGGTCCGCGACGCGAGCGGTCGGTTCAAGGATATCCAGACGTACAAGCGCGCTCACGGCCAGGACGTCAAGCGGAAGAGCACGAAGGAGCCGAAGGGCTAGACTCTCGCGCTCCGACCACCGGGACGAGGACCCCCCAAGAAACTGACCCATGAGATCCGGCGCCAAGGTGGGCCTGGCGGGGATACTGCTGGCCGCCGTGGCCTTGTTTTCGCTGTATATATGGTTCGTCCTCTCATGGAGCTACTCGGAGGGAGAGCGCGCCGGCATCCTTCAAAAGATCTCTCGGAAGGGTTGGATCTGCAAGACGTACGAGGGCGAGCTGGCGATCTCGATCGTCCCGGGCATCACCCCGATCATCTGGGACTTTAGCGTGCGGGACGAGGCCGTCGTCGCGCAGTTGAACGCGGCGCTCGGCAAGCGTGCGGTGCTACACTATCGCGAGCACCGCGGCATTCCGACCAATTGCCTTGGTGAAACCAATTACTTCGTCAGCGCCGTCCGGGTGGCGGATTAGCCTCCCGAAAAAGCCGCTCATCTGGTCAGCCGCAGCTCTTGCGACCCTCATCCTCCTCGCCTTTTTCGGTTTGCCTCCCCTTGTCAAATCACTCCTCACGAAAAGACTCTCGGCCGCTCTCCGCCGTGACGTGACCATCCAGAAGGTCCGGATCAATCCATTCACCCTCTCCGCGACGATCACGGGCCTCGTGATCAAGGACCATGAAAAGTCGGAGCCGTTCGTCTCGCTGGGTGAGATCTTCTTGAACCTGGAAAGCTCCTCCGCGCTGAGACGGTCGCTCATTCTCAAGGAGGTCAGGCTGTCCGATCCCTCCATCCGGATCGCCCGTCATCAGGACTATTCCTATAACTTCTCCGACCTGCTCGCGACGGACACACCGAAAGACAGCAGCCCGGCAGGGCCGCCGCTGTTCTCTGTGAACAATATTCAGATCGTCAATGGCAGCGTCGATTTCTGGGATGGGCCGAAGCAGACGAAACACACGGTCAGGGGCGCGAACATCTCTATTCCCTTTATCTCGAACATCCCGTACGAGGTGGAGACCTACGTCCAACCGAGATTTTCAGCGACGATCAATGACACTCGCTATTCTCTCGACGGGAAGACGAAGCCCTTTGCTGCCTCCAATGAAACGAGCGTCGATATCAACATCGAGAAACTGAACATTCCCTACTATCTGGCCTATCTCCCGGTACAGACCGATGTGAAGATACGTTCCGCGCTCCTGGACCTGAAAGCTCAAATCTCGTTCATTCGGGACAAGGAGAACAAACCCTCGCTTGTCCTGAAGGGACACCTGTCCCTCGAGCAGGTCTCAGTACACGATCTTCAGGACAGTCCGTTGCTGAAAGTCCCTCGCCTCGATGTCTCTCTGGCCAGGCTGGAGCCTCTCGTCGGGATCCTCCACCTGGCACGGGTCTCGATGCAGTCGCCGGAAGTGCACATCCGGCGCGGTCGCGACGGGGTCCTGAGCATCCAGTCGTTGTTCCCCGCGACACGGGAGTCCGCCGGGGCTCCCGAAGCGCCGGAGGGTCCGACCGGTCGAACGATTCGGGTTGATGCGATCGACGTGGTACAGGGCAGGTTCGTATTCTCCGATCTCTCCCGAGCGACGTCTTCGGATCCGGAAGATCCGGAAGATCCGAAGGCCGCACGGGGGGCCATCCTCAGGGCGAGTGACATTCGCCTGACAGCCGAAAATCTGTCAACGGACGAGGGGTCTCAAGGTACCGCCTCTTTGTCGCTCCTGCTCAATGAGACAGGCAGGCTCGCGACAAAGGGATCTGTAGGGCTCAATCCGGTTTCTGCGCGACTTACACTGGACGCCAAAGGGATCGCCATTCGGCCGTTTCAGCCATATCTCGCCGATTACGTCAAGATCGATGTGACGAGTGGGAGTCTGTCAACGTCGGGGAGCCTGTCGGTAAGCGACCAGAAGGGCTCGGGCCTGCGGGTGACGTACAAGGGAGATACCCTGTTGTCTAAGTTCTCGTCGATCGACAAGGTTCAGGCGCAGGAGTTCCTGAACTGGGAATCGCTCACGCTGGGTGGTCTCGATGTCGGCTACAATCCCGCGTACTGCCGCATCAAGACGGCTGCCCTCACCGATTTCTATGCCCGTGTGATCATCTCTTCGGAGGGGTCGGTGAATCTTCAGCAGGTGTTCGACGTCAAGGCTGGAGGACGGGGAGGACCGGCGCCGAGCGTGGAGGCGCCTCCGAGCAACACCCCACCTCGAACTGCGGCCAAGCCCGCCACGGACGTGCGGATCGAGCGGGTCACGCTTCAAGGAGGACGCATAAACTTTTCAGACAACCATGTCAGGCCGAACTATTCGGCTAACCTGGTGGAGGTCGGCGGGAGGATATCCGGCCTCTCCTCGCAGGCGGACACGTTGGGAGACGTCGACCTGATCGGAAAGCTCGATCGATACACCCCCCTGGAGATCAAAGGCAAGATCAATCCCCTCCGGGAAGACCTCTTCGTGGACTTGAAAGTGACGTTCAAAGACATGGATCTCAGCCGCGTGACGCCCTATTCCGGAAAATACCTCGGATACACGATACAGAAAGGGAAGCTGTCCTTTGACCTGAGCTATCTGATCGTCAAGAAGAAGCTCGACTCTCAGAACAATGTGTTTCTCGATCAGCTCGAGCTTGGAGAAAGAGTCGAGAGTCCCACTGCGACCAATCTCCCTGTAAGGCTCGCCGTCGCCCTGCTGAAGGACAGAAAGGGCGAGATCCGGCTCGACCTCCCCGTAAGCGGAAGCCTCGATGATCCTCAGTTCAGCGTCTGGAAGGTCATTATTCAGATCCTCGTCAACCTTCTCGCGAAGGCCGCGACGGCGCCGTTTGCGCTCCTTGGAGCCATACTGGGAGGCGGGGAAGACCTCAGTCACCTTGAATTCGAGTATGGCAGTGCGGTGATCACACAGGCGAATGCCAAGACGCTCGATACGTTGATCAAGGCGCTCTATGAGAGGCCCTCGCTCAAGCTCGAAGTCGAGGGCCATGTCGATGCCGAAAAGGATAGGGAGGGGTTGAAGCAATATCTCTTCAACAGAAAACTGAAAGCGCAGAAGTTCAATGAACGCGTGAAACAGGGATCGCCGGCCACTCCTGTAGATGACCTCACGATCGAGCCGCCGGAGTACGAGAAGTACCTGACCATGGCGTACAAGGTTGAGAAGTTTCCCAAGCCGAGAAACTTTCTGGGTTTTGCAAAGAGCTTGCCGGTTCCCGAAATGGAAAAGTTGATGCTGACGCACCTGGAGGTCGGGGATGATCAGTTGAGAGGACTCGCCTCTCAGCGGGCCACGAGAGTCAAGGACATCGTCGTGGCGTCGGGAAAGGTCGAGCCAGAGCGAGTATTCATCGTCGAGCCACAAGCCCTCTCGCCCGAGAAGCGCGACAGGGTGCGGGACAGCCGCGTCGATTTCAGGGTCAGATAGTTGTTGCCAGGATTATCGAAGAGGGTTGGCAGCGAGCAGAGGCATGCATGGGGGTGGGATGACTGGCATTCCTTGTGGTGTGACAGGAGGTGTGCAGATGGGTGTTGGCCCGCGATGCTGTTTGGTCGCGGTCCTCGCCGCGTTGGTGAGCCTCGGACCGGCGACAGTCGCGCACCCGCATGGGCGGTCTGGCAAGAGCGCCGCAACACTGTTTTCAGTAGCGGGGCGACACCACCATCCCATCGCCACGAGGAACGTAGGGGCCCAGGAGTTCTTCGACCAGGGGATGACATTGCTCTACGGCTTCAACCACCCCGAGGCGGCCCGATCGTTTGAGCGCGCTGCGGAGCTGGACCCCAAGGCGGCGATGCCGCACTGGGGGATCGCCCTGGTGTTGGGGCCGAATTATAATGCCGACTCGATCGATCCGGCTCAACACAAGGTTGCCTACGACGCCGTTCAACGGGCGCTGGCTTTGAGTGCCGACGCTACGGAGCGCGAGCGCGCCTATGTGAAAGCACTGGCAACACGCTATTCGAGTGACCCCACGTCCGATCCGAAGAAGCTCCTGAACGATTACAAGAATGCCATGGGTCAGCTCATGAGGGCGTATCCCGACGATCT
>Ga0187893_10009200_pt1 | contig 15274 bp, 7 predicted proteins | sample MA1701074metaG_FD_139574 | JGI IMG/M metagenome (GOLD analysis project Ga0187893, IMG submission 139574) | White microbial mat communities from a basaltic lava cave in the Kipuka Kanohina Cave System on the Island of Hawaii, USA - MA170107-4 metaG ... | reverse complement strand
TCGGATACGTGCAAGTGATAAAATTCCTGGCACCTGTATTCTTGAATGTAAGTACTTGGATGCTGGAAAAGAGAAAATGTGGGCAAAGTGTTTTAAACAATTGCCCGAAGGAATTGCCTTAGTCGACCAACTGACTCGGAAAGAAACAGGGGAAAAATTTAAAAATGTAGCTGAGTTGATGCAGTCTGCAGCGCAGTTACTGGGCTATCCCTATGCGCAACTTGCGCAATTGCCGAAAGCTGAATTGTTAGCTGTCACGATGACAAGCGTTGAAGCGGAAACGTTATTGAAGCAGAGTCTGTCAGAACAGCCAAAAGAGGTGCGTCCATTTTTATTTCATATTGACGCACAACAGATAGCTTTTACCCAGATGAATTCGGATAAATCATTTATTCACAAAACATTTAAATTCTCAAAAGAGAGTAATGAGTGGATAGAGTTTGATGATAAGAATCAAAACACTGGAAGAAAATACAACTCATTAGAAATGATTCGAATAAGCCTTTCCTTGAACCCAAATCATTCTATTAAAAATCTTCAGCCAAACCTTGATGAGAACCTTGAGCTAAAAAAAATCAGACATGAACGTATAGATACTCTCGCGCATGCGGCAATCCTCGTGCAAGAGTCTTCGAAAAAAACAGAAGCTTTGACCCCGGCTACAAGTAAAGAAGCACCCGAACTCACAGAGCGAATTACAAGTAAAACGAAGGCCGTTCTTCATGCCCCAAAAGAACTAACTCCTGCTGGAAAACTTGCCTGGGCCTCCTACCTTGACGGCCATCTTTCCCCTGAGCATTTACTAGAAGCGATTCGCGATAAAGATGGCTCTTTTGCTACATTCAAGGCCTGGATTATGCGCGAGGCGCTTGAAAGTGAGCTAATTCCGCACAAGATTATTGGAAAGCTCGATGTTTTAACCACAAAAGTGCCTGAGTTCAATGAAATCGCAACCCAAATAAGAAAAGCCCGCTTTTCAATGCAAGGTATGCCTGGAGAAACTCGCCTGCAGATAGGGAGAGAACTTTCTGTAAGCGATGCCCGCAAATTCGGCAGTAGTTCCTTCGAGTTGCATGAATTAAGTCCCCGTATGCAGTACAGGAGCGTGAGCCAGGCAAATAAAATACTTCAGCGATTGCTTAACGCCAATGACCCTAATTGGCAAAATTGGGTAGACATCATTCCAGTAAACTCTCCCATTCACATTATTGTTGGGAAAAACGTATCTGAATCTCAACTAAAAATCCTTAAAGAGCGGTTCGGAGCGAATTTCACCGTATCTGCACAATCAGCACAAATAACAAAAATCTTGAAAATATGTCCCGATGCGTTGCGTGCCTATACACCTGATAGCTTCGATAATCTGAATGAAGTTTTTGCTCAATGCCCGAACCTTACATCGGTGAATTTATCAAATCTCGTATGGACTCAGGACAAGCTTGCGAGTATTCGATGGAGCGATACGCTTCAAACTCTTACCTGTCCTACCTTTGCCGATATGGATCCAGGTGCTTTTTTTGATACACTCCCACTCAATCTTGTAAATATTTTATGCTCCCGCTCAAATATCCAAGATGCTGACCTCGGCCATCTTTCTCGTCTTACACATTTACAAAAACTTGATATAAACAATTCTAAGAATATTACCGGCACGGGATTTGCGAATTTGCCGGCAAGTCTTCGTGTTCTTCGAGCATTTTCCTGTTCACTCACAGATGCTGCAGCTAATAACCTTAATCATCTTACGAATCTACAAGAGCTCGTGATCGATGATAATTCGCAAATTACGGGTCTTGGATTTGTGAATTTGCCTGAAGGCCTTTTACGCTTGAGTGCCAGTGGATGTTCCCTCGCAGATGCTGCAATCACAAATCTTCATCATCTTACCTTATTGCAAACGTTAACTATAGCTATGAATCAACGGATTACCGGGGCGACTTTAGGTGCCTTGTCACAAACTCTTATAGAATTGAATTGTTTTTGTTGTAACCTTACAGATGCTGCTCTTAACAATACAACCCATCTTACGAATCTACAAAAGCTATGGCTTGATATGAATAACGCAATCACAGGCCAGTCATTTCATTTGCTGCCAACAAGTCTTCGGCTGCTTCGCTGCCCAAATTGCACCATCACGGATGAAGCTACAGGTAAACTTGCACATCTTGTCAATTTGCAAGAGCTTTGTCTATCAAATAATAAGTCAATTCTCGGCCAGAAATTTCATTTGTTGCCCTCTAGCCTCCAAGTGCTTTTATGCGACCAGTGTAGCCTTACAGATGCTGCTATCAGTGCTCTTAAGAGACTCACTGCCTTGCAAAAGCTAGACATTGGACAAAATGAGAAAATTACAGGTAAATCGTTTGATGCTCTCTCAGTAACACTTCGAGAGCTTCTCTGCGGTAAGTGTGCCCTTACAGATGATACTATAGAAAAGTTTGCTCGTCTCATTGCCTTAGAAAAACTTGACATAAGTCACCATAAGTGGGCAATTACTGGCAAATCATTTAGTTTTCTACCAGCCAGTCTGCGAACTCTTGATTGTTTTGGCTGTGGCCTCTCATACGATGCAAAGAAATATCTTGCCGGACGAAAAGAACTACGGGGCACGGGTTGGAACGTTGCAACAAAACCCCTGATCCCACAATAGTTTTATTTACTACATTCAAAATGACAAATCTATTTATAATGCCGCGCCTAAATATAGATTTTCATTATGACAGCAGTTGCAAAAGTTGCTTCAGCATTCAATGAGCTTAGCATTTCTAAAGAGAATACTGCTTTGCCAAGGGTGGTGCAACACCTGCCAGTAGAGGCGCCTAAAGAGTTGCCAAAGAGCCTTCATGCCACGGGGATCGTGCAATGCACTAAGTTGCAAGCTGCCGGAATACTCGGGCCTACATTTAATGTTCTCGACGAAAAGGCGCTTGGCAATTTGCCGGCAGCCTCTAAAAAAAGTAGAGAAAATCAGAAAAACACACTCTCTCGAACCTATCAATTTTGTTTTTTTTCAGCCTCTCCAGAGCAGAGCTACACGCTCTATGTCAACAGCCGCGCACTTTTGCAGCGCTTAAAATTTGTAAGAGAGAGCCAGTTTTCTCCGCTTAAATCGATCTCGATTCCGGGAAGCTGGGCTGCCAAAATTTTAGGTCCTGAATGGTACAGTGAAGCTGTAGGAAAGCTTCGCGAGCTTTTGGCCTTTGCAAACAAGTTGAAGATTCTTGGATTTGATCCCTCATGTATCGATGCCTCACACATCGACAATGACCCAAATGACATCGATTTCCACATTGATGCAACCGAAGCACAACAGCTTGTAGATGATAGTGAGCTCTTTCAAGAGAGCACCTACCTCGAAAGAGTGCTGCTCTCTTGCCCTTGATCTTTTGGAAATGACAGGATCTACCGATTTTTCCCACTGGCATGATCTTCTCGAGGTCATCGCCAAATCGGGAAATCTCGCCAGCAAAAAACGCAGCTATAAGCTTGCAAAAAAGTTACTTGAAGAACAGCAAAGTGACAAGGAATCGGACTCTTGGTATGGCCTGGAAGTAAGTTCCCTAACACTCTTGTGCGACATTGCCCAGGAGTCAGCCAACAGTGACTATCAAACACAACTTGTTACTGCTTTTACTGAACGACCTCGGAAGGACAATCGTGCCGAGATCCAACTCGACATGGGCTACATCAAAGTGTTGAGACATGCAAACACCCCAGCCGTTTTCTTGACTGTATGTGTTCGTCAAGAGGCGCTCTTGACAAAGCGACCAACTGAAGAGCAGTGTGAACTCTTTGTTAGCGTCGTATGTCGTGCCGCAACCTTTCCAAAGAATCAAAGAGAAGCTATCAACCAATCACTCCTACGCTCTCTTGATCACTACCAAGCGCACCTAAGAATGAAGATAGACCCTATCATGCTCATCTGCTCTCTTGCAGGGCTAGAGCCTCCGTTTTTAACGCGAGGCGCTCAGATTGCAGTTGCACGATTTAGAGGTGACTATCGCTACACCCCTTGCTCCCTAAATTCGCTTGAATGGAAAAAGCAGCAGGTCTACCACAAGTTGCTCATCGAGCGCCTTCTCAACACGTATGAAGAAGAGAACCTAAAATTGGTGCATGAGCTACTCCAGATACCACAAGCCTGTAGCGCCTTTCAAGATGAGTTGCGCCATGAGTATATCGCCACCACAATTGTCCAAAAGTTGCTCTCACTTCAAATGTTTCCTGCAGCCTCAAAGAAAATCGTCGATTTTTTAAACCACTTGAGAGGCACGCAATTTTGCCGCAAGGAAGATGGGCTTCCAGCTGCCTCTTGCGACCTTGCCGTGTGGGTGCACGAGAGAAAACAGTCGATCAGCTTACGTGACTTTTCGACTCTGCAGGTGCTTTTAAATTTCCTCACTGTCTATGGAGACTACCTGGAAAGATTCTTTATCGCGAAGAAACCCTTTCAGGCAAAATGCCTTGATGCGTACTTTAAAGCGGTAATTCTAAGTGATATAAACAAAGAGGGGCAAGAGGTCTCATCTCTCCTATCAGCCTCCCCACAAGCGATTGTGGCCGCGGTTGTAAAGAGAGTGATAACAGCTCCGATAAAGGACGAGCATGTTAAAAAGGTCTTTCTTTGTTCAAGTCTTCTCTATCTTCAGGAACTTATAAGACTGAAAGGACTGCCTAAAGAGGTGCTATTGCCTCTTATCGAACAGTTTATCGCAGATGAAAACCTCTTCAATACAGACCTTGCCTATTTTCACAATTACCTCTGTCAGATGCTACTGGATGCCCTTGAAAAGCATAAGTACGAAGAGACTTTAAAAGACCTTTTCAAAAAACTGATCGAAAATACTCTTAAACGCCAAGATCATTTCGCTTCCAGTAAAGCTGTTCTCCTTATAGGACTTGTGCATAAAACAAGACTTTCTATAAGTGCTGACACTCTCCTAGAATGGATCTCGAAGCTTCTTATTCCACTGAAAGCAAAGGAGGAAGTTTCCCTCCCAGATTTCCAAATAATTATCTCGCTAGCAGAGACCAGCATCGCTCTTTTCAAGGAGGCCAAGCCCAACAAATATCTTTCTCTTAAGGGTGAACTCGATCTCTTCCTCTATTCGAGAGCACAAAAAACATATGGTAGCAATAGGAGACGTGTGGAAGGGCAACGTAGAGCCTGCCAATTTCCTCTACTCCATCAGAGATGTCAAGACCTGTCTCTTCAAAGATCTCCCGAATCACCGCCTCTTGAGGACTTTCGCCAGGCTCAAGCTTTCCTGCAGGAGGGCCCCACGTATTGCCCTGAGGCCTTGTTAGATGGCGCTTAAGCAAAAGCACTCTCTTTTCACAATCAAAATAGCAGCCAGCCGCTTCTGCCTGGACGACAAAATCAACAGGGGGTGTTTTATAGATCTGACCGTTCATATATTTTGCTGCTGTAAAAAGATTCCTTTATCGACTTTCGCAAAAAATTCTTGGTAAAAAACTTCATCATCGATGCTTTTTACCTTCATGACAGCTTGCCTGTCATCAAAGATTTTGGATTGAAAACTCGATCGTACGCGCACATTTTTACCAAATTCGCTTACATTGACCGTCACTTCAATCACCTCAAGAGCAGGTGCTGGGGGCGGATTATGGCGACGCTTTTGCAGCTTCATGCGCCGTCTTGCATGCCTTGAAGCAAAGATGTCAAAGTCGATAAAGCCATCATCAAATCTTGAAGAGCTATGCGCTCGTCTGAAGCCAATATCTTTTGTCGCCGAAAGAAAGCCCAGATCCAACGAGACATTTTTCACCATGTACCCATCATCCTGCAGCACATTGAGCACGCTTTTCATGACCATTCGATGGTCTTGCACATCAAAGGACCTGGTTTGGCATTCGCGAATCTCAAGCTGCGTCTTTTCTTTGGCAGGCGGTGGCGGCGCCGCACACCCAGTAACTACAAAAAGCGAAGCAAATATAACCACAAGTAAATAATTCATAAATAATCACTAGTATTATTTACCTTCCAGCATACTACAAGCCGACCATTTGCTACATTAGATATTACTTACGTAGACGATATGCACGAAGCCTTTGTGGATGACCTCTTTTTCGGGGAGGAGGCCATTTTTCTCGGCCACGCGGCGGGAGGGGAGGTTTTCGGGACGAATGAGGGAGATGATTCGCGATTTTCCTAAGTGCTCTCTGGCATAGTTCATAGAGGCTTTTGCGGCTTCTGTTGCCAAGCCTTTATTCCAAAAGCGAGGCTTGAACATGTACCCAACTTCCAATTCATCCTTGCCATCGATGTTGGGCTGCAATTTGAGACCACAATAGCCCACAAATTCACCAGTCGTCTTTAGCCGACAAGCCCAGCGGCCAAAGTTGTGGGTTTTGTACTCCAGCATGAAGTTATAGATCCACTCACGACTCTCTTCGCGATCGTAGCTTTTGGGCCAAAAGCGGGTCGTGATGGGACAGGAGAGCATCTCACAAAAATCTTCGAGATCATCCTCTGTAATATGATGAAGAGTCATGCGCTCTGTTTCGAACACTATTTTTGCTTCCATGCCTATTTACTCCACTAAAATGCAGTAAATAGTATTGACAAAGTAGATTAAATACGCTATATTTTTTTCTTTAGACCAAAAGGAGGTTTCTATGATGCTAACTTTTTTCCCAAGCAAACGTACACCATCTTCCGCCCTCACCCTCCTTTCTAATCGCAATTCTAATAATTAGTCCTATTCCCACTCTCAATTAATTTTTAAACTTATTTAAGGACTATTTATGTTTTCATCATTTTCAGACATAGCGGACTATGTCTTATTTATCTCATGCGTGCTGATTCTTCTTGGATGCAGCTATTTGACAGTGAAGCTTGGCTTTGTGCAGCTTCGCTTTTTGCCAGATCTTGCCAGACAGTTCATGGCCTCTATCAAAGGAAGAGGCCAACAAGCGGGCCAAAACTCGATCCTTCCACACAAGGCGCTCTTTACTGCCATGTCAACGACGCTTGGCATTTCGACAATTGTCGCGCCAGTAATCGCCATCCACTTAGGCGGCCCAGGCGCCCTTCTCGGCTTTCTTCTCACCTCATTTTTGGGAAGTGCGGCCACTTTTTGCGAAGTCAACCTCTGCATCAAGTACCGCCAAAAGTTTGCCAATGGCCAGATTTCGGGAGGGCCAATGCAGTACCTCAAGGCCATCTTTTCGCCCGCTGTTGCCAAATGGTATGCCATCTCTTGCCTTGTTCTCATGACCGCCTGGTCTGGCGCTCAAGCTAACCAAATTGCCGCCATTTTGGACTCACCCCTACTTGAAGGCTACCGCACAGGCACACTCATTTCAGGTGGGATCATCGCTGTCCTTACCTTAGTCATGCTTTGTGGAGGGATCAAGCGCATCGGCTCCTTATCAACCGCCTTGGTGCCGGTCATGTTTCTCATCTATATCGGATCGAGCCTTTATATCTTGCTTTCCAATGTTGATAAACTCGGCACCATCTTTGCCCAAATCTTCTCTTCCTGCTTTGCCCCGCAACCGATGGCCTCTGGCGTCTTGGTTGGTGGCATAGTCTCATCGTTGCGCTGGGGAACATTTAAAGGGATTCAGGCATGCGAAGCTGGCATTGGCACCCAAGCCATCCCCCACTCCATGGCCGAAACTTCTGATCCGCTGGCGCAAGGGACACTCGCCATGCTCTCTACCTATACGGCAGGCTTTGTTGCTTTTCTTTCAGGATGCGTGTCGCTTCTGACCAATACCTGGCAAGATCCCTCGCTTCCATTAGGCATTAGCATGGTGGCTCGCTCTTTTGAGCTCTACTTTTCCTCTTTTGGTATCTTGATCATCGCCATCACTACACTGCTTTTTGCCTTTGGCACAATCTTGGGCAACTGCTATAACGGCAGTCAAGCCTTTGCCTTCTTGTCTGACAATAAAAAACTTAAGGTATACTACGTTGCCTCCTCGCTGATGGTCTTTGTGGGCGCGATCTCCGACGTAAAAACCTTTTGGTCTGTCATAGACATTATTTTGGCCGGCATGGCGCTGCCTCATATGGCAGCACTCGTGCGTTATGCTTCAGGCAAGCGACAACCCGTTGTCCAAACCTAGTTATAGAGATTTCTTCATTTACCCTTGACTTGGCTGTGCCTCTTATGCAATAAGCGAATTCAAAGGAAATCTCTATTTTTTTGATTTGCAAGGGTAAAAGCAAGGGTATAAAGATGAAAGTCGGATTAGTCAAAAAGCCTCTTATTCTCTCTCCACACATGCAACCAAACGTTGTCGGAGCGAAGATCTCTCAATCCTCGAAAAAAAACTCACTTAGTGACAAGATTGTCTATGCTGCCCGCTACATCATAAACAATCCTGGCTTGATAGTGACTTCTGCTATGCAGCAAGGACGCCAAATTGTCCAGCAAACAGCCTCGGAAATCACGGATGTCACCAAGCGGTCATGTCTTTTAGGCGCCTATGCAGTGCAAATAGCAGCATCAAATGTGTTCGAGTGGGTCACAAAGCAAGTCTTACTCCCTATCAAAGATAATAGCGTGCGCATAGCGGCATGGACAGCAAATACTGTCTTTTCCCCAATCGGTCAAGCTGGGATTCAAGGTAAAAATCTCCTTATTGCAGCCTCTCGAGGAGCCTACCACTTGGGCATTATTACTCCACAAATTCTTGCTGGCCGCCTGGCAAACTGGACAAAAGATAGTTTGGTCATGCCTGTAGTCAAAGCAGTCAAAAACTGCTCGCGAGCAATTTTTATCAGCTTCCCCATGCTCGTGCGCAATCAAGTGATTGCTCCGATTGGGAAAACGATTAAAAATGCAGTCCTTCTTACCCGTAACAACGTACTCTATCCTGTAGTCAATGGTGTAACAAGTGTGACGCGCTTTGTGTTCATTACAACCCCAAAAGCCGTTGCTACTAGCACAATAGGTTTTGCTACCTTTACCCGCGATAAGGTGATCTACCAAATCCCGGGTGTTATAAAAGGAGTAGCAGGCTTTGCGTTCATTACAGTACCAAAAGCTGTTGCTAATAGCGCTGTAAAAGTTGCGTGCGTAACACGCGACATCGTGTTCTCCCCGATTGCAAATATTGCCAAAACTGCGGCGCGCTTTGCGTTCATTACAACACCTCTCGCGATTGCTAATAGCACAATAGCAGCAGTGAATGTAACTCGCGACAATGTGCTTTACCCGCTCGCAAATGCTGCCAAAACTGCGGCGCGCTTTGTGTTCATCACAACACCTCAAGCAATCAGAGATCTCACTGTAAAAGCTGCAGCACTTACTCGAGACAGTGCGCTCTATCCTCTCGCAAGTGCTGTAAAAGCCGCAACGCACGCGACCTTTATCTCCATGCCGAAGCTGTTGGCTGAAAGTACTCTGAACATTGCCGCCCTTACTCGCGACAATGTGCTCTATCCCCTTGCAAGTGCCATAAAAGCCGCTGCGAACGTCGCCTTTGTTTCGATGCCAAAGATGTTGGCTGAAAGCACTGTGAACATTGCCGCTCTTACCCGTGACAATGTGCTCTATCCTCTCACAGGCGCCTTTAAAACTGCAGCGAACGCGACCTTTATCTCCATGCCGAAGCTATTGGCTGAAAGAACTGTGAACGTTGCCGCTCTTACACGCGACAATCTGCTCTATCCCCTTGCAAGTGCCATAAAAGCCGCTGCAAACGTCGCCTTTGTTTCGATGCCAAAGATGTTGGCTGAAAGCACTGTGAACATCGCCGCTCTTACACGCGACACCATGCTCTATCCTCTTGCAGGCTCCTTAAAAACCGCAGCGAATGTGGCCTTTGTTTCAATGCCGAAGATGTTGGCTGAGAAGTCTGTAAAAGTTGCCGCTCTCACACGCGACACCGTGCTCTATCCTCTTACAGGCGCCTTAAAAACCGCAGCAAGCGTGGCCTTTGTTTCAATGCCGAAGATGTTGGCCGAGAAGTCTGTACATGTTGCCGCTCTCACACGCGACAATGTGCTTTATCCTCTCGCAGGTAACTTAAAAACTGCTGCAGGCGTGGCCTTTGTTTCAATGCCGAAGGTGTTGGCTGAGAAATCTGTAAAGGTTGCCGCTCTTACTCGCGACAACGTGCTCTATCCTCTTGCAGGTAACTTAAAAGCTGCTGCAAATGTGGCCTTTGTCTCGATGCCGAAGGTGTTGGCTGAAAAAACAGTGAACGTTGCCGCTCTCACACGCGACAATGTGCTCTATCCAACAGCTCTTCTGGCCAAAAGAGCAGCAAATGCTGTCTTTGTCTCAATGCCAAAACTCCTTTGGGAAAAAACAGCGACTGTTGCCACGCTTACTCGCGATTCTGTGCTCGCTCCTCTTGCAAGCAATGCAAAAGAGGCAGCAAGCTTTGTCCTTTTCACAATGCCAACAGCTATTAAGGAACATTCTCTCACGATTGCCGCTCTTACGCGCGACAACGTGCTCTATCCTGTAGCCAGCGCTGTAAAAACTGCCGCCAATGTTGCTTTTGTTTCGCTGCCACAGGTTATTGCAGCTCATGCTGCAACAGTCGGTGCCCTTGCTCGAGATCATGTAGTCTATCCTTTGGCCCAGATTGCAAAAGCTGGCCTAAATACTACCTTTGTTTCGCTGCCAAAGGCGGTCGTTGCTCATACGGTAACAGTTTCTGCCCTTACCCGCGACAATGTGCTCTATCCAGCGGCAAGTGCCCTTAAAGTTGCCGCAAGCGTAGCATTTTTACAAGCGCCCAAAACCCTTAAAGAATATGCAGCGACTGCCGCAGTCCTTACTCGAGACAATGTGCTTTTCCCGCTCGCAAGCGGCATAAAGACTTTGGCCCGCTTTGTGTTGCTCACAACACCAAAAGCTCTCGGATCGGCAACAGTAACTGCAATCTCAGGGACGGCCTTTGGTGCTAAATTTGCCATCGCAACTACCGCACAAACGCTCTTTAACGCCTCTTGCTTGGTGTTTGGAGGGGTTTCTGCTACTGCGCAAGTCGCCTTTGACTCAATCAAGTGGACCAGTGGTACAGTTGCCACTGCAACAGGCGCTAGCGTAAAAGCGCTCGCACAAGGGATCTTTATCCAACTGCCAGCGCTTGTGTACAATGGCGTGATTACACCAATAAAAGCAGGCTTGCTTTCAAGTCACAGTTTTGTAAAAGAGAATATCCTTAGCCCACTTGGGCTTGCTATAGTAAGCACGGCACGTTTTGTCTTCGTGACAACTCCAGTTGCGATACCCAAACATGGGATCCTGCCTGTGGCTAAAGCGATCGTCGCCACGACGCGCTGGACGCTGAGTGAGGTAATCGCACCAACCGCAAAAGCCATTGCCAGCTTCGCACTGGATATCATCATTGCCCTCAAAGATGCTGTCGTCTTCACAGTGAAACTCCCAGTTCTCATAGGCAAAACGGCAGTATCAACAGTCTTTTCAGGAATTGCAGAAATACGCGACTTTTTCGTAAGTCCGAAGCCGCGCATTGCGCCTACGAAGATTGAACCACCAGTTTTCACAAGCACAGAGCCACCGGTTGCCGAAGTACCTGTTACTCCACAACCAGAAAAACCTGTAGAACCAGCTGTGGAACAAAAACCTGTGGAAACCAAACCAGTAGAAACAAAACCGGTAGAGCAAAAACCTGCAGTGACTATTACCGTTTATCCAAAACCTGTAGTCCCTGTAAAACCACAACCTGTACCTCCAGTACAGCCAAAACGTGACGCTCCTGTTACCAAACCGACAACTCCGATTTTCTCTTTCCCAAATCTTTAATCTGCGAAAAGGCCTGAGTTAATACTGCTCAGGCCTTTTATTTTATCAAGTAATCGCTTAGTCTTATCTGCAAATAATCCTGATAATAGGGACGCCTGCAGATGAAAATAATCCTCATGATCGCGCTTGCAACTGTTCAATTGTCAACGCTCTTTGCAGCAAGTGTATTACCTTGGTTGAGCACCAAAGGGCAGCACATTGTCGATGACAAGGGCAAAAAGATCACCCTCAACGGGATCAACCTAGGCGGCTGGCTTGTCGAGGAGATCTGGATGCTTCCTATACAAGCAGAAGCAAAAAAGGGCTCTTCCCAATCCAAGATCCAAGACCATCACTCTCTATGGAGTATTATTGAGAGACGTTTTGGAAAAGTCACCATGGAGCAGATTCGCAAGCGATTTCGCGAACGTTGGATCATGGATCGAGACTTTAGCCGCATCAAAGCGATGGGATTCAATACTGTACGCCTCCCCTTCCTGTATGATCTCGTAAATGAGAAAGAGGGCCTCTTCTTCTGGCTAGATTGCGCAGTCGCCATGGCAAAAAAACATGGTCTCTACGTCATTTTGGACATGCACGGCACCCCTGGAAGGCAAAGTAAGGAACATCACACAGGCAAACAGGCAGAAAACCAGCTGTTTGTAAAAGATCGACACGTCAAAGAAACTGCCAAAATCTGGGCAACAATTGCCAGTCATTTTAAAGATTGTCCAACCGTCGCGGGCTACGACCTAATTAATGAGCCCATGGGCGCACCAAATTCTAAAAAGCTCTTTCGCGTCTACGATGCAATCTACAAGGCTATCCGACAGAAAGACAAACGGCACATCATCATCATGCAAGATGGCTTTAAAGGTGTGCATCGCGTGCCAAGTCCCAAAGATCATGGCTGGAAGAATGTCGTTTTAAGCACACACAGGTACACCCACGACGCCATTTCGGCCAAGGACCATCTCAAAAACCTTACAACACACCTGCAAAAAGTAGGCCTCTATCGCGAAAAACGCAATGCCCCCTTCTACCTTGGAGAATTCAATGTAGCGCCACACGGCACCCACAAAACGGTAAAACAGATTCTCACGACCCTAAAAGAGCAAAAGCTCTCCTATTCCTTTTGGACCTACAAAATGGGCAAAAGTCACCCAGGTCTTGCAAAATGGGGCCTCTTTTATTTGACAAAAGAACATAAAAAAATCGATCCCTACAAAGATAGCCTCGACCAGATCTTGAAAAAGATCGAACATCTCAAAACTGAATACTTTCATGAAAATAAAGAGCTAATCAATAGCTTCTCAAAGTAAATTCATTTTTAAGAAGCGCTACATTTTGCCCCTGATGAATTGGGGGAGGCGGTTGATGAGTGCTTGTCGTTGGGGGTGGTTTTGTAGCCACTTGATCTGTCTTAGCTGGGAAGCAATGCGCCAGATTTCGTCGGAATCGGTGAGGAAGCTGAATTTGGCGATGATTTCTACGAGGGTGTCGAAGCTTTCTTCGAGAAAATCTCGCAAGACATAGGATTTTATGAGGGCAGGTAGGAGTTTTTGAAGAGCCTCTGAGGGGAGATCTTTTAGCCATTCGTGCAGCAACTGGTTGCGTAAGAGGAGATCTTCCTTGGAGAAAAGCGCCATACCGAGCACCTCGGTAAAGTCGCTTACATATGGGAGAAGGAGTTGCATTTGCAATTTTCGCTCCTTCGAAAAAAAGGCAATAACACGACGTAGATAGTGAGCAAACTGCGCATAATTGCCATCAAAAGCATGACCCTTCTTTGCCTTTTTTAGTATAGCTACAATCCCTGTAAGGCAGGATTGGGCCTGCCTATAGTCTTGAACTGGGAGAAATTTTACCTTGCCAGATCCAAAGGTGGCTTTGCTAAGTTTGGGCTCTTCATTCATGGCATCATGAAACATCTCAAAGAAACAGCCTAGATAGGCCTCAGCTGATTTCAAGGCATAGAGCTGTCCTGTTGGCCCCCTATCAACTCCAAAGAAATTGGTATTGGGCAGCAGGCACTTTTCAAAAGAGCGCACGATAAGGTCTGTTCTAATAATCGCAGGCTGCCTTCTCCATAACTCAAGAATTTGGACTAAGCAGAGATGTCGCTCTTCATAGGCTGTAAGGCACTCTTCATCTTGCCAATTGAAGAGCTGGCACTGGATTTCATAGAGCACCTTTTCAGAAAATGTCCCACTTTCTTCACTTTGAATTCTCAGCGACAAAAGTCTGCCTTTGATCTCCTCAATAGCTTCTAGACTTTGCGATGAGAGGGAGTGCGGCTCAATATTGAGATGCCCCAGGAGTATTTGTAGCAAGGGACTATCTGCATGAATAATACCTTTTAAAAGAGCCACTCGTGCAATTGACAAAACGATCTTGGCATGTAGTTGATTCGATGGTTCTACACAAAAGGCAAGCTGTTCAAGGCGTTGAGGAATCGATGGCTCTTGCGGGTAAAGCTCGATGAGGTTACGCAAAAGGAGCGTTGCCACATCTAACACCCGAGCACGCTTTAAGGGAAAAGCTGCAAGCAGCTTCGCCCGTGCTATGGCGACATCGAATATGGCCTGTACAAATTCAAGATAGTGTTGTTCGCTCTCTAAAGGCGCCGTAAAGCCTTTATCGATCCAGACAGTAGGAAAAGCAGTGACGTCAACAGCCACTGGCTGCTTATCAAGTTTAAGCTCAATATCCCCATTTGGAACAAGCTCTTTGGCATGGGCACTTTGATAAAACCTTTGGTATTCAACTGAAGTGTAAGAGAGGTCAAAAGACTCCTGCAGCACACGTGACCTGTCGACCTTTTGCTCTCTTCCAGTATGACGGACAAGATAGGGCGATGTTGCAAGATGAATGAGATGATTGAAGAGATTTCGATTGACCTCATTCCAGTGATCTTCTTCAAAAAGTCTGAAAAAGAGCTCGACACAGATGTGTTGAGGATTTAAAACATTGCTTCGGATAAGCCTTACAATTCCTTTGGTATTGAAGGTGGTAAGCGAAATGTCTACTTCAAGAGCTTTTTGCCAAATGCTTCTGTCAGCTTGGGCAAGGGATCCTTCTAAAAAGCGCGGGTAGTTTCTGCCAAACATTTCAAGCATACGATCGCGTGGGGCATTTTCAGGAAGTTCACCCTCTTTTGGCAACTGTGATGGGGGATGGGTTGAGGGATTCTTATCATCCTCCAAAAAGAAAATACCATAAAAATTCGCGGCTGCGCTGATGCTACCCCGTGCCAAAACCTGCTCTATTATGTCCAATACAAAGTTCTTATACCGCCGCTCATTTTCAGAAAGTTCTTTTATGTTAACAAAATGGAGCAAAAGCTTGTGGAGCACTGGAATTAAGGCTTCAAAGACGGCCATTGAGGGCATACCATGCAGCTGTTCAACCAAAAAGAAGCGTACCTCATTGGAGTCGATTCCCTGCAAAGCATTAATCACCAAAATCACACCTTGTGCAACCTTTGCATCCACAGCATGTGCATGACACGCTGCAAAATAGCTCTCCAAAAGTGC
>Ga0187893_10009198_pt1 | contig 15279 bp, 17 predicted proteins | sample MA1701074metaG_FD_139574 | JGI IMG/M metagenome (GOLD analysis project Ga0187893, IMG submission 139574) | White microbial mat communities from a basaltic lava cave in the Kipuka Kanohina Cave System on the Island of Hawaii, USA - MA170107-4 metaG ... | reverse complement strand
TTCGCATCGGGTCATGCAGGTGAACAGAATTACCGCCGCTTGTTCAATCGTGCCTAGGGCGTGAATCATGCCTCCGTCAGGCGTTGCGATCAATATTTTGTCGGCGTTACCTTGATCTTTTGGATCGTAGTAAACTTCAACTTTGTATTTATCGCTGGCGAGCATTGACCTTCCTGTTTTTTGATCTCTGCGCATTGTGCTTTCGTCAAGCTCATATATGCGCAACTCCTTTTCGGCCTCTTTGGGTGTAGCGGCTGATGGTTCAATCAAGAAGCCCTGTGCTTGGAGGTAGCAATTGAGTTCGCGACCAAAGACGACTTCGCCGCGGCTATCAACGATGACCTCGACCGGTATCGGCAGAGATTCGCCTTCCGAATCGACAAACTCCAAGAATATGCGCTGAATCGGCTTTAGTGATTTGCCTCTGGACGGACGATTCAATTGAACTTGATAGCCGCCTTCGGCTTCCGCCAACTTGCATTGAATCGTTTTGTCGGTGAGCTTCAGCGCCTTGCGAGTAGCTCGCTCGGCTGCTTTGATTGCGCGAGCTTTCGAAAGTCTGAGCTTGGTCGAAGCTGCCACTGGCGCTGATTCGGTTGTATTGACGATGCGCCAGACCGACCATGTACCATCATGATTGTTGATTGCATAGATCGTTATTTTAGCGGAGTGGACTAGCCTGTTTCGGTTTACTTGCTGAGACTCTACACAAGTACCAAGATTACCGGCCTCCTCGAAGGAGCCAAGATAACGCATGTTGGTAATTGCGCCAGGAGTGTCGAGTTCGCAGGGGTCGCGAATTTCGAGGTCATTCTGGACGGCGTTCATCAATTCTTCAGGTGATGCGGCTTTATAGAGAAGTCCGTCGTGGTTGACAATTTCCGAGACTCTACCATCCGGACCGTACAGAATGTCTGTGCCAGGATGATTTGCCTTGAATGCCTCGGCCTTTGCTTCCGTCTCAGTAGTTGGTGTTGTGGGCGTTATCGAGCGAAATTTGCCGATAAAGATTCGTTTCCGGCGATTTGGTCCATGGTCATGTGGTTTTTGTTTCTTAGACATGTTGAGTTACCTCTTTGTTGTGAGAGTTGAGTAAAAATGCGAACGCAAAAGCGCCGAGTAGGCGGAGACTTGTGTCTCTGCGAACCCGGCGCGCTATCTAATGTTGCTAAGCCGCGATGCTACTTAGCGGACTCTTCAAGAAATGTGCGAATGTGATTGACCGCTGTTTTGACTGCTTTGTTGTTTGTTTCAACATTCCAGCACTTAGCTCTTTCGACACTATCGTCGGTAAGCGGCAAAATCTCACCGCAGTTAAGGACGCTTATGTCAGCGTATTTCTTTTCTTCTTGGATGCAAACTGTGATTCCGCCTTCACCGTCTGGACTGACCACGCCTTTGCAAAAACCAATCTTGTGCTGAAAGCGAATGATTTTTTCCATCCATTCCATTGCCCAGGTGTTGGGAGGGTCGGATTCCATTCCGTTCCAGTTGTATTTGAGTTCGGAGCATTTCTCGATTCTGGAGAGCTGCTCCTTGAGCCAATTGTCGTTGATTTCTTGTTCGTTTGATTGCGACATTCGGTGTTCCTTTTGAAAAGTCCGTGTTTAACGCAGGCGTGTATAGAGGCTGTATTCTTTGCCCTTGCGATGGAGTGCGAGCACTCCATATGAAGAGTCAGCTTTGGCAACCTTGCGCAGCCCTTGCTTGAGATGGAACAAGTTGAACCAGAAGCTACGTTCATCTTCCAGCTTGTTGAATGTTCTCTGTCGCTCCTCGCTGAGCAGGCGCTTGGTAGGCGTGTTGAGCCAGTACTGTGCAATCTCGGCCGGTATATCTAGCACCTTGTGCCAAATGCCGGGAGAGAACCTTTCCTTTCTTTCGATCAGAATCAAGCTGAAGTTTCCGTCGTGATTTTCAATCAGGACAGTCAAGTCATCTGTCGAGTGAATTACGACAAATGCCTTATGCACTCTTGCAATGGTTCTTTGCCGCATTTCTTCAGGCAGATACGGGTTGCTGAGCTTAATTGCTACGTTCTCTGGGATTGGAAAGAAGGTGGTTTTGACCTTCTTGTAGTGATCCCAAAAGTAGCTGCTCCAATAACCAACGTCGAACTTCGACGGGTGCGTGCTTTCATTTGTCATTGTCTAGTGACTCCGTGTTGAGATGATTTGATCTGCCAATCCAAGTCTCAGAGCGTCTTTTGCTGGGAGAAACCAATCGACATGCCGACTCTCTGGGGCTGGGTGTAGTTTCTTGCTGTGGACTAGCGAATTGTGAGATGTAGGATGTAGGAATTTGCTTAGCGCCTGTATGGACTCACGCCTTCTTCGTTTTTCGTGTTGTTTTATATCGAGGTGTGCAAAACGTGTTATTGATTAATTGGTGGATTTTCGAGTGGATATACGAGTGCTGCGCATGAATCGTCATAGTCCCAGTTAAGTTCGTCAGCTGTGTAGCTGATGGCGTTGTCGATGCGATAAGCTTGTTCACCGCCGGCAAGGAAGCGGCGGATGAAGCTGTTAATTGTGTCGACCGTCAGATAAGGCACGTCGATTGTTGCGTGCAGTCCAATACCGCAGCGGTAGTTGTAGTGAAGAGTTGCCTCTTCGAAGACCTGGATGGTGCCGGAATTGGCGATAACGCGTGTTTCCGCATCGATCCAGTCCAAACGGCGGAGACCTCCGAAGGCTTCGTGTGGTCCATATGGATCGATACCACTGCTTGGTTTTTTGCCATCGAGTCTGTCCCAGACATCGGTGTAATCGATAGGGATGAGCTTATTAGCGTTGTTGCGGGCAACCTTATGCGCTTTGTCTTTATATTCACAGCGGGTGGTTTGAAGAGTGACGTTGTAGAACGTCTTGTTGTTGTTACCGAGGAAATAGAGGTCAACAAGGCCGTTCTTTCCATCGAGATAGTCATTTGTGTAGAAGAGTCCACCGAGTACGGATGCAGCCTCGTTGATATCGCGTTTGAGGAAATAGCGTATTGTCTTACGGCGGCGGCTTGTGAGTTGAGTGAATGTCTTTTTTTTGTGGCGTTTGTTGATCATTTCTTACTCCTCGTGTTGAGTCTGGATTGTGCACGATGAGCAGACTCGGCTTATGTCCGAATCCTTCTCATCGTCTTGCTGTAGATCAGTTGGAGATTTTCCTGTGAGGGATATATTTGCTGGCATCATGAGCTTCCTGGAGGGAGTCACGAATGCCTTGCGTTACTTCCTGCGCCAGTTTTGTGAGCGTCTCTTTCTTCGTTTTTTTGTTTTTGTAGGCTGGATACCAATCGAGCAAATTGATTGGTTCGCCGATGTGGACGAAGGCAATACTCTTGCCTTTTACCGTTGCTGCGCCGAAATGCTCAAGTTCGAGCATGTCAACGACTTCGGCAAAGCGTTCTTGAGTCATTGTTTCGCTGACGTAGTCATCACGAATGGCATTGAACAGCTGCACCGTCCGCATCATCTCGTAGACGCATGACATGGCCTCTGCCTGGCGACGATCCAGTTTGAGCTCATAGCCGCACATGTTGTCTTCGCTTTTAAAGATGCGGTCATCGATGGCATTTCTAACCACTCGTAATTTGTCGAGCAGGGGCACATCCGGAAGTTCTACATCCAGAATGCGAGCTACCTGAGCTAGAATTTGGTTGCGCAGATCCGCTACTTGCTCATTAACGCCTGCGCCTGGTGCCGGTGTTACGCTGTAATGCTTTTGCAGTAATTGCAACGTCTTCAGGGAAACGTTTCTCAATCTTCCATAAAGATTGTGGTTGCCGGCGCTGAGGTTGAGGTGTTTTTCAAGCTCTACCATCGAGTCTTCCAATGAGCCCTGGATATCGCCCACGTAGCGGAATTTTGTGGCGATTCTAGGCACGTAAATGGGTGCTAGCTTGTCTGACTTTTCTAGTTGTTCCAGTGCCCACATGGCAAAGAGAATCATGCCGGGTTGGCTATCTAGCGGGTCGTCGTTGCGAGTATTTATTTCGCCTTCGGGATAGATAACAAGCTTTTGCTTGTTTTCGACAAGCAGGCGCTGGGTTGTTTTGAAAGACTCACGATCGGCAGTGCCGCGCACTACTGAATAAACGCCCAGCCACTGCATGATGCGACCCATCCAGCCGTTGTGTTCATCAAATACTTCGCGAGCAGCGATGTAGTTGAAGTATTCTCCGAGCAAGAGACCAACGAAAAAGGCTACCTCGGGGTCTTTTCTGCTGGGATGATTGAAGGGCAATATGCAGCGTTGTCCCTTCAACTGCTGTAACACTGAAAGACCAGACACTGATACTTTGATTACGCCAAAGCGAGTGTGCAGGCGATACGGCACTACGAAACGGGCGATGAATTTTGCCAGGGCGTTGTCTTTTGGCGGGCGAAAATCCATGAGCTTGTTGCGAAGCTGACGTGCTTGTTCAACCGAGGCGAAGGGCTTGGCGGGACGGCGGACTTGTTTTGATTGTGTCATGAGCAATACCTCTTAAATTTGGCTGAAGAGACACGAGACAGACGACTTGGTCTGTCTCGTGTGAAGTCGGAGAAGGCGTTAACTGGTGCTACTGGTCGGGAGAGTAATTGGCGGATTGCTTAAGCCACTCACGGCGGAGGATGCGATAGGACTTGCCGTTTCGCATTTCGCCATTCATGGGGAAGTACTCGTCAAGGATGCCATCCAGCTTCATGCCGGCTTTTTCCAACAGGCGCGAAGAAGGGATATTGACGTCAGAGCAAATTGCCTCTATGCGGTTCAATTCCAGTTGGTTGAATCCGAAACTAATAATTTCTTTCAGGGCTTCGGATGAAGAAGCTGTGGGAGTTGACTTGTGAGATACCCTCTTGTTGTAAGAGGGTGTTCTCCGTGAACTCCTCTGTGTTGGCGATGAAGTCTTTGGCAGTCATTCCGTTTGGCCAAATCAGGTTCATTCCCCTTGCCGGGTCTTCCCACTGTTCGAGAAAACCAGGAAAATGCTCCCTGAGCCCTTTGTTGGAATAGCCATATAGGTCGCCCCGACTACGCTCAGCCAACGCAGGCGTGATAATCGTCGTGGGCTTGTACGGCATGACTCGCTTATTCTCTGTTGTTGTTTGTCGCGTCCGTTTGAAAGGGCTGACAAAGATGCGATGTATTGGGTCGGATGCTGGAAAGAGTCTTGCCAGCAATCTGCCGAGTTGGCGAGCTTGCCGCCTGCCTTTATTCGTAAGTGGGATTTTATGGTCGGGAAATGGGAAGTTGTAGTGCAGGGTTCGTTCATGTTCGGGCAGCAGGAGGTCGTTCTCGATAATCTCGTTAGCGAGCGAGTGACCATGCCGCGCGAATATGATAATCGGCGCATCGGCCGGCAGTGAAAAGTGTTGGCGCAACATGGTTGTGTGCCTCCTGGTAAGTTTGTGTGAAAGACAGTGTTTCCCCGAAGCTCAACTTGAACTTCAGTTAGATATGGAAATAGCTAATGGATTGCTTGGTTTAGCTTTTAGTGTGAAATAAATATCTATGGGAAACGATGCTTAGAACTTCGCTCTTTTGACGTTCTATTTTCAATTGAATTTTTCGTAGAAATATCAATTGCAGCGAGTACGATGACCTTGCGCAGCTAGCGTGGATTCTAATGAATGGATATCAATTGACACGAGAAAGAAGGGCAAAAAAGAGCGAACATTAGATGAAGCGCTAACTACGCTAATGCATTGTGTGAGCTCTGAGTGGGGTAATTCCCCATTTATTTGAAATTGCTTTGAATTGGCATTTCAAGCTCTATTGCTTGTTTCTGTTCTATTTATATATGGTGGAAATAAGTGTTTCTTTTCAATTTTTAGAATTACCTAGCAAATAACGTAAAAGCCTCAGCTCTAGAGCAATAGGAACTTCAAGTAGCTACTAAATAGCTATTCGGGGTTGCCTGTCGTTTTGAGTTGGGGCTTTTTTTGTTTGCGGATGGCGTAAGCGGTGCTTGCGCTGTTTGGACCAATAGTACATACGACTGATTGCTAAGTGTCGATGACGGCTGCCTTTGCGTAGCCGCTGTCAGCGCTTTGGCAGTTAAGGAGGATATCGATGTCACAATCGATAACAGTGACAAAAGGCACAGCTCAAAAGTGTACGTACGCCCAATTAGCTGGCGTGCTTCACGGAGAACAGCTCTGCCTCGTTCAAGAAAGCTTCGATGATGTCAGCGTTTGTTATGGGTGCGGTCGGTATTCGACTGCAATTCCGGAAGAATGTCAGGGCGTCCTCGAAGAGTCACATGGAGCAAGAATGCTGATAGCTAGTATTATCAGCGGCGAGATAAACTCACCAAATTACCGACCACTATCACTTGTGAAATATGCAAATCGCAAGGAGACGGCGCATAACTATGCCCTAATGGTTGGTGGAGATCCAGATGACTATGAATGCATGCATCTGGCATTCTCCGGCAATTTGTCAATGACAGTTAGACCGGTTGATCTAAAGGACGCGCAAAATGCTGTCCCTCAAGGTAAACCGTTTGATCGTGATTTGGTGGAGGCTATGGTAGGCAAACTCAGCGATGAAGAAATCAATGCTGTGGAAATTGTGCTTGCCACTGGCTGGAGCTTCGTGGGTGCCCAAGCGGGCATTCCAGATCAAAGCTACTCGCGCTTGCTCTTCAGGAAGGGCTATGAGCGCAAGTACATCCACCCCGATGGCACAGAGAGAATTGTGCATAAGGGGATGTCCGGAAAGATCGAGTTGGACAGTTAGTCCTTCATTGATCTAGCTATTTGCGCTCTTACTGAGAGGCCATCGGGAGATGAGCCTCCATTAGGAGTTGTCCTATGGATGGAAACAATGTCGTCCCGTCTGCACATGTTAAGTGGACAAGGGATGCAAAAAACTACAAGGCCATCGGCCTTGATATGTGGGGTACGGTTGCGAGGATTGTTCGGGAAAGTGATTTTTGGACTGAAGCTGATGTGGCAGGAGTTGTTGAACCCCTGCTGCTTGTTAAGTCTGAACTTGGCTTGACTAATCCAGCAGTGTTGCTGGACCAAGAGCAGATCAACGCGATACTGATCCACTACTGGTGTACCGCATACGGTAAAGGAGATATTAAGGCATTTCTTGAGAAACTCTCGGAATGGCTGAAAATCTTCGGCATCGAGTGCACTGTGACACCAGGAGCTGTCGACAGGCTGGAAGAGATTACTGGTCAGGAAAGGAAGGATTTTCACCTTTACTCCGATGTGCCTGCTGCGCTTAAAGCGCTGAAGGCTCAAGGGAATACTTTGGTGCTTATGCCCAACCAATCGCAATTTAACAGCGATAAATTCTTCAAGACAAAGGGTTTCGGACAGTACATAGACAGAGCGTTTTGGTCATATGAGTTGGGTCTGGAAAAACCGGATCCACGCTATTTCCGTACAGTGCTAAAAGAACTTGGCATTAAACCGGAGGAATTTCTTTTCGTTGACGATCAACCGGCGAATTTACTTGCAGCTCGCTCACTGGGCATCAATGTGGTGCGCATTGAACGCGAGAGCAGAATTTTTAGCAAAAAATTGAGTGCAACCGTAAAAGACATTCCTGTGATCAGAACATTGACCGAATTGGTGTAGGGAGTTGAACACCGGCGTCTCGTGATGCCGGTGTTTTATCTCAGAAGGAGAGTACATGGTTTTAAGCAATGACGAAAAGATGGAAGCTATTGGCGACGTGGCCAAGGCGGCTAAGTTATGCCGAATGCACGGACTGCTTGGATGGGACAAAGAGCTCACACATGATCTTGTCCCGCGAATTCGTCAGTGGAACGGACCAACATGCGAAGATGTGCAACCGTCGCTCAAGCGCCGCAAGCGCCGCAAGCGCCGCAAGCGCGCAGTTGAAGTAGAGACATTTGAAACAATGTTGTGCAATCAACTTTGCACATATATTCATCTAATGCCGCTTGACAGAAGCAGAATGGCCGAAAGAATTCAGCCCTTTGAGTATATGAATCACTTGGTGCTGCAACACCTTCGGCCAATTGAGTTGGCCGTAGCCAAATTGCTTTTTTCCGGGACGTATATGAGCAAGAAGCTATTTCTTGCTGCTGGCGTGCCCCCGGAGTATTTGCATACGCAGCTTCGTGCTTATGACGTCAAGGCTCGCTTGTTGGGCTACATTCTTGGAGTGAGTGACGACGATGATGTGAATGCAAAGGCGTCTGAATGCGGCAAGAATCTGAAGAAGCATGACGAATATGAGGAGTTGATTGAACGAGGCGAAACCTTGTTGAAGCAATACCAAATGTACCCAGAGGAAGACAGGGAGCGCGTTGCGACGCATTACGGGAGAACTTGCTTGAACGCCGAATACCCGCCAAGTCCATCGCCCATTCAGCAGTGAGTCAGGACCAAAGCTGAAAAGGAGGAGCCATTAAATGCCAAAGTCTAATAAAAACCTGGAAACAACAAGTCTTCGTGGACAACTCCAAGAAGACATGGCGGAAAGTATACCGTCGGAAGAGTATTCGGAATATCTTCAAATCATCTGCGCAAAGTTGCGTTGCACGCCTGCTCAGGCGTTGACCATAGTGCTCAAAGAGAAAGCGCATGCGCTTACATGCAGGCATTCACATCAGCAGTATCAACAGGAAGTATCACGTCATTAATTGTCGCAAAGAATGAGGCAAGGCACAGAGTCTTGCCTCCAGTGGAGGAGGAAATTCAATGACAGAAAAACGAAAGAATTTCAACGGTGAAGAGTATCATCCGTCGGAAGAAGAATTGGTGGAAGCGAACAATAGTCGCCTTGAGTTTGAACAGCGCTTCGAAAAGCTGTTGGAAGGCAAGGGCGAACCGCCGCTTGAGACAACGGAACTTGCGCTAGGACTAGCTGCCAGAATCATCAGGGATATGGATCGCACTTCCCTGAAGTTTAAGGACCTCGTAATGGAATCGTATTTGACCAAGTCCGCGCAGGCCAGACAGTCAGGGGATTTGGAAAAATTCTACGAGCTGATCGAGGCTGCAAATACGGCAATGCACGAGTTCCAATTCCTGTACAGTCAACACCCAGGCTGTTGGAATATCTATAACCGCAAGATAATTGACATGTTGTCGGGTGTGAGCAGTCTTGATATTGCCAAAATTTCAAAAATCTACACGGTCTATATCCAACAGCTTGGTTGGTACGTAAAAGACCCCGACAGCAACATGCGAAAGGATTATGCTCGAGCCTGCGGCGAGCATGCGCTCTTTTTGGCGTTTTACTCGCCGGAGAAAACCAGGGAAGTCGGCAGTTTTGTAGAGCTAAGTAATCGCTACGGACGCAATCCGTATGGAGGAGACTATAGTCTTCTCACTTGTACGGCTTTTGCCGAGGCTATGCTTGCTCTACAGAAGGACGATGCTGTGGAAGCGGCTAGGAAGATTGAAGTAGGTTTTGACCGATATCAACAGCTTGGCTCTGATAGGTCTCCGCTGTGGCTTTGCGCTGTGCTTCCCGTTTTTGCTCAACGCTACGTCGACATCATATCGACGTTTGAGCACAAGGAGCAAGTCTCAAGTCTACGACTGAGTTCGCTGCACGCTGTTTCGCACGGTGAGCCGGAAGTGTCGGATTTATTACTTTCAATGATCTCGACGAGGCTTATGGTGGTGGAACAAGTATGTGGCATAGCCAGTCAGGAATTTCTCATTGCTGCACTAGCTGTTGCACGAATGCAGAGAAGTAAAGGCGACTTTAAGTCGGCGTTCAGAACTTTGCGTCGTACACGACAAAGTAGAAATGCGCAAGAAGACGTTGAGGGAGTGCTAGATCGTCATCACATTGGCGTGACCTACGCGATGATGTTTCGTGACTCGGGGCAACAGCGCCGGGAAGCAGCTGCATGGAAATATGTCGAGTCCCTGACCGCAAAAGGCAAGCCGGCTTAGGAATAGTTGTGAGTTTTGTCATTTCGACTGGAGTCGCGCTTTGCGCAGCTTCGGTCGAAATGACAAATACATGAAGGAGAAAATCATATGAGTGTTTTATCCGGTGTGGTCACACACCTGAAGAACCTGTTTGGCAAGTTGAATCGCAAGAGACGCTGGAAGGAAAGGACGCTTGTTGTCGGACCTTGTGAGCCGGTTGACGGTGATTCGTTGGCATGTGTTTTGGCGGTTATCCGTCATTTGCGGAAGCAGGGTAAGGAAGCATACACGCTGCCAACAACGGCGATGTTTCCACAATTGGCCTGGATGGTTTCTGCCGAAGACATTCATCCTGCATGCCTATCTAGTTGTGGTCCACAGTTCACGACCGACAAGTTGCAAGAGATGTTTGATCGGGTGTGCACTGAATGGCAGCCTGACGAAATTGTCTTGCTTGATGGACAGATGGGAAAGCTTGGATTCGATCAAGGTAATGTTCCTGTCTACACAATTGATCACCATGTGCACGCCGGTAAACGAGATGACCAGGATGCCTACATTCAACCAGCGCCGTCTGCTGGTTGCTTGTTGATTGAACAATTCGACATCTTTGAGCCAATACTTGTAGTCAGCATTCTGACTGACACATTCTGGTTGCGCGAGAACATGCCTGCTGATGCCATTGACAGCCTTTACGCATTGCGCAAAAAGGGCGGCCTGACCAATGAGCTTTTGGCTGAGTATCAGCGGAAGTTGATGGTCAAAAAGAACCCGGCTGTGTTGAAAGCTATCCGGTCGTGCTACATGGAAATGCAAGGCGATGCCGTTTTTGCAGTTCTTGATGAAAAAGAGAAGGACATCCAGCGTGGTGTGATGGGCGATCTTGGCTATTACTTTGCAGATCTTTGTGTCATACGTGGCGATGGCTATGTCTCGATGCGTACAAGCAAAAGTCATGCGGAGCTAGGCGCACTTGCTGCCCAATTCGGTGGTGGTGGACACAAGACAAAGGCTGCTGCAACACTGCCGGACAGGGACTGTACAGCTCGCGAGCTGTGGCAGAAGTTTCTGGCAAATATTCGTACGACTACTTAGGTGAGGAGTAACTTCACTGAACTGTGCGGGGAGCAAAGGAGAATCAGAAATGCGTAATGACGATGATAAAGAACGCCAGCTCAAAATAGCTAAACAAGCTGCCGAAGAGCTCATCAAGGAATTGACTGGTGCAGAAGTGCAAGCGACAGAAAGTGCGGACAAGAGGGGTTTAGAGATTCGCTTTCCGGACAAGGCGGAATTTACTGGAAAAGCCAACTCGCTTGATCGAATTCTTCGACGGACCCGCATTGAGATAGCTGGAGTACCTATAGTTGAGGCAACCCAAAGAGATAAAGTCAAAGAAACAGAGGCTGCCCTAGGGAGGTTGTTTCCTTCAGCTGGAAGCGGTTATCAAATAGAGGAGAATGTGAAAATTCTCTATAAGTATCTGCAAATTAGGGAGGGCAATCTAGGTATTCATCACTTCGAGTCCGACTATGTTAAGGAAGAAGGTGTTGACGGACTACGGTACATCCCGCACAGAGTGGTCATATACGTAACTAGCCCGCTAGTGAAGCAGAACTTGCCGGAAGTCATCTTTAAGTGCGCCGAGGTAGTAGTCGTTGGTGAGGAAGCGCTGCAAGGGCTTGCCGCTATCCGGCAACTTCGTGAAACACTTCATCAGGGTGACTTTGACCCCGCTTTGTTCGAGACGCAGGTTGCACAGTTATTGCAAAGTGTTCTCGAACATAGGGACGCACCTGGAATATCGTTAGCTATCTATAGTTTGTGCGGTGCAGCGGCACAGAAGACGAGGGTTCAGAAGAGTGACGAGTACGATTTCACTGTTTTGAGAAGCCGCGGCAATGAGCATTATCGCTACGAGACAAAATACCTGGAACCTCTCTATCGAGCTTTCGGGCGCGTCATGGCTGAAGTGTTCGTTTCGCAAACGCCAGCTTATACGGATAGACAACGTCAGGATGTAATGAATTTTCTGTGCAAGCACAAGATCGGCTGTACGAGAACGGAGACGCTTTTTATTGCGCAATTGCAGGAAGGCATAACAAACCACTTCAGGGATTCCCAATCTCGTGATTCAAAGACTCGTTTCCGTTGCGAAGTGATGGCGCGAAAGTGGTATCGCGAGTACTTGGAAGAAGAGAGGCGCCAAATCGAAGAAGCGAACAGTCCTAGTTATGGTTGGTGACAAGATAGCTTGATGAGTCAGGCAGATGTCTAAAGGGGTGAAGCAGTTGCTTCGCCTCTTTTGTTTTGGAAAGGAGGTGAACGATATGGTCCTTGAAGATCTGAATCAATTGTATGTCGCTCTTAATTTCATGGTGGAAATGAACGATCAAGAAGGTATCGATGCGCTCATTGCAAATATCGGTGCTGATAGCGGATTCGTTCATCTGCGATCGCTGGCGTATCGCATCGAGTGTGACGCACGTGTCATCGAAGAGGCTGATCTGTTTGACAAGCTAGTCGTGAACCGTGAAATTCGCGACGTAAGACGCGCTCGTTTGCTGAGCGTTGCACTGAGAAGATTTCAGACTGCTGAAAAGTTGTGGCGCAAAGTTGGATTGGCTGGTGTACAGAAGGCCATTCAGTGTTTGGAAGGACAGATTCGTGTTCTCGAACAACTTGGCGAACGTAAAGAAGCTGCTGCTCTCTACGACTTGCTTTGCAAGGAGCTATCCAAGTATTCAAGTCAGTACCGTGCAGTCGCAAATAGATTGAACGATTGCGTCGAAACTCTTATCGACGATGAAGCATGGAGTGAAGCGGAAAAGGTGGCGAAGACCGCCTATGTTGCCAGCATCCAAGCCTGGAGACTAGCAGCACACCCGTTTGTGCAAATCTCCTTGCAAAATCTGCAATTCGTTTTAAGAAAACTCGGCAAGGAATCAGCCGCTAGTCGTGTAGGCGACTTTATTGCAAAGAAAAAGAGCGAATGGCAGCTGGAGCAACACGGCTCTAGCTGTCAATGTCATCACTAGTCATACGCAAGGAGGGTGGAGATGAGAATTCTTCTGATTGATGATCAAAGAAACTTTAACGACGTCACGCGGGTGGCGCGTACATTCGATGAGGGTATAAGAGCTCTGCAAGAAGGTAATTGGGATCTCTTATACCTGGATCACGATCTTGGTGACACAAGAGGCTCCGATTTGGTGCCGCGACCAGAAAACAAAAATGACTGGACTGGCTACGACATTATGTGCTGGCTGGAGCAACATCCGGAAAAGCTGCCCGGGCGCATTGTAATTGTCAGTGCCAATCCAGTCGGTGTGGAAAGAATGCGACTAGTCGTAAGGAAATTGTATTCAGGGCGCAGATCGATGAAAAATTACGTGGACAACTAACAAACAATGGAGAAGCATGATATGCCAAACAAAGACCTAATAGCCTTCTACTTGGGTATGGAGTCGTACCCAGGCGGGGCAACTATAAAGGACATGCTTCAGCACTGGACTGACGAGCAATTGGAAGTTGTCCACGACTACATTCAATGGCTGTTCCCCACCGTGCAGAAGAGTCAGTTCAATGCCAAAGCCCCGACGCTTGATGAAGAGACAATCGCTGCCTGGAAAGACAGCACCGTCCTTCAATCGACGCAGCTCGATGCGCTGAATCGCATGTGCGCCTTCTATGGCTTACAACTTGTTCCAAACGTGAGCCCACCGCAAATCATCAAAACGGCCAACTACTGGGAACGCAAAGCGAATTGGCAGGAAGCAGGCTCTGGTTATATTAACCATAACCTGCTCCGCCTGACTCGAATCATTGATTCGCTGGCAACGCTTGGACTTCCACAGTATGGACTTGCGCTCTATCGCTGTCTCGAGTCCATTGCTAAGGAAGAGCCGGAGTGTATTCCTGCGAAAACTGTTCAACTCTGGCGCTTAGCAGCTGTAGGTAAGTTTCAACTGCCGACAAAGAGACGGTTGGAGCGTCAGCTGTTGGAAGAGTGTAATGTGTGTCCAGAGCAGATTGATCGGATGCTGTGGTGTGCTAAGAATGCGACTATGCTTTTCGAGAAGCGTGAGAATGCGTTCAAGGCTCTCGATATGGTTGATCGCATGGGTGGGTCGGAAGTCACAGCGCGTAATCTCAAGCCTCTGAGAAGCGTCCTTGCCTTTATCGCGCAGGAGTGCCAGTACAACTGCTATGAGATGAAAGACATCTTGCAGCCTGTGCAACTCAAACTTGAACCAGGCTATGACATGGCAACAGCCATGTTTGGCGCGCTTTACACCGAGGCTTGCAAGTATCAGTTGGCACAAGAAGAAGGTTATATCTTCGCACTAACCTGTGCTCTCATGGCGCTGCGTGTCGAAATACACCTCGATGTTAAGCAACGAGTCTTAGGTAGTGACAATAAGAAGGGCATTAAAAATTCTCTTCTGCTGATTGCCGAAGTTTATGAGCGAATCAACGAACCAGAGCGCGCGTCTGAGCTAGCTGCTGTCGCTTGTGACTTAGGGTAGACAACCAATCAGCACTGGAGCTGGAAATCAATTTCCGGTGCTGATTAGCTCCTGTGCCCGTTAATAAAGGAGAAAAATTCCAATGAATGAAGAGACAACAAAAACCCCCAAGCTGGAGGATGCCAAACTCCAAGAACTGATTTTGATGGTGATTGACGCCAAGCAACCAATTTCTGCTTTGGAAATCATTGCAGAGACTCAGAAGGACTACGAAGTGCCGGCTGATGAAGTGAGAGCGGCTATCTTTCCGCTAGTGTCAATTGGAGACGTAGTATTTGACAAAGAAAATCTGGGCAAGCTCATCTTGTCGCCAGACCTACTTCTCGGGACAGACGAGGTAGCGGAAATGCTCAACGTTAGTCATGCGTTTGTGCTTCGTCTGGTTGATGAAGGTAAGCTTCCGTATGTCACAGTCGACGACACTCGACGCGTGTCGTATCAGGAAGTTCAAAAATATCGGGAGATGCAAGAAGCTGCAAGAGAAGCGGCACTGGATGAGCTTGTGCAACAGGCACAAGAACTTGATTTGGGTTATTAGGGATATTCAACAGGAGGTTAAAAATGAAACCATATACACTGAGCGACAAATTGATAAAAGGCATCCGTCTTGAAGGTGGGGAAGACGGCTATGTGCCGCATTTGGTTTTGGGGCGAACTGGCGTCGAAGTAGGGTTTGTTATTGCTGTCAATAAAAATCTCTTCCTTGCTTATGGTATTAAGAACTGGATTAGTAGCCAATGTTCAGTATCAAGCCTGGAAGACGGACGTCTGGAAATTACTGCCGGTGACGACCGGAACGACAAGCGTTTGCTTGTGCTAATAGAATCGACCCATGCCAGAGTCCATCACGCACTTGATAGTGTCGAGATCCTTGTCAGCGCGGTTCTAATTCAG